>Ga0310690_10003229_pt1 | contig 24828 bp, 37 predicted proteins | sample AusTroGonzalo_MG_2_FD_207661 | JGI IMG/M metagenome (GOLD analysis project Ga0310690, IMG submission 207661) | Bovine rumen microbial communities from tropical cattle in Woodstock, Queensland, Australia - Gonzalo_04 (v2) (version 2) | ecosystem: Host-associated > Mammals > Digestive system >... | reverse complement strand
TTTTACAATACTACGTTTAGACATATGCTGTGGATTTCAAATTGTTCCCCTCTAGCGAGGAAGAGACCGCTTTTCTGACGCGAAGCTTTGGACTCTTTTCCTTACCGTCCTTTCACTTCCTTTCCCAAGTGGAGCTGGTCATGCCAGTGACTGGCTCCACACCTTTTTAATCATCAAATGAATTAGGGGGGCATTGATGATTCTGGGGGGTAGGGGGGCTATATAACATTATTAACATAATGATTAAGACAGTGAAAGACATGTAAGACCTGGGTTATAACGATTATTATAATAATCAGATGATAATCAAGGGTTTTAAAGAATTCTGTAATTGAAAGAATGGAGAGTGATTAGTATTACTCATGATTCTCTATTGATGAGACTGTCTAATGTAGATATGAGACAATCTGCTAATACTGTTATGGCATGTCTTAATCAGATTCAGAACATGCCTAAAGACGTGCAGATCATGTCTACAGCATTGCTCTATCTTTGCATGTGCAGTCGTTATGACTTACATCCACCCCTTGCTCTTAACTATGCTGATAACTTGATGAGGAAAGCAACAAGTTATAGCCAAGCCACATTTGAAGGCGTTAAAGCCTACATGAAAAATGAACTGGAGGACTGATACCTATGTTGAAGGAAGTTAAACTGAAGAACGGTAACACTGTCGTTAAGGGAACCACACCTAAAGGTTCGGTCGAATTTGCTCACGTCTTCGAACCTCAGACCAAGATTGGTGACCAGCCTATTGATCCTACCTACTCCATCACCTTGTTAATGGATGGTACAGACGAGGTCAGAAGTTTCATTGGTCAGTTGGATGTCGAGCTTATGAAGGCTGAAGACATGGCAACTGAAGCTGCCAACCAGGCCAAAGGTCGTAGCAAGGGCAAGCTCCCTGTTAAGCATGATGAGAACTTTGGTGAGGTCTATGATGATGATGGTAATCCCACAGGTCAGTTCTTCGTCAAGGCCAAGGCTAAAGCAGAAGGTATTACCCAGTCCGGCAAGGCTTGGAAGTTCAAGCCGACTGTCTTCGATGCCAAGGGCAAGCCTTTCCCAGAGAAAGACCCGCCCATGATTGGCAACGGTTCGACTGGTCGTTTGGCCTTGACTGCTTACGCCTACGCTGCGCCTGTAGGTTATGGTGTCTCTATCCGTCTTGAGGCTGTCCAGATTCTTAACCTTGTCGAGTATGGTGGTCGTTCTGCTGCTGACTACGGATTTGCCATTGAGGAAGGTTACAGTGTCGAAGATCCTGCTCCTATTGGCGAAGATGATGCTGACCTTGCTGTCGAAGAACAGCCCAAGTCTTATCGCAACAGGATGCAGAACGTAGACGAGAACGGTGATTTCTAGTGGCGATTCGCTATCCGAAACATCGTGGCCCCAGAGGTAATAAGTTCCGTCGTGGTGCGGGTGGAAGTCACTTTGAAGACTTCGTTCGTATCCAGATAGAACACCAGGGCTTGTTCGATACAGACAAGACCAAGACCCGTATCCCATACTCTGAACAGCATACATACATCCCAGACTTTGTCCTGCCCAATGGAGTCTTGATTGAGGTCAAGGGATATTTCCCGTCTGAAGACAGGACGAAGATGAGAGCAGTAAAGGATTCCCATCCCGAACTGGATATTCGCTTCGTATTCCAGAGAGCCAAGACTAAGCTCAACAAAGAGAGCAAGACCACCTACGGAGACTGGGCAGACAAGTATGGATTCCCGTGGGCAGACAGGGAGATTCCTGTCGAATGGATTTACGAAAAAGGAGAAACTAACACTGAGAAAAATTGACATGATTGTTATCCATTGCGCGGCTACTAAACCGTCAATGGATATCGGAAAGAAAGAGATTAACCTTTGGCACAGACAGAGAGGATTCTTCAACATCCCTTCTGGTCTGTCCATCGGTTACCATTTCGTCATCAGACGCGATGGAACTGTCGAACAGGGAAGACCCATTGACCAGCCTGGTGCTCATGCGAAGGGACATAACTCCCATTCCATTGGCATTTGTCTAGTTGGTGGTATCAACGCAGAAGGCAAGCCGGAAGCAAACTATACTCCAGTTCAGTGGGGTTCACTTATTGAACTTGTGATTAAACTTGCGAAATCCTATCATATTTCGCTCGACCACATCATTGGACATAACGAAGTAGCTGCCAAGGACTGCCCGTGCTTCTCTGTTCGTGAGTGGATTGAAGACAACAAAGAACAGTTTGAGAAAGAAGGTATTCACTAATGACTCTCAATGACTTCGCCCAGATGTACAGCAGCTACCATGAAGACCCTCACTCCATCAAGGACAGCATGAAGGATGTCAAGACTTTGTTTCGTGTCCTGCGGGATATGATGGTGGAGAATGAGAAGGTGTCTATCTCCGGCATTGGTACATTTGACACGAAGGTAGTAACTGTTCCAGAGACAACGAGGTATATTCCTGCAACGGGTAAGATGGGACTCTGCAAAGAACATCGTACTGTTCGCGCTCATTTTAAGCCTTGCAAAGAGCTTAAAGAAGCAATCTTTTTAGCGCAGGAATAACCTATGTCAGAAGCAATCAGAACACACATTCCCTGTCCTCTGTGTGGTTCGCATGACGCAGGAGCTGAGTACTCCGACGGTCACTTCTACTGCTTCTCATGCTGTGGTTATATTCAAGGGGACAGAGAAATTGGAGAAAAGTCAATGTCAAAGGAACTGTTCAGTGACATCGAGTTTAAACCATTGAACACACGCAAGATTTCATTGGAGACATGCCAGAAGTATGGGTATGGCATCGCAAGTGACGGATCATCCACGTGGCAAGTTGCACCGTACTACAACAAGGATGGTGAGCTTGTCGGTCAGCACTTGCGAGGCCCAGACAAGACATTCAGATGGCGTGGTTCTCCAAAGGACTTGCAGCTGTTCGGACAAAGATTGTTTGCGACTGGTGGTCGTATGGTTGTTGTGACCGAAGGCGAGATCGACTGTCTAACAGTCTCACAAGTACAGGGAAATAAATGGCCTGTCGTGTCACTTCCCAACGGCTGTACCAGTGCTGACAAAGCGTTCAAGGATAATCTGGAATGGCTTGAAAGTTTTGAAAAGGTTGTCATCTGCTTTGACATGGATGAGCCAGGTCGTGAAGCAGCCAGAAAGGCAGCACAAGTGCTCAGCCCAGGCAAAGCATTCATCATGGAGCTTCCGCTGAAAGACCCCAATGACATGCTCAAAGCGGGTCGTACAGACGAGCTTATCAATGCCATCTGGCAAGCCAGACCTTACCGTCCAGACGGAATCATAAGTGGTAGTGAACTCTGGGAAGAGATCATCAAAGAACCAGAGAAAGGCTTTACCACTCCGTACCGAAAGCTGAACACCTTGACTGAAGGTATCCGAAAGAAAGAGCTTTGGTTGTTCACTGCCGGCAGCGGTATTGGCAAGAGCACGGTCGTACATGAGATCGCTTACCACCTCATGATGAATGAGGGACAGACTATTGGCGTTATGGCTCTGGAAGAGTCAAAGAGACGTGCTGCTGAACGCTACCTCAGTATCTATCTGAACAAGCCGCTTCACCTCACTCGTGAAGGAATAACTGAAGAGGACTTACGAACCGCCTACCAGGCCACGATTGGTCAAGAAGGGCGGTTCTTTTTGTATGACCACTTCGGCAGTTCTGATATCGATACGCTTATGTCAAGGATTCGATACATGGCAGTTTCCTGCGGCATTGACTTTCTTGTTTTAGATCACATTTCGATAGTTGTATCTGGCCTCCGTGATGCTGGGGATAACGAACGCAAACAGATAGATCAACTCATGACTGCTTTGCGGAGTCTTGTTGAAGATACAGGCATTGGCGTTCTTGGTGTTGTTCATCTTAAACGACCAGCGCAGGGTGAGAGTTGGAACGATGGTAAAGAACCGTCGTTGACTGATTTGCGTGGAAGTGGTGGGCTGGAACAACTATCGGATTGTGTCGTTGCATTAGCCAGAAACCAGAAGGACGAAGAGCATGGTAACGAATCCAAGCTCATCGTCTTAAAGAACAGATTCACAGGTGTTATCGGTGACGCTGACATACTTGAATATAACAACAGAACTGGAAGACTTCTGGCTATCGATAAACCAGAAGATAATCCGTTCGGAAAGGCAGAAGACCATGAAGAAACCAAGCACGTCCAGAAAGCGAAAGCAGCTGGAACGCATGTGGAAAGAAGACCAAAGACGAAGAGGAGTCGGAACGCTAGTTCCTCAGAAGAAGTCGATGCTTCGTCGTTGGTGGGATGCACTGATGCTCAAAGCGGGTCTGGCCCGTTAGAAGGGGAGTTGGATTTCTGATGAATTTTCCGAAGTATTCTAAAATCTCAAACGTCTACAACCGTGACCCAGAGACAGGAAAGATCAAGGAAGGCGAATATGCCTACAAAGTCTTTCATCAGCTTGAAGACATCATCTGGGTAGGTACGGAAAAGATTGACGGAACCAATATCCGTCTTACTTGGAACGGTGACCGTGTTGGTATTCTGGGGAAACGAGAAGAGTCTCAGATTCCAGAGTTCCTGTTTGATGCACTGGTTAACCACTACTGTACGCCGGAAGTCGAAGAACTGTTTGAGCAGACCTTTGGTGGTACTCCTGTCGTGATTTATGGCGAAGGATACGGTAAAGGTATCCAAGCCTGTGGAGCCAAGTACATCCCAGACGGAAACGATTTCATCATGTTCGACGTATGCTTCCCAGAGAGTAAGCAGTTCCTGTCGTGGGGAGACGTTGTTGATACTGGAGCCAAGCTGAATATCCGCTGCGTTCCTGTTGTTGCCTGTGGACCGCTTCCTGCTTTGGTGAAACAGGTCAAGATTAAACCTTACTCTGTTGTTGCCAAAGAGGAATTGGTAAGTGAAGGCATTGTTGCTCGTCCTATGACTGAACTTAGAACCAACCAGGGGCGAGTTATGTGCAAGATTAAAACGAGGGATTTTGAATGACATACTTTGGGCTGTTCTGCGCGTTTATTGGTGGTTGGTTCCTTGGACTTTGCACAGGAGATGATGACTAATGATCGACGCTCACATTGAACTCATTGAAGCTATGCTTGCCTTTATCTGCAACAAGCTTGGCGATACGGAAGAACTTGGTGCTTTTCTGAGGGAATGGTCGAAGGTGAAAAATAAATCAAAGGATTAAGGGCAATGCGCGACTTATACGCGGCTGAAATCGACGAAAGTATTCAAGTGTTCCCGTGGCCGTGGGAGGCACAGAATGAACTCTGTTGACGCTTGGAAAGACGGTTGGGCGAACGCGCTAGTTTTCATTCACGATGCGCATGAATGGAAATCACAGCGCGACGAAGCCCGCGAAGCGGCTAGGTTTTACCGTGACTTGTACGTATCACAAGCTGGGCGAACTTATCCCGAAGAATATAGGTTGCCGTGGGAGGGGAAAGAATGAGTTACACGACGGTTAGTTATAAATGCGAACGCGAACCGCAGAAGGATTTGAAAGCGACTGTAAAAGAGATTATCAATGCTCTGATTGATGACCTTTTCGCGATGCACGAATGGGCAAAAGAACAGGAAAAAGGCTATATCGCTGAACACGAAGAGTGCGAGAACGCGCGTCTTGAAGCTGAAGAACTACGAGGTAAGTACGAAAAGGGCAAAAAGTTTTATTGGGAGGACTAGCATGAACCAAAAACTGAAGCCTTGCCCGTTCTGCGGGAGTGTCGAAATCGGACGCGAAGATTTTGCAAGCGGCGGCGAATTGATTATGCTCCGTTGTCTGAACTGTGGCGCAATCGGGCCAACAGCGTATACGCCGGGAGCGGCATTTGCCAAGTGGAACAGGCGCGTGGAGGTGAAGGGCGATGACTGATTTAAAACCTTGCCCGTTTTGCGGGAGTGAACGGGTAAGAATTTGCGGAAGAAAGTCCTTTTGGGTTGAGTGCGACTATTGTGGTGGGATGGGTGGTCGTTTCCCGACAAGAGAAGACGCGTCTGCATTTTGGAATCGTCGGTCAATTTTAAGAAACCTACTGTATGATGGAAATGAAACCATTGTATTCGTTGATTACGACAAAATGACCACAAAGGACATTGCGGAAGAGGTAATGGGGTTGAAAGAGGTCGGTGACGGCGATGATTGATAATCTCGAGCATGTCAGCTTTATCGAAGGCTTGCTGTTTTACATCGCGATGCGGTTGGGCGACAAAGAGACGCTGATGAAGTTTCTGCAAGCGTGGGGAGACGAGTACGAGAAACGCGAACTTGATGATTCGGGGGTGCGCGGCGATGCGTGAGATCAAGTTTCGAGGGCGCGACGGGGACGATTGGTATTACGGTAGTCTGTTTGTCAACGAGTGCGGTCATACAGCTATTAGCGCACCGAAAAGTTTTTGGATGAAACCTGTCAACGCTGAAACCGTAGGGCAGTTCACGGGGATGTGGGACTGCGAGGGATGCGAGATTTACGAGGGGGATATTGTAAAAGCGATGTTGAAAGAACCATCTTTCGTGAAGAGATTTAAACTTCAAAATGAAATCGTAGGCGAAATGTTGTTCGACAATGCATGGTGGATAAAAGAACGTGAGACAGTTAATTTAATCCCACCGTGGCGTTTAAGATATTATGATTTAACTGTTATCGGCAACGTTCACGACAACCCGAATTTGTTGGAGGCAGGCAATGCGGGAGATTAAATTCCGAGGATACGGGAAGGACGAAAAACATTGGATTTATGGCAGTCTGCTAGACGAGCGGTCTGTCGGCATTGTCGCGATTCAAGATGAGGATTGCCACGTCTGGGAAGTTGACCCGTGCACAGTTGGACAATTCACAGGGCTTCGCGATGCAGATGGGCAAGAGATTTACGAGGGAGATATCTTAGAGGTCGATTATCCCTTTTATTGGCCTGCACCGCCACTACCGCGTGAACGCGTTGTGGTCTGCTACTTCAATGGCAAATTCCAGTTTCATTTGGCAAGCCCTCATTCGTATACTGACCTTTGTTTTGCCAAACTTGCAAAAGTCATCGGCAACGTCCACGACAATCCGCAGTTATTGGAGCGCAAGTCATGATTACGAACAAAATGATAAATAAAATTTTAAAATATATGCTTGTGTTTTGTATTTTTGTTTATACGTTGTCGGCAATCGTGCGACTAATCGAAATTATTGAGATTGCGTTTAATAGGTGACGCGGATGCGGGCGATTAAATTTCGGGGGCGCGATGAAGAGGGGCAGTGGTACTATGGTTTACTTTCATGGTATACAGACGTTTTGGCCTGTATTAACGATGGCACTGATTGGGAGGTTAATCCAGAAACCGTCGGGCAGTATACCGGGAAGAAAGACGTAAACAAAAAAGAGATTTTTGAAGGCGACGTTGTGTATTTCCTCGATGACCGCGCTCATGAGCGTATCGGAGTTATCAAATGGCATGAGAAGGCGTGCTGTTGGATTATCGATTGCGGCGGTGAAGCTGGTCGCGTTATGCTTGCAAACTACGCTTACGAGATTATGCTTGCATACTACGCTTGCGAGATCATCGGCAACGTTTACGACAACCCGGAACTTTTGGAGGAAATGAAATGAACATCTACGCTATTCTTGGTGGATTCATCGTAGGGTGGCTGTTAGGACTTTGCACAGGTGGGGATGATTGATGTGCTCATCTTCGACATCGAAACAGATGGACTCCTTGACAAAACCTCAAAGCTCCATGTTCTCTCGATTCTGGACACGGCAACTGGAGTTTTGGAAACTTATTCTGACCACAGCAGTAAGTATCGAAACGTGTCTGACGCTCTTGCCGTTCTCAGTTCTAGTGATTGCATTGGAGGTCACAACGTTCTTTGTTTTGATCTTCCTGCTCTTCAGAAACTGTATCCAGACTTTAAGCCACAGGGTAAAGTCCTTGATACGCTCGTTCTCTCACGACTCATCTGGCCCAACCTCGCCGAAATAGATTACGACGGTCTTCGTCACGCTAAAACACCAAGCGATACATATTTCCATTTTCCCCCCAAGTTGGTTGGCTCCCACAGCCTTCGAGCTTGGGGGTTTCGTTTAGGTGTTCTCAAGGGTGACTTTGGAGAGACCACGGACTGGCAAGAGTGGAGTGAGGCCATGTGCGAATACAACAAGCAGGACGTTGTTGTAACCAAGGCCCTGTGGGATTTGATTGAGAGGCAGCATTACAGTGATGAGGCGATCAATCTTGAACACGAATTCCAAAAAGTTATATTCAAGCAAGAGGAAGCTGGGTTCCCGTTCGACGAGAAAAAGGCTGTTGAACTCTATTCTCAGTTGGGAGCAGAGAGAACATCTTTGGTGGAAAAGCTGGAACAGATTTTTCTACCCGTGGATAAAGGTGAATGGTTCATTCCTAAACGGGACAACAAAACCAAAGGATACAAAGCAGGAGTAAAAGTCTGGAGACCTAACCTTACTCCGTTCAACCCAGGTTCTAGACAGGACATAGCAGAACGACTCAAAGAAAAATACAACTGGCAACCAACGGAGTACACTGACAAAGGCCAAGCCAAGGTAGACGAAACCATTCTTGACAGTCTTCCTTACCCAGAAGCAAAAGACCTGTCACGGTATTTCCTGTTGCAGAAACGTATCGGACAGCTTGCAGAAGGTAACAATGCTTGGCTGAAACTGGTAAAACCAGATGGAAGGATTCACGGACATGTCATTACTAACGGTGCTGTTACTGGTCGTTGTACACATGTGAATCCTAACATGGCACAGGTTCCTGCTGTTGGTGTATTCATGGGTGAAGAGTTCCGTTCACTGTTCTACGCACCAGATGGATGGTCTGTTTTAGGAGCAGACGCAAGCGGATTAGAGCTGCGCTGCTTGGCGCATTTCATGGCAAGGTACGATGCAGGACAGTATGCCCACAAGATACTTGCAGGAGATATTCATTGGCACAATGCACAAGCCCTTGGTCTTGTTGGTAAGGATGAAGTTAAAGACCCCAACAATGAACATCACATGTGGGCCAGAAACAAAGTAGCCAAGCGTTTTATCTATGCATTCATGTACGGAGCAGGAGACGGAAAGCTTGGTGAGATCGTTGGTGGTGACGAGACCAAGGGAGCAGAACTGCGAAAGACATTCCTTAAAGCTCTCCCCGCAATGAAGATTCTCATCGACACCGTGAAGCGTACAGCAAAAGAACGTGGGTATCTCTACGGTATAGACCATCGTAAGCTGCCTGTCAGATCACAACACAGCGCTCTGAATACCCTGCTCCAATCAGCAGGAGCAGTAGCAGTCAAGAAAGCTACATGCATCCTGTGGGAAGACTTAGCAAGAGAAGGTCTTGATAACTACGTACAACAGGTAGCACATGTCCATGACGAGTATCAACTCTTAGTCAAAAAAGGATATGAAGAGCCTGTTGGAGCTATTGCAGTAAATGCTTTCCGTAAAGCCGGAGAGTATTTTCATTTTCGTATTCCTCTGGATGGGGAATATAAAATCGGTCGCAACTGGGCCGAAACACATTAAAGAAAGGATGATGTATAGTGCCTACGCCTACGATTGAAGAATTGACTGCCCGTGTTGAGGAGCTTGAAACACAGGTAGCATACTTGCAGGAACGTGCCGATGTTGCATCAGCAGTGTCTTCTCTCAATACATCTATTGAGGGTCAGACCGCTGCAGTTAACAGCACCAATATTGTTGGTGCAAGCAAAGGCCCGTTTGATACTAATGTGGAAAACGAGCGAGAGTTCGTTGTTTCACCTTGGCCTCCTGTGTCTGAAGAAGACGAAGAGACTGAGGAAAATCCTTAAAGAAGGGGGTGTAACTTATGCCGGATGAAGTTGTTGCAACTCTGGATACTGTTGCTGCTAACCAAGAGACGATGGTCACTGCGCTTGGCACTATCAATACCACGCTTGGTACTTTGAAGACGAGTATTGATGCTGTTAAGACCGCTGTTGATTCTGCTAAGACCGCTGTTGATTCTGTCAAGACCGCTGTTGATGCAGTAACAACCGCTGTTAATACCACCACTGCTGAGATTAAGTCACCTGGTATTGACGCTGTTGCGATGGATACGAATGTCGAAACGTCTCGTACCTATGTCGTTGCCCCGTGGCCGCCCGTAGCGGAGACTACGGAAGAAGATGATGACACTGGTGACGATACCGACACTGGTGATGATACCACTGGTGGCGAAACGACAGGAGATTAATTAGCTGATCTACTAGTTGTAGAAACAGTATTCGGGGGCAACGTGATGAGCGTTTGCCCCTTGCTTTATTAGGGGGAAATATTATGAGTGTGATGATGTTAAATGCGATGAATGATTCTGTGACGCTGCTTGCCAACATTGCAAGAGTCTGTGTTAATTCACTTGACAAATCCTATCATGAGTTGAGCAAGGACAGGGATGCCAATATCAAGACAGTCACAAACCTTTACAAAAAAGGTCACTGGTCTGTCTTTGAGCATTGTCAGTTTACCTATCTTGTCACTTGTTCTAGGGCTTGTAGCTTGCAGTTGGCTAGGCACAGGCATATTAGTCGAACGGAAATGAGTCAGAGGTATACCAAATTTGAAAACGGTGCTTATATACTTCCACCTGGTATTCCAGAAGGACAGAAGAAGGCTTTTGAGCTGACCTTGGCTTGTATATTTGCTGATTATAACCGTTATCTTACTCTTGGTATGAAACCAGAGGACGCAAGGTTCGTCCTGCCGGAAGCAACCAGAACGCGCATGGTCATCACGCTCAACCTTAGAACACTCCTTGAACTCACTGAGAAACGTGCTAACAATAGTGGTGCTCAGTGGGAGATCAGACAGCTTGTTAGGGATATGTGGCATGATGTGCCGAAGGATTTGAAGGACATCTTCAAGTCTGAACTGACATGGCTGAATGAAACAAAAGAATAAACCTTTGAAAGCGCTTTCCCTGTTCAGTGGTATCGGTGGTCTTGATCTGGCAGCTATGCAGTGCGGTATTGAACCTGTTGCATTCTGTGAGATCGACGACTTTCCTGCTGCTGTCTTGGGAAAGCGCTTTCCTTCTATCCCAATATATCCAGATATCAGAAAGCTTGAGGGAAAGCAGATTGGAACAGTTGACGTTATTTACGGAGGATTCCCCTGTCAAGACCTCAGTCAAGCAGGAAGAAAAGCAGGACTTGTCGATGATGACGGAAACGTTACCCGCAGTGGGCTCTGGTTTGAAATGCTCCGGCTCATCAGAGAGATACGACCGAATTATGTGGTTGCTGAGAACGTGCGTGGAGCTGTTAATGCCGCACTCGACATTGTCAAGAGCGGTCTGGAAGAAGAAGGATACCAAGTCTGGTCACTCGTCATTCCTGCATCTGCATTTGGCGCGCCGCACCAAAGAGAGAGACTCTTCATCTTTGGCGTTAGGGAGAGCATTGCGTCCAACTTGACCAACACCAGCCGCACGGGACTGGAAGGGAGCGAACAGTCTGAAAGGGATTTTAAAACGGCATGGGGGGCAGCTTGCGAATGCAGTAGTCCTCTATGGCGAACACCCGATGCTAATTGCACGAGAGGTGCAATCAGTGAAGACAAGTATCTAGAGAGAGAGAGACGGGGCATGCCGAACGCATTGAATTATCAAGTAGCTCATACAGAGCGTAAAATCGGTGATCCTCGTGGTCAACTCAATCCAGATTGGGTCGAAGAACTCATGGGCTATCCCCGTGGATGGACTGATCTATCCTGTGACACCACTGAGCCTTGGGCAGGATGGCCCGCAGCTCCAGGTGAACCACAGTATCCGTATGAACATTCCCGTACCATCACAGGGATGAAAGACAGGGCCAAACGGCTTAAAGCATTGGGGAACTCTGTTGTGCCTGTGCAAGCTCTTCCCTTCTTCAAAGCTATCCAATGGTTGGAGATGATATTGAATGAGTCTTCCGACTCTGTTGATTGATGGCGATATACTCGCCTATAAAGCAGCTGCGTCTGCTGAACATGAAATCCGTTGGGATGAAAATCTCTGGACACTTCACAGTGATCTGAGAGATGCCCAACGGATTTTTTATGAGCAGATGGACGCGATAGATGAAGCACTGGAGAGTAAGAGAAAGATCATTGCTCTGTCTCCCAAGCTCAACTATCGCTACCGTATCTGGCCAGACTATAAGGCCAACAGAAGAGACAAGCGCAGACCTATGTGTCTTGATGCCTTGAAGGAGTGGATTGGAACTGAGTATGAAGTATACCAGAAGCCTGACATTGAAGCGGATGATATTCTGGGCATTCTTGCTACTAGTCCTTATATTGTCAAGGGCCGCAAGGTCATCGTCTCTGTCGATAAAGATTTCAAGGGAATCCCCTGTGAGTACTACAACCTTAACACGGGAGAGCTGGTGGAAATTACAGAATCACAAGCCGATAAATGGCATATGCTCCAGACCCTCATGGGAGACAGTGCCGACGGTTATCCAGGTTGTCCCAAGTGCGGCCCCAAGGGTGCAGAGAAGGTATTAGCTGATGCTGAGACCTATGAAGACATGTGGCCTTTGGTTGTAGCTGCGTATGAGAAACAAGGTCTAGGCGAAGAATACGCCTTGACTATGGCACGTCTGGCACGTATCTGCCGACGTGATGATTATGATTTCAAAAAGAAAGAGGTTATCTTATGGAATCCGCCAAAAGGAAAAAAGTAATCGCTATTTGTGCTGACGGTCATGGAGCAGGAAAGACCACACTTGCGGGTTTTATCCAAGACTACTACATGACTAAGAATGACGGAGCAGCTGTTGTTCTGTCGTTTGTGGAGATTCTTAAAGCAGCTGCGTCTGACCTTATCGGGTATAAGGCAGCATATGATGAAAAAGATAAACCTCTTGAAAAGCTCAATGGTAAAACTGTTCGTGACCTGTTGATCTTCATGGGTGAAGGAATCAAGAAAGAATTTGGACAGGATTTCTTCGTGAAGAATACAATCGTGAACGACATCGAAGATGGCACGTATGATTTGTACATCATTGATGACCTTCGCTTCCCTGTCGAGCTTGATACATTGAGAGACAAGTACGGTGATGCTCTGATTGTCGTTTACGTCCATAGTCCGGCAGCTCAAAAATGTGACTGTGAGGGTTTGATTGACTCATATCAGTCAGACTGGGAGACGTGGAATACTGGTACTCTGGGAAATCTTTATGATGAAGCTACAGAGATCGTAGAACGGTTGGTGTTTAACCATGAATGAGTTTGTTGAACAGGTCAGAGAGTTCCAAGAAAAGTTTGATCCCAAGCACAACATGGAATTCCCCTATGCTCTGGAAAATGCTTATGACCTTGGGGAAGCTGTAAAGGTACTGGAACTGCGTAGGAAGCTCATTAAAGAAGAAGTTGATGAACTGTGTGAAGCAGTCAACAACTTGCTTTTCTGTTTGGAAGATGCTCGTGACAAACACGTCTCTGTCAATCGTTGGCTTGAATACGCAAACAAGGAGCATTGGGAAGACTGGCATGATGCCAAGGTAGAACTTGCTGACGCTCTTGGAGACATCCTTGTGGTCACGATTGGAACCGCCATTGCCCTTGGGTTTGACATTGAGAAGATCATGAAGCGCATCCACGCAAGCAACATGTCCAAGCTCGGTGCTGATGGAAAGCCCATTTATCGCAAAGATGGAAAGGTCTTGAAAGGCCCAGACTACTTTCCACCTTACCTTGGAGATCTGGTATGAAATACAATTTCCCTTCCCTTGATGACCTTGACAAGAATGACATGAGCCAGCTGCTCGACAATGCTTATGTTGATCTTGAAAAGGTATTCCAGAAAGCTAATGATGATGTTGTCTTTTCCAAACGTCTTTCAGCAATTCTTGATGACTTAGCGGAGTTGGCAAATGACTTCGATGAATCGTGTTTCCCCCAGTACTTTAAGTACGATAAAAGACCACTACAGTCACGAATTTCTTAGACAGATTTTTGAGGGTGTTCGCATTGCTCACACGTTTATCGACCGTATTGAAATGTGCATGAGCGTAAGTGACGCTCCGATTGATGAACTGTACGACCGCATCGAAAATCTGTATGCAGATATTGATGACTTATATGATATCCTGTGTGAATTAACAGGTTATGTTCGTGTTGATGGAAAGAATGAAAAACATGCCGCAGACTAAACTTACTCCACTCGCCCTTGACATTCTCCGTGATCGCTACCTCTGGAAGAACGACAAGGGTGAAGTTATTGAAACACCCGATGAGATGTTTCACCGTGTAGCACATTGTGTAGCACAGGCAGAAAAGCCGGAGGATAGAAACTATTGGGAGAACGAGTTCTATATTGTGATGAAGAACTTGGATTTCCTTCCCAACAGTCCTACGCTGATGAACGCAGGAAGACCATTCCCTCATGGACAGCTTTCAGCCTGTTTCGTGATTGGCATTGAAGACAGTATGGAAAGCATTTGCGAAGCACTGAGAAAGCAAATGTTGATTCATAAGTCTGGTGGTGGTACGGGATTCAACTTCTCCGCTCTTCGTCCAGAAGGTGGACAGGTGAATAGCACCAATGGCAGAGCATCTGGCCCTGTCTCATTCATGAGGTTATTTGACCTCTCTACAGAGATCGTTCAGCAAGGTGGTATGAGACGTGGAGCCAACATGGCTATTTTAAACTGCGATCATCTCGACATCAAGAAGTTCATCCATTGCAAAGACAAGGATGGCGTGATTCAGAATTTCAATCTCTCTGTCGGTCTGACTGATAAGTTCATGGAACGTGCTGTCGAACCGAACACGTCTGAACATGCCTTGCTGATGGAGATTGCTGAGAGCGCGTGGAAGACAGGAGACCCTGGTGTGGTCTTCCTAGACACGATGGAACGGGCCAACCCTACGCCGGAACTGGGCAAGCTCAATGCCACCAATCCCTGTGGCGAACAACCGTTATTGCCCAATGAAGCGTGTAATCTTGGCAGTATTAATCTCGTCAATATGCTTACGTTTGACGGAATTGAATACAACTTTGACCTTGTTAAATACAAGCGTACTATTGCTGTTGCTGCACGCTTCCTCAGTGATGTGATTGAGGTCAATCAGTATCCCTTGCCGGAGATTGCAGAAGCAGTCAAGAAGACCAAGAAAATTGGCTTGGGTGTCATGGGATACGCCCACATGCTTTACTACCTTGGAATTCCCTATGCAAGCCAGGATGCACTGAATTACCTCGATGCCATTATGGAGATACTGTTCCTTGGAGCTCGTGAGCATTGCACACCAGATCATACAGCACTGACTTGCATTGCTCCTACTGGAACTCTCAGCTTGATTGCAGGAGTATCCAGTTCTATTGAACCTGTCTTCTCGCTGCATCATACCCGTACCTATACAGATACATGGGGCAATCCTCATACCGAAGAGATTTATGACCCTGTGTATCAGAAACTGGTTGAAGATGGTTACTTCGATCATCTTTCACCTGAATTGCAGGATGCCATCTTTGCGACTGCCTATACCGTCTCTCCTTCGTGGCATGTCAAGACACAGGCTATTGCTCAGAGATGGAGTGATGCAGGAGTGAGCAAGACAGTCAACATGCGTAATAACGTCACTGTTGAAGACGTGTATAACGTTTATGTTGACGCATGGCGAATGGGATGTAAGGGAACTACGATATATAGGGATGGAAGCAAGTTTAGTCAAGTACTGAAATGTCCAGAGTGTGAGACCTTTTGATGTGAGTTCCCCCTAGCGAGAAGGTCGTAACTTTTGTACATCTTTTAAAAGAAAGGAGAATTTAGTTCCTTTGTGTTTAAAGCTGAGTCAACCGCGAATCGAATATAAAACACCAGCTGCACCAGAGCCAACACCAGAAAGTGTAGCTCCCCCTGGTGATACTGAACGTGACTCTCTTAAAATCAGTCGTAAAGGCTTGACCTCAAAGAGAACAGATCTTAATGTTCCTACGCTGATGGCATCAACAGGGACAAGCGGTCAAGGTTTGAATGTCCCAGTCTAATAACTATGTAGATACGTTTATGCGCGGCTCCCATGAAACACTTGAGAGCCGCTATAACTTTCTTGCGGGATACCGTGAGAATTACTGTCACAGAGCTGAAGAATGTTCTAAGCTGACTGATCCATATCTCTTCCCACCTCAAGACCAGAACGGAGAGAAACTGGCATCACCTTGGCAGAGTGCCGGAGCAGAAGGAGTTACATCCCTGTCTTCCCGTATTCTGTCCATCATCCTGCCACCTAACCGTCCACCGTTCCGTCTAAGAGTTGAGAAGAATCCTGCTACACCAGAAGAGAAAAAGCAGTGGCAGGAAATCGAAGCAACTCTTGCCCAGATTGAGAAGATGGTCACAGCACACATTGAAGCTCTTGGAGACCGTGTTGTTCTGGCAGAGGTTATTCCTCATCTGCTTGTAACTGGCAATGCCTTGCTTCACGTTAGACCAGACGGTATGAAGATGTACAGCCTCAGAGATTATGTTGTTACTCGTAATCCCAGAGGAGAAGCAATCGAGATCATTGTTCGTGAAAAGATTGACCCTCGTTTCCTCAGTCCAGAAGACCAGGAACGAGTAGGTAAAGTCATTCCCGAAGAAAAGGACAAGCCTAGACCTCGTGATGCTTACTACAATCTGTACACCCAAATCAAACGCAAACCAACTGGTGGTTGGGTTGTAAGACAGGAATGCAAATCGCTGTGGATTGGTCGTGAACGGTCATATCCAGATGACGCATGTCCTTGGCTTGCCTTGCGTATGTACCGCATTAACGGTGAAGATTACGGCAGAGGTTACACAGAGAAATACCTCGGTGATCATAAAGCCCTTGAAGCTCTGATGCACGCTCTGGTAGACGGAGCAGCCGCAGCAGCTAAAGTCAATTTCCTCGTCAATCCTAATGGAACAGTAAAACCGAAGCAGCTTGAAAAAGCCCCCAACCTTGGCATTCTTGCAGGAAAAGCGGACGAGGTTACAGTTCTTCAAGTTCAGAAGACTAATGACTTCAGAACTGCGGCAGAGATGGTCAAAGACCTTACTCAGCGACTTGCCCGTGCGTATCTGTTGAACAGTGCTATTCAGCGTGATGCTGAACGTGTCACTGCCGAAGAGATACGTTATATGGCACAGGAACTTGAGTCTGCTCTTGGCGGTATGTACTCCATCCTTGCTTCAGAGTTTCAGCGTCCTTACGTCCGTCTTCGCATGTACTACATGCAGAGGGCCAAATTACTCCCAGACCTCGGTGGTGAAGTTGACATCGAGATCGTCACGGGTATTGATGCTCTTGGACGAGGACAGGACACGAACCGACTCACCCAATTTATCGATGTTTGTTCCAAGACTCTTGGAGAGGCATCGTTCCAGTACATCAACGTAAGTGCGTTTATGAAGGCTCTGGCATCGTCTATTGGCATTGATGATATTTCATTGCTCAAGACGGATGACCAGATTCAGCAGGAGCAGCAGCAACAGCAACAGATGGCGCTGCTCAACCGTGTTGCGCCTAATGCGGTCAATCAGCTCGGAAACCTTGCGGGTAAAAGTATGGAGACACAGGCGATGAATACTCAGAATCCCACAGCGTCCGCGCAGTAAAGGAGAAACCTATCATGGCGAAGACCCCGAAACAGGAACAGGGCAGTATCCAGGCCAATATGGCAGATCTTGCCCAGCAGCCCTACACCGTCCCTTGCTATGGCAAGACGGAAGACATGGGCAATGGTATCAAGCGTACCACTTTTTACGCGAAAAAGGATAATCAGTAATGGAACAGACTTTTGAAGTCACCGTTGATGAGCAGACTGGCGAACAGGCTATTGAGAATGTAACGCCAGAACCGCAGCCTGTCACACCGCAGGAGCAGCTTCCCCCAGATTATGTAGAAGATGACCCTGTCGGTGTTCCCACTGACTATGAAGAACAGTCAGAGGAAAAAGGCGAAGAGGAAGAGCCAGAAGGTGAAGACCCCGATGCCCTCACTGATGAGATCAACAGCAACGCCAAGGAAGCAAATGACGTAGCTGAGTTCATGCATGAGAAGGGCCTTGATTATGACGTACTGCTCAAAGAGTATAGCGAACGAGGCGAACTCAGTGAGGAAAGCTACGCCAGGCTCAAGGAAGCGGGTATTCCCCGCAGTATGGTTGATTCCTACTGTGCCGGACAGGAAGCGCTCTATGCTCGTTGGTGCGACCATGTGAAAGGTTATGCCGGCGGTGAAGAGAACTATGCTGTCCTTATGGACTACGCTGCCAAGACCATGACCAACAGAGAGAAGACCGCTTATGATGCAGCTGTCAACTCTGGTGATGCAGACCGTGCTCGTATTGCTGTAGAATCACTGCTTTACCGTTATCAGCAGGATAACCCTTATCCGCAGGAAGCGGACTATGAAGGATATGCTGGAACGAGGGAACCGCCCATCACGGGCTTTACCTCTCCAGAGGAAGCGTATGCCATGCAGGAAGACCCTCGCATGTATACCGACCCAGCGTTTGCAAGGCTGTTTAATCAGCGTCTAATGCAGACACCGTTCTTGACGAACAACTAAATTTTATTAAAGGAGTTTGATATTTATACCTAATCTTGTTCAGCCCAGTATCTATAACCATCAGATTGTAACTGCCGGTATGGCTTGGCTTGGAGCCAACAATGGAGCAATCCCCTCCGATTGGGATACGCCCGAAGCGAAAGCTCTGTTTATTACTAATTACAAGCTTGACATCATGAAGGCGTTCGACCGGAAGTGCATCTTCCGCGATCTGCACCGTGTCCATACCATTACTCATGGTAACAGCTCGACGTTCTACTACACCGGTACGGCGTGTGCTCACTACCATGAGAAGGGTCGTATGATCCTTGGTTCCAACAACCCGCCCATCAGCAAGACCATCATCAACGTTGACGGTCTGCTCATTGCTGACCTCATGATTGATGACCTTGAGGACGCTATGCTGCACCTTGACGTGCGACAGGAGTTCTCGCATCAGCAGGGTGAAGCTCTGGCTAATGCTATGGACGAACGTATTGCCCGTCTGTTCTACCTTGCGGCTCGTAGCGGCCCCAAGAACCTTGACCATCCTGGTGGTTCGGTGATTACCGCTGCCAATGCGGGTACTGACGGTGAAGTCCTTGCTGATTGTATCTTTGCTGCTGCTCAGACTCTTGACGAGAAGGATACGCCGGAAAGCGACCGCTTTATCGTGGTCAAACCCGCCCAGTACTATATGCTCACCAAGGTCAAGGATCTGATTAACCGCGACTTTGGCGGCTCTGGCTCCATCAAGAATGTCCAGCTCGACAGCATCGCTAATATGCCGATTAAGAAATCCATGAACCTTCCCAATGGTCAGAACATCACCACCCGTATCAAGGGTGAGAACAACGACTACACTGGTAACTTCACCAACTCTGTTGCTATCGTTGCCCAGCGTGGTGCTGTTGGTACGGTCAAGCTGAAGGATGTCTCCGTGAAGATGTCCGGCAGTGAAGTTCGTATCCTGTTTGAGGGACAGCTTATCACTGCTTCGTACGCTATGGGTCACGGTGTGCTTGATCCTCGTCTGGCTGTCGAGATCGCTGCCGATAGCACCGGTACGGCTACTCCTGTCGTTACTCCGTCTACGACTCCTAGCAATATGTAATGAACAGTACTGGGGGGATTTAGTTTCATTTGCTATCCCCCCAGTCTTTACTTTTTAGAAAGGAGACCGTAGAATATGGCACGAAGAATGCCCACTGCCGCTGAGTATCGTAATGCTCAGAGGGTAACGGGAATGCGTGATGTGGACATTGCTGATGTCCGTGATATTACCCGTCGTGGTCTGAAAGCTCCTGCTCCTGCTCGTAAGCGTGGGAAGGTCAAGTCGCGTTCTCGTATTGTAACCCAGGCTAAACCTAAAGCTACTCCTAAACCTAATCTTCCTTCTGCCACTACTAAGCCTTCTGGGCCTCGTGATACTGGTGGTCGTGTCTCTAATGACCCCCGTAGTCCGGCTGAGATCAAAGAAGCTCAGAACCTGTCAAAACAGCGTTTCTATACCGGACAGAAAGTTAAGATCGGTGAGAATGGCAGCGTAATTGCCGATGAAGCTCCTAAACGTGGTCTGAGCGAACAGGAACAGGCTGCGGTTAAGAAAGCTGTTGGTAATACTGAAGGGCCAAAATATAACAGCCCCCTGTTGCATGCCTTGAAAAATGGGCATAAGAAGACTGCTGACAAAAGACCGCATGATTCAATTCAATCTGTAAATCCCGATACTTCTCAAAATGCTCAACATGAGCGAATCATGAGTGTCTTGGGTAAAAACCAGACTGGACGTAATTGGGCTGCGGGTTCTGTACTCAGTAGTGCTGCTCTCACTCTTTTGTCTGGTAAGACTAATAAAGGCGAAAACAGGTTTAATAAAATGCTCCACCTTGGCAATAACAAAGGAGCACGAAAAGCAATGTTAGCTGCTGTTGCTAGAGAAGTTGCTAAAGATGTTGCTCCCGATGCAGCTCTTGGATATGGTTTAGGCACACTCAAAGACAACATCAGTGAACGCCCTTTCCGTCGTAATTAAAAGTAAAAAGGAGACATCGTCATGACATTTTCCTATATGATTTGTGAACTCTTTGCCTTGTTCTGTGTTGGTTTCTTTGGAACATGGGCCATACTGATAATCTGGAACTTTTTGAAAGATGCTTTTTCAATGTGTCATGACGATTACTGGTTTTAAATACTGATCCCTCTGGCCTTTTGGCTAGGTGGATTTTTTTGTTTTTTAGGAGGCAAACCACGAAACACAAAGTAAAAATGGACAGTGGTGGTGGAGCATGGTCTGATGACTGGTATGAAGACCGTCAACACGCTCATAAAGGTCATGCTCGTGTCCCCCATCGTAATGAAGACGGAACTACGTCTGTAATGGAAGTGCCGGATGACATGATTGATGAATACCGTGAAAGGCACAATAAACAAATTAACATGAACCGACAGGAACGTGGAGACAGTGCTAGTCGCAGACGTTTAAGAAACACTGGTCGTAAAATTAAAGACCTTGCTGTTGAGGCTTATAAACACCATAGACAGGCACTTGGTCTTGGGGCTATTGCTACGGGTTCCGCAGGACTTTTGTATGCGGCTAAACATTGGCCCAAACGTGTCAAGACTGCCAAGCCTGTGAGACCGTTCAATCGTATTCCCTAAAGAAAGGAACTCAATGAATAATCCCGTCACCGAACTCGATGCCGTGAACATCATGCTTGAAACCATCGGAGCCGCGCCCGTAAACAGGCTTGAAGGCGTTCATAATGAAGACGTGATTGTAGCGCGGCAGATTCTCGCACAGGTATCCCGTGAGGTACAGAGCGAGGAATGGTATTTCAACACTGAAGATGGTTGTACCTTCGTGCCAGATGAAGAAGGTTACATCAGAGTCCCCGCTGACATTACACGTATCAATACTACAAACAGGCACTCCACGTCTTTCTGGGGGCCAGCCAATGTTATTGTCAGAGGAGACAAGCTGTACGACAAGGATAATCACACCTACAAGTTTGATGCTGATATCACTGCTGATATCACCTTGTGTCTGCCGTTTGATGAACTTCCTCATGAAGCGAAGAACTACATTCTCATCCGTGCCTGTCGCAAGTTCGATGTGATCTCCTCTGGAGACATTGATCGAGAGAAATGGACAGCACAGGATGAGATGAGAGCCAGAGCTGACCTTCTTGCTGCTGATACTGAACAGGGCAAGTCTGCATACGGTTATCGCTTTGGCATTGACCCTCTGCTTGAGCTTCAGTTCAGCCATGTCTAATATGATGAAAAACATCCCCAATCTGATTGGGGGTATTAGCTTGCAACCGCCTCAGACGAGGCTTGCCAATCAGTGCGAAGACCAGAAGAACTTCATCTGTTCTCCTGCTCTTGGACTGACTGTTCGTCCCTCTTTGAAAGTACGCTCTGCCAATGCTTATAGCAATGGTGGAGCATTTTTTATCCTCGACCGTGATGAGAAGACCCGACATAATATTTGGATTAGTCCTTCTGGGATCAGAGTCGAGGATTTAGATGGAAATGTCAAGACTGTCCAGAACTTAGACAATGCTCTTGATTACCTGTCTCTCCCTTCTGGTGCTGACCCCAGGGAGAGCTATAGAATCTTGCCTATTGCAGATTATTGCTACATTGTCAACAGAACTAAGACTGTTGAAGTAGACCCAGACAGCTACACAGTACGAAAGAACCAAGCCTTGGTACATATCAAGGAAGTCAATCATGGTGTGACCTACAGTCTTACCTTGAATCAGACTACTGCCAGTTTTGGCTATTCCACTGATACAAGCGTGGCTGTCTCAACGGCTGAAGTAGCTACAGAACTGACTGAACAGCTTTTGGCAGACGCAACCATTGCAGCTAACTTTGATATTACCACTGCTTCATCCGTGATCTATATCACACGTAAAGACGGTGGTGAATTCAAGGTTGGTCTTGCTGACACCAAGGGTAACACCTATGCAACTCTGACTACATATAAGGTTAAGGAGTTTGTTGACCTTCCTGTCGTAGCACCAGATGGCATGGTCTGTATGGTTGCCGGAGCAAAAGGTTCAACTGCTGATGATTATTATGTACGGTTTAAGGGAACAGGTGAGATGTCCAATACTACATGGGTCGATACCACTGCTCCAATCAATCCGTACATAATCACGAATGAATTCAGCTCCAGTAAGATCAATAGCTATACGCCTATTAAAGCTGGCTCAAAAGTGTCATGCACCAATGTCCCGTCGTTTATAACCACAGTTAAGAACATCTCTTATGGTAACAGGACAATCATAAGCTTTGCTGAACGCTTCCCTCGTAACCCAGGTACACTTACCTATGCTGTTGAGAGTACACCTAGTACTACCTCACTGATGAGAGGTGTATGGGAAGAATGTGAAGCTCCAGACCAGCCTACAGCGTTCAACAACACAACCATGCCTCATGTTCTTGTACATGACATGATTAATGATACATGGGTATTCCGTCCTGTTGAATGGGAACAGAGAAAGGTAGGAGACGATGAATCTGCTCCTTTCCCTTCTTTTGTGAATAAGCCTATTACTACTGCTTTTGTTTATCGTAACCGTATTGGATTTGTTGCGGGAGATTCTGTCAGCATGAGTGCTGCCGGAGACCTTGAACGGTTCTTCCCACAGACAGTACAGACTTTGACTGATGCTGACCCTATCGACATGAACGTAGCTGTCGATGATTACAGCGATATCCTTGCTACGGTTACAGTGCAGGACAATCTCTTGTTCTGGTCAAAGAAACGTCAGTACACATTGACTACGCCGGATACATTAAGTCCTAAGACTGCTGCTATCCTGCCTACGACTGCCTATGCCTGTCTGCCGGATGCAGGACTTCCTGTTATTGGTGCTCGTGTCTATTTCGTGGACACGGACAATGAAAATGACCAGTTGTACGAATACACGATCAATAACACGACTGCAACTAAGGAAGGTATCTGCATCACTGCTCATGTGCCAGATTTGATTCCGCATGAGAATCCTATCATCGTCACAGCGTCACAGACCAGCTCTGTCATTGCTCTGTTCAGTTCAAAGACACCCAATACCATTTGGCTGTACCAGTTCTATCTGTCTGGTGACCAGAAGCTCCAGAGTGCTTGGAGCAGACAGGTCATTGACGGTACTGTTACCAACATGGGATTCAGAGAGTCTGAACTGTGGGTAGAACTGATGCACAACGGTCAGCGCATGATCTGTACGATGGACTTCATGGTCAAGCGCAGCAGAGATACCCAGAACTATACTCCGTCTCTTGACTTCTTCCTTGATCTCAGTGATGAGGAAGAAGATGAATATATTCTTAATTTTTCTCCTCGAAAATCAAACTTTATTGTTTTGGCGAAAAACGCTAAAAACGAATACGTTCCTTTAAAGCCTTCCAGGTGGAAGCTTGAAGGAAACCGTCTCACCCTTGATGAAGCTATGCCTGTCTATGTTGGTGAGAAGTTTGAGCGCTACTTTGAATTCTCTGAGATCTGGTCTACCACGTCCAACTCCAATGATACACAGCTGTCTCTTGCTTCTGGACGTGTTCAGCTTCAGAGATGGAAGCTTAACTTTACTGCGACAGGAACGTTCACTGTTGAGGTCAGAAACAAGGTATACGACGAGACTACGCCTTACCTGTCTCAACAGCAGTTTAAGCTTGGCTCCGGCATTATTGGTTCACCTGTTATTCGCAGTGGTGAATTTGTTGTTCCCTGTCGTGGCAGGAATGATGAGATTGCTGTAGCTATTAGAACTAATGATTGGCTCCCTCAGACATTTCTGAGTGCCAATGTTTATCTGAACTATACGAAACATCGTAGAACTATCTAGAAAGGAGTGATTATCACGCCTTATGCACGTGTAATTTACACATCAACTGGAATGATTCAGAACTACAATGTACCTTTCCCGTACATTGATTTTGACCATATCCATATCTATGCTATTGACCCAGAAACACGTAAACGTACAACTGAATATGACATTGCACAGTGGATAACAGGTTCTCGTATCAGACCCGCTAATGTTCCACCTTTGGGACAGAAGTTTATGATTGAACGGGTTACACCTCGTGATGCTTCCCTTGTGGATTATGCTAATGGTGCAGTAATCGAAGCAGAAGACCTTGATCTTGGTGTTCTCCAGAACCTCTACATCTGTGAAGAACTGATTGATGAACTTGAATGGTACGGCAATGAAGTTGACCTGGTGTGGGACTCTCTAGCCCAACTCCAGACTGCTTACAACACACTCAGAGCAGACCATACCGCTCTTGAC
>Ga0310690_10003228_pt1 | contig 24829 bp, 26 predicted proteins | sample AusTroGonzalo_MG_2_FD_207661 | JGI IMG/M metagenome (GOLD analysis project Ga0310690, IMG submission 207661) | Bovine rumen microbial communities from tropical cattle in Woodstock, Queensland, Australia - Gonzalo_04 (v2) (version 2) | ecosystem: Host-associated > Mammals > Digestive system >... | reverse complement strand
GTGAGGCGGAATCGGGTAATGGATCAGAGTCTCCACCCCATTCACTTGAAGATAGGCCTGAAGCTCGTCTCGCTTGTTGCACAGAATCGGGAACAGATGATACACGTTCTGTTCATCCGGCAGACGCTCAGGCAGTGTAATCAGTTGATTCTTTATGCCCTCATAATACATCTTAGCGACCTGCTTACGATGCTCATTATCTGCCTCCAGATGACGGAGTTTCACATCCAGCGCCGCAGCCTGAATCTCATCCAGACGGCTGTTTCGGCCGGTATATTTGAAAACGTATTTGGCCTGCGAGCCATAATTTGCAAGCGTCCTCACGGCCTGCGCCAGCTCGGGATCATCAGTCGTAACTGCACCGCCATCACCCAGCGCGCCCAGATTCTTGCCCGGGTAGAAACTGTGCCCCGCAGCATCACCTATGGAGCCGGTAGTCTTCAGAACCGACTGATCAGAACAGCCTGAATCGGCAGATTGGCCTATGAACACAGAAGCCTTACAACCATGCGCCTGAGCGTTGTCCTCAATAAGTTTAAGACCATATTTGCGGCACAAATCACCAATCTTATCAGTGTAAGCATTGCGTCCATAAAGATGAACAATACAAACCGCCCGGGTCCGCTCGGTTACCAAAGACTCAATTCGCTCCGGATCAATCTCCAGCGTCTCAAGCTTAGGCTCCACCAGCACCGGCTTCAAACCGTTCTCAGTAATTGCCAGAATAGTAGCGATATATGTGTTTGCAGGCACAATGACCTCATCGCCCGGCTTCATCACGCCCAGCTCGATGTACGCGCGGAATATCCATATCAGCGCATCCAATCCATTCGCACAACCCACGCAATACTTTGAGCCAATAAAGCGTGCATAGTCCGCCTCAAAGCGCTCATTCTCAGCACCCTGAAGATACCAGCCGCTCTCCGCCACACGCCTAACGGCCTCCTGAATCTCAGCCGCGTGCAGCCCCGTCACCTCCTTCAGACTCAAAAACGGAATCATATCGCGAAGATATAGCAAAACGAGCAAAAGGTGACAAAGGGGACGGTTCTTTTTGGCTCCTTTTTCAAAATGGGGCCAAAAAGAACCGTCCCCTTTGCCACCCTTGTTTGCTTTTGTATCTTTGTGGCCGATGGAAATAGAGCAGCACCCCTTTGAGCCCTTCCTGCCCAAGAACGCCAGGATACTGTTTCTGGGCAGCTTCCCGCCTCAGCCACATCGCTGGTGCATGCCATTTTATTACCCCAACTGGATCAATGACTTCTGGCGAATCATGGGGCTGATACATTTCAATGACAAAGACCATTTCTGCATCATCAACGAAAAACGCTTCAACGAGGCAGATATCCGCGAATTCTGCGCCCAAAACGGTCTAGCTTTCTACGACACCGCGACTGAAATCAAACGCCTAAAGGACAACGCCTCCGATGCCTTTCTGGAAGTCGTAACGCCAACCGATATCCCCGCACTGCTACAACAAATCCCCCTCTGCACCACAATAGTCACCACCGGCCAGAAGGCCACAGAAATAATAGCACAAACTTTCAACTGCACCATCCCACCCGTAGGTAGTCACATAGAAACAACCATCGCCAATAGAAACATAACCTTCTGGCGAATGCCTTCAACATCCCGGGCCTACCCGCTCCCGCTCAACAAAAAAGCTGACTTCTATCGCCAGCTCTTCAAAATGTGAAATTGGGGAAGGTTTAGCTCGACGAAGTCACTGTCCCCTTTTCCACATTTTCACATAATCTCAGGATGCCAAAGATGCCGCTGCATATCCACGTGCCCGTTGCTCTTAAACGTAACGCCCTCAGACTCCAATAACGGCCGATGCTGACTCCAACCAGGAGCCGTGCGCCCCTCTTTATTCACCACCCGATGACAGGGCAACGTCTCCGCCCCCGGCGTATACCTGAGCGTCCTTCCCACCATCCTGGAATGACTCGGCCACCCCGCCAAGGCCGCAACATTACCATAAGTCGTCACTTTCCCGCTGGGAATCTGGCTAACAATGTTCAGAACCTCCGCCTGAAATGCCTTAGCCTCCTCCACCGTCATTCTATCCGGATAATCTTTCATCTTCAAACAACGAGCAAAAGGTGCCAAAGGGGACGGTTCTTTTTGGCTCCTTTTTCAAAAAGGGCGCCAAAAAGAACCGTCCCCTTTGCCACCTTTTCAGCTCAGTACCTGCTCTGCAGCGTTCTTGGTATCCACTTTCTCAATGATGCGCTCCAAAACACCCTCTTCTGAAAAGATAAAAGTACGGCGCAAAGTGCCCAGAACGGTCTTACCGTACATCTTCTTCTCGCCCCATGCGCCAAAAGCCTGGAGCATCTCTGTAGAAGTATCAGCCAACAACCGGAACGGCAACTCATATTTGGCCCTAAAACCTGTGTGCGACTTGGCGCTGTCCTTGCTCACGCCCACCAGGTTGTAGCCGGCAGCCGTCAGCGCCGCATAATTATCGCGGAACGAGCACGCCTCGGCCGTACAGCCCGATGTATTGTCCTTAGGATAAAAATAAATGATAGTCTTGCGGCCGTGACCGATAAAATCTTCAGACTTTACCACCTTCCCATCCTGATCCACCACCTCAAACTGAGGCATCTTATCTCCAACTTTCAACATTATTTATAACGTTTTTCTATCACACTCCAATCAATAATCTGCCAGAGAGCCTCAAGGTGAGCTGCACGACGGTTCTGATAATCAAGATAATACGCATGCTCCCATACATCGAAAGTAAGCAACGGCTTAAGACCCTTTGTAACAGGGTTCTGAGCGCCCGGCTCCTGGGTAATCACCAGCTCGCCATTAGCATCGGCCGACAACCAAACCCATCCGCTGCCAAACAGGCCCACGCCCTTGGCCACGAACTCCGTCTGAAACGCCTCCACGCTGCCCCACTGCTTGACAATCTGAGCCTTCAGGCCACCACCGTCGGCCAATGTAACGCTCTTAGCGGCAAACTGCGTAAAATAAAGATTATGATTCAGAATCTGCCCGGCATTATTAAACACCGCCTGATTGGCCGATGCACCACCGGCCGGATTAGCCTTGCACACAATCTCCTCCAGCGACAAATCCTCAGAAAGGCCGCTTCCGGGCAGCAACTTATTAAGATTATCCACATAAGCCTGCAGATGCTTCCCATGATGGAAGCTCAGCGTCTGCGCACTAATAACCGGCTCCAGATCCTTGGCACCGTACGGCATTGTAATCAGTTCAAACATATCTCAAAAGCATTAAAACACCTACAAATATAACAAAAACGTGGAAAAGGGGACAGTCCCCTTTTCCACATTTTTCACCTTTTTGCTCAGTTCTTCCAAAGTTCCACATTAGGAACCAAATCCCTGTAATAATTCTGTGGAATAAGAGATTTGTGCTTGAGACGGCCGATAATGATTGCCGGGGCCGTACCAAACTTATCGGCAAACATAATAATGTCTTCTTTAGACCAATGCCTCAGCATAGTAATTTCCTGCTCCTGCTTAGCACTTAGCAATACCTCCGATGCAAAAGCATCAGCCTGTAACTCCTTCTCCTTCTGATAATCCGAGTATTCAATATTCTCCAGGAATATATCCTTCTTACCATGCAAGAGGATGTGACCAATCTCATGGAAGAAGTTGAACCAGAACACATCTTGCATCTTGTATCTTCCACTCAATTGAATACACGGGACGTTCTGTATCCAACGCGTTGCACCACTGATAGGAGCCTGCGGCAAGCATTCCGTATAGATAAGTTTAATACCGCAACCAGAACAAATAGCCTGTAAACGCGCAGGCATTTGATCTGAGTTATCCAAGATCAGTCTCTTAAAAACCGGAATGGCATTACGCAACAAATCAGGAGAATACTCACAATCCACATTCTGCCCCATAGCCTGAATCTCGCCTCTCCTAAGCCAAGCCGATACCGCAAACGGGTTCTTGGTCTGTGAAAGAGAAATCCTGAAAGCCACCTTAAGCGGCTGATTGTAATAATAATCCTGCCATGCCTCACGTGAACTCACCGCAAAAAAGGAAAGCAAAGCCGACACCTTCTCCTCTGCACTTTTCAGTGTAGGTATCCAACCAAGTTTCTGCAAAACAGCTAATGGAAACTGCTTACTCCACTCTATAGATGCCTTTATCGCCTCCTCCCTCTTTTGTCTAGCTACATATTCGTTGTAGTTTTGTTGTAAACGCATCCACATTCTGGCGGGAATACCAGTAACAATCTCAAATGCCACAGCCATATCCGGAGTGACAGAACTATCACCCTTAAGAACAGCATTAATAGTCTTTTCTGGCTTATCAGTCCTGATAGCGAACTCTTTAACGCTCATCCCCATCTCTTCCAGCTTCTCCTCTAGAGTAACTCCCGGATGAAAGGATTCTATAGGCACATAATATGATTTATTCGTCTTCATTGCTCTTCTCTTTTGTGGTTAAACATTATTTGCCATGATAATTGGCAATCTCAACAATGTCTATTATTCTGATTTCCTTCCATATATACCGACCACTTTCATCAGTAGGAATAGGTTTCTTGGTCGGTTCAAATATAAGCCTGTATGGCTGATCCAGATCACATGCCCACTGTCCCTTTCTATCACCGGTGAGCTCGTGATAATGTCCCGGGAAGAATCTCACATCTTCCAAACTCTCTGCAGCATAAAGGACACTAAGTCTCTTCATAATTATGTCAGCTCTCAACTGCCCGTAGGTCTTGACGAGCTTATTTTTGTTCCGGCATAAAGCCTCTAGTTTCTTATCTTTATAACTTATTTTCATGGACAAACAAGTATTATTCGATGCAAATATACATCAATTTTTGACACACACAAAATGTAAGTCAAAAATTATAACCTCAACTACATAATCTCCAACTTCTCCCCACCCAGAGCATCAGCAAGAATGGCCCGCACAAAACCTAAGTTCACAAAAAACGATCCATTTGGCACTATGAAAACTAATTACTATCTTTGATGTAAACTACTTTAACAACTACAGGACTATTAAATAACTATGAAAGAAGCCATGACAGAACCCCGTAGAATAGTATTAATCCTTGGAAATGGATTTGACCTTGATTTAGGTCTCAAAACATCATACAAAGATTTTTGGGAGTCCGATTACTGCCCAAAAGACTATCCTGCTCCTATCATAAACCATCTTAATCAACGATGGAAAGATGATTTGGATGCTGTCAAGTGGTATGACCTGGAAAATGAGCTTTTAAACTACTACAACAGCATACCAGACCCCGACAAAGGTAATGATATCTTTACAGAAGAAGAGAGAGCATTACTTATGAAGTTCTCTTCATATGATTATAAATGTGGTCAATATAATGATCAACTGGATGTGCTCAGTTCTATAATTAATAAGCATGTACTATTATACACCCCACCTCCATTCAATACAATTAAGAAAGGTCCTTATACGTCAGATTGTCTTAAAACACCTATCTGGCGAGATAAGCAAGCACTATGTCTAATCAAAAAAGGGCTCTGTGATTATCTAAACTCATTGCACCTATTTAGAGCAAATGAAACTATTGCATTCCAAGTTCTCAACTTCTTGAATCAAGAAGCAGAGAAAGGAAATACTGTTAACATATACACATTCAACTACACTCCAGTTAGACTAAATGACAGTGAACTTGATCATGCAAAAGTTCACTATATGCATGGGAACAGCAAAGATGGGAAAATCATCCTTGGCACACGGGACAGCCTAGAATATGCAGAGAGTTATGACTTTCTTCAGAAATCATTTGATCCAAATTACAATCCACCTTCGCTAGTAGCTGAACTACAAGGAAGCCGATGAAGTAATTATTTTTGGCCACTCTCTTGGTGTGAATGACCAACAGTACTTCAAAGCGTTTTTCATGCAACAAACCAATTATACAACCTCTAGTCACAAAGATATCACAATCTTCACTCGAGATGACAACTCTGAGATACAAATCAAGAGAGCACTACAAGGATTGACTAATGGAAATCTATCAACCTTATTTGGTCTCAATCACGTCACGTTCATTAAAACTACAAATATCAAAGAAGATCAATATCTTCTAAATGCATTTCTTATTAAACACGGTAAAAATGTTAATAGTACAAGTGAGTTTATTGGTTATCTTCTCTCGCAACAATAACTATTCATAGCTTATTAAAGGCAATACTAAATGATGCCATCACTTAGTGCTTCCATCCCTCTTATCAATTAATTTACGCATTGTATTACAATTTTCTTCTAACAGATTTGCCAAATAAGATATATTGTATTTATTGATAAGGTCCTCTTTATCAGCCTTCTTATGCAGTTTACTTATTATTTGAGGTAACGTCTTTAGATCATCTTCATAGTCCTGGACATTATTGGCTGCATTGCTTGTAGAAAAAGCCTGAAAATAATGAGAACTAATTAAATCTATGAGCCTCTTTTTAGACATATTACTCAGCTTTACAAAACCATTTACAAACTTTTCCGCATTTACATGAAAGAATATTGGATGTCTTGAATATGTCACTGAATGATCGTGAATTGCGCCGTAATAAACATGTTTTAATATATCTATTTTCTGATCAGAAAGATTTTCTAACAAAATAGTAAGAGTATCCTTCTTCTTATGGCTCACATCCATATACATTTTCCCTATTTCTTCATTAAGACGTTCAATATCTGAAGCAATACTTTCCCCTTGATAGTATCGAATACATTGGTATGCATGGGTTCTCAGTTCATATAAATCATTAAGGTTATCACAAGGTGAAAAGAACTTATTCAATATTACTTTCAGACTCCATTCAATAATCTTTTCTGTCGTATAATCATGTGTTAAACCCTTCCTGACAACTATCAACATTGTACATGTCGCAAAAAGCGCTGAATCAATCTTTTCAAAATCGCCACGTTCAAGATGCTCTGCCGTGAGTTTCAATACTTTATTAAATTCATCGTTATCAAGAGACATATAATTGCTTAACTGTACCCATGGAGTACTTCTATCGCGCATGATTTCCCTCAATAGAAAATCTGAATCTATTTCTCCTTTTTGAAGATAACTCATAATGCAATCTGCATATCCTTCTTTCAATACGCGATATGATTCCGTTAAACCAGCTTTTTGATATTTTAATGTCGTTTCAGTTGCAATAAGTTTTTCATTCTTATCTCCTTCTGGCTTGTTCATTTTAATTAAGGATTCACTTAGTAGTTTTTGGTAATAATCTTCCATAACCAAATTACCACTCTTGTATTCAGCAAATACGACAATGAAATTCGCCAACAAATATTTTCTTAGATTCTCAAATTCCTTTGCTTTTAATATATCCTCTGGTAAATGAGAAATAAAAAACTTGTAATCATATAAGCTCTGTTTTAATATCCTCAAGTTATTCACATTAGAAGCCTGAAAACAACTAGTTATGAGTGATTTATAAGATTCTATTGGGGTTTTAGTTTTTAAATCTATCTCTTTGATAAATACATTTAATGCCTCATCTGTTTCTGTCTCAATCTTATATTCATGTCCTATAGATTTCTCTTTGATAGACTTAAAAACATCTTGTTCATCAATATTCTTATCGTCACTAATCATCACCACATGACAGCCCACCTGTTCAACAAAATAGTTTATATAGCCCAATATTTCTTTAATAGACAACCCTGCCCGTTCTATATCATCAAATATCAATAGCTTATTACCTTTTACTTTTGTTGGATCCAAACTCAAAAACATCTTTGGATCTAAAGTACAAACAAGCTGCTCTGTCTCTTTATCATTATTTATATCCACATTATACCTAACAGCAACACTTGCTAAGAGTTTTATGGTTTTACCTACTCCTTGTACAATTTTGCCATGTAATAACGGACTTATTTCCCTTTTTAAAGACTCATCAATCTGTGATGTACTCTTTAATCCATTTAATGAAACATATATTGGCTTTAATCTTATCAAGTCATCATCTCTGTCTTTTCCCTTTCCTTTCTTGGATAATTCAATCGAATCTATCCATTTCTTTATAAAAAATGATTTTCCACAGCCCCACTCTCCTTTTATCAAAACTGCATAATTCGGTTTAGGGATTTGAATGTAATCATTCAAAGCTTGCAAGACTGTTTCATTATGTTTGTTCATATTGTTTATTAAATTAATAATCTTAGTATTATTCTTTAAACTACTTCTCACCTTTTATCTTTCTCAATTCCTCTTCATAGTTCACCAAAAACACCTGGTAATCCACTTTAGCTCCAATTACTATTTCATCAATTGTTATATCACCACTTGCCTTATCTATTACATACCGTATAACTTGTTGTGCTATATACTTTGCCTCTCTTGCATAAAAACTAATGTTCACGCATGACAAAACCGCATTATGAACAATCATATTTCTAAGCCGGTATATCATCAAAATATCCTCCTTTAATTGATTCGCCTTAACCTTAAGCCCATTATCTTTTTGATAGAACTCACGTACCTTTTCCAATTCGTCCTTAACAACGTCATCATTTATACACCCTATCAAATCTGGTATCGCATTCAAGAAATCACTATCACGATAATGATCACCTTTTTTTAAATTCAAAGCAGCCTTGCTGATAACATCATCAGTAATACCGTAATAGTTATTATATAGCTGGGTCAAAAAGAGAAACTCTCTATATGTATCTCGCAAATAATAATGAAAGAAACGCTTACAGATAATAGAGAGCACAAAATCTTGAATAACACTAAATTGATTCAATTTGGAGGCATCATTCGATATCTCCTTTTTTGTTTTATCATCAACCTTTATCAGCCCTTCAATAGCAAACCAGCTGTATAGTAGCACATCAACATCTCTTTCAGAAGCCACAGCCTTGGAATACCAATGGGCAGCATTTTTCAAACGAACTTTCAAAGTACCCTTACCGACCTCTAATTTATGGTGCTTATCTGTTAAATATTTAAAGCCTTCTCCTTTAAAGTCTGTAAGATCTAATGATTCCAAATATCGTATAGATTCATCGCTTGATGACATCGTAGGATCATTTCCCTTGGATGATCTGCCAGAACTTATCTCTCTACCGTCTTCAACAATTGAATAAACATTTGTTGCCATTGTAATAGGTTCATTCGTTCTGTACGTTAGCATTAGAATATCTAATACTTCCTCCAGTTTGGTTGTTGCACAAACTCTTGCTTGTTCATAATTTTTAAATTCAACAGGAATCGCAGCATTAACTCTATCACGATCTTCTTTTACAGCTTCAATATGAGATATTGCACCTTCCTTAAGATAACGTTTCACCTTTGGCGAATAGATATTAATGTCACCAATATAATCATCTATTTGGCCTTTTAGTCCATTTAATCTGACAATGTAATATGCTTTATGTACTGGTGCATAATAGTTTTTCTTAAGGACATCCAAACATCTAAAAATATCCCTATTCTTTATTAACTCTGAAACAGCCTCATAATATTCTTCCTCACTAGAAAAATCAGATTCCTTTAATGTTTCATATTCTGATGGAGCCGCTATCACTTTTCCGAACTCCGACATCACAACATCGGGAATTTCAGTCGCATACCGTTTTATTTCATCATAAGAAAAACCTTCCGCAACGTATTCTGCTATAACAAGGTGAGTTATACCATTTACTATCTTTCTTGTTTCATAATTACTCTCTGATATTTCATCGATGGTATAAGCCAGCCAATCAACAAGCAAAGAAAAATATTGTTTCTTAACTAGTGTACTCAGCATCTTCTTACATAAAATAATACAAGAGTCTTTATAATCCTTACTACTCAATCTCTGTAATAAGCATACAACAGAGGGATGGCACAAAGAACTGAACACTTTATCTACTTTATCGAATTCAGAAATATGTTTTAAAAAGAATGATATGTTTTCTTTATTGGATAAACCATGTCCCTCCAATTCGTCAATGAGATCCACCAACAACATTCTAGGGCCTACTATTTTGAAACTGACATTATCTTTATCTGTCAGTTTATCAATACAATGGTTCCAATAATGCTGCCAATATGAATAGATGCTTGTGTATGGAAGCCCCATTATTTTACGATTATTATCATCCATTTCTCATTACTCTTTTAATAAATAAACATATCATATTGTTTTACTATAAAAGACTTATTTTAGTCCTTTTCTCATCCGCGAATATATATGTTTTCATAACCCAAACAACAGATGTTGAAAACTTCCATGACCATAAGTTATTGACATATAACAAAAAAGGCGACCAGCCCCCAGTCGCCTCCCATTTCTTTTTGAATAGTTATAAGAGCTTTTCTTCATCCAATCACATGCATCCAACCACTATCTCCCCTAATCTCTTTATTAAATACCATATCACACTCTTTCTTCTTCCACCAACCCACCATTCCTATGACAGCCCAATATCATGGTTTCCCCCCATCCCATTGAACCGCCGTCTGCATTACGCCAAACATAACAGAAGATGTTTTCAATCCCGTCTTTTGTCAGGTCTGCCCTAAATTGTTCTGAGAACGTATTTAGAAAATCTCCATATCTAATACAAACAGAATTGGCGTTATATTCTGTAATTTCCGCCTTTCCTTCTTTCACAAGTTCACCAATTGAAACAACGGGCAATTCATTTTCAACATCTATCAAGACCTGCGCAGATAACCTTCCAACCAAGTCTTTCATACTCACCCCTTCCACGAAAGATAATTTATGCATCTGAGCATTATCCAACGCAGTTATAAGACCGTCTAAGAACACGAACATACCAGACGTTCTGATGTCTGCATTTGTATATGGGACATATCCTTTTTTTATGAAAGATTTCCATCTTGAAAGAGAATGGACCTTAACCCTTTTATCATTATCACCTATTAGTTCTACTCCTTGCCCATCATTGAAAAGATCTAAAGATTTACTCTGTAACCCCCTGTGGCTATCGTCAACAGACACCTCTCTAATGGCTCCATCATCAAAGTATATAGGGTAATTAAGTGTTATCTTATTTTCTTTCCATTGTTTAATCTTCTTCCTTCGTATATAATCATCAATCTCCTCTAAACTTATCGTTTCACTAGCCAGTATTTTGTCTATTACCTTATATCCATTGCTTTGTCTGACATCGTTCTTATATCTTTCATATAGCGCAACAACAGTTGCTTTACTTGCCTTTGTCTGCTCAAAGTAGAACAACAACGTATTGTCTGAAAACAAGGTATCTTTTTTCCTAAGGTTTAATCCAGGTCTGCATGGTACCAGATTCTCTATACTGTTGATATTGAAATCATCTCCTAATTCAAGTCGATTTCTTATTGTTTCAATATCCTGTGCTAATGATTCAGGAATAATATGATCTATTTCAAAGTCTTGGTATGGAACAGGTTTTCCTGTATAAAAGCATTTACCTTTATATGCATCGAATATAGCCAACCTTAAGGTGTCTTCTATTTTCGTTTTACTCATAATTAAATATTGCCACCTATAATTACCACTCTACCTCGCGATTAAATATTATTTCTTTCCTCAATATCCATGACTCTGTAGCTCACGCATTAGGCAACAAAATTTTCTTTGAACTTACTCAACCTCGACTCATGCAACTCCCCCGCATTCATCAACTTCCTATTAGCTTTCAATCAGATAAGCATATCATGCTCTTCGATTCTATTGCGTGAGGAGTGACGATGGTTGACGTTTATGAAATCAACCACCTCGTTATACTTTGCTATCCACCGTTCATATTGCGTCATATAAATCCTCTTAAAGCTGTCACATTGCCGCCTTCACATACAATCCATTATTCCCATGTATCATTTGTACAAATGGTAAGTCCTGAGACCGCTGCTCAGCCCATAGTTCATCAAACTGCTTATTATCTGCCCCACTCGGCGTATTACGCATATTAGGATGTGAATGCCACTCGCCAAGGTAGCGTACTTGATGAAAGGTCAAGGCGGTTATTCTTTCATATTCTTTTGTCAAGCCTTTGAATCCACGAACAAAAGACACTGGTGTATGAATGCTATCCTTCGGAGCAGCTACCATGTAATATACATATATACTATTGTAATCTCGGTCATAGCTACCGAACAAACAGCCTCCAGTTTCTTTATCAACAGATGCTTCAGCCTGAGTATGTATTTCCTTCTCAACCTCTGATGAAATATACACCTGTACGCCATCGATCGTTTCGCAACGCCATTCAGCAATACACATCGGCATGCATGAAACTGTACCATTCTCAGCATCGAAATGCCAAATGTTTAAACAGGCTTTTTCTTCTTTAAAAAACTTCCTAATCCGGTTAGACACTATGGCAGACAATAAGCGAACATTCTCATAGTTCAATATCATCGATTCCGACCTACAGCTAAATGTGTTAGTCTGAATGGTCTCAGTGTGTTCCAAATGATGAGCGAAACGATCATCCACAATCAGAGATCGATAGTAATCCATCTCCAATATATCCAGGCGATGTGTCCTATTCTTGTCTTCCATTAAGAGAACCACATCATCCCCTTTCGGATTCAGAAAGGATGTACACCTGCGAAAGGGTTTGTCCTCTCTTGCCAATAGCCTCTCCACAGCAATAGAGGTACTTACATCAATAATCAACTCGGTTCCATCATACAGCCTATCCATATCATGTGACGTCAACGTAAAGATGTTGCCTTCAATAGCTGCAATCTTTTGGAAAAGAATACCACGATAACCCTCTTTGATGGAACGAACCTTTGAGGTCATCACCTTGTCGGTGGTAAGTGTATGACGGCTGATATTGTGAGGAAGCAGAATGTCAAAGTCAACTATGACAACCTCTTCAGAACAACCTTCGCGTACAAAATGGTCTATTATAGCGGATCCAAGTGTACCAGTACCTATAACTCCGGTCTTCTTGAAACTTTCTTTAATTCCATTATTAAGCGCATTTCCCTCACGCGAGGTCATTAAATCCAGCAATACAACCTCTACAGGCAAAGCATAGAACCACTGTTCAAAAGCGTTATCGCTTAAGGTGACTTTCTTCTGAACAATCTCCCTTGGAGTATAGTTTGTTTTTATTAGAAACAGATTATGAGAAATCTTTTTATTGTCCTCACTGAGCTGAGTGATGAAAACCATCAACACCAACGGTAGAATTGCCTTACCCGCAACAGATTTGAAAAGAACTATCTGTAGGCTATCTGTCAGCGTTAAATCTGCAGTTGACTGAACTGATTGAAGGTCGCCCATTGTCTGGGGAATGCGTGCAAAATTGCTCGTGTATATTCTTTCTGTTGGCAGACTAACCAAATAGTGAGTCGCATGTCCTTTCTCAACAAATTCTAAAGTAGAAGAAAGCTTAGTCTTCTTTGAATACCTCACGTATGGATTGGCATCCAGTCGCTCATTCAAAATACAACAAACTTCGTGAAAACCAAAGAACACCTCTAAGGGTCTATTGGTTTCATGAAGCTGGTTAATGCTGTTCAAATTCAGCCATCTTCTAATCAGCCCTATAAAATCATACGCATTAAACTGGGGGCGAATATCAGCAAAGGTCACATCAGAAACGCACAAGGAAACCGGATGTGAGTATGGTTTGGCATTGGAATGCGGAAGCTCTGTAGGAAAGTCTTTACGTAAAGCATAAACCTCAGGAATAAACACATCCTCTTTATGGCAGATAATGGCTACGTCTTCTTCATCATGTATGTCCTTGACTGGTTCGTCCGGAACTTCAAGTTGTATCAATTTCATCAAGATAATCTCGTCACCGTTACTATTAATGCGGCATGTCACATCCTCCACAAGAGGGTGACGTAGCGCTGCCATATAAATGGAGCGAGCACGAGGAAGCCGCAACTGCTCGCCGAGGACTTCGCTACCTTTGATTACCTTGCTGTTATAGTCACTCATTCTCCAGCACGAGGCGCAGGATTGGCAATTGTAGAATATCCGGCAACTGTTGTTGTTTCCCTCAACGACTTGCCATGCTCAGTTATCTTGAAAACTATAGGCTGCGGTATGCTTCCATCCTTGCGATAAGTCGCCGTATTCAGGAAATGGGAAGAACCTGTCTTCAATTTCTTGATATATTGCTGTTTGGCTTCATAGCACGGTGGATTATTATCATCGTTCTTTATTTCGTCAGAAGAAGCTACAATATGGGCATTACTACCAATCTGTTTATCAAGGATTGCCTCTGCGGATGGCTTTATCTCCTTCTTGTTATCTGAATCATTGAAGAATGACCAAGAGCAGTGATGGGGTGCCAGGAAGATATTCCATTTCAATTTCTCATCATCGGTATTGTTATCAAGGATGTGCTGCCAAATGTCATGCTCTGCATCACCTCCCATCAACACGCGACTTTTGAGCTCGGTATAACCTTCTATTTTAAATCCAAATTGCACCACGATGGAAGTTGCATTCTTGTCATCGTACTTCTTGCTGGTCTCAACATCTTCCTTAAACGGAGCATGGATGAATATTTCCAGCCAAGACAAACTGGTGCCATGAACGGCCGTCACCTTTTTGCCTGGAATATAGCAGTAACGACTATCAAAATCCTTGTCTTGATCGTAACCAATGATTCTAAGATAATTACCCTTGGAGCCTGTGAACTCAGCATCATCGTCGTATAGTTTACGACGGCGTTTCGCTTCCTTGCGTACTTCTTCTGCAGGATCAGACAAATTGTTCTTTAATCCGCGGGGAGTTATCCAAAGCTCCTCAATTATAATCTCATCTTTGTTCTTATCTTTATCATAATCGGCCACATCACCGTGGTAAAAATTACCGCCAAAGCCTTTACAATGGTCGTCGTGTGGATGAGTGCTGATGAACAGATCAACAAAAGGCCGGCCTGAAGCGTCTTTCTTCAATTCTTTCAGCAAATCCGCCTTAACATCATAGGCTACCTGCTTTCCATTACCATCAGTAAGGTCGGCCAGTATCTGACAATCAATTATTATTGTCTTCCCATTATCCAATTTAATCAATGTGCAATCCGCATTGCCCACTGGATAATACTTAATAATGTGCTCCATAATCCTTATTGTTTAGCTTTTAAATACTCTATTAATACCTCCCTCGCATAGTAATAGCCTCTCTCCTTGCAGCGTCTTCCTACCAGAAGAATTGCCACAACAGCTATTAACCATGCCCACCAAATATCATAATACTGGGGCATTAATATTCCAACTGAAGCTATTGCTAGTGTTAGCATAACACGTGAGAAAGCATACTGTGCATTAAAGTCTGGTACCCGCGTTTTCTCATTAGAATTTGAATACGACATTGCCTTACCAAACATCTTTCTCTCATTTGCTTCACTATCATATAGCTCTTCTTTCAATAAACTAACAGCTTTATCATATTCATAAAAACGTATACGTCCAAATCCCGTATAATTACGTTTCTTGCCACATAACGGAGTTTTCGGGGTCTGTAATAGTTTCTTTGATGGCATTCCTCCCATAAACCAATAATAAACCGGTTCAAGAAACGCACTTATAGCATTGAGGACATACCCTATTCCATAAGCGAGAGCCAATATTATAGCAATATTAAATTTCGTGATATCCCAATTAATTACCGTAGATACCACAAACAAAAGTACAGTACCACTTATTAATGTACTTAACGTATCATAATACTTAAAATTCATTTTTTTAATATGTTTCTAGAGATCCCAGGTACCAAAAGTCCAAGGTTCCATGTTTATGAGTATTCCATTTTTTATCAGCAAGGAACTTATCAATATATGTTTTGTTGCTGCAATATATTCTAACTTCACCATTAATAAACTCAAGCATAACATTGCCCACTTGATTATTAGTTAAGTGTAATCGTTTACTATATGCATTATATGCTATATCTTTACTAAGTGCATTCCCAATTAAAGATAATTTAGGGTTTAATGTGTCCAAAAACGAGAAATCGAGCGTTCCTTTTCTTCCGTGGTGCGGAGCCATTAACACATCAATATTTGTTACGTCTTCCTTGTAATTCTCAAGTATATGTTTCCATGTGTTATTGCCCGCATCGCCACAAAAAAGAACCTTATGTCCTTGAATGTGATAAAGAATCACATATGAAGAGTCATTCCAATCTTCAGATTCGTTAGCCGCATTAATAAGCTCTTTTGTCGGAGACAGAATTTGCAAGTAATCATCCCGTTTTATTCCATTATCATCCTCCGCAAAATACTTACATCTCATTCCGGAATACAAAAACAATGCTTTGGGATTCTCAGTACTCTTACGCAAACGTTGATACCACTTCCAATCATTCTCATCATATCTACTATTTCCCTCAAAATCCTGCTCTTTTGTGTTCTCTGTATCCCAAAAGTTTAGGACATCAAATCTCTTCGCAATATACTGCAAACCATCCATGTGATCCATATCAGGATGCGTTTGAATGTAACGAAAGATTGACTTAACACCAAGACTCTGTAAATATGACAAAGGATTTTCTGGATGATACTTTTGTTGGAAATTTCCCTTAGGCATAGAAACAGATTCATTTGCATCTGAGAAGGAAGTAAGACCCTTGATGAGTTCATTATCCGTTTCTGATGCATTGCAAACATCAATCATGGTTATATGCCCATTATCGTGTTGTATAATGGAGCAATCTCCTTCTTCTACGTTCAGAAAATGCACTCTCGCCATATCTCTATTTTATTGTTTCTTCTTTCGTCTATTGCCTTGCAATTTCATCGCAACTAATCTTTCTTGCTCCCAGTTCCCTGCTTTTCAAAGTAGGACCCAAATCCTTCTTCTGCAAAGTTATCTCATTTCTTCACCCCCGCAACACTTGTTGAAAACTTCCCCATAACAATAGCCCTTTAAGACCGCAACACCTCCCTGCATCCCATAGACGCAGTGAGGTGTCGTGCTATTTATCTTATCAATTAGTAGATAAAACCATTAGTATTCCTTTGGCCGTCTCCGAAGCCAAAACAGATAAGAGCAGAACTGCAGCATACCCCTCAACACATTCCTCATTCCTTCGGTAATTCTAGTATCCCCTCCACCTCATGCCCCACAAACGCCCCCTCATTGCATTCAAAAACAACACTCCTCAACTCCAACGCCTCCACCATATGCCACACACCCTTAGGGATGTCAACCCCAAAGTTGCCACTCTCTTGACTCAACACCACATCTTCTATGATAGAGCCATCATCATTGTGAGTAGTCACCCTAACCTTGCCTCGCAGGATAACGAAAGACTCATCCTTCGTTGGGTGCCGATGGATGGGTACCACAGTCCCTGGCTCCACTGCATTCAAGAACCGATGGCACTTATCATCCAACGACTGATGAAAGTTATAATTCTTTGACAAGCAAAGCGGCAAGCCGAGCGCATGCGCAGACGGGGAGATTCCTTAGCCTCTGAACTAACCTCATTCAACAGTTCCTCATCAATAATCCTCATAACTATCCTTCAATCTAAGGCCGATGCCCGATACCCTCCGATTCCAACAATGGCCGATGCACAAAATAGGTGACAAATGGAACCGTCCCTAATGGCACCGCAGCGCAAGCTGCATCCGCCACTTCCACCACTGATGCCAAACCAAAAACACCGGCCCAATCAAAACCTCACCCGGAAACAGCAAAACCAGCCGCAAGTTCCCAACAAACTGCTGCAAAACGCACCAAAACTTGCGCGGAGAGAAAGTCCCATAATGCATAGCCTCTCGCAAGATAGCCCGCCCAATCCTCTCCGACGGTTCAACAATAAGGAAAGACTCATCCAGTCCAAGAGTATCCTTCATGATCCACATGATACCGCGTGCATAGCGGGCAACCTTAAACTCCTCAAACCGGGCAGCCACATCCGCCTTCTGCCGCTCAGAGAGCCCACGTTTCAGAAGGTAGTAGTAGTCAATAAACTGCTTAAAGCTATTCCTGGACGAAAAGAAATGAGCATACATGTGAAGCATCTCATACACAGCATTGAAATCGTCCGTTAGATGGCCAATCTCCTTGCCTTCCAGCAACACCTTATTGCTAAACTGCCGCTCCTCAATGCTACTAATGTATCGCGCCAACTTCTTGTCAACAAACCAGTTCCTCAGATAAATAGGCCTGTAATGAACCTCGACCGATACATCCTTAAACGCTGGCATATTAATATGATGAATGGAGTAATGCGCGCCAGCACACTGCTCCATAATCATCTTTATTACAGTCCTCTCATCCCCTTCAACCCAGATATCAATATCTCCCGGACATCGCACCTCTGGATTGGGATACATCAACGCATTGGACTGTCCCTTCAAGATAACGCTCCTTAATCCTCGCTCACGAAACCATTCCGATATCTCAACCGACCTTTTATTCAGAACCTCATTCCGCCTCCTAATACTCTCAGACAAAGCGATCCAATTAATCAGCACCTTCTGATCAATCCGAATATTCGCCCTATCTATTCCGTTCAATACAACTCCCGAAATACTGTGCCGATGACAGAACCCACATAACTCCTCCCAATCAATCTCTTCCAAGCGCTCTGGAGCAGATTGGTTTGCGTCCAAAGCAAAACAAATGATATCCCCGTAATAAAGATTCATCTTAAGGTACCCCAACCTATTATAAAAATCAACCCTCTATATACCACCCAATTTGTAACCTCAACTGTCAATCTGATTGTCATACAATTGATAATACTGTCAGACTCCAACTATGTCATGTCATACCGAAAATGACAATTTGACATTATTTAAGCAAATTTGAATAAATTAATCTTTTGGCGCAAGATTTGTTTAAATATACAAAAGCGCCCAGTCTAGCAGTTTGCAAGAAAAACACAATAGACTGGTGGTATCACGACTCACAACGTTGCCAGGCGGAGATGAGTTATCTCTTTAGAGTGTGTTAAGTCACTATTTTTAATTTATGTCTAACTTAAATTCTTTCGTTCTTATGAGGAGTCCTATAGGTACTACAGCAAGAACAGGTCAGAATTGCCCTGAAAGTGGAGTATGGCAAGTAATTGGTATTCCCTCAACTACAGCACCGATTGCAGTTGGCAATACCATGCCTCCTTACGCCGGCAGAGCCGTGACTTGGAAACTTATTCAGTACGCTTGATCGTTCAAGTTCTGACCAGCCCCCATTTAAGCCCACCTTAAATGGGGGCTAATCTTATATCAGATCACTATAAAAGTATTGCACTCTTTATCGTCTCCACGATATACCTCACATCCTCATCGCTCACATAAGGTCCCGCCGGCAAACACATACCCACCTTAAACACAGCTTCGCTCACACCATTAACATAAGCAGGAGCACCAGCATAAACCGGCTGCTTATGCATAGGTTTCCAAACCGGACGAGCTTCAATGCCTGCAGCATCCATATACACACGCAGAGCCTCAACATTATCATTAGGCTGGCAATCCGTAGTAGCCGATGAGGCAGCATGGATAACACCAGCAGCACCACCCACAGCACCAGTAACAATAGTCTTGTAAGCATTCTCTTGCCCCTTGATACGAATAGAAGGATCAAGAGTAATAGTGCAAAGCCAGTAGTTGCTGTCATACTCGCCAGTTGTAGGCTGTGAATGTACCTTAACACCAGACACATCAGCCAGCAACTCCTCATACAACTTCTGAACATGTTTGTGATGTGCAATATGATCGTTCACAATAGTCATCTGACCGCGACCAATACCCGCACAAATGTTACTCATACGGTAGTTATACCCTATTTTCTCATGCTGATAGTAAGGATAACTCTCACGATACTGAGTAGCATACATCATTATCTCGCGCCAAGAATCCTCATCAGGGGTAATCAAAGCACCACCACCCGATGTAGTAATCATCTTATTGCCATTAAAAGATAGTACACCATACTTACCAAATGTTCCCAGTACCTGACCATTATACTTGGATCCAAAACCCTCAGCCGCATCCTCAACCACCGGAATACCATATCTGTCTGCAATCTCCATAATACGGTCAGCCTTGTACGGCATTCCATATAGTGCCACAGGTACAATAGCCTTTGGCTTCTTACCAGTCTTGGCAATCCTATCCTTTATGGCTTTCTCCAGCAACTCCGGATCCATATTCCAAGTCTCAGGCTCAGAATCTATAAATACTGGAGTAGCCCCAAGATACGTTATGGGATGTGAAGAAGCACAGAACGTAAAGCTCTGCACACAAACCTCATCACCAGGGCCAACGCCACAAGCAATCAGGGCCAAATGAACCGCTGCAGTACCTGCTGATAAAGCAACAACACGCTTATTCTGTCCTACAAACTCCTCAAGGTCCTTCTCAAACCCATTCACATTAGGGCCGAGAGGCACAACCCAGTTCGTGTCAAATGCTTCCTTTATGTATTTCTGCTCAACACCAGCCTCGCTCATATGAGCTAAGCAAAGATAAATTCTTTTAAATGCCATATTCGTTTTTCTTTTTAGCAACATAAATAGTATTTGCTAACTCCATCTCTTCATAAAACCGTTTCATTACATCATCATTAATTGTAATCTTCAAAGATAAACTAATGACGGTACCAGATTTTATTTCACCAGCTTTTTCCTTAGCTTCACTTTCAGCAATAATCCGAAGTGAATCTACAGGAAATGTTTCAATTTGGGTTATTGCATCTTTGGGCATCTCCGAGAATGTTGATACCAGTTTCTTATACTCATCAGGTACAATTATGCTCTTTGTTAAAATACCCAACTCCAACAAACTCGAATAGGCCTTGGCGCATGAACGTGATATATAATACAGTCCTTCCAAGTCCGATGGAACTCCTGGTTCAGCATAAAAATGGTCAAAAGTACCAAACAGTCTATTTAACGATGCAACAAACAGTTCTAACTGACCTAGCTTATTTTGCAACCAAGACAATAATTCGCTAAAGTCTGATATGCTTTGCCCTGGTTTTAGAACAATTGAATACAGATAATCATTCTTTAAATCGCGATACTTATCTATCTCATCTATCATACTTTGCATAAGGAATCTTATCTCGTAATATTGATCCTTCCTTATAAGTATATCTGCCGCGCGACTTGAAATTTTCCCAAATAAATCTTTATGACCGGAGGTTTCAATCATCCTTCTTATTCTCAACGAATCATGAAATAAGATTGAAAGCTGGGATTTTAGGATTTCTTTTATATCCTGAGCTTTTTCATACTCAAAGTTCCAAAGACCACTCTTATTTCTGACATAAGCTAAGAATTCAAACACTTTATTGTTGTCAACAACATTAGAGTAATCGGCATCAGGATTCTTCTCCCACACAGGTAGAAGATTAATCATCTGCTTTTGAGCAAATGTATATATTGGAATTCCTTTTTTAACGGCGACCTCAAACTCGGTATTCGTAATTGATTTACCTGATTCCAGAACTGCCCCATATCTATTTCCAATGATTAAAACTAATATATCAGCTTCATTGTTTACAGCATTAATACAGTTCTCTGCATTGGTCAATCTTGTATCAACTGGAAAATCCTTTAGTTCTGACAAAATAGGTATATGACCTATGTCTAAGATACACTGCCTAATGTCATCCCTTACTTGAGACAAGTCAAAGCATGTGGAACTAACAAATATATTTACTTTCGCCATCTATAATTCATTATTAATTAAAGTCGCCCCCATTAACTGAATACAACTCCCTCAAAAACGTCCCAGTTCCAGCCCCAAACTTTCTACAATAAATCATAGCCAAATAGTTCCCCACAGGTGATAACATTAACGGCCGCACCTCATTACGATCAAATGTAGAAAAAAGGAAATCCCAACCCGAATTTATTTCATGCAACGCATTCCGTAATTCTTCTGGAGTATATAATGGAAACACATTAATGTATTCTAACAAAGCCTGAGCTATATCATCGCGTCCTTGTGACCTTAAAAGTCCAATCAAATGAGTAGAAGATGGAGACATGAAATAGTAATCCGTATCATCTGTAATCTTCCTTTTGTCATCATTAGAATTAAAACTCACATAAAAGATTTGAGCATCTTTCCACATAATATCAACCCTTCCAAGAAAACAAGTATGAGTCGCTGCAAACCTCTTTAAATCGCCATACTTACCCCGGTGCCTAAACAACAGGTCATAGTTCCGTAGCAAATGATCCTCAATAGTAGCACTTGACAGCAACCCCGACATTGGATAAACACATTGTAACTGACGTCCAAACGCAATGTCCAAACCCGTCAAATGTTCAAGCTCTTTATACAATTCGCCATACCATGCAAACATCTCCTTTAGTAAAAAACCATTAGGATTGATCATGTTACGCATCAACATGCCCACCATCAGAGCTTTAAGCGGTTTAGATAGTTTAGCGGCCTTTTCTATGGCTTCTTCCATGATTACCTTTTCGGTACTCTCCTCATCTGCATTCAGTCTGTCAATTAGAATATCCATCAGCTCCTTGCGTACAGATTCATCGTCTGTACTGGCCGATTCCATTAATGCCGAATGCAAACAAAACTGCATGGATGGTTTCTCTAACTTTTTGATATTAGTTTTATTCTCTATTGCCTCTAAACGTTTACAGAACTCACTATGAAAAACATCAACCATTTTCATGAGTTCCGCCTTAGCATTCGATGTCAGTTTCTCGACCTCATATCTAATGGTAGTTTCACATATATCTTTTACAACAGGGTATGACAAGCCATTATTGATAATGATATCACGCCCCGCCTGATTGACCATTGAATCATGAATATCCTCTATTTTCTGCTCTTTTTCATGCATTGTCCTTTTCCTTGTGATTTATGTCATTCCCAGCCTGATAAATAGTACTGTCTGAAACTTTCTTAATAGATTGCTTATTTTTTTGTTCGCCCCTTTTGATGAGATAAAACACTCCCGATACTACTGCAACCAAAACGGGCGTTAGCCAAACTGCATTATCCTTCATGAATTCACTCATAGCCTTCAAATAAAAGTCAAATGGTTTCACCTGCGTACTCAATGTGCCTACCAAGTACAGTAGCAAATATCATCTTAATATCCATCCAGAACGAATAGTGCCGATAATAATAGCAATTCAGTCTAACTTTATCTGGGTAAATCACATTGTCATTATACTCTTCAGCTATTTCCTGGGCAGAACGATTATCACCCTCTTTCTGTTTTTGAGCGACATAGTCTGCAATCATCTCATCTTCCAATCGATATTTCAGCGTAGCTGGTCCAGTAATGCCAGGACGTAGTTTTAACACATCTCTATCATCACCAACCAATTTATCCGCATAACCGGGCACATCAGGTCGCGGGCCGACAAAACTCATATTACCTATCATCACATCCCATAAACCAGGTAGCTCATCCAGCTTATAGTGACGAAGCTTTGCCCCAAGAGGAGTTATACGGCTATCACCAGCCACAGACACAGTACTACCATTATGCCTTACAGTCATCGTGCGGAACTTATGGCACTTAAATAACTTGCCTCCACGACCAACTCTATTCTGAACAAAGAAAGCCGGTCCATCTGGCATCTTTACCTTTACAAGGATAGCTACAACAACAAGTATTGGCCACAAAAACAACAATCCCACAAAAGAGACTATTCTATCAAACAACCACTTTAGAACCATTCTGATAATTAGCACTTATGTACGTACCTCAACTTCTTATATAACCCAAATACAAGATTTACGCCTGTATGCCAAATAGATGACAAAACACTCTTTCCTTCAGCTTCATGCCACAGTTTATAATGCCAACCAATCATGGTTTTAATGCTATGACTACTCACAGAACCAGACCTTCCACGTCGATATTTTGCCAAACATTCATCTAACAAATAGCAATCAGCTTTGTTACAAACCTTCAGCCACATGGCATAATCGTTGTTTTTCCTAATGTCATTAATTTGAATCAATCCTATCTTGGAAGAATCATACATAACTGTCAAACATCCGGGCCAACAAAAGTTATACATACCTTGCTTTGTAATATGTTGGGGGCCTGATACAAAAACTCCAGTATTATTGGAATCACTATCTATTTCCTGATAACAAGTATATGAGAACGAATAACCATGATTTTCCATAAACGAAATCTGCTTCTCCAATTTATCCGGTTCCCATATGTCGTCACTATCGAGGAATGCAATCCATCTGCCATTGGATTTACGTAATGCAATATTGCGAGTCATAGCAGCTCCCATGTTACCATTATTCTGATATAAATGGATTCTTTTATCTTTTTCTCTAATATCAGAAACAATCCGTATAGTATTATCATTTGAGAAATCATCCATAAAAATAATTTCCCAATTACTATATGTTTGAGCCTGAACACTGCGAATTGTTTTTTCAACATATTTTCCACAGTTATATGAAGGCATTATTATTGATACTAAGTCGTTTGTCATTTTTTGATCCTAACTTTCAAGTCAATTGGATTTACTGTATTAATTTCTTCAGAAAAAAGCTTCAGTTCCTTTTCTACATTAACTTTTATACCTGTAATATTGATACTACTAATATAGTCAAATCGACCTTTCCAATTATCCCCCCCTGTCCATATTAAATACCAATTATCCAAATCATCAGATAGATTAATATAACAATTCTTTAGTGTAATATTGGGTAAACATTTTTTCTTAAGCTCCGTTCGTTCATTATCTTGTTTGGGTACTCCAAACAAAGTCATAATATAATTACGCTTTTTATTAAAAGAAAAAATGCAATCATTAAAATACAAATCGAACGGCGTATATGCATTGTATGAAGATTCTATCAAAATAGGCGTAGTTTCAATAAAAACACATTTTTTAAAAGATATGGTTCCATATATGCTTGAAAATTGATTA
>Ga0310690_10003227_pt1 | contig 24846 bp, 18 predicted proteins | sample AusTroGonzalo_MG_2_FD_207661 | JGI IMG/M metagenome (GOLD analysis project Ga0310690, IMG submission 207661) | Bovine rumen microbial communities from tropical cattle in Woodstock, Queensland, Australia - Gonzalo_04 (v2) (version 2) | ecosystem: Host-associated > Mammals > Digestive system >... | reverse complement strand
GAGGAGATTGCTTCGAATACGGATTTTGCGTTACGGATGCAAACAGTGGCCGGTTGCGATAGCGTGGTCTTTTTGCACGTGGATGCGCGGCGGGTGGAACGAGATACGGTGCGCTACATTGTGAATCAACATCAGGTTGAAAACGAGCATGTTACAGTGGGGGACTACACATTCGAAAGCATCACCGCAGCGGGAACATACGAGCTGCGTGACACGCTCACAGCTTCAAACGGTTGCGACAGCATTGTCACCCTGCTGTTGACGGTCGGAGAGAATGTCCGATACAGCGACACTATCTGTCCGCTGAAGGAGGACTACTACTTTGCGCCGTTGGACACGGTGTTCGCGGTGGGAACAGTTTCGGGCGTGTATGAACATCACGGAACGAAGATTGTAGATGGCCTTCCGGTGGATACAATCGCTTACTACGACCTGACAATACTGCCTGTTTATGAGAGGTTTGACACGATAGAGTGGTGCCTTTACGAGCCTTTGGAAACCCACCAGTATGAGGGCAATGCGCATGTTTCTGTAACGGTGAGCGGAGCCTCGGTGACGGTAACTTCGAACTCGGAAGATGTTGTGGTTGAGGAAATTGCATCGAACACTGACTTTGCGTTGCGGATGCAAACGGTCAACGGTTGCGACAGCGTGGTTTTCCTGCACGTTGACGTAAGTCGGGTGATGCGCGATACGGTGTATGCGGATGTTTTGGTCACGCAAGTGACTGGCAGTCAGCATACTGCAGCCTGTCACACATTCACGGGCATTGACGAGCCGGGGACATACCGGGCCACGGACACACTCACGGCCTCGAACGGCTGTGACAGTCTTGTGACGGTTGTGCTGGTTGTGGAACAGCTGCACGAAGAGACTATTTGCGACAGCATCTTGACCGCTGAACTGACTTGGCAGAGCAACCTCGCGGACTACAAGTGGAACGGCGAACCACTGCCAGCAACTGTCGGCACTTCCGGTTACTACGAGTTCCCCGGTCAGCGAATAGTGGACGGCGTTGCGGTGGATACGGTCTCTTACCTGCAACTGATTGTCCACCAGTCGTATCAGGTGAAAGATACGGTCAGCTTTTGTATGGCAGAGGCGACCTATACCACTCCCTATGATGATGTGGCTGGGGTGACGATTGCGGTGGCCGCCGACGGTACAGTATCTGTTACGGCGGAGGCGGCTTCCGGTGTGGAAGTTATTCCAATGCCTGGCAGCACAACGGACTTTGTGCTAAGGATGCAGACGATCAGCGGTTGCGATAGCGTGGTCTTTTTGCACGTGGATGAGCGGCGGGTTGAACGTGATACGGTGCGCTATACAGTCTTCGCAAATCAGGTTGAGAATGAGCATATTACCGTTTCAGAACATACTTTCGAGGGCATTACAACCCCAGGAGTTTATGAGATTCGCGATACGTTGACGGCGGCAAATGGCTGCGACAGTGTGGTGATTCACGAGCTGACCGTAAATCCTTGTGTGTCAGATTTCTCGATTGTCTGTCCGCCAGACGTTTATGATACGTTGGCCTACGGCGACTGCGTCATGACTATCTATCCCGAGCAACTTGGCACCCCCACGCTCCTTTACGATGGGGAATGGCCCTTCCGTATCAGCAGCGAGATTCCGGAGGACAACCTCTTTGCGCAGGGCGACAATATAGTCATCTGGTCAGCGACCGATTTGGTTTGTGGCTACAGCGACACCTGCGAGCAGCATGTGGTGATTGCTTTCCCGCAATGCCCTGATGCAGTGGACTTTGAAGGGAATGTCTATCACGGGGTGCGTATCGGTTGCGATTGTTGGACCCAACGTAATTTGGAGTCTCGGAGGTATAGCAATGGGGATGACATTACAGGGAAGTATTCTTACTACAGTTGGCAACATCCTGATACAGTGGCGAATGTAGAAACCTATGGGCGGCTGTATAGTTTTGAGGCGGCTGTGCGTGACAGTGCCGACAACGGCCACGGTCACATCCAGGGTATCTGTCCAAACGGCTGGTTCCTGCCAACTCCCGAACATTATGAGCGTCTGAACGAGTATGGTACACCATCGTTGCGTTCTCCGGAACTTTGGATTGTAGGGGCAGGCGACAACAGTACTGGCTTTACAGCCCTGCCTGCCGGCTACTACAATGGGGCGCATAACCGTTTCGAGGGAATGCTGACCGAAACCTATTTCTGGTCCACAAAGACGGTACAAGAATCAATGGAAAAATGCATATATTCAGTTGATTATGCCTGCGACTCCGTTACGAAAAAGTACCCGATGTCTGGACTTGGATATAGTGTGCGATGCGTCAAGGAAAAGTGATGATTTGCGTAAAAACACCCTCATCGACATAACAAAAAAAGTGTACTTTTGCACTTCGAAAAAAATCGTAAGCAATGGGATACATGATTATTTTTGTGGTGCTGATGATCGCGAGCTTCATCATCCAGAAAACCTTAACCTCGCGAATTGAGAAATACTCGAAAATACAGCTCAGCAGCGGTCTGTCCGGTAAGGAAGTAGCCGAGAAAATGCTGAGGGACAATGGAATATATGACGTGCAGGTCACTTGTACGGGCGGTTATCTCACCGACCACTACGACCCGACGAAGAAGACGGTAAATCTGAGTCAAGGCGTGTTTGAGGGGCGCAATATCTCCTCGGCGGCTGTCGCGGCGCATGAGTGCGGTCACGCGGTACAGCACGCCACTGCTTACCGATGGCTCACGATGCGTTCCAAGTTGGTGCCCGCTGTGCAGTTTGGTTCCCAATTCTCGCAATGGATTCTGCTCGCTGGTGTTCTCCTGCTGAGTTTCTCCTCCTTCATAGGTCAATGGGTGTTGCTCGTCGGCATTGTTCTGTTCGCCCTTACCACCCTGTTCTCCATCATCACCCTGCCGGTAGAGTACAATGCTTCCGACCGTGCTGTGGAATGGCTTGATTCTCATGCTATTACAACGGGCGAAGAGACCGCTATGGCCAAAGATGCCCTCAAATGGGCCGCCCGCACCTACCTCATCGCCGCACTCTCGTCGCTTGCTACATTGCTGTACTACGTGATGATTTTCCTTGGAGGAAGACGCGATTAATGTTGAATTAATAATGTTGATTGAATTGTAGAGACGCACAATTTTTGCGTCTCTACATTCGTTATAGAAACCATAAAATTAGGACAATGAAAAAGAATGTTATTACGTTGATTATTTGTGCGTTGTCTTTTGCTGCTTTCGCACAGGTTCAGGTTTATCCGCGCACTCCGTTGGAGAGTTTCCCCGAAAAGGGGGTGAAATATGTGGGCAGTGTGCAATATGCGCTACCAACCACTGCGTTGAAAGTGACGGTCTCGGTGTCAAAGGTGCAGGAAGTGCGCGGCTATTTTGCCGACTATGCTGAGAGTTTGCTCGGTCTCACGAACATTATCCAACAGAACCGCACCTACTACACCCTCAATTCCGTTGACGTTGAGCCGGTTACAACCCCCGATGAATCGAGGATTTTTACCGCTTACACATCAAACGTCGATCTCGCGAAGTTATGGCAGGAAGAGGGCATGGCTGTGTCCGATGTGTTTGCTGTGACACCGCTCGCCACCTACACGACCCATACTGCTACACTGCCTGACTTCTTCAAAAACTATGCTGACATCTCTTATACGCAACAGTCGGAGGCGTTTGTAGATACCAAAATTATTGACGGTGTAGTGACGCAAGTGCCTGCCAGTCATACGAAAACGGTCTCCAAAAGCTTCGAGAGCAAGGCCCGTGAGGCTGCCGATGCAATTGTGAAAAGTCGTAAGGATCAGTACAATCTCGCTGCCGGCGAACAAGAAACTCCGTATTCTGGCGAGGCTATCCAGACGATGTTGGCTGAACTTAAGAGTTGGGAAAACAACTATATGAGCCTCTTTACCGGCATATCTATCGCGGACACAACGTCTTACGTGTTTTATGTTACTCCGGAGAACCTCAGCCCTGTCACGGCGTTCTATTTCAATTCCACGAAGGGTTTTAGTCAGGACAAAGGAGCAAATACCGATGCTTACAACTTGATTTTCAATCGAATCTATAATAAGTTCATCACCGAAATTGTGGAGCTTCAATATCCGCAGCACGGCTACATCACCCGCGACACGAAACCTGTGCAGGTATCGCTTACGCACGCCAGCGCAAAAGTTCACGATTTCGGCATCATTAACATGCATCAGGCCGGCTCCCTTCAAATTATTCCTCTGTATTCCAAGCAGCTGAAGGGAATCAAAGGGATTGGCTTTATTTTCTAAACCGGAATCTAAAACCGAAAAGTTTCAGGTTTCAAGTTTTAAGTCCTACGTCTCAATAATCGACAAAATGACAACACCCAAACACATTACTATTATCCTCATTGCGCTGGCGGTATGCTTTGGCGGATGCCAGAAAATGCAGCAGAACAAGCTGAGCCGGCAGATGAAAAAGGTGGCGAAGACTTACCTTCAGGAGGAGGAAATATCAGGTTACAAGAACCTTACCATTACCAGTGTCGATACGCTCACTGAGTTCGGCTATGCGAAACTGACTTCGGAGCTGTTGGGAAACATGGAGGCAGCTTACGAGCAGATGTATATGGACGATTCCGACGATACGAATCGTCGCGAGGTTATTGGTCTGTATCTCCGTGAAATACAACGTATTAACGCGGATATGGAGGATCTGATTGACAATGGTGACCTTCTGACTGAGGGTGTTCTGCTCTTCATGGTGTCAGGAAAATACACGCAAAATGGAGAGGATAAGGAGTTTATGTTCTTGGTTAACCCCGATAAGAAGACGGTTCATACGCTGGATCCCTTCGGTGACAATCTTTTATATAAGGAATCGGAGTGATGTTTCCTTGGGGTGACGAACGCCGTTTCAACGCTTACAGCCGCTTTTGCAAGGCGCAGTATGGCGGCCGAATCCAGAAATTGCCAGTAGATGCAGGCTTCAGCTGTCCGAACCGTGTAAGCCGTTCCGAAGGCGGATGCACCTACTGTGCCAATGGTGCTTTCACTCCCTCGTATCTTTCCGATAATGAAAATGTTGTTGGTCAATTAGAGAATGGGAAACGATTCTTCCAGAAGCGTTATCCTTCCAATAATGGCTATTTTGCTTATTTCCAGGCTTATACAAATACTTTCGCTCCTGTTTGTGTGTTGCACGAGAAGTTTGAAGCAGCGCTGACGGTGCCGGATGTCAAGGGACTTATTATCTCCACGCGTCCTGACTGTCTGCCAGAGGCGGTTTTGGATTACCTTTCGGAGTTGAATCGCCGCACGGTTCTTTGTGTTGAGATTGGGGTGGAAAGTTTTCATAATGAGACACTTGCGCATATCCATCGTGGGCATACGGTGGAATGTGCCTTTGAGGCATTCCGTAAATTGCATGAGCGTGGGATAACTACATGTGCCCATCTGATTTTCGGATTGCCTGGAGAAACGCCTACGCAATGGTTAGAGGATGTATTGAAAGTCAACGAGTTGAGACCGCAATTCGTAAAATTTCACCAACTGCAGATTTTCAAGAATACGGCGATGGAATCGGAATATGCCGCTTTTCCTGAGCGTTTTCACACGATGACTGCGGAAGAGTACGTCCAATTTATGTGTGATTATCTGGAGAGGCTCTCTTCAGGAATTGTAGTGGAGCGTTTCTCTGCAGAGGCTCCGCCACGTTTTTTGTCCGTTTCACGCTGGAATCTGCTCCGCCACGATGCACTCGTGCGAAAAATTGAAGCGGAACTCGCTCTTCGCGACACTTTTCAGGGGAAATTGTTGTAAAAATGCGTTTAATTATCCAATTTGCTGAGAATCATTGTCTTCCAAAGATTTTTAACTATTAATAGTTAAAATTAAAAATATTTTTATCAATATGTAATTGTTGTGATAATTTTCGTATCTTTGCCGCCGAAAGCAAAAGCGAAATCTCATGTTGATAAGAACGAACAATTGTGCATTGATGGGGGTTTCCGCGATACCCATCATGGTGGAGGTCAATGTTGATAACGGCATCGGCTTCTTTCTGGTCGGGTTGCCCGACAGCGCGGTGAAGGAGAGTCAGCAGCGGATTGAAACCGCGCTGAATGTCTATAATTACAAGATTCCGGGACGCAAGATTGTGGTGAACATGGCGCCTGCGGACATCCGCAAGGAGGGCTCGGCGTATGACCTAACCTTAGCCATCGGCATTTTGGCCGCATCGGAGCAGATTGCCGGTGCGGCAGAATTGGAGGATTATTTCATCCTCGGGGAACTGTCGTTAGATGGATCGTTGCAGCCGATCCGCGGGGCATTGCCCATCGCGTTGGAGGCTCGAAAACGCAAGAAAAAGGGAATCATCCTGCCTGTCCAGAACGCTCGGGAAGCCGCCATTGTGGATGGTATTGATGTTTTGGGCGCGTCTGACATCAAGCAGGTGATTGACTTTTTCGACAAGGGGGTTGCCATTGAGCCCACCCGTATAGACGTGACCCACGCCTTCAACGACAGTCTGGACCGCTACGAGTACGATTTCTCCGATGTGAAGGGGCAGGAGAATATCAAGCGGGCGATGGAGATTGCGGCGGCTGGAGGACACAACGTGATTCTCATCGGTCCTCCAGGCTCCGGTAAGACGATGTTAGCCAAGCGGTTGCCTTCAATTTTGCCGCCATTGTGTTTAGAGGAAGCCTTGGAGACGACCAAGATTCATTCCGTGGCGGGCAAAATGAGTCGTTACGCCTCGATTATCTCCACACGGCCGTTCCGAGCCCCGCACCATACGATTAGCGATGTTGCGCTGGTGGGTGGTGGCACACATCCGCAGCCGGGCGAAATCTCGCTTGCCCACAATGGGGTACTCTTTTTGGATGAGCTGCCTGAATTTAAACGGCAGGTGCTGGAAGTGATGCGGCAACCGTTGGAGGAACGTCGTGTAACCATCTCTCGGTCAAAGTATTCGGTGGAATTCCCGGCATCGTTTATGTTCATCGCTGCTATGAACCCCTGTCCATGCGGCAACTACAACCACCCTACGATTGCTTGTACCTGCAAACCATACGAGGTGCAGAACTATTTGAGCAAGATCTCGGGCCCGTTGATGGACCGAATCGACCTGCATGTGGAGGTCGTTCCTGTCAGCCATGAGGAGCTGGCCTCGGACAAGGTTTCGGAGCACAGTGCGGAGATTCGGAAGCGGGTGGTGGCGGCGCGGGAAATCCAGAAGCGTAGGTTTGAGGGGCATTCGGGACTATTTGCCAACGCGCAGATGAGTAGCAGGATGGTGCGGGAATACTGCCGCATCGACGAGGGCGGTCAGCTGATTTTGAAGCAGGCGATGGACCAGCTCGGTCTCTCCGCCCGCGCCTACGATCGCATCCTGAAGGTGGCTCGCACTATTGCCGACCTCGACGGCAGCCCGAACATCGAAATCGGCCACTTGAGCGAGGCCATTAATTTCCGGAATCTGGACCGCGACAATTGGGGGAGGAAGTGATGTTTACATTCCCGTCCCGTAGCTCTTTCCCGGCAAAGCGAACAGCACCCCTTTCAGCTCCAGCGTGAGCAGAATCCCGGCCAGCTTGGAGGGCGAGAACCCGGCGCAGTGCTCTGAAATCTCGTCGATGCTCTTCTTTCCTGTCTCCACAAAACGATAGACCAGCTCCTCGTCTTCGGTGAGCTCCGGAAAAAGCTGTGTCTGAACGGCTTGTGGGGGTGAATCGACATCCCAGTTCATCATTTCGAGGATCTCTTGCCCGGAGGTGGCGATGGCGGCGATGTTGCGACGGATGAGGTCGTGACAGCCCGCGTGCATGTCGTCGAAGATGGTGCCCGGGATGGCGAAAATGTCGCGGTTGTAGGAGTTGGCGATGTGAGCCGTGATGATGCTTCCGCCCTTGACAGCGCTTTCGGCCACCAAAACTGCGTCAGCCATGCCCGCGATGATGCGGTTGCGGGCGGGGAAGTTCATTCGGTCGGGACCCGTATCAAAGTCGAACTCGCTGATGAGCGTGCCACCGTTTGCCAAAATTCGTTCAGCAAGCGATTTGTTGCTTGCAGGATAGATCGTATGCAGCCCATTGCCTAAGACTGCCGTCGTGGGCATCCCGAGGTTTAGCGACTCTTCATGCGCTACCGTATCAATGCCGTAAGCCAGTCCGCTGACCGTGACGATGTTGTTCTCTTTCAATTCGTTGAGAATCTTTGTGAGACTTTTGATGCCGTATGCGGTAGCGTTACGTGTACCCACCACTGCTAACACCCGTGCGGGATTAAAGTCGCCGCAGCCCTTGTAGTAGAAGGATACTGGCGCGTCGTTGCAGCGTTTTAGCCGCTGGGGATATGTCGGATCCAGATAATGACACAGCTGGACTTGATAATGCTCCATGAGCTGTAACTCCCGTTCAACCTGATACTTAACCTTGTCTGTGAGCTGGATCTTCACGTCGGTGCGCTTGCGGTTCCGCAGTTTCCGTTGCCACGATTCAGGAAATTCATAGACGTTCTGTGCGGTGCCTGCAGCCGTCAGAATCTGTTTGAGGGCGGCCTTTCCCAGCCCTTCCGTCTTGTTCAGTGCGATGCGATAAAAAATTTCGTTTTGCATTTTTTGCCTTTGGTTTATGAAGAATATTTTATTTTTGCACTTTGTTTTTCAAGCGGCAAAGATAGCAATAAAATAGATATAAAATCGTTAGAAAAATAAAATTTTAGAAAAATGAAGAAAATCAGTTATTTTGCAGTGATATTAGTGCTTTTGACTGCTGTCTCCTGCCGTCAGAAGTCGGGCTCATCGGGCATTAAGGTCGATAATTTCTCCACCGGCAAGGCAGGCGAGATGATTTTGGCCATCGACACGAACTATTGGTCTAAGTCGGCAGTAAAGGCCATTTACGACGTCATTCAACAGCCGCAGCCCGCCATCAACCAGATAGAGCCGATGTTCGATGTCATCCAATGTTCAAATGCGGATTACAAGGCATCGTTCATGCGCCACCGCAACATTGTACAGTTCGACTATAACCCTGATTATGCGGGAAATACGTTCGAGATTGCCCGAAATCCGATAACCACTCCGCAGATTCTCGTCAAGATTAGAGGCAACCAGCAGGATTCCTGTCTGGCACTTTTCCTTGCCCATAAGGATGAAATAGTGAAAGCGATGTACGACAACGACATCGCTCGTCTGCAGAACGCCCACCGCAAGCTCAACAATCCGGTGATTGAGAAGAAAATCAAGGAAAAGTTTGGTCTTTCGATGACGATTCCCGACGGTTATTTCATCGGGCGCGAGGAAGAGGATTTCCTTTGGCTCTGTTTCCGCACGCCCAAGAACGACCGCTTCGTGATGCTTTACAAATCGCCGAGATATGAGCTCACGAAAGAGAACATCGTGGCCGAGCGCGACCGTATCACCAAGGCATACATCCAGGGCGCGGTGGCCGGTGCTTATCCGCTTGTAGCCGACATTGAAGGCTACCCAATGGCTCAAAATATCCAGATTCGTTACCATAATGGTGTGGAATTGAGAGGGTTATGGGAAACCGTCCGTGACAAAATGGGCGGCCCGTTCTATAGCTTCACCCAAGTTTCTCCTGATAGCACATCCTGCATCACGGTGGATGGTTTCGTCTATGCTCCACAAGAGAAAAAAAGAGACTATCTACGTGAGGTTGAGGCAGTTGTGAAGTCGATACAATAATTTTTCATTTTTTTTGTAACGAAATCCGGGTTTCGTGCGACAGAGAGGGATGTGACGGAAGTAGATTTCGGACTTAAGGAGATTATCAACGGGTGTTTGAAAAATAACCGGTTGAGCCAGCGGAAGTTATACGACAGGTACGCCCCGAGTATGTTCGCTGTATGTAGGCGGTATGCCAACACCGATGCTGAGGCGGAGGATATGTTGATGGAGGGATTTATGAAAGTGTTCAAGAGTATTGACACGTACAAAGGGGACAGCACGTTCACCACGTGGATCCATTCGGTGATGGTGAATGCGGCCATCAGCCACTACCGATCCACCCGGAGGTTCCGTAACGAAGTGTTGGGGATCAATTTGGATGAAGAGGAGAGCATAAATGAGGAAGAGAGGATTACCACATCGATAGATGCGCAGAAGGTGATGGAACTGATGCAGAGGATGCCCGAGACTCTGCGCATTGTTTTCAACCTGCGGGCGGTTGATGACTATTCTTTTGCCGAAATCGCAAAGGAACTCGGTACAAAAGAAGAGTCCATGCGCGTCACATTCATGCGTGCCCGCAAGTGGATGTTGGAAAAGTTGGGGGAAGGTTAATCCTTTCCTTGAGCCGCCACGATAGGGACCAGTGCTCGATAGAAAATGAAAGATACGTATAAAGGAATAAAGTCAAGATATGAAAGATATAAAAGAAATATTGGACAATTACAATGAGCAGCCGTCGGAGGATGTTTGGAGTCGGTTGGAGTCGCGCTTGGATGCGGAGATGCCTGTGCATCGGACCCGCAATACGGTGTGGAAGTGGGCGGCCATCGCGGTGGGCGTCATCGCCATCGGTGCCGGCGTAACGTTAGGCATTCTACGGCAATCGCATCATAATGAGGATTTTGCTGAGGTGAATAAGACGGAACAACCCACAACAACGCAACCGCAGGAATCCGTTGTAGAAACCCAAAATGCTACGTCTCCGCAAAATGTTGCATCTTCGCAGGATGAGGAATCAACCATCGTTGTAGAGATGCAAAATGCTGCGTCTTCGCAAAATGCTGTGTCTCTACAGGAGAAGAAATCGTCCACTGTTGTAGAGACTCGCCAGACCCCGTCACTACAGCCCGAAACACCGGCCAAACCTGTGGCGAAAGAAGCCCCGAAAACCAACGTGCGGCAGGAGGTCCTCCCCCCGAATTCCACGCTCGCCAAACAATTGGCGGCCGATCCCGTGTTGAAGAACCTTTCAGGCGAGAATGTCGAATGGACGCCCCCCGCCCACCTGAGCATCCCCAACCTTTTTACCCCGAATGGCGACGGAGTCAACGATCTTTTCGTCATTCAAGGGTTGGAGAGCTATTCCTCTCCGAGGCTTGTGGTACGCGACAAGAACAACAGAATCGTCTATCAGAGTTCGAATTATCGCAACAATTGGGATGGCGGTTCCTGTTCCGACGGGGTTTACAGCTACGAATTCACGTTCCTTTACAATGATATTGAGAATCAGGCCACGGGTAAAGTTCGCATTATCCGAACGTAGTTTTTATTTTTCAACATTCTTCTGTATCTGATTGTTTTTTTGTATTTTTGTCGCCGTAATCAAATATTATGCTATGCGACAATTTTACCACCGTCTTTTCAGTATAGTCGTTCTCTTGACGGCTCTTTTATTCACGGGTTGCCAAAACCAAAACGCTTTTGATTTCTCCCAACTTGACGAAATCGATGCCAATGGCGACTGGGGCTTCCCGTTGGTCAATGCCGAATACACCATCGGCGATATTCTGGAGATGAGCGACAATTCGGGATATCTCCAGCAAGGCAGTGATGGGACCCTCGAAATTCGCTATGAATATACTTTCGACTCGATTATTTCTGCGTCGGAGTACCTGGATTCGTATTTCAATCACGATATCTCAGTGTCGGGGTCCAAATCGTTCTCATCGGTCGATCTTCCTCCTGTGCAGGGAAATGTGCAGCTGCTTTACCGCGACACCCTCACGACGCAATTCCCCTCAGACAAAGTTTTGCTTGAGAGTGCCACATTGAAGTCGGGAGAAATCGCGATTCACGTCACGTACAACATCACACAGCCTACACAGATTGTTGTCACTTGCCCGCAATTGACCAATTCCAACGGACAGCAATTTCGCGTGGAGGCGCAATCAGTGGGTGGATCCTACACGACGACACTTAATCTTGCCAACTATTCTCTCACCGTTCCTTCTAATAATGAGATAGATATCTTTATGGAGGTCTCTTGTAATGCGAGCGCCAGTTCGTTGCCTAACGAGCTTTCGTTCGACTACAGTGCGTCGTTCAACCAAATCGCATTCAGTGAGATACGTGGTAAATTCACAGCTGTAGATCTCGCCGTGGACAAAGAGTGGGATTTCGACAGCCAGTTCCTGAGGGATCACATTTCCGGCACCATGACGCTTCTGAATCCGGAGGTTACCTGCGAGATTTTGAACTCTTTCCCAGTTCGTGGCACTATTGTGCTGAACCAGGCACAGCTGTCTGGCGGCGGATATTCGGCTTCCCTGCTATCGCATTCGCCTGCCACAGTGGAAGTTCCTGCCTCCACCACCCAGTTTGTGCCGGTGAACCTTCCGATAGCCAGTTCGTTGTTGCTCTCCCCGGACTACGACCACTTCAAACTCAACGGCAATGCGGTCATAAACCCCGATGGCTTCAGTACTCCTACGCTGGTGTTCCGCGACAACCAACTTATCAGCCTTCGTATTACCGTGGTTCTCCCGTTGGAAATCAACATGGATGACATCATGTTTCGCGATACGATTCCGTTCGGTGGCATCAATATTCCTTCCGAGTCGGCATTCACCAACCTTTTGCTGCGTCTCGGTGTCGCGAATGGACTGCCGTTGAACTTCCAGCTGCAGGCGTATTTCTATGATTCTCAGACTGCCACTATTAAGGATAGCCTGTTCACTTCATCGCAGATGGTGCTGTGTGCGCAAAACGGCGTTCCCCGTCTCAGCGAACTGTTTGCCACCAAGGAGAATTTCGAAGCGGTTCAACGTATGTTCGATTGCGACAACATTATCTTGCAGGCCCGTCTGACAGCTGACGAGTATCCCATCTCTATCAACGTGGCGCAGGCAATCCGTTTGCAGTTGTCTGCAAGAATGAACGTGGATTTGAACGGTTTGGTGAATTTGGGTAATTAGTCGGTGAGCTATGCGAAAAGTTATTCTGACTTTGATAGTCGCGGTGGGCAGCTGTCTGACGGTTGCCGCCCAGGGACTTGATGTGACCCATTTCATGCGCATCTCCCCTTTCCAGCATAACGATCTTCCTTCCAGTTCCACCATTTACGACGGTTATGTCAGCCTTCCCACTGGAAATATTCACGCCGGCGTGAATTTGGGTGCCATCCGTTACAAGAACCTCTTTGAGACCAACGCGGAAGGTTACCCGACGGTACTGACCGCCACGCGCTTCGTGAACAGTCTTTCCGACAATAACTATTTGGGGGTCGCCGCCGATATGGAGCTCCTTGGTTTCGGTTTCCGTATTAACAAGAAGTCTTTCCTGTCGGTGGACTACAGGCTGCGCGCAAATTTGGATTTCAAATATTCCCGGGATGTGCTCGGTTTTCCGATTTACGGCAATATGGCCTACGTCGATGAGCCCGCCGACCTGAACATGAACATCAATTTGACGGCTTTTCAGGAATTAGGAGTCAGTTTTCGTAACGAAATCAACGATAAGCTCTCATGGGGAGTACGTCCCAAACTGCTCTTCGGTATCGCCAATCTGAATACTCAAAACCTTACTGCACAGATTTCCACTGATCCTACCGATTATACCATCACCATGGATTATTATGCTGCCATGCGTGCAGCAGCCATTGTGCCTTATACGATGTCTTTCAACCCGCAGGATGGTTTTAAGTTCGATTACGATGCTGATGCGAAGACGATTCTGAAAAATGCAGGCAAGAATTTTGGTCTCGGTTTGGATTTTGGCGTCACGTTTAAGCCGTTAAAGGCACTCAGTGTGTCGGCCGGTGTGCTGGATCTTGGATTCATCACCTGGAGAACCTCTACCGTGGCCATGAGCAGCTATCCGGACGATGCCGGCAGTATGTACAACAACGGATCGTTCACGTTCAGCGGACTGAGCGCGTCGCAAATCCAGGCTTTGATCAACGGGGAGAATATTTCCGAATTGCTGGACACGTTGGCGCAGTATTTCCCACTGGATATTGCCCCTACAGGGAAATATACAACGTCTCTCGCTTCGAGGGTGGTGCTCCAGGCCGACTATGAGTTTGCCAAATTCCATCGTGTGAGTGCTGCCATGCAGTTCCGTTTCGCCAGCCATTATTTTCAGCCCTCTCTCACCCTTGCCTACGACGGCTGCTTTTTCAATTTCGTTGATGTGTGTGTGGCCTACACCATGCAGCGCAACTCGTACGACAATTTAGGTATCGGATTGGGCTTCAACCTCGGTGTCGTGAATATCTATGCCGGCACCCAGAACATTATTGCCGCTTTTTCGGTCAGAAATGCCTCGCAGCTGACGGCCACCGCGGGTATCGTTTTCAACTGGGGGCACTATAAAAATTGGAAGGAGAAGTACCCGAAAGAGGGGAAAAGTTAGAAAGAGCAAAGTCAAGTATTAACAAAGGATTAGATAGATAAGAAAAGCCCCGACCAACGTCAGGGCTTTTTTTGGTTGTAGAGACGCGAAATGTCGCGTCTCATAGGTATGGGAAATGATTACCAAGCGAAGAGCGGACGGTCGTGCATCATGTCGTTGACCGTCTTGCGGGTCTTGGCAATGAGTTCCTCGTTCTCGACGTCGCAAAGCACGTTGTCGATCATCTCCACGATGACGGGCATGTCGTTCTCTTTCAGGCCGCGGGTGGTGATGGCGGGCGTACCCACGCGGATGCCGGAGGTCTGGAAAGCGGAACGGGTGTCGAACGGCACCATGTTCTTGTTGATGGTGATGTCGGCCTTCACGAGGGTGTTCTCAGCCACTTTACCGGTCATTTCGGGGAACTTGGCTCTCAAGTCGATGAGCATCAGGTGGTTGTCAGTGCCGTTGGAAATCACCTTGTAGCCTCTTTGCACGAAAGCGTTGGCCATGGCGTTGGCGTTGATCTTCACCTGCTTCACATAGTTGGCATAGTCTTCGGTCAGGGCTTCGCCGAAAGCGACAGCCTTGGCTGCGATGACGTGCTCCAGAGGACCGCCCTGACAGCCCGGGAAGACGGAAGAATCGAGGATCTGGGACATCATCTTCACGACGCCCTTCGGGGTAGTTTTGCCCCACGGATTCTCGAAATCTTTGCCGAGCATGATCAGACCGCCGCGAGGTCCGCGGAGGGTCTTGTGGGTGGTGGTGGTCACGATGTGACAGTGAGCCACGGCGTTGTTGAGGAGACCTTTGGCGATGAGGCCGGCGGGGTGGGAAATGTCAGCCATCAGGATGGCACCGATCTTGTCGGCGATCTGACGCATACGTGCCCAATCCCAGTCGCGGCTGTAGGCGGAGGCACCGCCGATAATCAACTTCGGTTTCTCGCGGAGAGCAACTTCCTCCATCGTGTCGTAGTTGACACAACCGGTCTCTTCGTCAACCTGGTAAGCCACAGGACGATAGAGGATGCCGGAGGAGTTCACGGGGGAACCGTGGGAGAGGTGACCGCCGTGGTTGAGGTCGAGGCCCATGAAGGTATCGCCCGGTTGCAGGCAGGCCATCAGGACAGCCATGTTGGCTTGGGCGCCGGAGTGCGGTTGCACGTTGGCCCATTCGCAGCCGAAGAGCTCTTTCACGCGGGCGATAGCCAGTTCCTCAGATTGATCGACAATCTGGCAGCCGCCGTAGTAGCGTTTGCCCGGAAGGCCTTCCGCATATTTGTTGGTCATAACGGAACCCATGGCTTCCATCACCTGGTCGCTCACGAAGTTCTCAGAAGCAATCAGCTCGATGCCATTGGTCTGGCGCTCACGCTCTTGCTGGATGAGGTTGAAAATTTGTTCGTCTCTTTTCATTTCTTTGGTATAATTGTTTGATAATTAAGATACTACATATTAAGACCTGAGAATGCAAAGATACAATTTTTCTGTTACGGAAAAAATCTTATTTTTGCAGCTTAAAATGCGAAAAAAAAGTTTTATGTCAAACAGGTTATATTCATTTAGGCAAATTGTTTGCGCGTTGATGTTGCTGTGCAGTTCTTTTGTGGGTTTCGCGCAAGTTGATACAGCCTTCTGGTTCGCGGTGCCGAAGCTTTGTGATCACGCCCACTGGCCTATAGCATTGGTGGTTTCCACATTCAATGAGCCTGCGACAATAACAGTGAAAAAGGCATATAATAACACCACAGTAGCCACATTCAATGTCCCGGCAAACTCCTCCGCTACGCAAGTGTTGGTCCAGGACCAGAATGCATTGAGCAATTATTATTGTAATCACAACACCACCTCCAACAACGGTCTTTATATCCATTCTACGGCAAATGTGAATGCATACGTGGCTTTGGAACAGAATAACAGCGAAATTTACGCATTGAAGGGTGCAAATGGCTTGGGAACGCAGTTTTTCGTCACCATGCAGTATCAGTATGACAATGGTAATGGCACAGGTAGCGGTGGCTATCCGCAGGCGAAAAACAGCGTGGAGATCATTGCAACGGAAAATAACACGACGGTGACCATCACTCCGTCGTATGCCTGCGGTACACATGCCGCTAATGTTCCGTTCACCGTTACGCTGCAGAAAGGTCAGGTTTACTGCTTGGCCTCTAATTCGCAGCTGGGATCCAACCACTTGTGTGGCACCATCATCACTTCGAACAACCCCGTGGTGGTGGATGTTACGGATGATTCGGTAACCCCCCACAGCACGCCCAACAACACTACCGACAACGGAGGTGGAAGTGCGGATTTGGTGGCCGACCAAATCGTGCCTGAAAGCATGGCTGGCGGGCAGTATATTGTTGTGCCTTCCCCCTCTGGAGTTGGAAACAATGCCCCAGCTGCTTCCGGCAGTGGCAACTACTATCTTGACTATGCCTTTGTGTTCGCTTTGGAGGACAATACGGATGTTACGATTGTCAGCGGTACTGTTGCAAATCCGACATTCACCCAGTATTCGATGAACCGCGGCGACAAGCAGAAATACCACTTCACCAACCAAAACCCCATTTTCATCTATGCTACCAGCACAGATGAAAATACGGGCGTGGTGTCGGAGGCTCCTATTTTTGTATTCCAAGTCACCGGTGCGGGTAAAGAGTTCGGCGGCACCCAGCTGCCTCCCGTAAACTGCACGGGTTCCACATCGGTAGGTTATCGGCCGCTGAAATCTTACCATGATCACGCTAAGCAGTTGTATCTCACGCTGTTATGCGACTCTAGTTATACTTCCGGCTTCCAGATTAATGGTAGTTCGAATATCATAACAGCCAACGACTGGCATGCAATACCTTTCGGGCCATACAAGTATTGCCGGAAGGATGTCTCGAACAATTTTGCCCCGTCAGCTACCAATATGATCACGTTCAGGGTCACCAATTCCTTGGGTAAGTTCCACATGGGTGTGTTCGACATCAACGGTACTTACGACGACTGCTCCATCAGCTATTTCAGTAGTTATACTTCAGAGAGTTCGATTAATTTCGACACGACCATCACCCACTTCGATTACTGTCAAGGGGATGTTATTGTTTTTGGCTTTGACTCTATGGATGCTGCAATTGACAGGATTTTGGGCCCTCAAAATTATGAGATCATACAACAGCCATTTCAGCGAAGCAACGTTCTTCCTGAGTATAGCGGGTGGTACACGGTGGTCGCACATGATTCCCGGGGTTGTACCATGGAAGCCCTATTAGACTCCATTTTCATCACCGTTCATCCATCCGTTGAGGAGACGGTGTATGATACCATCTGTCCGGGTGTGGCCTATAACGGCTACGGTTTCACCATACCAGCCTCAAGCACTGCCGAGGTCGGGACTGTTTTGGATACACTACTTCTGCATACTGTCCAGATGGGTTGCGACAGCTTCCTGATTCTTGATCTTACCGTCCGTGACAGCGTGAAGCGGGAAATTGTCTATGACACCGTCTGCCCCGGCCACTCCTATACGGGTTACGGCGGCCTTTTCCACTTTCCCGCCGACAGCACCGTTATTCCCCACCTGTTGACCGATTCCGTACATCTGTCACCGATCGGATATGCGTGCGACAGTGTGCTGATTCTCCAACTTACCGTCCGCGACAGCGTGTTTGGCGAGTTTTCCCATACTGCGTGCAACCAATACACTTGGAACGGCCATAATTACGTGGAATCAGGCGATTATGTGCAGACGCTGACTGACTCGCACGGTTGCGACAGCCTCGTGACCATGCACCTTGAGATTTTAGAGCCGGCGGTTGAGATTGTGACTTCTGGCGACGATTTCTGCGAGTATGGCGAGTTGGTCTTAGACGCCGTTTCCGAATATGAGCAATATATTTGGAATACCGGCGACACTACCGAGTTTATCTCCGTTACGCAGCCCGGGCTCTATACCGTGACGGTGACCCAGGGCGAATGCCAAGCCTCGGATCATTATACCGTTCCCGCTTGCGAGTTCAGCATCTATATGCCCAACGCGATTTCGCCCTCCCGCGATGACGGTCTTAACGATTATATCTTCCTGCCGGAATACGTCCACCGTTTCATCAAGGATTTCGATATTGAGATTTTTGACCGCTGGGGCTCGCTCATCTACAAGACCAACGACATGAACTTCCGCTGGTACGGCGAGAAAGCCAAAGTCTCCGAAGTCTATGTTTGGATTATCCGTGTGACGAACCTTGACGGGAAACCGTTTGTGTATAGGGGGACGATAACGGTGCTGTAGCGAAGGGGAGAGAGGTTCCGCATTCTGACGTCGGCCGGAATGGGGGTAAGTAAAGAAATAATTAAACATAAACAATAAGTCAAATGAAGAAGATTATCCCAATGATGTTATGTGCGGCAGTGATGCTGTTTGTTTCGTGCAAAGAGCAGAAGGTGCCGGAATTCATTGATGACAAACCCGCAAAAAACACGACTATGGAGAATTTGCTTACACGCCGCAGTGTGCGTCAATACACTGACCAAATGCCTCCGATGGAGATGATTCAAGAGATTTGCGAAGCCGGTACGTATGCGCCCACTGGCATGAACCGTCAGAGCCCGATCATCATTGCGGTGACGAACAAGGAGATGCGCGACAGTCTGAGCCGTCTCAATGCCCGCGTGTTGGAAAACGACAGCATTGACCCCTTCTACGGCGCGCCCGTGGTGCTGGTGGTTTTGGCCGACAAGGAAGTCCCCACCTACTTGGAAGATGGCAGCCTCGTGATGGGCAACCTGATGAACGCCGCCCATGCCAAGGGCCTCGGCTCTTGCTGGATCCACCGTGCCAAGGAGGTTTTCGAGAGCGAAGAGGGAAAGCAAATCCTCGCCGACCTCGGCATTGAGGGCGACTACGTGGGCATCGGCAACTGCATTCTCGGCTACACCGCCGGTGAATATCCCGAAGCCAAACCCCGTAAGGAGAATTGGGTGTATTGGGTGAAATAGCTTTTGGCCAACAGCCAATGGCTAATAGCCAATAGCTAACAGCCAGATTCCGTAATCACTTTTTTTGAACTACATTCTTGCATTACTTTCTACATCCCCTCATATATCACGGGTTGTTGCCGGAGACGTTCAACAACCCGTTTGATTATGTGCCGCATCCTGTATGCGAGGCGGCGGTGGCGGATTTGCTGCCGCGTGTGGAGGAGTTGATGAACGGAAACCCCGAAGGCAAGATGTTCGGGGTGCTGGTGGTGCAGAAGGAGAATGATACGCAATTGTACTATTTATCGGCCTTTTCAGGGCAGCTGTACGACAAGTCCGTGCTGCCCGGTTTTGTGCCACCCGTTTTCGATTTCTTGGATCCTGACGGCTATTTTAAGGTACATGAGGCGGAGATTACGGCTATAAATCATCAGATATCAGCTTTACAGTCCGATAGCCGTTATTCTGAATCCCGTAAAGTTAATCAGCAGTTGCAAGCGGATGCTGAGGTTGCCATTGCGGAAGCTAAGCAGAAGATGCAGGAAGCCAAGTTGAAGCGCGATGCCGAGCGTTCGCAAAGAGAGCTTACTCCCGAAGAAGAGGCGACTTTTGTGAAAGAGAGCCAGTTCCTGAAGGCTGAACTTCGTCGGGAGAAGAAGCGTTGGTCGGAAAAGGTATCTGCTGCAAGGGCTGAGGTGGCTGATTTCGAAAAACGGATAGACGAACTCGCCAACCAGCGGAAAACGATGTCCGAGGCGTTGCAGAACTGGCTGTTCGAGCATTTTGTGATGCTGAACTACGCGGGTGAACGGCGCAATCTGTTAGACATTTTTCGTGGTACCGTCCAGCAGTTGCCGCCCTCGGGTACGGGCGAATGTTGTGAGCCGAAGCTTCTACAATACGCTTACATTCACCATCTTAAACCCGTCCAGATGGCGATGTTCTGGTGGGGTAAGTCGCCCGACAACGAAATCCGTCACCACTTGCACTACTATCCCGCCTGCTCGGGCAAATGCAAACCCGTGCTGACGTACATGTTGCCACCGGAGGTGTTGGCTTACAAACCACAGCGCACCCTTGCCGAACAGTTGGGAATCGTCTATGAGGACGATGATTTGTGGGTGGTTAACAAGCCTTCGGGAATGTTGAGCGTGCCTGGAAAATCGAACAGAGAATCTGTGATTTCCATTCTGCAAGAACGTTGCAAAGAAGGGGAAACCCCGCTTGTTGTCCATCGTTTGGATATGGACACCAGCGGTCTGCTTGTTGTTGCGAAACACAAGACTGCGCATTACCGTCTGCAGAAACAGTTCAGAGACAGGGAGATACATAAGACTTACATCGCCGTTTTGGATGGTAAACCGCTGCCGAAAGGGGAGAAGGGGCGTATCGAACTGCCGCTCTTGCCTGACCTGATGCACCGTCCGTTCCAGAAGGTGGATAAGGGGCACGGGAAACCTGCTATTACCGAGTATCTCGTTGTCGATGAGCACGTTGTGGAACTCCACCCGCTCACGGGCCGCACGCACCAGCTGCGCGTCCACTGCGCCCACGCGGAAGGGCTGAACCGTCCAATCAAAGGCGACAATCTTTACGGCCGCAGGGCAGATCGGTTGTATCTGCACGCGGCGAGGATTGCTTTTTTGCACCCGGAAACGGGGGATAAGATGACATTTGAGGCGAATATTTCGTGGTAACGTAGAGGCGAATAATTATTCGCCCCTACAACCGTCTGCATAACGTATTATTTGGGTATGCGATGCGCCCCTACGGCTCCATCACCGTCCGATCCGACGGCTTGTACCCCAATTTCTTCATTAGATTGCGCGTGAAATCGACCTTGGTGGCGAATTTCTGCGGGTCTTTCTTCTCTTTCGGGCTCCAGACGCACTCGGAGAGGGCGAAGAGGCGCGGCATGATCATGTACTCGGCCATGTCAGGGTCGTTGACGAACTCGGTCCAGAGGTTGCACTGGCCGCCGAGAATGTGCTTGGCCTGCTTTTCGCTGAGTCCTTCCGGCATCGGATCGAAGGAGTATGCCTTGCCGAGGGAGACGTAACCCTCCATGCAGAGCGGCTCGTCCTTGTCTTTGCACTGGTAGTAGTTGTAGTAGCAGTGTGTGGTCGGGCACATAATGACGTCGTTACCGTGTTTGGCGGCGGTTTTCGCCACGTCGAGGCCCTGCCAGCACATGATAGTGGAGGTGTTCACCATGTCTTCCGAAACGATATCATCCCAAATGATGGCTTTCTTGCCGAGGGAGTCCAGATGGTGTTCAATCTGGTTCATTAGCCACTGCTGGAGCTCAAACTCGTTCTTAAGTCCCTTGTCCTGAATGCGTTGCTGGCATTTCGGGCAGACCTGCCAATTGTCGTTGAAGGCCTCATCGCCGCCAATATGGATTAGCGGGTAGGGGAAGAGTTCAGCAACCTCGTTGAGGACGTTTTTGTAGAAGGTGAGCACGCCGTCATTGCCGGCGCACATGATGGCTTTCGGAGGCCAGTAGGGACCCACGGCCACAGTGTAGGGGTAGTCGTCGCAGGCGAACTGCGGGTAGGCGGCGAGGATGGCGCTGCAGTGTCCGGGAATCTCGATTTCGGGGATGATGTCGATATGGCGGGCGGCGGCATATCGCACGATGTCGCGGATCTGATCCTTGGTGTAGAAGCCGCCATAGGTCATGGGCTCATCGGGCATTACAGGATGCAGCGTGTCCCACGAGCTGCGTTCCGGCCGCCATGCGCCGACACGGGTGAGTTCGGGGTATTGGTCGATTTGGATGCGCCAGCCGTGGTCGTCGGTGAGGTGCCAGTGGAACTTGTTGATCTTGAAGAACGCCAGCATATCGATGTACTTCTTCACGAAGGCGGTGTCGAAGAAGTGGCGCGATACGTCGAGGTGGGCGCCGCGGTAGCCGAATCGCGGGTAGTCGGTGATGGTGCCGCAGGGCACGGCAAAGGTCTTGCTGTCGGCCAACTTGTCGGTGCCGGCCATCTGCATCAACGTCTGCATGGCGTAGAAAAGACCGGCGGTGGTATTGGCCTCTGCCACGATGCGGTTGGGCTTCACGTGCAGCACATAGCCCTCATCGCCAATGTTTTTGATTTCTTTCTTGCTGATAGAAAACAAGATGGAGTGTTTCTTCGCACTCTCCGCGTCTCCGAGGTTCGGGCGCATCTTGAAGTAGCTCTCGTAGAGGTCGCGGATCATTTTCGAGGTTTCGGTACCTTCGGCTCCGAGGTTGTCGAAGCAGAGCATCGTCTTGTCGTCGATGGTGAATTGTCCGGCCTTGGGCGAAATCTCCACCGGTTCGGGGATGATGACGACGGCTTTGGGTTTCTGGCAGCCGAACATCACGACGGCTGCGAGGATAATGGTCAGGAGGGTGATTTTTTTCATATCGATTATCTTAATTGTCAGGTTATACGATTGTTATAAGGCCAAACAGGATTCACCTATCTTATGGATGCCTTCAAGTATGCGTGTCCGTTGGGCAGGTCGTGGCTGGGAAACCGCATTGGCGTAGTGTGACAGTTGTGCGTGCTTGATGCCAGTCATTCTGCTGAGTGCTGACAATGTGGTGTATTGCTGTGCCTCATGCAGTATCGCGCTTATTCTTTTTTCATATTCCAGTACGTATTCTCCTTTTTGAAAGGCTTCGGGTATGGGGTCGTTGTCCAAAACACAACCCTCGATTTGAGTGCGAATACCCTCTTCGGCATCTTTTTGCAGGTCCTCAAAAGTTTTTCCCGTGGCAAGTACTACACCGCCAATTCTTTCGTCGCAGATGTAAGCGGCGTAATTCTTGCCGCACCAATCCACTGATACTGTTATCTTTTCCATAATGTTCCTTATTCAATGTTTATTTCCAACCCGCTTGTTTGAAAATGCTATTTAAATAAAAGTCATCCAAATCGTCTGACAGTTTCTTGTTTACCGTAACCTTTCCCTTTTTCGTCGGGTGTTTGAATTGCCGATGGTCTCCTTTAGTATAGGCGAGATACCAACCGTCGTTTTCGAGCATTTTGATAACTTCTTTTACTTTTTTCGTTTTCATAATAAAAAAAATCGCGGCAAAGATAGTATTATTTTTAATACTAATCGGTACTCGTGAAAAAATTGTTACGCATCCCCTTCCTATTCGTCGATGAACGCGTCCCCTGCAATGCCGTCCGCGAACCAAAGGCCTTCCGCGGTGAGATGCAGACGGTCGGCAGTGCGTACGTAGTGGCGATTGTCAACGTCCGTTTCGAAATGGCGGAGCAGGGAGTCTGTGCGTTTCCGTCCGAACAGCTGTGCCATTTCCTGTAGGTCGATGCCTTCTCGGGTGCGCAGCCGCAGGAGCAGGTACTCGTTGTAACAATCTGTGTCGGTGAGGGTTTCGCGCTCGAAGAAGGGCTTGCGATCCGCAATCTGAGTGAAGTAGGCGGCAAGCATCGGGGCATTCCAGGAGCGGTGCATGCCGTCGAAAGAGTGTGCCGCCGGACCGAGACCAAGGTAGGGTGTGCGGTCCCAGTAGGAGGAATTGTGCTTCGATTCCCAACCCTTCATCGCAAAATTGGAGACCTCGTACTGCGCGAACGGCGACTTATCCACCATCTCCGACAATATAATATATTGTACGGAAGCCAAATCTTCGTCGGGCTCCACGTCGCGATGCTGTTGGATGCGGCGATAGAGCAGGGAGTTCTCCTCCACGGTTAAGGCGTAGGCGGAAAAATGCTTTATTGGAAGTGAAAAGGCGGTTTCCAACTCCCTTTTCCACAGCTCGTTACTACGTTCGTTGACTCCATAAATCAAATCAATGGAGATGTTGTCGAAGCCGGCATTGTGCGCGTTCTCCACCGCTTGCAAAGCCTCTTTCGCCGTGTGCCGCCGTCCCAAGAATTGCAGAATGTCGTCCTGAAACGACTGGATGCCGATACTCAACCTGTTGAACCCCAACGATTTCAGGGCTTTACAGTAATCAGGGGTAAGTTGCTCGGGATTGGCCTCAATGGTGACTTCCGTGTCCGGATCGATGTGGAAGTGGGTGCGCAGCTTGTCCAGAACCTGTTGTAACTGAGCGGGTTGCAGTAGGGTAGGGGTGCCGCCTCCGAAATAGACGGTGCGGAACGTCCCGCCCTCTGTCGCCGGACCCCGAAGGGCCATCTCCTCGGAAAGAGCGGACAAATATCGATCCATATCCTTTTGGTTCACAGTGGAATAGAATCCGCAGTAAACGCACTTGGATTTGCAGAACGGGACGTGGATATAGAGGCCGCTTTTTTCTTTCATGGCGGCAAAAGTACATAAATTTCATTACGCAGAGAGAATGTATTTGTCGTATGTAGAGACGGGGCGCGCCCCGTCTCTACGTAATACAGAGGAAAAGTACGTTTTTTTTCGTGCCAACGTGTATAATTTTGTATCTTTGCAGTCCAATTCGCTTGAAATGAACGACAAAAAACATTGCCGCATCTGGATTGAACCGATGTCGAGGGAGGAGTTTTTAGGCAGGGAGAAGCCTCTCACCATCAGTTACAGCATCCAGTCCGCCCCGATGGGGCGCGTTTTGATTGCCTCGACGCCCAAGGGAATCTGTTTCTTGATGC
>Ga0310690_10003226_pt1 | contig 24854 bp, 39 predicted proteins | sample AusTroGonzalo_MG_2_FD_207661 | JGI IMG/M metagenome (GOLD analysis project Ga0310690, IMG submission 207661) | Bovine rumen microbial communities from tropical cattle in Woodstock, Queensland, Australia - Gonzalo_04 (v2) (version 2) | ecosystem: Host-associated > Mammals > Digestive system >... | reverse complement strand
AGCGTGTACGGTCCATCATACCCGGACGAACTATGCCCCCAGCCTGCTTGATTAAATCTCCATACATTTACGGCTGTGTTTATATCGTCTGTGTCCATGATGAGAAGTTCATCAGGTTCACCATCACCATTACTGTCATGGAGAATTAAATGACCGCCAAGATTGCCTGTGATAAGCTTTGTCGCCCTCTCGATTGCCTGTTCCATTATGGAAGAAGACGGTTTGACTTGGATTTTCCTTTGTTGTTCGACTATCGTATCAACGATGTTTGTTCTTGTGTCTCCGAACGTCGTTGATGTGTAGCGCTCTTCGAGAACGTCCCACTCGGTTTTAATACATTTAGCCGTTGCGGAAAGTCCCAGCGCTTCAAAATAGATATGTACTGTGTCGCAAAGGTCAACCCTTTCCTGAAGCTCTGCGATCTGTACAAAATCAAGGTCTATCGAGTCTGTCGGGCTCGTAAGGTTGTGCTTGCTGACATAGTTTGTCGCCAGTGTTGCGAGCTGTGTGAGTATAGGTGTGGAGCTGTCAGGATTGACATCACTTGAGAAGTCAACTGCGAGATCTCTCGGAACATCAAGAGACAGACCAGTCAGGACCTTAGCGCCTACTGTCTGGCTCCCGTCTGCATCGACATAATAAGGAACGACACCAGTGGCAAGGTTCTCCATGTTCATCTCTTGAGATAAATTGGTGAGGTTCTTGCCGTAGCGGATCTCGACACCTCTGTCGGATCCACGAGCCTGCTTCAGTGAAGCCGTGTAGTTATCATAAGCCCACTCACCGCCATAAACATCCAGAAGGCTCCCGGCTTTACCTCCGAACCAAGAGCGGACAGAGGAAGGCTCTGACACTCTGAAGTTCGCTGTGACGCTCTTGTCGGTGGTAATGGAAAAATTACCCGCCTGCGCTTCGAGAAGCGCACACGCAGCCACACACGAGCCAGCGGAGCCCGTTGTGATGAGTTTTCCGCTCAGGTCATAACTGATGTGCTGAGCGTAGACCTCAAAACGTCCGTCTATGACCTTCCCCACCTTGTAGATGCGGAAGAGCTGAGGCGCGTCCGTGAAGTTAGGCTTTGCCTTCACAATAGCATTGACCTGAATGTCAGAAGCGTGAAGACCTTCGGCCGCGTAAGACATGACAAGCTCAAAGGCTCCGTTCCGCTCTTCTGTGACTTTACAGGATATACAATCAGAGAGCACACCAACACCAAAATGGGATGGAACTGTGCCCTCTGTGACAGATGAGTATAAAATCGGCTGCATGATTGACCTCTTAAATAGTAAAATACCTCGGTACGATCGTCACGCTTGAAGCTGTGCCTGTGATGGCCACCGTGTTCGAGCCCGGAGGCAATATGGGGAAGGCTCCAGAGACCTGGCTGTTCCTGTTCTCCGTTTCGAGTCTGTATGCGTTCAGCGTGTCACAATCTATGTTGATATAATCGAAGACCTCGGCGCTGATCGTGTTGCCTCCGAGCGTGATGCTGATCGTCGTCTGGCTTGCCACCTCTATGTGAATGAGTGGCTTTGCTGTAAAAAGTGTTGGATTGTTTAGCACGGTGCCGTTGGTGACAGTGACCGCATCCTTCGCGCTCTTGTAAAAGCGCTCGGGCCTGCATGTGAATGTCAGCGTGGAACGTCCGACCGCCATCATCTGATTGGCGAAGTCGTTTCCGCCTGAGTAATAAGCAAGACGGAAGAAGTCAGGCTCGAACGAGTCTTCAAGTTCCTGATAGCCTGTTTTTGAGTTTAGCCAGGCTGTGAAGGCGGCGATGCGCTCGGGTAATGTGCCCGAGATAACTCCGCCGGAATCTTCTTCTGTCTCTTCTGCGATCCAAACGTCATAGGCACGCTCAACATCCTCAAAAGCGTCTTGCTGGAAGATGATCGAGCCGTTCCTTCCCGGCACGTTGTAGATCGTCTGTTTTCTTGTCGGTTTATCAAAGGCGGGAGCTTTGCCGACCACCATGCCAAAGTCGGCCGAGCTCTCACCGCCCCACTTTATCAGTCCTTGACTGTTAAAGCCGTTCAAAAAGTTAGGCATAGATTGCCCCCTTTCTGCGTGTCAGGTTTTCGAGTTTCTCCGCGATGACCTCAGCCAGTGCGTTGACATTCTGACCTTCTGCGCCGTAGACGTTTATCACGACGGATCTGTCTGATCCGACTGCTTGCTGCATCATTTCCATGAGTTTGTTGGTTCCTATGAGAAGCTCTGAGCCACGCTCTCCGGCTCCAAGCAACTTGCCGTTTGCCGAACCGAAGATGGTTGCGTCGTTGAACATGTAAGGCTCATTCATAGCCTTGCCATACCATTCAACTGATACAGACGGGATCTGCGGAGGAACCGCAAACAAGTCAAGGGAACCTGTGACTGTTAAGTGTGGGAGCTTCAGGTGTGGAAGTGACCATTCAAAGTTGAAGAGGTTCTTCACGAAATTGATTGAGGTCTCCACGACGTGTTTCACATTATCGAAAACACTGGTAAATTTGCCCTTGATGTTGTCCAGGATGCTCGTGACCTTCGTCTTGATCGCTTCAAAGCCGTTGGAGAAGAAGTTCTTCACACTGTTGATCGTGTTTGTTACTTTTTCCTTCACACTGGATCCGAAGTTGACAATCTTCTGAACAATAGAGGAAAGCCATGCGACAACCTTCTGAAGTCCGTTATTTTGGAAGAGTCCGAACTCCTGCCCGATGCGCTCAAATATCTGTACAAGAGACTTGATGATCTGAGGGATGGCCTTGATGAGTGCCTCACAGACGGCGACAATGATCTGCCAGACGGCTGAGAGGATAGTCATTATGTTATTGGGGCTCATGAGCTCAGCACTGATCTGGCCTATGATGTCGATAAGCGCAGGAAGAAGGACCGGGAGCGCCGTGGAGATTGAGTCAGCCAGGGCACTGATAACGGTCATAACACCTGCGACAAGCGTCTGGACATTGTTGCCGGACGCAAGCCATGTGACAAGGTCCATCGTGAGCTGTGTGAGGCTTGATATGATGATAGGCAAGCACTCGAAGACCGCCGACATGATGCCCGTGATGCCTGTCTGGATGACTGGCAAGAGCGAAGGGATCAAGCTGGTAACGGTCATTAAGCCCTGGACGAGAAAATCAAAAATCGAGCTGACAAGCTGGGGAAGCATAGGCGCAAAGCCTGAGAGCAGAGAACTGACCAAAACGGAAGCGAGCTGGAAGAACTGCGGAGCCATCGCGGTTATGTTCGAGATAATAGATTCGAGTCCGCTTCTGATCTCTTCGATTCCGCCGTTCCCGCTGAAGACCTTGCTGAGTCCGTCCATGACGGAAGTGATTCCCGGAAGGAACTGGCTCATCATGGAACGCTTTACACCATCAAGCGCCGTGTTCATGTTCTGCATAGCGTCCTGATATGCAGCCGCACTCTTGACCGCCTCGTCAGACATTACACCGCCCAGATCGTGAACCTGTTGACGAAGTGCTTCAGTCTCTTCTGCGCTCATGTTGAAGAGCGCACCGAGTTCCGTTGCGCCTTTGCCTAAGAGCTGGCTTGCGAGGTAAGTTCTCTCTGTGTCGTCTGTTACATTCTGGAGCGCTGCGATGGTTGAAGCAAACAGCTCTTCCTGTGACATGCTGGCGATCTGTTCCTGACTGATGCCAAGCTTCGCAAAGGCTTCGCTCCCTGTTTCTGCGGATGTTGCGAGCGTTTTCATGGAACCCTTCAGCGAGTCGATTGAAGCGCCTGCGTGCTGCATGATGAAGTCCCATTCCTGATAGGACTGTGCGGAGATCCCCATCTTCTGACTCATCTTATCGACCTGATCGCCGTATGCAGCCACGTCATTTGCTGAGTCGATGAAAGCCTTGCCCGTGGCAATAGCTGCGCCTGTGACTGCGGTCATGGCTGCACCTATTGCGACACCAGCGCCTTTGATCGCTCCAGCGAACTTGTCGCCGAACTTCGAACCTGACTCCGAGCCAGCTTTGTCGGCTGCCTCGTTTGTGACACCTGTCAATTCTTTGGTGATCTCACCCTGAGAGCCTTCCAAAGACGGAACAATGGTCACGTAAGCCTTTGCGACTTCAATATGATCAGCCATGTTGTCTCTCCTTTATCCACTGGCGCATCTGATCGAGAGGGAGAGCTCCCTTGCCGAACTTGCGCCTGTTATCGTCTTCCTTGCCCGGTCTCGGGTAAGGTGTTATTTTCGGTTTTGTCTTGCCACCCGAAGCAAAAGCAACGAGGTTGGCATTTAAGAGCTGAAGCATGTCATATATATCTGCAAGGATCGCGTTCGTCTTGATCCTTGAGTCCCAAATGGAAACTTCTCCAGCTTCACGGGCGAGCGCACTGTCACCCGGTAAAAATTTGATAAACGAATGGAGGGAGCGCCATGAAAGCGCTCCCCCTATGTCGTCCATTTGATAATTTGTTCTTGTGATGAGGTCGTAGTTTAACGCCTCGCCGTGCTCTTCAACGAACTCCGCGAGGCTTATCATTCCCCCAGTGTTACACCGCCAGCCTTCTTTGTTGCTTCACTCCATGCGTCGATGATCTGCTTGATCTCGCCGATGTTCAGATCATCCATCAATTCCTTCCCGAGATACTTCTCGAAGAACTTCATGACTTCGTCTTCTGTCTTGAGCTTAGCAAGTTCTGAACGCTTGAGCGATGTACCGAGCGGAATAGAGTAGCTCTTGCCTTCAATGTTTACCTTGAGAACCTCTAATTTTTTACGATTTAATGTTATTTCTGGCATGGTTAGACCTCCGTGTAATTATCAAGTTGTGACATCGCCATCGTCGTGGCTGATTGTCCATACGCCGTCAATAGAAGGTGACCAAGTGACCGAAGTCGTAGGATTGAAGCTTACGTCTGCGATGTCAGTAATGAGTCCGTCTTCACATCCGATGGAAACAAGAGTGGAACCATCTTTTACGAGGAAAAGATAAGCCGCAGGCTCTGCGGAAACGTCAGGCGAAAGTGTAACGCTTGTGATGTTGCCGTGAGTCTGGCCTGCTGCTGTGTAGCTGACATTACCCTCACCGAAGAGAGTCTCGAAGACTTTCTTGTTGGTGTACATGATAGAACCGCTGATAACGCCGTTCTCTGTATTGATCTTTCTCTCTGCGATGTTTGCCCAGTTCTTGATCACGTCACCGCTGGGGAGCTTGAGAGAAATTCCGTCTACCGTGATAGCACCGACTTCTGCCCATGCTGATCCGGGGGTTGTTCCGGGCGTGGAGGGAAGCGCAGTGCCCTTCGGAGCTGTAAAGAACATTCCTGTGACTGCGTTACCTGCACCGATTAAAACGTTTGACATAACGATTTGTCTCCTTTGCTATGAGTCTATTTCGAACGATTCTTTATGCGCCGTGACCAAACAAGTCAAAGTGCAAAGTTTCAAGTCAGGACGCACGGGATCGTTCCCCCACCGTGCGAGACTGTTAATTGTGACATTACGAAGAGCACCGAACTGAGAATTAGCCTGAGCTTCAAGCAAACCCTGAGCGGTTCTTATCAGTGTGAACGCTGCTTCATCAGTTTCAGCTCTGGCATCAAGCACCACTGTGAACTTGTCGATCTCATTTACTGAGCTTCCACCTGTCGCAGTGACCAAAATACAAGGTGTGGTGAAGTTTGCGGGAAGAGGTCTGACATAAACGGTCAAATAGTCCGTCATGGCTTTCCTGATCTCGTCTTCAATGTCGATAGGTCTAATAATGTTCATGATATTGCCCTCGTTAATACCTTGTCTTCAGCTTCGGCTGCCGCAGCACTGTTATCAGTAGTTGAAACAAAACCAACCCAACGGGAAGGCTTCAACTTGACATCGGCTTTGAAACCTACATCTGCACCCGCATTATCGGAGGAACCCGTATAATTGGCGACTGCATTTCGGTATATTGCATCCGTGGTTTCTTGGATTACCTGTTGCGTTCCTTCTGACTTCAGGATCTCCTGAAATCCCGCACTGATGAACTCTATTTTCTGAATACCATTCTTAGCCATGATAACGCCTCAAAGTGATATTGATATGCTCAAGTGTTCCCGTCGCAGAAGGTTGGACCCTGACTTCTCCAGCAATCTCGTATGTCTTCGAGTTGAACTGGATCCTGTCACCAGCCTGAATATCTGCATCAGGCGGAGCAAAAAGCGTGTAAAGGTCAGATATGCCAAGAACACGTCCATCTTCCGACAGTGATGTTGAAGCAGGCTGCATAGAACATCCGTTAATAACCTTCGTGGAAATCTTATCTGTACTCCAGTCCGGGATTGTTGAACCCCTCGAAGTTGTTGTTCCGGGACGAATCCTCGTCACGGTCTGATTGCAGAATGACGGAAGCATCAGAATGTCCTCCCTGGTCTCGTCCTCAAGTCGATTGCGCCGAGCTGTTGTCTCTTGAATCCCAAAGCCTTCTCATCAGATGGCCAGAGCTTGATCGCTCCGCTTGAATTTGGCAGTGAATATGACTGCGAAACTGATCCTGCGCTTTCGCTGTACGATGTTGCGGGAAGCTGATACCCGGGAGTATTAAGCTCACGGATAACCACATCACACGTCACCGCCTTTGCGATGTTAGCGTAGTCAGGATCAGAAGCGACCAGCGCATCAATGTCCTTTCCGACATCCTTGCCCTTAGTCCTGATGATCGAGCTGATGATGGGAATGAGATAGGCTGCTCTTGCCTGCTCTTCGGATGTCAGTGCTCTTTTCAAGTTTTGAACGTCTTGAACTGTTGCATAATCTGACATAAGTTCGCCCTCTTACTTCGTTGTCTTTTTAGTGGTCTTCTTCGTCTTCTTGACGGGTTTGACCGCCTTTTCCTCTACGGGAGCAGGAACAACGGCAGGCTCCTTTTCAGGAGCCTTGCCGATCAATTCCCAATTACCGCCCAGCATGGAAGGCGCTTCAATGACCGCACCCGTCTTGACGTTGCGGAACTTCATAGATCAGGATCCGGAAGCTGCTGTCTCGATTACTGCGAAAGCAGAACCATCGAGAATCTTCCAACCGATCCAAGCCTCAGCTCTGAGGTAAACCTGGTTGTGTCCCTTGAGGTCGCCAGCATCAGAATCATTGTCAGGATTACCGTATTCGATAACCTCGAAGTTGATCTTGTCAGCATAGCCCCACTTAAAAGCGTTCTCGAAGTCGCCGCAGTAAGCATACTTGCCAGCAACCTTGGAAACTGTGCTGTTAACGTCAGCAGGAACGCCTCTGATAGAAGCAACCTGAGCGCCCCAAGCAAGTTCAGGATACTGAGGAACACCGGAAGCCTTGAGAGCTGCGAGTGCAGCTGCAAAGCTCTTGCTCATAGCGATACCGGAGAAGTCATAATCACCGATAGCTGCAACAGCAGAAGCAACGTTTGCTTCAGGATCAGCAGCGGTATAAGTAACGGATGTTACGTCAGTATTTGTATCGAAAGAATTTGTGCTGATGAGTGATGTAGCAGCAGCGCCAGTTGCAGGGTTGATACCGTGCATAACCATGATGTCGAGACCGCGAGCGATCTTGCCCTCGAATCCGTCTGTGAAGCCCTTGATGTACTCAAGCTGCTTCTCTTCGGAGCAACGAAGGAACTCATCGGAAACACGAGCGCCATACTCGATCTTAACGGGAGTAATAGGAGCTACGCTGTTAGAATTGGTGTGCTTAGCCTTAGCACCGCCCTCTGCTACGAGGTTTACTTCTCCATCAAGAGAGAAGACCATAACGTCTGTTCCGCTGAAAGCGATAGGTGTCTGCTTAGCGAGTTTTGCGATAGATGACTTTCCCTTAGCGCCGAGGAATACTTCTCTAACCAGTTCAGCCGGGAAACCTGTTGATGTAAATGCCATAATGTGCATCCTCCTATGTTTTGATTAGTTTTTTATGCCGTTGAGAACCTGTCTCAGTGAATTTTTCCCTGAGTCATAACTCTCGCCTGCTTCTGTATTTTTGGTGGGTATCGGTTGAGCGCCAGCCCCCACAAGCTTTTTGAGCGATTCAGCATCTTTGCGGATAGAAGCTTCATCATCTCCGCTGATCCTGCTTATCCACTCATAGGAAAGACCGACCTCGTGAGCGATCCGAGACTTTAAAGAGGCAGTCTCGTAAGCCTTGTTCTTTGCCGTAAGGTCTGCGATAGTCTGTTCGTCGCTCTCATGAGCCTTTTTGAAGTCATCAAAGGCTTTATTAGACGCATCAAGAGCTTTCTGGTGATCTTCTGGAGAGATCCATCCTTCATAGCGTTTCTGCGTGGTCTCACGCTCGCGCTTCAAGCGATCTTTGATGATGTTGTCCAGCTCTTCCTGAGTTTCGATAGGCTTGAAGCCTTCCTGTGTTGTTTCTGACATGATTTTGTCCTTTCCCCGATTCAATCCGTTCGGTAACGTAAAATTTATTTAGTAACCAACGCGTTGTTTTTTGGCTTCTTTTGCCGTAGCACACGCGTGAGTTGCCAAAACAGCAGACTCCATCAAGGCGACTTCAATATCGTCGTCAAGAGTCTGATAACCATAACCGCCACCTGATCCGATAGATCTGTGTTTGCAATTAGTAACACTCTGCCGAAGGGCAGGCTGCCCTTTGTGACAGAGTGTCTTGTTTGCTATGGCGGTTTCAAAGTCTGATGATGCCTGAATAACTTGCTTGACTGTTGCAGCGGTCACACCCTTGAGCTTTTGCTCTTTACACTCCCTCTGGAATGTTTCAAGCCCGGAAGCACCGTCAACCAAGACTGCTTTTACCTTGCACTTTATCAAGAAGTTGATTATCCAACTATTTCCTTCTCTTTGGTCTTTGCAATCAATAGACTCAATGAAGATCTTTTCGTCTTCCGTCTTTATTGCTATGGACAAACAAGAGTTTTGACCATCCCTGCCGAACTTCAGCCCCGCAAATATCGGAGGTTTGAACTTTGGCAAGGTTTCCACCCTGAGTGCATCCCATTCGGGAGCGCTGACAGCGGACTGCTGATTGTAACGGATCCACAAGCCGAGCCGCTGGATATTGAAATCAAGGTCATCACCATTGATCTCGTCCTGGACTATTCTCTCCGTGAGGATAGTCCCGAGCGAAGGCGATGTCTGATACCATGCTTCCTTATCCTTGACATTCGTCTTGTGGTCAACAGACCACTCTGCCCATCCTCCGTTTATCGAGTCACCCTGTAAGGTCTTGTCTCGATAGTCACGGAAGACTGTTCCTGTGGACACCGCCGTCGGAGGTGTACCGCACATGATGGTCTGTGGATTCTTGGAACTTGAAACGACATAATTGAGAGCCGTTTGCTGTTGTGTCGTGTATTCCTGGGCCTCGTCTATGATAAGAAGATCATATCCGGAACCCAAAGCACCCGAACTTGTCCTTGTACGGAAGTCTATGACTCCGCCTGTCTCGATCAGTTCGATACGTTCTCGACCATACCCTTTGTATGTCTTTATCGGAACACCGATACACTCAAGTCTCGCCTTCAATCTTTCCCAAGCTATGTGTGCCGTGTCTGTCAGGTGGGCTGTGTGAAGTATGTGTTCACCATTGAACAAGCCCCATCCTTCGCGCTGGGTCAAGATCTCCGTTTTTCCGTTACGGCGCGGAACCGAATACCCGAACTTGGTATGAACCCAAAGTCCGTCTTCGTTCACGGCCATAATGTCATTCAGCATTAACGCCTGCCATTCCTGACAGACGTTACCGCTCATGTTATACAGTTGGACTGCTTCATCACCATACGACTTTTCATACGGTAATATTACAGATTGAGTCGGAATTTGATTTCCGACTCTATTCATAACTTGCTCTTACCTCCTTGGGACCTGCTCGTGATCGTGTCTGCATGATAAACACCTCACTTCTTAAAATTATTGACTTCTTCTCTATAAAAAGAACTGTTGCGCTCTGTTATATAACTGATGTTGCATCGGCATTTTTCATGTCTTCTCCAAACATCATTACCAGTGTCCATCACTTCGTTATAATCGTATGAGCCTTCCACCTCTCTGCACCATTCGCAGGCTTTGAACTCCGCCGTGCGAATGACCATCGTCTTGACTCCTGAACGATAAAGCATCGCAGCATTATCTCTGATCGAGTCATCGACCACATTCATCGTAAAGTTGACAAGCTGGTCATAAAAACTCTTTTCAATGTCAGTAAAATCAGCATGGTCTTTCAGTTCGGTTATAAGTCCCTGAACACGGTCCATATTGAACTTCGGTTCCTGAAACTTAACACCGAGACCAGCGTCCTTGTTCAGATCTTCCTGTACTTGCCTGCACACGTTCATCACCTGTTCATGGTCAAGGCCAAGTGCACGCGGGAGAAAGTCATCGAGATCCCATTCTGCCGGGAAAAGCATGAAATCATTATCTTTCAAAACCTTCCCGAAGTCTGTTCCTATCCGAGTGGCGAGCTGGGAAGCGGTCTTATAATTGCCTTTCCCATTGTAGATCTTTGTATATAGTTCAGTTGCTCTCTTATCAGCCCGGACTTCTATCTCAAATGCTTTCTTAAATTCTTCGTAAGTCATTATTCGATACCTGTTATGCGACGCATCTTCTCGGCATCAATAAAACCATCTCCGGCTTCAAATGCCTGGTTAAGTTTAAGAACTCCATCACCGATCGCTGACAACATGGCAGCATCAGGTTCAAATGTCGGCTTCCAAAGAGCTTCTGTTTCAAAGATCTCCTCGCGCAAGTAGTTCATATCATCGCGAATACAGGCTCCAAGGTAGCCGACATTCTTAAAACCTACGCTGAAACATCTCTGTGCTTTGGTTGCCGTTAATCTCAAGGACTCATGGCCAGCCTTGATCGCTTCAGCGCTTGACGGATTTGATGTAACAAACCCGAGATCGTCGAGCGTTAAGCCTGTCTCGCCCGCAAACATGGAAGCAATCGCCTTGAGTTGCTCCAGATGCGGAGTGAAACTCGCCATCTGGAACTGTCCGAGTGTCGGACTGTCGCCGTTATCGTCTTTTGTGAAAGTCAGGAGCGCCGACATGGATGCCTGCCATGAATTGAGCATCTCAGCATCCTCCGAAAGCCCGGTTGCGTACTTCTGCGGGAATGAATAGAACTCCGCAGAGATTTCAGACCGTTTAATCGTTCTCATAGCGCTCTTGGCATAATCCATGCACGCTCTTGAGATGCGTGAATGGCCAAACTGTCTCTTAGCATCAGGTCTGTATATGACCGGAACAAGCGCACAGTATTTACAGTTGAACGTTTCTACCGCAATAGGCTTGTCGGGCTGATCGGCAACATAGATCTCCGTTCTTCCAGGTGTGCAGTATGCCCAGCTCTTGACATTATCATTATCATCACGATCAAGAACGGCATAACCTTCAGTCATGAGCTTCGTGTAATCATCAATGATTCCCGTAGCGTTGCTCCCGTCAATGACCTGGAACCTGACAAGCTTTCCAACCTGATTTTCACCGCCTCTTGTAACCAAAACAAATGAACAGGCGCTGATAAGAGAAGAAAGCATCGCATCGTCATAGAAGATATCGGGATTATTCTGATCAAACATCTGCTTGAAGTTGAAATTATCATTATCCCATCCGTCAAACTGAAGACGATCTGCGAGATTATCAACCGCTTTTGCGCACCACCCGTTGACAGTGGTAAACCATCCCAAGCCTTCAGGTGTGGAAATGCCTAAATCCGGTGCTTCTTGCTTCTGCTCGTAAAATCTGTAACGAAGCAAAACACGAGTACGCTTCGTTACAAGTTTTCTTTTAAGATAAACTATGCCTTTCACTTCTTTGCACCTCTAATCTTTTTCATTATGTCATCTGCTGACGGTCTGTCTTCGGAAACGGATGCCCCGATGTTGTCCAATATCTTCTGCATGGTTTGTATTGCCTGAATACGCACCGCCGGGGAGGTTTCCACGTCATCACGTATCTTGATCAGCATCTTTATATTTTGTTCTGTCTCTTTATCAATCTTCATATAGTTCCTCCGGGGGCTCTCGCCTCCAAATGTGGCACAGTTCAGGCTGGGGTTAAACCAGTCTTCAGTGGTCGGGGTCCCTAAGCCCCTATAGTTGACCAGTCGCACGAGAGCGGCAGATCTCTGTTACTGACGTTCTTTTCCTTTAGCTGCGGTTCGAGTATCTTTGATGACTTGATCCTGTTACACGCAAGATGAGCAAGCTGAAGGTTCTCCAAGTTTGCAGGGTCCCCACCCTTCACGATTGGAATGATGTGATCGAGTGTCGCACTCCACGGATCAGGAAACTTCTTATCAAAGTTCACTGGTCTTCCGCAGATTCCGCATACAGACTGTGAAGCAAAGATAATCTTCTTTGCTTTCTGATATGCGTTCTTTGCCCATGTATGATCTGCTCTGTTAGGTGATGCCATGTTACACCTCGAAGCGTGACGGCTTGTCGAAAGTCTCTCTGATATACTGTCCTATCTTTCCCTGCTCAAACGTCTTATCGTTTGTAGAAAGATAATCAGGATCCTCCGGAACTGATGCCAGGTCATACACCTTTACATCAGGATGAATGACATACGAACTTTTATTGATGTTCCCATAGATACTGCGCATCTGAGGTGATGAACATTTACCTATTGAGTTCCTCGCCTTTTCCTTGTTGATCAACATCGGTGTATGCAGATCATAATTCATTTGCGGACACCCGAGTGCTTTTAATTCCTCGTTGGCCTTGAGAAGAGTCTTCGCGTATGAATTAAATCCTCTGCAATCTGCAACGAGTTCTATGATCCTTCTCTCAAGCGTTCCGTCAACCATGTTGACGAACTTCCCTTTAACGGGCTTCATGATGAAGAAGTCATCATTGAAGAGATAAAAGTCTTCGGTGATATCCTCATTCTCAAGGACTTTCCACATGGAAGACTTGATCTGATCCCACTTATTAACTCCTGCCTGTTTATGCTCTATCTTTCCGTCAGGCTTAAAGCCTTCGGGCTGGCCTCCGATGAACCAGACTTTCCGATGCGGGAAATTCTTTTCGACCGACCGGAGCGAATACCTAAGCTCATCTGTATCGAGCTTTTCCTTCAAGATATAAATTACATCCAATTTTGACATGGTTTATTGCCTCCAAATAAAAAACCAGCACAGAACGTGCTGGCGCAGAAAGGAGGATTCAGACTCAGAAAGTGTGATGACAAGTAATTTCTGCCTGCCTGATTTCCTACATACATAATAACTCTTTTTTAAGTGTCATTTTGTGCCATCTTTACATAATAGGCATAATCATCTGACATGTAGATCGGAACAAAGCCGGGATAACGCTCATTAAAGAGTTCGGGTGTGAGATCATCCTGGACATGTACTTCATAAGGATTTCCATTCTTCTCCCCTTGCTTGTACTTGAAGGGAACGGCAACGATCATATTTTGGCATCTTGATTTGGCATACTCCAAAACACGCTGTGCATCTTCAACGGACAGGTGTTCTATGATGTCACCAAAAATGATCAGGTCATACCAATCATATTTGAAGTCCCTGATATCGACCTCGAACAAACGGCGATATTTAGCAACAAGATTAAATTTACTTATGTAAGGCTGCCAGACTTCCAATCCATCCATTGTTATGTAGTCCCATAAAAGATTGAACCACTTTCCGTTACATGCACCGACATCAAGACATTTTGCACCGCTCTTGAAATGGTCCTTTATCCAACGGACCGCTTCTTCTTTGCCTTTACTGTAACTACCCATTATTTACCTCCAAACGTGCTTTTATAAACTTTGTTATCCCAAAGATAAGCCTGTCTCTGTCTGACCGCTTCCAAAAGTTCGATATCTTCTTTGTGTCTCAGCATAAAGTTATTCAAAGCGTGCTGTTCTGCGATCAGGTCTTTAGGTGTTACTGTCTTTGACAGACTCTGCGGATTATCAAAGCAGTGAACCATGTGGATCCTGTCTGAGCAGTATATCCTCCGAGCCTTACTCAAACACTCAAGATTAAAAAGCTCGTCTTCGCCATGATCCAGCCCCGGAATAAAGCGGATATCTTCGAGCAGCGATGCCTTGTAGACCTTGTTCCAGACACCTACCCAAAAATCAGGAAGCTTTTCAAGACTATATGTGCCTTGCTTGTTGTAAAACTTGATGTAGTCATACCCGTTTGCCTGTCGCCTTCTATGATTGAGCTGGATCATCTTCTCTCTCGGTTCTTCCTTAATAGCCGTTACGAGCTGGTCATAAGCATCCGGAAGCATAAAATCATCAACATCAAGAAAAGTAATGTAATCAGCTTCGAGTTCAAGCGCTTTTTCAATACCTGTGTTCCTGGCACAACTGACACCACGTCTTTCACCCAGCTTGATCAGATAGATCATATAACCCTGATTGTCATAATTATCGACTAAGTCAGCGCCGCCGTCCGTGCTCCCGTCGTCGATCATGATGACCTCAAACGGTCCCGCGATGCTGTCAAGGCATCGCTTGAGATAGGGTTCGGCATTATAAAAGGGTATTATCAACGCGATCATCATGTTGAGCCCCCTCTCATATCTGCGCCGCAAACTTCACACTCGGTAACTTTTGGCAGAAATTGCTCGGTAACTTGTATTTTATGACCGCAAAAAGGGCATACATAACCATTTGTAAAAGGGTTTTCAAATATTTTTATCCACTCACCTTGCGGTCTTTCTTCATAAGGTTTGCCGTTTGCTATAATACTTTCCGCTATGTTATCCAATTCTGACTTGCTCTTTAATAGTTCATACGCTTTTTCAGGAATATCAATTATCAGTTTCATTTTCTTCACCTCTCATATCTGCTTTATATGGTTCGGGTAATGGTTGCCAAGCGATTATTTCATTATCCATAATGCCCCAACCATACCAAAAATGTGCCTCAGTATGACCTATTGGTTTTCCGTACTTGTATGCTCTCACCTTGCCAAACGTAGTTGAACAAAGCACTTCCTCAAAGTCATTTGTTGTAATATCTTTTCTTTCTTCGGGCAATCTCTCACTAACAGGAATCCACTCGCCTTGCGGTCTTTCAATTTGTGCTAATATGTCGGTCTTTGCTTTTTCAACCATTTCTTCTAATTGTTCTTTATTAAACGTTACACTAGCGACAACTTTTGTTTCAGGTTCAACTGTCGGAGCATTATCGATTAAATCGAAAACATGACTAAAAATAGTTTCGTTTAATTCGACATACCATTCGCCCAATAAATTTTCCTTTAAAGCATCTGCATCAATCAATCTCATTCTTCTTTCCTCCAATATTTGTTAATATCAAAATGCCAACCCTTGACAGGTTCGGTTTCTGCATAACTGACCTTGTAAACGTCCGTCCAATGTGAACCGTGTTGCATCATTTGTTCGTAAGACGGCATAAAAAGGTCAATCAACGGCATTGTCACATACCCCGTGTCCTCCGCAACGTACACCTTGCCGTCAATCAGGAATACGTCGCCATAATTCAATAACTTTGTATTGATTCCGCACGTTGACGGATTCCACCATTCTTCTTCCCTGTGACAGATCGTACCCGTCGAAGTTATCCAACCATTAGGGAAATTGTCTGTCCCGTCAGAATACACACGATAACCGCATTCCTCTGGACAGTAAGCCGTTATGAAATAGTCGCCGATGTACTCATATTCCATTGTCACATAAGACAGACCGACATTCCCCAAGTAATGAGGTTGGAATACCAAGTTGTGATAATTTACCCAAGAATTGTTGGTGATTTCCGGTTCGGAAATCGGAGTCGGTGTGTGAATGGGAACAACTTCAGAAACTAAGACAGGTTCATTTACCATCTGTTCTCTGACCGCCAGCTCGTCAAGGTCTCTCACTACTCCGAGAACGGATCCGGACAGGATAACGAAGAGCAAGATAACAATTACCATCTGCTTATTCATCATCATCACCAAGCCACTCGTTTTCAGACATCTCGCCATCAATAAAGAGTGCATCCTTTTTGTTTATGACCTTCTTCTGTACCAAAACTGTAAGCAGTCTTCCGCAGAACTCACCCAGCTTCGCTGCAAACGTCTTTTCCATAAACTACCTCCTTGATCTCGTCTTCGGGAATGTACTGCCTGATCTCGTCCAGGCATTTGTGCATATATCTGTAAGGCTGTCTTTGTGCATAGTTGTATTTGATTCCGATCTGTGACCATGACAGCCTGTTTATGTACCGGTCATAGATCATCCTGTGCATGAGCTCGTCAGTAACCTTGTCAATAATGGCCATGGTCTTGACATTCTCGACAGCTATTTCCTTGATGAGCTTGTCGATCTTCTCGCAGAGAAGGCTGTACTCGATATTCTTTGTCTCCACGGAGTTCTCGCCTGTCTGCGCCGGAACGAAGTCTGAGTCATACTTACCAATGCCTGAGAGCTGGGAGATTATCTCGTCTTTTCTCTTCTCATAGGACTCGATATCGTTGTCTTTTCCCCACATCCGTGAGAGCCAGATATGAGCTTCCCACTGTCTTGTTGAAAGATTCATGTTATGCGGTCCCTCCATCCCAAGAAGTATGTATCGAAGTCAGTTTCATCATTCATTTGCCAGATCTGAATGAAGAGCCCTGCGTATTCCCTGCACCAGACCTTAGTCAGATCAAGTTTGGAGATCTCAGCATCTTCGGCAATTAGTCCGGCTTTGGCCATGACATCAAGAGTGCCTTTTGCCAGGTTATCGAGATCAGGCCTCGTATTGTTGAAAGTGCGGTTCTCGTTCTTGGCGAGTGACTTCTTATCAAATGCCCACAAAAGTCTCACGCAGAGCTTTCCGCTGTAAGGTGAATCGGGAACGAAAGGATAAAGTTTCCAATAGAGCTCTTCATTGGTCTTCCTGACTTCGGGTTTCTCAAAGAAGACCACGTGTCCTGCCACGACTCGGCAACCTTTCTGCTGTGCTGTGCGTGTACTGGGCGATCCCTTTATCACAAATTCAGTTAGCAGCTTCATTTCTTCTCCTTTCTATGCTTGCCGTGACTTCCTTCAAAAAGCACTTGTCCCCGGTCAAGTCATAAATGCAGTTCACGGCTTCCTGGAGTAGATCAAGAACGTCAGCCGTGTCAGCGTTCTTGATGAGTGTCTTTCTGCACTCGGAGGAATGGATGATCCTGTCGGAATTTTCCAGAAGTTGTCTTCTCCATGTGTTGTATGTGTCGGTGTACTGTTTGGCAGTGATCATTTCGGAAGGCTCCTTACTCTGTACTTGGAAGATCGGAAAAACTCTCCTGTTTAGGGAAGGAAGGGCGGGCTCTTAAGCCCTTCCTTTCCGTTAGGGAGTACGGTAGTATCTCCTTATAAGTCGGTCTCCCGTACTTTTTTGATAAAATTTCTTTGACAATTAACAAAAATCTATCCTCCGAACATTTCCCTTTTCGAGTTCAAAAAAGAGTGATTCCTGAATGTATTTTCGAAGCGTCTTTTCGGAGACTTCGGAAACCTTGAGCATCTGTGAGAACTTCGCAAACTCGACTCCATCGACTGTGATATGATCGACAGCTTCGAACGCATCCTCAATGATCTGGTTCTTTTCTGACTCGGTCTTCTTGTTCTGATTCTGAATATTTGTCTGAGGATCACCTTCCACGAGCGCACCTTCCAGAAGTCCTGCCGTGTCCACATAGTGAATAGGAAACTTGAAAAAGATATTGATCGGATCCACGTCCTTGAAGTCTCTCAGAACGAAAGCGAGCTGCATAGGCTTCTCGCCTTCCTTGATCTGCTCACCAATGGTCTCAAGTATCACCTTGTCAGGCTCCAGGAAAGACAGGTCACAGATCGCATCTGCATCTCTCGCAAAAACTCCTGAACCGGATCCGCGGTCAACAACCTTCCTGTTGCCGACGGCACCCTTCGGATGATGGTGATCGTATATGATCGCCGCGCCTGTCTCATGTGCTATCTTATCCAGGGCATTACAGAAGATACTGATGGCTTCCGCACTGTTCTCATCACCCTGTTGGACCTTGTACAAAGGATCCAGGATGATGGCCTTATATGGTCCCGTGTGCTTGCAACGTCTGATGATCTTGGCAGCAAGCTTGTCCAGAGGTATCGCATAACCTCTGAGGTTCCATGGGCAGATGTTGTGACAGTTCTCGGTGAACTCCCAGCCGTTCGCAAAGTAAATGGAACGGAAACGGTGGAACAGCGAAGCTGCTTCAACCTCAAGATTGATATATAAGACTTTTCCCTGTTCACATGGGAATTTACCAAGCCACGGCTTGCCTTCTGCAATACAGACCGCAAGTTCCTGTGAAAGACACGTCTTGCCTGCCTTGCTCTCGCCTGTGATTATCATCTTGTTGCCTTCACGGAGTATTCCTCCGATCAGTTCGGGCGAGAGTTCAGGCGGTTCCTGAAGCTGATTCCAGAAGTCAAGGATCTCCGGCAGATCGTCATCAAGACTGCCGATGTAGTCTATCCACTTATCCCATGACTCACAGCCGATGTTAGTGGCGATGAGATACTGCTTCTTTCCGTTGCGCTCGATACCGGGCATCCTGGAGAGTCTTGACGGGTTTTTGTTCTTGGTATCAAGTTTTAAACCCGACTTTTCGCATACCTGGTATAAAAACTGTATCTTCTTTGCGTAGTCTTCTTTGTCTATCGCATTGACCTTGACGATAGCGTGAATAGACTTACCGCCTGAGTGTACAAGGCACGCAACGGGAAGCTGCATCTGCTTGATGAGTGAATACTGTTTCTCAAGGGATATGTCATCGCACTCGACAAGGGCGTATCGGAAGTCAGTGACGTTCGCATTGGTAACACCTTCTCCGTTGAACGGGTTGAATCGGATCCAAGCGCCTGACTTCCTGTCATAGTCGCCTACGGCATAGGTAATATCGTCATAGTGATCAAGGTCTTTGCAGATCTCGCCTGCCGTTCTGGAATATACTCCACTGTTGGCAGGGTAATACTTAACGTTTCCTTCCTCATCGGTTCTCGTAGCTGATTTGACCACATAGGCGACAATGTCGTCAGGCTGAAAGAGAGTGTTAATATAAGTGGAGAGCTGCTCACAGGGATTCCAGTTCCTCGGAGGTTCGGGAATGGGTTCACATTCCGCAAAACCTTCGTCAACGATGGGAGCCGTGTCCTTACCAATGACTGCATCCCACGCAAGGAACTTAGGCGGCTCGGAGGAGGCGGTTGTTCTGTTGCTTTCCCAACCGCCTTCCTTTGCCTTGATGGTTATGAGCGCACCCGTGACAGGATTGAGCGTATCTTCATGAAAAGTATTCCATTTTGACTCGCACTCTCCCGGATGATACTTATGCGAAGACTGTGACCATTTATTCCAGTCCTGCCAGGCATATCCTTCATGCTTCAGAGCCATGCCGACCTGATACCAGACCTCATAATCGTCAGGCGATATATAATCCAATAACGGAATGAGATCGAACTTTTCCATATCAGACCTCGAAAGGCATATCGCTCATGTCAGGCTTCTTCGGTGCCTTCTGTGCATCACACTCAAGGTATTTGTCGATCTTGTTGTTCTCACGCTCGACTCCGTCGTCACCCTTCCACTTCTCCACCTTGAGCTGACAGAGACCTTCCTTGCCGACTACGTTGTTCCAGTCCATCTTGTAGGACTTGCCGTGTGTCTTCTGACCGATGCAGCGGAAGAACGATCCGAGCTTCCATTCCATCTTGTCAGAAAGATAAAGTCTGTCCTGGACAAAAGCATTACCCTGCTCACCACCGTACACAACGATCTTGAGGATGGCCATAGGGCACCCGTTGCCGATCTTCTCGGAAGAGCCCGTGTAAACTGCCTTCTCCAATTCCTGTACCATGAAAGGGTACTTGCCTGCCGGAAGTGTCACCCTCTCAGGTGCGTCCTGTGTGATCTCTGCGTCCCATGCTAAGAATTTGTTGTCTGCCATAATCAGATACCTCCTGTAATTTTGTTATAGATGGCTTTGTATTCTTCGTTCGTTGTATTGCTGGAGATGCCGTACTTAGCGACGATCTCACCCTTCTGCTCCTTGGTCATATCTTTCATGAACTCACGGAGCTTCAGCCTGTAATCAGGTTCAGGCTGTTTAGTATTGGTAAACAGATGAGCGATCCCGTCAAAAGACATATCCATCTGATCAGGAAGGCTGTATCTGTTCTTGGCATCCCAGCACGGATGATGAGATGTGTACATCACTCTCCTGCCGCCTGTGGCCTTCTTGCTCTTCGTTGCCTGGTCAGTGATGACATCCGTCTTGTAGTTGCAGAAGAGGACCATATCAGCCCACTCCTTGAGAAGCGGTGCGGTCTTCTTTGTGAGCTTCATTTCCCAACGGTCATACGCTCCCATCTCGTCCGGCTGTTCAAACTTCCGCATAGTTGCATGAGCGGTGAATACCACGTTGATACCTGCCTCTATGCACTTGTCACAGCTCCTCAGAAGGTTTCCGAACTCTTCCGTGACATAGACATACCCTTTGCCGTAGCCGAAAGACTCTATCCCTTTGACGTTGTTCTTGCGGCACACCTCTTCGATGCAGAGCTGTTCTGCCCAGTCTGCCGTGTCGATGACGAGCGTCTTACACGGTGCCTCTGCTGCTGTGTCCTCTACCTGTGTGATGATGTCATTCCAGCTCGTAGGTGTAGGATAACGAGCGACATCTAATTCCTTTGTCGAGCCTTCCGTGTCGATGAATACGGGATTAGGAAACTTGGAAGCAAGAGTTGACTTGCCGATTCCTTCCGGTCCGTAGATCACGACCTTCTTGGCGGTCTCAACTTTTCCTTTTGTAATGGGAATTGCCATATTAACCTCCTTGTATATTTCAAATAACTGTTTCCACTGTGCGCCTGTTGGTTTCTTCCGCTTCGAGTACATATTCGACATAACCCATTCCCTCCGAATCACCGAGCTCTCCCGGAAGTTCCTCACCGCTCTTGTGGATCCGATATCGAATGTTATTAACTGCCTGCTTCTTGGACACTGCCCATGTATCGCCCATGAAATGCCTGCAATAGTTCTTCGCGTAACAGCCGTGACCGTGGCCTACAAGGAAAACTTCATAATGTCTCTTTTTCGGGCTCATCTTTCGCCTCCCAGTCTTTACATCCGTCATCCTTATCCACGCCATAGATGGTGATCTTACTGTCTTTCAGATGCGCTCCTGCGAGACACCAGCCTCCGAAAACGGAAGTGTCACTCGCCTCGTAGTAGCGACAGTCTCCGCACCTCATCTGATCCGCAGGGATTCGCCCTGCTCAATGTGTGCTATGCCTGCGAGAATGTTGTCTTCGTTCTTGAGATCTTCAAGCATGGCCTTCTTATCGACCTTCGGTTCCTGGGGAATGAGATACTTTGAAGGAATACCTGCGAGATCACAGTCAATAACGCATGAAGGCGGATTGCTCTGAATGGAGACAGTGAACGTACCGCACTTGAGCTTCTTCTCGCCTGCTGCGTTCATGGCATCCTGCATGAGAGTCTTGATACGCTCTTTGCCGTTCTGCTTACTCTTCTTTAATGCCTGGAGTCTCTTGATTTCTTCGTCGATAACGGCGATCTCACCGTCAACGATCTTCATATACTTGGCGACATTCTCACCCTTATCAGCGAGAGCTTCTGTCTGGTTTTCCCATGCGTCTGTGATGACCTCATCATCAACAGTTCCGTCTTCAATCATGTTTGCAAGGAGTCTGAAACCCTGCCCTAATTCATAAATACTTGCCATTCTATTCCGTCCTTTCTAATTACCACTTCTGTGAGAAGTCCACGTCTTTTCCTACTGTGTCGTCAATGATCTCGATAGTCTCCGGCTTTGCGCAGAGCTGCATATTTTCGAGCTTGAGCTTGTGGTTATATTCCCTGAGTTCCTTGATGGTTCCTGCATCAATGGAAAGTTCCACGATCATGCCTGCTACAAAACCGACTGCGGCGACTCCTGCCATAAGAATGATGTTAAATAAATTCATCAGCGCCTCCTGTTCTGAACTGCATAAATGACCTTTTTGGTTCCCTTCTTGCGAGGGTTCTCAAAGTAGAGCTCGTCGTTGAGAACATAGCCAACGTCGAATAAGATGTCTCTGATAGATGCCTTGAAATAGTTCTTGGCTGCGTTTTCGATATCCCACGAGCCTGTCTTCTTGTATTCAAAGACCAAATACACTTTCCGACCTTTCAATGCTTTGTACTTTTCCATCTTGCTTTTCCTTTCTTCGATAGATCTCATCAAATTTCCCGCACCACGCATCAAGAGCGTTTTCCATGTCCGAATAATCGTACTGTCTTGAGTTCAGCAGCTTCGCCACGATGTTGCCTGCTATGGCTTTCTTTTCCGCCCTGGTGAAGCTCTTATTGCCGTATAAACAGTCGTAAAGTCTTCTTCTGGACATACAGCCTGCGTGAGCTAACTCTGTTTGGTTTTTGAAAAACCTTCCAAGTGAGGGATAGAGTGAGGTGTTCATACTGACTCCTTTTCTTCACGTTTCGTGGGCATAAGGATTAAAAAAAGAGACTCAATAGAGATGCCGTAATACTCAGCCATCTTGATCTTGATCTCATCACGGGGAATCCTGTTGCCCTGTTCATACATAGAAAGAGCCGAAATACTAATACCAAGAGCCTTTGCAACTTCATCTTGACTTCGATTTCCTCTAAGTGCGATTAACTGTTCGTTCATGGTGACCTCCTTTAATGAATTTCACGTTTCGTGATGTTTAGAATATACACATATCGTGGAGTTATGTCAACACGTTTTGTGAAGTTTGTTATTGCACAATTACACAATTCGTGTATATAATTACTTTGAAGGATGGTGTTTATATGGCTAAGTTTGCGGAAACATTGAAATGTTTAAGATTATCACGGAAAATTACACAGGCTGAACTTGCAAAGGCAATCGGTGTGAGTCCCTCTACTATTGGAATGTATGAAGCTGGTGAGCGTCAGCCTAATTTCGAGATGGAAGAGAAGATTGCCGACTATTTTAATGTCACTCTTGATACTCTGAGAGGTATCAAAGAGGAAAAGAAGCCTGATACACAGGCTATACTCGATGGCATTTTGAATGGAAGCATAAAGAAATTGAACGAACCGAACAAGGCAAGGCTCATGGCATATTATCAGGCACTTCTGGACACACAGGAGGATGAGGAATGAACACACCACGCTGGGATGGTCAGAGATGGCGAATACAGACAAGAAAAGACGGGAAGAGATATTCCTTCTCGTCATCCGTTCCCGGCGCAAAGGGACGGAAGGAATGTCAGAAAAAGTACGATCAATGGTACTATGGCGAAGCATCAGGCGAAAAGACAGTCGCCCAGGTCACAAAGGAATACCTTGCTGACGTAAAAGCAAGATGTGGTGAAACCTCTCCTGCCCTGGAACAATACGAGTGCTATACAAGGCTCTACATCGTGCCTGTGTGCGGTCCAAAGAAAATATGTAAAATGACACTCAGGGATTGGCAGAACGTCATAAACGGAGCGTCAGGCAGGAATAAGCCATTATCTGAAAAGACTCTCCGTAACCTCCGAGCGATCATAATGTCCATTATCAAGTTTGGTTATGAGGATTATCAATGTGAGCTGCCGCGTGGTGAGCTCTACATTCCAAAGGGACACTCCAAGAAGGAAAAAGAGATCTTGCAGAAGGATGACATCATAAGACTCCTGGAGCCTTCTGATCTTTTCTACCATCCGTTGTTCTGTTTCTTGCTCTTAACGGGTATGCGTCCCTCGGAAGCCTTGGGATTAAAAGCTTCTGAAATTTCCCAGGATAAAGTCATCATCAAGCGCGGTATCAATGCCAGAGGTCATATAACAGAAGGTAAGAACGCTAATGCAAAGCGAGTCATACCTATTGGGGAACTGGCAAGCGGGATCCTCCGACAGACGATCCAGCGCAACGAAGATCTCAATCTTCATACAGATTGGATATTCTGTTCTCCTGATGGCTCCCAAGGCAAGCAAAACGGAATGAGAAAGCACTGGACGAAGCTCAAGGCGGAACGTGATCTTCCAGGCACCGTGTACAGTCTTCGCCATACTTTCATCAGCATGATGAAGAACGTCATGCCGGAGCAGATGGTGAAGGACATTGTGGGACATAGTGTTTCTTTCGATTCATTCGGCACCTACGGACATATCTTGGAATCTGAGCATATCGAAGCAGCACAGATTATTGACCTGACTTTTGGTGCCAAAAATGGTGCCAATAAGTCCACAAGCGACGGACAAAGCAACTGATCAAAAGTGAAAAGTCCATAAAACAAGCGGTTTTTGAGAACGGATGCTCAAACCTGTATGAGTTCAAATCCCGTATGCTCCACCAATAAGAACGCTTAACCATATAGGGTTTAACCGTTCTCTCAAATTTTTTGGTGCCATTTTGGTGACAATTTGGAGCAAAAGAAAAACCCCACCGCATAAGCGATGGGGTTTTTCTTTACCAGAGGTTATATGGGCAGAACAGTGATGTCTTTCCAAAACCCCTGCTCCCCGAAGAGAGCAGAGGACAAAGGGAAAAGCAAGACCGTAGTCTTGGTTATAGTAAGAGAAGTTTCCATGTTTCTTCATCAACAATGCCGTTCGGCTCAAGGCCGTAGTTGGTCTTGTAGTTATTGACCGCCTGCTCAGTGTCCCAGTCAAAGTCACCGTCAAGCGGAAGCCTGTCACTGAATCCGAATTCGTTGAGAAGAGCCTTGATGGTGTTCACCTGTCCGCCTGTGCTTCCTCTTGATAATACATTCAATTCTATACTAACAGGACCGGAAGGAACAGGTGCAGGCTCGGGAGCAGGCTCAGGCTTCGGCTCTGGTGTAGGATTTTCATTCATGAGCAGCTTCATTTCTGTATTGTACAGAATGTCGCAATCAACACACCTGCTACCAACTCCGTCAACACTTCCTTTACTCGTGTACTGCCAAATATCACAGTA
>Ga0310690_10003225_pt1 | contig 24861 bp, 23 predicted proteins | sample AusTroGonzalo_MG_2_FD_207661 | JGI IMG/M metagenome (GOLD analysis project Ga0310690, IMG submission 207661) | Bovine rumen microbial communities from tropical cattle in Woodstock, Queensland, Australia - Gonzalo_04 (v2) (version 2) | ecosystem: Host-associated > Mammals > Digestive system >... | reverse complement strand
GGAGAAGGAGGGCTACAAGATTGCCGATGCACCCCGTGCCGTTTACATTGACGGCATCTGGAACCAGGAGGACCCCGACAAGTGGCTCACCATCATCCAAGTGCCGGTGGAAAAGGCATAATGAAAATCCAGAAAGATGCCCTTCGATTTTAAGAAAGAATACAAGGAGTTCTATCTCCCGCCGGCAAAACCGGTTATCGTGATTGTCCCAAAGGCGAATTACATCGCCGTGCGCGGCAAGGGCGATCCCAACGATGAAAGCGGCCTTATCAGCAGGCAATCGGCGTCCTGTATGCCGTTGCCTACACCCTGAAGATGAGCTACAAGACAGACCATCGTATCGAGGGCTTTTACGACTATGTTATGCCACCGCTGGAAGGTTCTTGGTGGCAGGAAGGCATTGAGGGTATCGATTGCCGTGACAAATCGACCTTCTGCTGGATTTCTGTCATCCGTCTGCCGGATTTCATTACCCAAGCCGATTTTGACTGGGCGGTGGAGAATGCGTCCAAAAAGAAAAAGATCGATTGCTCCTGTGCGGAGTATCTGACCATCGACGAAGAGCTATGCGTGCAGATCATGCATGTCGGCTCTTATGACAACGAACCGGCATCGGTTGCACTCATGGATAAATTCCTGGCGGAGAATGGCTATGAGAATGAAATCTCATCCACCCGTCTTCACCACGAAATCTATCTCTCTGATTCCCACAAGGTTGCCCCGGAGAACCGGAAAACAGTTATCCGGCACCCAATTAGAAAGAAATGATTCGTGAGGCCATCCAGCTCACAGAATCTATTTCCCGATGCAAAACCTCTCAAATATCCGCTTCAGGATATCATCACTGGTCACCTCGCCGAAAATGGTTTCCAGGGAGCGGGTGGCGCTGCGCAGGTCCTGCGCGAGCAAATCCCCGGTAAGGCCGCTGTCCAGCCCGGTCCTCACGCGGGCCAGGTCGTCCAGGGCGGAGCGCAGGGCCTCGTAGTGGCGGAGGTTCGTCACCAGGGCAGCGTCCCCGACATCCGAAAGATTACCGACACAGCCCGCAAGCTTTTCCTTCAGGGCGTCCAGGCCTTCTCCGGTCCGGGCGGAGATGTCCAGTACGCTGCTGCCGGCGGGCAGTTCGCATCCGTTATCCCGCAGATAGGAGGCCAGTTCCTTCATCAGGTCATCAGGATCCAGATAATAAGTCCCGAAGGCCGGATATTTCAGCTCGAAAATGCCGTAGGCCCGGTCGACGCGCGGGAACTCCTCCGGCGGAATCATATCGTAGGCATCCACCTTGTTGCGCACCCAAAGGGCAGTCTGCTCCGGGGAAAGGCGGGACGCTATCTCCAGGCAGGATTTCTGCACTTCTTTCAGCGGCGAGAGCGCATCCAGCACGCCAATCACTACATCCGCCTTCCCGATGCTCGCGTACGAACGCTCGATGCCAATTTTCTCAATGGTATCCGACGCCTCACGCAGCCCGGCCGTGTCGATAAAGCGGAAGCGGATGCCGCCGAGCACAAGCGTCTCCTCCACCGTATCCCGCGTCGTTCCTGGGATATCGGAAACAATGGCCCGTTCCTCGCCCAGCAGGGCATTCAGCAGCGTGCTTTTTCCGGCATTGACTGCCCCGGCGATGACGACGGGAACGCCGTTTTTAATCGCATTTCCCGCCTTGAAGGAATCCGCCAGTCGGGAGATTTCGGCGCATGTGGCATCGAGCAGCGAGCGCAGCTTCCCGCGGTCGGCAAACTCCACTTCTTCCTCGCTGAAATCCAGCTCCAGCTCCATCAGGGAGGCGATTTCGAGCAGACTTTCCTTGAGCGAACGCAGCCGCTGCGAATATTGCCCGCGCAACTGGTTTACGGCGATGCGGTGTGCAACCTGCGTATCGGCGGCAATGAGGTCCGCGACCGCTTCCGCCTGCGCAAGGTCCATTTTCCCATTAGCGAAGGCCCGCTGCGTGAATTCACCGGGAGCGGCGAGGCGGGCGCCGTTATCGCAAAGCAGCTGCAATATGCGCGAAACGATGTAGGGGGAGGCGTGGCATCCGATTTCCGCGCTGTCCTCGCCGGTATAGGAATGCGGCACTCGGAAAATGCTGACCAGGACTTCGTCTATTCCGTCGATTTCTCCGAACTTGATGGTGTTGCCCTTCGCCGATGCTGCATCGCCGCGCCGGAAGTGCACTACACGGTCGAGCAGCGCAAAGGTATCGGGACCGCTGACGCGGATCAGTGCGACGGCACCGCCTGTCCCGCTGGCCGGTGCGCAAATGGTATCGGAAACATATGCATCCATATCGTACAAATGTACTGAATAATTAGTACCTTTGCAAGTCATGTCTAATAACAGCGAATTCTTTAATCCGGAGATGGAGACCCTCACGCGGGACCAGATCCGTGCCTTGCAGACGGAAAGGTTGCAGAAGACCGTCGCACATTGTATGAACTCCGACTTCTACCGGGAACGCTTCCGGCAGGCGGGCCTGAAGGCCTCGGACATCCGTACCCTGGATGACCTCAAGCGGATTCCATTTACGTCAAAGCAGGATTTGCGGGATACCTATCCTTTCGGGCTTCGCAGTGTAGGCCTGGAGGATTGCGTTCGTCTGCATTCCTCTTCCGGAACGACCGGCAATCCCACGGTCATACTGCATTCCAAACGCGACCTGAAGCAGTGGGCTAATGCCGTTGCCCGCTGCCTCTGGATGGTGGGCTGCCGTCCGGACGACGTCTTCCAGAACAGTTCCGGTTATGGGATGTTCACAGGCGGACTGGGCTTCCAGTACGGCGCGGAGCTGCTGGGAATGCTGACCGTTCCCGCGGCCGCCGGCAATACTCTTAGGCAGATTAAGTTTTTTACCGATTTCGGAACGACGGTCCTGCACGCCATCCCGTCCTATGCGGCGCGTATTTATGAAGTGATGTGCGAACACGGAGTGGACCCGCGCAGGGATACGAAGCTCCGGACGCTTGTTATCGGTGCAGAGCCGCACAGCGAGGATACCCGCCGCCGCATCGAGGACATGCTCGGTGTGAAGGCATACAACTCCTTCGGAATGAGCGAGATGTGCGGTCCCGGCGTAGCCTTCGAATGCAAGGAGCAGAACGGCATGCACATTTGGGAGGACTATTATATAGTGGAGATTGTCGATCCGGATACTCTTGAGCCCGTTCCCGATGGTGAAGTAGGGGAGCTGGTGCTGACGACCATCAACCGCGAGGCTATGCCGCTGCTGCGCTACCGTACGCGTGACCTTACGCGCATACTGCCGGGCGAATGCCCCTGCGGGCGCCATCACATCAGGCTCGACCGTATGAAGGGCCGCAGCGACGACATGATCATTCTCAAGGGCGTCAATATCTTCCCGATTCAGATCGAACAGGTGCTGATGCAGTTCAAGGAACTGGCCAGCGATTACCTCATCACCCTGGACAGCCGCGACAACGGCGATTTCATGCGGGTGGAGGTAGAGATGCAGAACGTTAACCTGGACGACTATCAGTCCCTGAAGCAATTGGAAAAATCCATCGCCCAGCGCCTGCATGACGAGATCCTCATCACGCCCGAGGTGAAGCTCGTACCCAAAAACAGCCTCCCCAAGGCTGAAGGGAAGGCTGTCCGTGTAAAGGATTTACGTAAACAGTATTAGTCCCGCGACGAGACCTTGTTCATATTGTCGATCAGGCTCTCGTTGGTCTTGAATTCATCCATCAGGCGGGTCATGAAGTTCATGGCCTCGACTGGCGTCATGTCCGCAAGGATTTTCCGCAGGATCCAGATCCGCGCCGCGGTGCTCTTGTCAAGAAGCAGATCGTCGCGGCGTGTTCCGGAAAGCAGGATGTTCACCGCCGGGAAGATACGCCGGTTTGCAAGATTGCGGTCCAGCTGGATTTCCGAGTTGCCGGTACCCTTGAACTCTTCGTAAACGATATCGTCCTGCTTGGAACCGGTTTCCGTCAGCGCGGTGGCCAGAATTGTCAGCGATCCGCCGCCTTCGATATTGCGGGCGGCACCGAAGAAGCGCTTGGGCTTCTGGAGGGCGTTCGCGTCGATACCGCCGGTAAGCACCTTTCCGGACGCCGGCTGCACGGTGTTATATGCGCGGCCGAGCCGGGTGATTGAGTCGAGCAGGATTACCACGTCGTGTCCGCATTCCACCAGGCGGCGAGCCTTTTCAATAACCATGTTCGCCACCTTGACGTGCCTTTCGGCGGGTTCGTCGAAGGTGGAAGCCACTACCTCAGCCTTTACGCTGCGCTGCATGTCCGTTACTTCCTCGGGGCGCTCGTCGATCAGAAGGACAATCATATATACCTCCGGGTGGTTGTCTGCAATGGCATTGGCGATGGACTTCAACAGCATCGTCTTACCGGTTTTCGGCTGAGCGACAATCAGCATGCGCTGTCCTTTGCCGATAGGCGCGAACATATCCACAATGCGGCAGGAAGGATCCTTTTCATGCCCGTGACCGAGCAGGTTGAACTTCTCCTCCGGGAAGAGGGGAGTGAGGAAGTCGAACGGCACCCTGTCCCTGATAAACTCGGGAGTGCGCCCGTTGACCATCTTGATCCGTACAAGCGGGAAATATTTATCGCCTTCGCGCGGGGGACGGATTTCTCCTGTTACGGTGTCCCCGGGTTTCAGCGCATTCTGCTTAATCTGCTGTTGCGATACGTAAATATCGTCGGGGGAATTCAAGTAATTGTAGTCCGATGAACGCAGGAAGCCGTAGCCGTCGGGCATTACTTCCAGCACGCCTGTAGCTTCGACGGTTCCTTCATATTCAGGAGCCTTCGGTTTCTGGGGCTGCTGCGCCTGTTGTTGCTGTTGCTGCTGCTTCATCTGCTCGCGACGCTCGAGGAAGCGCTGCTTGCGGAGCTGCTTGTTGGAAAGTTCAGGCTTCGGCTCTTCGGACTTCGGCGCCGGTTCTTCCGCCTTCGGCGCGGGCTTGGGCTCCTCCGCAGGCTTTTTCGCCGCGGGTTCGGCAGCGGGCTTGGGCGCACTTTCTTCCGCTACGGCTGCCGCCTTGGGTTTGCGGCCGCGTTTCTTCGGTGCGGGCTTTTCCTCATCGGGGAACAGGGACGGCTCCGCCGGTTTTGCCTCGACGGGTTTCGCCGGCTGGGGCTTGACCTCTTCGGCTGCGGCGTTCTTCTTCGGCCTTCCGGGCTTGCGGCCGCGGGTCTTGGGCTCCGAGGGCTTGACGGATTCGGCTTTTGCCTCCGCATCCAGTATGGAGTAGGCGAGATTTTCGTCGTCGATTTTCTTCGTTACCTTGATGGAAAGTTTCTTTGCAATGTTTTCGAGCTCTTCCCTGCTCATCGCGTTCAGCTCGAATAGGCTGTGTAGCATATTTGATGGGATTTGTGGTAAGACGGGAGCAAAGGTAGAAAGATTTTTTCAATTATCCCACTACTTGTCCCAGAAACTGCTGCTCTTTTTGAAACGGAGTATATCCGCAAGTGCCGCCGCGTTCGCCGCAATCCTGAAACTGTATGACTGCCAGGTTCCGGTCGGCACCCATGATACCGATATATTAAAGCAATGGAGGTCGTAGGTAGCGCTCACCTGGGTGGTGGTCATTTTCATGGCGACAAAGTCAAAACCCGTGGAAGCGTTCAACGAAAGTTTCGGCGTCAGTTTGATATTTCCGCTGATATTCAGCGTATTGGAGAATGTGTTCTTGACCGTCATCTTCTGGGTGTCGTTGTCGAACCCATAATTCTGGCTTACGCGGAATGAATAGCTGAAGTTGACGGACCAGGGTACATTCGGGTTGGTATAGTAAAGCCAACCTCCGGGGATGAATTCCCCGGTTATGGGGTGATAGAAGATGCGCTGGTAATAATCGGTGGTACCAGTGGTCTGGACACCGCCGCCACCTCCTCCGCCGCTGCCGCCGGAAGGATCGCGGGTGCCGTCGTTTCCGTCTATATGCCCTTTGCCGCTTATCGAGTAGGACGCGGAAATGCTGGCGCTGGTCATTCTGACAAGGCCCTGTCCCATCATCACCGCAGGCTTGTTGATTCTCCGGCCTCCGGGGCCTATTGCATAAGGGTCAAGGCTCATGCTCCCCTGGATGCTGACGGCATTGAAAAGCGTAGTCGACAGATTGACAGATATGGGGTTCCACTTCAGTGAATCGGCAAGGAAATTGCAACCCGTGGAGAAGTTCAGCTGGTCAATAAGTTTGACCTTCTTGCTGCCTTTGCCGGTAGTGTCCGCATAATCCCGCACCTTCGCCTCGAAGTTGTTGCCTATGCTAATATTCATGGTCGCGCTCTGCCCCTTGCCTGGAACACCCCCGAGCTGGCCTTCGTAGCGGTTGTATTCGTAGGTCTTATGTTCTCCGCTTACCGTCGTGTATTCCAGGGTGCGGTAGCCGTTGAACGCCGTTCCCTTCTCCGGGCTGTAGGATATATTTACGGAAGGCGTGATGATATGCCTTATGGCCTGAATCCTGCGGAATTTCCCGAAATTGAATGTTCCGTAGATGCGGGTGTTCATCGAAATACCTCCGGAATAAGTATGCGTAGCGCCGAAATCCTTGAAAACGCCGCTGTCGATTTTCTCGAGTTTGTCCGTATCCGGATTGTATTTGTACTCCGTGCTCCGGAAAAACCAGTTCATGCCGTAGGAAAGACTGGGCGTGAAATTCAGGTATTTGAGCAGCGTGAAACTGGGTAGTCCGATGCTGAAGTTATGCTGCATTCCGTTCTGTAGCTTGTCCCAGAAACCATCTTTCATGAACTCGCTTGCCTTGAAGGAGATCTTGTTCTGGAATGAAGTGTTGTAGCCGAACGATATCTTCTCGTAGAAGCGCTCTTTCCCGACCCGGTTCTTGCGTTTAAACGGATAGAAGGTACTTACGCCGAAGGTGACATTGGGGACCGTAAGCACGTATGAACTGTCCCTCGTATTCTGGGAATGCAGGGCATTTACCGACAGGTTGAACTTTCCGTTCCAGTTGCGCGAATACGAAATGGAGGACGATGTCTGGCTCTGGAGCGCCTCCTGCACGGAATGGGAATTATACCGGCTGTTGGAAGGCGTGGAGAAGTTCACCGATGCGCTGAACGAGGATCCGGGATGGGCCTTGGAATCCTGCTGGTGTGACCATTTTAAGCCGAAGTTGCTTTGTTCCTGATAGTCCGGGGTGCCCTTTTCTCCGGTTTTGTCGATGGAATAGTTTACGGAAATGTTACCGGTGAATTTGTACTTGAGCAGGTATCTGGAGTTTACGTCGATTCCCCAGGAGCCCATGGTGTAGACGCTCCCCGTCACGGAAAAGTCCAGGTAGTCGCCGAATACAAAGTACATTCCCGCATCACGCATATAGAAACCGCGGGCCTTCTCCTCGCCGAAGGTAGGCATCAGGAGGCCTGTAGCCCGTTTCGGCCTCTTCGGGATAAAGCCAAATGGAAGCCCGATAAAGGGCAGGTTCACATCTTCGACGACGAGGTTTGCAGGGCCGAACACGGTTTTCTGCGTTGGCTTCGTCATTACCTTTGCCGACGACAGCTTAAGATAGTAATGCGGATTCTCGGCGTCGCAGACGGTATATTTACCCTTGGTGATGTTGATTGAATTGTCCGGCAGCATCTTGACGTTGCGACCGTGCAGGATGGCGTCGTCTTCGGTGGTGATTACGTTGGTGATCCGAGCTTTCCTGGAATTGAAGTTGTAACGGACCTCCTCTATGTTGTACGTCTTGCCTCCCTGGGATAGTACGGGTCTTCCTTTCCACTCTCCCGCAAGGGAATCATAGATGCCGCAGGCATAGACGGTTCCGGTATTCATGTCATACTCCATGAACTCCGACGTGATCCCCATATCCTGGTATTTCACGGAGACATCTCCATAGTAGAGGATTTTGCGCTGACCGTTCTCGAATATTTCGACGATGGAGTCCCTCGCCTGCGAGAAAGCCGGCAGCTCGAGGGAACTTTTGGAAAGCAGTTCCACCGAGTCGGCGCGGTGCAGGGAATCTACCCGATGCAGGGAATCCCTCCGTGCCAGTGTGGCGGAGTCCGGCAATTCCGGCTTTTTTGGCTCGATCCTGGGACCGAAGACGCGCCCCTTCCTCGACTGGGCCGCACTCCCGGGGGAGAGCAGGAACAGGATGAAGAGCAGGCCCGACAGGGCGACAAGACGCGATATTATCTTTCCTGAATGCAAGAAATTTATTATATTTGCAACCTACAAAGATAAATGATATTTCTGAAACACACAATTTGCGCGCTTGCCGTTTTGCTCTTTTCCCTTTCTGCGAAAGGGCAGGAGCTGAAATTCAAGACGGTCGTGCTCGATCCGGGACACGGCGGAAAAGATGCCGGTGCGGTTTCAGCGGACAAGAAGACGATGGAAAAGGACATCAACCTGGATGTCGCGCTCAAGCTCGAAAAACTCATAAAGGAGAAGGCTCCGGGCATCAAGGTCGTGCTTACCCGCCGGACCGATGTCTTCATTCCCCTGGGGGACCGTGCGCAGATTGCCAACCGGGAAGACGCGAATCTCTTCATATCCCTTCATGTGAACGCCTGCCCGAGGACCGCCCCAAACGGATACTCCGTGCATGTGCTGGGGCAGTCTTCCGCCAAGGACCGGGACCTGTTCGCATTCAACCGTGAGATCTGCCGGAGGGAAAATTCCGTTATTTACCTGGAGGACGACTACACTACGCGATACGAAGGATTCGACCCTTCCGACGAGGAGTCCTTCATCTTTATGCTCCTGATGCAGAACGCCTACCTTGAACAGAGTATCCACTTTGCGGAACTTGTAGACAGGAAAATGAAGCAGGAAGGGCCGTTCCCCAATTCCCGCGGGCTGTCGCAGGATCCGTTCTTCGTGCTATGGAAAACATCCATGCCGTCGGTACTTGTCGAGATGGGTTTCATAAGTAACCTTTCCGACCTATCACTGCTGAGGACGGAGGACGCAAAAAATAAAATTGCGGAAAGCCTCTTTGCCGCATTGTCGGATTATAGAAAAGAATACGACGAGAGCGTCTCTACGGCAAGATAATCCGTTTTTATTATTTGTATCAATTCCAAATAAGCGCCTTGCGGCAGGGGCGCTTACAGCTTGGTTTACAAAAGTTAAACGGCTGATATACAAGCAAGTAGCATATCATTTCGAATCAAAGCTCGTCCTTTGTTATTCTAAGTCAAAAAATATTAAAATCCAATATGACAAAAGTTTTTTTGTGAATTTTTTTTCTACCAATTTTGCACTCCCATGAACGGACAGGCAAGACACATTGATATCTGGAACGATTTCCTCCATATCGTGGAGAATATAATCGAACCCCGTCCCTTTACCACATGGTTCAAACCCATCAAGCCCCTTTCGCTTGAAGGTTCAACCATTACGGTAGAGGTGCCTTCCGATTTCTTCCGTGAGTTCCTGGAGAACCAGTACCTTGATATTATAAGGATGACCCTCCGTCGGGTTATCGGTCCGGAGGCCAAACTTATGTATTCCGTGCGCCCCGTCCAGACCCAGCCGGCCATGACGCTGAACGCCCAGTACGGCACTGCGCCGGTGAACAAGGCGGTGAACCTCGGCTCCTTTAATTCCGGAAGTATTACTAACCCCCTTGTACTGCCCGGTCTCCGCAAGCTGGAAATCGACCCGAGGCTCAACCCTGTATACTGCTTTGAGAATTTCGTAAAGGGGGAGTGCAACCAGATGGGCCTGAGCGCCGGCCTCAGCATAGCCGACGCCCCCGGCAAGACACCATTCAATCCGCTGTTCATCTTCGGCGGTCCCGGACTTGGGAAGACCCATCTTGCACAGGCCATCGGAATAGCCATCCATAATAAATTCCCGGACCTGGTAGTCCTTTACGTTACGGGCAGCCAGTTCAAGTCCCAGTATGTGGATGCTGCCAGCGTGAACAATAAGTTCAACGACTTCCTGCACTTCTACATGAAGATTGACGTGCTGATAGTTGACGATATCCAGGACCTGCAGACCGCAAGCGGAAGCCAGGGAGCCCTGTTCAACATTTTCAACCATCTGCACCAGAATGGCAAGCAGCTCGTATTCACTTCCGACAGGCCTGCAGTGGAGCTCAGGAATTTTGAATCCAGGATGCAGTCCCGTTTCAAGTGGGGGCTTTCCGTGCGTCTGGACCGTCCCGACTATCAGACCCGCTTGGCAATGCTGAAAGCCCGGCGCGACAGGGAAGGCGTACTTGTCTCCGATGAGGTGCTCGAATACATCGCTTCCCGAGTTAAAACGAATTTCAGGGAGCTGGAAGGCGCGCTTGTCTCAGTGATGGCCCACGCCACCCTTACCCACCAGGAGAATTCAGTTGAACTGGCGGCCCGAGTAACAGAGAATATTATCGGCGAGGATGCGGGAGATATCAGCATCGCGAGGATCCAGGAAAGCGTCTGCGAGTATTTCAATATCACCCGCGAAGAGCTGCTCTCCACATCGCGCAAGCGCCAGATAGTTCAGGCCCGCCAGATTTCCATGTACCTGAGCCGGAACCTGATTTCCAACTGTTCGCTTGCGACAATTGGCAGCGAGACCGGCGGAAAAGACCATGCTACTGTGCTCCATGCCTGTAATACAGTAAGCGACCTTATGTCCACTGACCGCAGTTTCAAGCGTTACGTAATGGACATCGAAGCATCCCTCTCAACCGAAGAAAATTCCTGAGCCATATGCTTGTAAGCCCATCATTACTCGGCGCTGATTTCCTGAATGTCGGTGACGCCGTGCGTATGCTCAATGCCAATGCGGACTGGATCCATCTCGATCTGATGGACGGTGTACTGGTTCCTAACCTTTCGTTCGGATTCAGCGTTACGGACGCGGTCAGCCGTGCGGCTACCATCCCGATGGACGCACATCTTATGACGGTGCATCCCTGGCGATGGTTTTCCCATCTTCGCAATAAAGGCGTAAGCGCCATAAGCTTTCATCTTGAATCGGCGGGCGCCGATGCCGCGATTCACCTCGCCGCCCTTCGTACAATGGGCGTAAAGGCAGGGCTTGCAATTGACCCGGACGTTCCGGTGCATAAGCTGTATCCTTATATATATAAAGCCGATTTCATGCTGATAATGTCGGTTTACGCCGGTTTCGGCGGGCAGAAGTTCATTCCGGAAAGCCTGGACAGGATCGCAGCATTGAAAGCGGAAATCGGCCGCAGGGGAGCTGCTACGCTGATAGAAGTGGACGGTGGGGTAAATGTGGAGAACGCTTCATTGCTGCGTCAGGCCGGCGCCGATATACTCGTTGCGGGCAGCGCGGTCTTCAGCGCTCCGGACCCTGCGGCGGTCATTCGAGCCCTGAGAGAGGCGTAGAAGCAAACATCTGCAGCAACGCCTCGAGCTCCTTCTCCGGAGAATAATCCTTCCCAGTCAGCTCTTTCAGCGATACCGGATTCGGCAGTTCGGGAGGCCATTGCGTCTGGTTCAGGTCCAGTCCGATTCCAATGATGCTGTCCGTGATATAACTACCGTCCAAAATATTTTCAATTAGGATTCCGCAAATCTTGCGGTCGGCAACCCAGATATCATTCGGAGGTTTTACCCATGCCCGGACCCCGTGTGACTCCAGGTATGCGATAAGCACCGATGTTACATAATCGTTTATCCGGCTTAAATTACGCACGTCGAATTCACCCTTGCCGAAGCGCCGAATCAGGGTAAAGGTAAGGTTCTTTCCAGCTTCAGAGGTCCATGTGTGGTCTCCCTGGCCGCGTCCCGCTGTCTGTAATTTTGTCGCTACCACTGACATATTGTCCAACTCACGGAGGTGCCTGCGCACTTCCGCATTGGTCGAATCGAGACTTTTGTGCCAGATTATGCCCATTGCACGGAATTTGTTATATTTGTGACGCAAATTTACTGAAATATTACTTAAGATGCCACAAAACAAAAAGAAAGGCGGCAGTAAAAAGGGCTCCGGAAATGTAAAGGTGGTCCGTATAAATCTGTCCTGGGTTTTCTATATACTCCTTGTGCTGGGACTTGGCTATATGCTGCTCGGGAAGGGAGGGAACCCCTCACGCAAGATTGAATGGGACCAGGTCCAGGAGATGGTCCGTGCCGGCGATGTAAAAAGCATAAGTTTCATTCGCAACGACATGCAGGGAAGCGTGACGCTCAAGCCGGAGCGTGCGCAGAAATATGCTTCCATGTTCCCGAACAATGAACTCCCAAAAAGCGCTCCCCAGTTCATATTCCTTGTCTCCGGCCGATTCTATCCTGAGGAGGAATTCGGACGCTTGAACGCCGATCTGCCGGAAGCGGACCGCGTAACGGTCATAATGGAGAATGACGAGCATATCTGGGGCGATGTGCTGCAGTGGGTGCTTCCCCTGCTCTTCATGGTCTTTATCTGGGTATGGATGTTCCGCGGCATGGGCAGGGCTATGGGCAGCGGTCCAGGCGGCCCCGGGGGGATGAATCCCTTCAATGTAGGCAAGGCCACGGGCAAGCTGGCGGACAAGAACAAGGTGAATGTCACCTTCAAGGATGTTGCCGGCCTCTACGGTGCAAAGGAGGAAGTCGTGGAAATCGTGGATTTCCTCAAGAATCCCAAGAAATATACCGCCCTGGGCGGAAAGATTCCCAAGGGTGCGCTGCTCGTAGGGCCTCCGGGTACCGGCAAGACCCTGCTTGCGAAGGCGGTTGCGGGGGAGGCCAACGTTCCTTTCTTCAGCATCAGCGGTTCCGATTTCGTAGAGATGTTCGTGGGCGTGGGTGCGAGCCGCGTACGCGACCTCTTCGCACAGGCCAAGGAGAAGGCCCCATGCATAGTCTTCATCGACGAGATCGACGCTGTGGGCCGGGCCCGCGGCAAGAATGCCGGCTTCTCATCGAACGACGAGCGGGAAAATACGCTGAACCAGCTGCTTACCGAAATGGACGGCTTTGGCTCCAATAGCGGAGTGATAGTGCTTGCAGCTACCAACCGCGCCGATATCCTGGACAAGGCGCTTATGCGCGCCGGCCGCTTTGACCGCCAGATCCATGTGGACCTTCCCGAGCTCAAGGAGCGCAAGGAGATTTTCGAGGTGCACATGAAAGGGCTTAAGATCGAGAAGGATTTTGATGTCGATTTCATGGCGAAGCACACTCCCGGCTTTTCCGGAGCCGATATCGCCAATGTCTGCAACGAGGCGGCGCTTACTGCAGCCCGGCGGAACAAGAGCGTAATCGACCGCCAGGACTTCCTGGATGCGGTTGACCGCATTATCGGCGGGCTGGAGAAGAAAGGTTCCATAATTACTCCGGAGGAGAAGATGTCAATCGCGCACCACGAGGCGGGACACGCTGTGGTCAGCTGGCTGCTGCCGCACGCAAATCCGCTTTTCAAGGTGACGCTGATTCCCCGCGGACAGGCGCTCGGAGCCGCCTGGTACCTGCCTGAGGAGCGCAAACTTTGGAAGAAATCGCAGATGACTGACGAGATGTGCTCGCTGATCGGCGGCCGTGTGGCCGAGGAAATCGTAAACGGAGAGCCATCCACCGGCGCACAGAACGACCTCGAGCGCCTGACGCAGATGGCCTACGGCATGGTGCAGTACTACGGTATGAGCGACAAGGTCGGCAGCGTTTCCTATTACGATTCCACCGGTGCGCGCGGGTATGAGCTTATCAAGCCCTACAGCGAGAAGACCGCTGAACTGATGGATGCGGAAGTCAAGAAACTGATCGAGGAAATCCACAGGAAGACAAGGGCTATCCTTGAGGAACATAAGGAAGGATTTTTGGCCGTGGCGGCGCTACTTTTGGAAAAAGAAGTTATCTTTGCAGAAGATGTCGAGAAGATTCTCGGCCCTAAAGTGAAACCTGAGCCGCTGGCCGCATAATGAAAAACCTGATATTACGCACGCTCTTCGGAATCCTCTTTGTGGGGGTGCTGGTGGGCGTGCTCCTTTTTTTGCCGCGATACCTGCACATCTTCGCTGCTCTTGTCGGCTGCCTGATGCTGCACGAGTTCTATGCGAATTCGATGGGCAGTTCACTGAAATCCTGCCGCTTGCTTGCGACGCTGACGATGGTGCTCTCCTGCTTTGCCCTTTGGCATGTGCGTACCGGAGGGCTGGATGAATCGGCGCTGGCCTTTGCCTTCATCCCGTTGCTCTTGCTGCCCGCAGCCCTGATTTTCAGCCGGGAAAAGTTCGAGTACGACAAGTTCGCATACCTGTGCGCCGGTCTCGTGTATATCGGCCTTCCCGTCGCGCTTTCCCCGGTGGTGCTTGCGTACAGCGGCATGCTGGTACTCTGTTTCTTCATCCTGATATGGTGCTCCGATGTAGGTGCCTACTGCCTCGGAACGATGCTTGGGCAGAAGCCCTCTTCGCGCAAGCTTGCGCCGGACATCTCCCCCAAGAAATCCTGGTGGGGAATTGCCGGGGGAGTGCTGCTCTGCATGGGCGGGTCCATTGCGCTCTGGGCGCTGGGCTGGCTGCGGCTGCCCTGGTTCCACTGCCTCGGTCTCGGCGTGACCGTCTGCGTTTTCGGCACGATCGGGGACTTGTTCGAATCGCTTTGGAAGCGGCATCTGGGCATCAAGGATTCCGGAAATGCCATCCCCGGACACGGCGGCTGGCTGGACCGGTTCGACAGCTCGCTGCTCGCCATTCCCGCGGCTACCGTTTATCTCCTGTTATTTGACCTCTTCTGATGAAAATCGACAAGAATTCTTACGGCACCCTTGCCCTTGTATATCTTGGCAGTGCCGCCGTGCTTATCCCCGTCTGGATTTTCTCCAATAATCCCTGGGTCCTGTGGCCCGTAACCATTGTATTGGGTTGGTTCTGCATCTGGCAGACCCGCTTTTTCAGGGTGCCTGTCCGCCGTCCTGTCGGCAGTTCCAGGGTTGTGAGCAGCGTAGCTGACGGCGAGGTTGTCATAGTCCAGAAAATGTACGAAAAGGAGTTCCTCAAGCGGGACTGCATCATGGTCTCAGTCTACATGAACTTTTTTGACGTGCACTCCAACTTCTGGCCCGTCACCGGGGAAGTGACATATTACAAATATCATCCGGGCAAGCACCTGCTGGCTTTCAAGCCCAAAGCCTCCGAGGACAACGAGCATACCTGCACGGCTATCCGCACCCCAGAGGGCAAAGACGTCTTCTTCAAGCAGTTGGCCGGCACCTTCGCACGCCGTATCGTCTGCTATGCCAAGCCGGGGCTTCCAACCGTGGCCGGAGAGCAGTGCGGCATCATCAAGTTCGGCTCCCGCATCGATATCTACCTGCCCCTCGATGCAACCATCCGCGTGAAGGTGGGCGATTACACCCGCGCCTGCGAGACGGTGATTGCCGAAATTTAGAGGATAAGCTCCATCGAAGTATATTGCGGCTGCATTCCTATAGCCGCATAGAAGGCCTGCGCACCTGGATTGCACTCCCAGACGTGCAGGGTAAGGTTGTAGCAGCCCTGTTCGCGGGCATAGGCCTTCGTATATTCGAAAAGTTCCCTGCCGATGTGCTGCCCGCGCACCGCTGCATCGACGCATAAATCGTCTATGTAGAGGGTATCCAGGCGTTTGAGGCTGCCGCTGGCGCTGTGGCGCAGTTCGCAGAATACGTAGCCCAGTACGGCGCCTTCCCGTTCATATACGAATACCGGCGTCCCTGAATCGGCAAAGATGGAGAGCAGTTCCGCATCCGTGTATTTTTTCCCCGTCGCATTAAACAAGTCGGGCCTGCCCGCGTGATGCAATTGCAGCACCTGCTCTAAAAGCCGCCCCACGGCCTCCAGATCCCGTTTCTCCGCCCTGCGGATATTATTTTGTTGTTTATTCATTATCACAAAGTTATTTGATTTTTTGAAATAATTCTGCATATTTGTATGTTTTGTTGCAAAACACACTTAAATAACTAATACACTATGAGAAAGATTACCCTTTTTCTCCTGGCCGTAGCCGGACTTTTATTCTCCGCCTCGGCCGTCGCCGCACCCAAGAAAGCGGCAAACAAGCCTGAGTTCCGCTATGACATCGAGTATGTGAAGACAGTGGGAACAGGTATTTCATCCGTAAAGGTCTGGAGCTACGCCTCCAAGGCCCAGGCAGCCATGGAGCAGAGCCGCAGGAATGCGGTTCACGGCGTTATCTTCAAGGGATATGCCGGCCCCGGCTCTTCCCACAGCCCGCTCTGCAAGTCCCCGTCGGCAATGACGGACCATGCGGATTTCTTTGCCAACTTCTTCGCTGATGGCGGTGACTACATGCGCTATGTCTCTTCCGTACAGGAGGGCAGCGACGAGGTCGTGAAATTCGGGAAGGAATACAAATTCGGCCAGATTGTCAATGTAAACGTCAAGGAGTTGCGCAAGGCGCTCGAGAACGCCGGCATCATCAAAGGACTGAGTTCCGGATTCTGATAAAGGCTGACAGACATGAAAAAAATTATCCTTACTTCTATATGCGCCCTGTTGGGATCTGTTGCCCTCTTTGCACAGGTTCCCACGGTACCTCAGGCGCCCAACGTGAACAGGAACAGCAAATATACCGACTATACCATTCAGGAGAAAGGCTTCTGGTGGGGCGGGGAAGTGCTCAGCGGTGTCCTGGCGCATCCGCGCGGCATCTATGGTCCCCTGCAGGCCCAGTTGGTTGCCGGTTACCGCTTCAATGAATTCTTCCAGCTCGGCGCCGGCGTCGGGGTGCGTTATTATCTGAACAGCGACGGCGCTAGATACAGCCGCAGCAACGTATCCGTCCCCATTTTCCTGGACCTGCGCGGTTTGATTATTTCCGGAGAGTCCCGCACAGTCGTTCCCTGCTGGAGCATGGACCTTGGCTGGGCGATAGGCGACGGTTTCATGGCCTCGCCGATGATCGGCCTGCGTATCGGTTCCGGTATCCGGCACCATTTTATCGTCGGGATCGCTTATCTTGGGCAGCAGACCAAACTGTACAACGACCTGCGTACTGATTTCCGCTTTGGTTTCATGAACGGCGCCATGTTAAAACTTGCTTATGAATTCTAATACTATGAGAAAGAATATTTTCATCCTGCTGGCTGCCGCCGCGTTGCTTTTTGCCGGCTGCGGCGCCCCGAAGACCACTTCCTCCTACTACAGTTCTCCGACCACCTTCATCCGTCTTGAGGGTGACGGCTCCCTGGTCCTGCGCGCTTACGGTACTGGCCGTACCGCTACCAATGCGCGCGAGCAGGCCTGGAAGACCGCCGTACGCGACGTAATCTTCAAGGGCATCAACGTGCCCGGAAATCCCCTGGCCTCCAAGCCTCTCGTTACCGAGGTGAACGCCCAGGAAAAGTATGAGGAGTTCTTCAACGCCTTCTTCCAGGATAAGGGCTATTATCGCTCCTTTATCACAACGGAGGACCGCAAACCCCTTTCCACCGTCAAGGAAGAGAATAAAATCGAGATGAAGCAGGGAACTACCGTCCGCGTACTCCGTCCCGAGCTGAAACAATATCTGAAAGAAAACGGAATCCTGAAGTAATATGAAGAGATTTATTCTTGCCGCGGCGGCCGTCTGCCTTTCGCTCGCCGCGATGGGACAGGCCAAAAAGCCGTCCATCATGGTGGTCCCCAGCGACCTCTGGTGCAATCAGAACGGGTACATGACCACTTACGACAACCAGGGTGTAGCTACCTATATACCTGATTACCGCAAGGCACTCATGGACAATGCCCAGCTGCTCCCCGTCATCTCTCAGCTCAACGGCCTCATGGCTGACCGGGGCTTCCCCCTGAAGAACCTTGAATCCGTGCTCAAGAGCATCGATAATTCATCCGCCGAGATGGCGGCGGTTTCCGCCTCCGACGGCAGCGGCGTCCAGTCCAATCCGCTGATGCAGCTGCGTAACCGCGCCAGGGCTGACATCATCATGCAGCTTACATGGAGCGTAAATACGATGGGCCCCAAGCAGTCCGTAACCTATACACTTCAGGGGCTTGATTCCTATACCGATAAGGAAATCGCGACTTCTACCGGTACCGGAGCCCCTTCCTTTACGGCAGAGCTGCCCGTCCTGCTCTCCGAAGCGGTGAACGCCCATATAGATGAATTCTGTGACCGGCTGCAGTCCCACTTCGAGGACCTGCTCGAAAATGGCCGCGAGATCTCCCTCGACATCAATGTGTTCGACAATGACGAGGGTATCAATCTCGAAACCGACTTCGGGGGCAAGGAGCTCAAGGAAATCATCGAGGACTGGGTGAATGACAATACCGTGAACCATCGTTACAACCTTGCAGACGATACCGAGCTGAACATGAAGTTCGAATCTGTCCGCATTCCCATTTACGATGAGAAGGGACGTGCGATGGCCGCCAATCACTTCGGCCGCAGCCTGGTCAAGTACCTCAAGGGCGAGCCTTGCAACATTCCGCTTATCAAGCAGATCAATGCCGGTTTGGGCAAGTCCATCATCATTATCGGTAACAAATAATTGCTATTACCATGAAATTCAAATACATAATTGGCATCGCTTCCGGTCTTCTCCTCTTTGTGGGATCCGCGAATGCACAGGCACCCGCTGGAGCTGAGGTGCCCGCCATCCCGATTTCCATCTTCTTCTCCGAACAGTCCGCCAACATTCCCCAGGAGGCCGTCGGGTCGCTGACGAACAAGATGCGCGCCGCCGCCGCCCGTAACGGGCTGGGTGCCACGGATGACAATAATCAGTTCTTCCTGACCTGCCAGGCAACCGTGGAAGAGAAATATGTCATTCCCGGACCTCCTCCGCAGTATTTTCAGAAGCTTGACCTCACGTTCTATGTGGTGGACTCCTTCACGAAGAAAATATTCGATTCCGTCAGCTTCCCCAGCCAGGGTGTCGACAAGTCCGAGACCAAGTCCTATCTGGCCTGCTTCCGCGCCGTAAACCCCAGCAATCCCAAACTTGGTGCCTTCCTCAAGGGTACGGCAGTCAAGATTGCTAACTACTACGAGGAGCAGCTGGACAATATCATTACCCGCGCCAGTAATGAGGCGAAGGCCTACAATTATGCATCAGCGCTGGCCATCCTGTCCCAGGTGCCCGAGGCCATCCCTTCCTATTGGAAGGTTATGGATGCGGCTTCCGAGATTTACCAGAAATATATAGATGACGAGGCAAACCGCAACCTGGCCAAGGCCCGTTCTGTCTGGAACGCCGGCCAGGATGCCGCTGCAGCAGCAGAGGCAGGGGAGTATCTGGCCCTGATCCTGCCGGATGCTACCTGTTATCCTGACGCTATGAAACTCTCCGACGAAATGAAAGCGCGCGTCAAGAGCGATATAGATTACTACCGTAAGCGCGATGAGAAGCGCGAGGACCGCGAATATGACCTCAAGAAGCGCGAGACAGAGGCCTGGAGGGCTGTGGGTGTTGCTTACGGCAATAACCAGAAGGCGAACGCCTATTATAACGCATGGCTTTGGTAAAACGATTTGACCTATGAAAAAACTATTTCTTATCACTGCCATGTTGCTGGGCGGCCTGGCATCTGCCTTTGCGCAGGACACCCCTAACGCTGATGGACGCGCGGATGACGGTTCGCTTATCAAGTACCGCAGAAGCTCCCTGTCCTCCGTCCTGGTCAAGCATTCCGGTTTCGAGTATGCCACTGAAATCGAGAACGCTTTCCGAGTGATTCCCATTCCGGACAAGTTCAATGACCACAACCTTCCCATGGAGACCCGCTTCATCGAGTCCAGTATGAACAAGATGAAACAGGGCGGCAAAAAGAAGGCGGAATCTAACCTGCAGGATATCAACGCGTTCATCGCTGCCAACCATGTCCCCCGCGAGCTCGTGGCCAAGTGGTTCGACCGCAACCCCGGAACCGGCGCATTTGACATGAACCTGATTCAGGAACGCGGTTTTTACGATGCTTCCCAGGCCGATATCAAGAATGCCGGAGAAACGGACCGCAACATCGCAATGCTCGGAGATGCGGGCGAAGACCTGATAGGCAAGACCTTCATGATTGTCAACGACATCACCTTCGTGGACAAGGGCAAAGTCTCAGAGGCGGCCGGTAAGTCCGTCGCTATCCTCGGCGGCATTGCAGGCGCCCTGCTCGGGAGCAGCGCCATCCGGGACATGGGGCAAATGGCCGGCGCCGCGGTCAATGAAATCGACGGCTTTACGGTAAACATTACCACCTACCTCTACCGCCTGGACTGGAATGACGAAATTGCCGGTACCTTCTATAAGGAATATTGGTATCAGGGGGCTGAGGACGCCGCCCGCAGGGCCGCTTTCGACGCCTCTGACATTTTCAAGCTCAGCTATATAGGCGAGACCAAGACCTCAGCTGAGAATGTCTCCTCCAAGAGCTTCTCCAAGAAGAGCAAAGAAGAGCAGATGCTGACTGTCTGCTCCCGTGCAATCGACAAGGCCATCGTCCAGCTCCAGCGCGCCTATGACGAGTTCAAGGTGAACGTCCCCATCTGGAAGATCAATGCGGAAGACAAGACCGTCCAGGTCCAGATTGGCCTCAAGGAAGGCGTCAACATCAAGTCTGAGTATGAGGTGCTGATGAGCGTCCAGGACGAGAATGGGAAGCGCAGCTACAAGCGCGTAGCCATGCTCAAACCGGATCCCGAGAAGATATGGGACAACCGCTTCGGCGCCCTCGACGAAGCTCAGGCCATCGCCCAGGATATTGCCAACGGCGATGCCCCCGCGGAAGCCAAGGAGGCTGAGGTTTCCTCCAATCCCAAGGACAAGAAGTCCAAGGGCGAAAAGGACAAGACCAAAGGCGATCCTACCCTCGGCGCCACTACCTTCAAGGTTACCATGGGAATGGAAAAGATCATGCCCGGCTGCCTCGTACGCGAAGTCACAATCAAGCGGGAAGGCTAGATCATTAATGTGCAAAATATGTAAGACCAATCCTTATGAAAAAAATATTTTTTCTCATTTGCTTGTTATTGGGAACAAGCCTTCACGTCCTTGCCGACAATGTGATAACTTCCCAGGGAATAGGAAAAGTTAAAATTGGCGCAAAGGTCAATAAACTTCCCAACAAGGTATCCGGCCTATACGATAAGCTTGTAAAGGAAGAGGTTGAAGAGGGTTATGAAGGCGGAGACTGTGATATCGTTACGGTATATAAGGCCTATTCAGGAGATAATCTCGTATTTGCAGTGACGCCATACGAGGATAAAGTCTATAAAATCGAGATACTCGACGCATCCGTCAAGACAAAGGGCGGATTGAGCCTTGAATCTACGACCGCGGAGATTTTTAACGCCGGAGCCAAGCCGTTATTCACCAATGATGGATATGAGGGGCTTTTGTGCGACGGCGTACTCTTCGTTTGCTATGACCTTACTTCCTCAGGGGCAAAAAAGTGCGAATCCGCTTATCTTTCAGGCTTGGATCCGGAAATGACCGCCTCTGATTTCAAGGCAAACAGTCACCCGTCAACAATGCGTATATGGAAGGATATGGCAGTGGAGCCCGGCGCAGAATCCGTGGAGAAGTCAAGCAAAAAGCCTGTCGGCGAATGGCTTCCTACCGTTATTATCTTGCTGCTATTGTTTGGGATGATCTTCCATATGTGCTACGTGCTTATTACAAGCCGCCCTCATTTTCCGGAAGATTTTTCAGGGATGACAGGTACCCCGGAAAACAATGAAGCCGTTATCAGTGAAGCCTCCCAGCTGTACGACGAATGGACACCTGTTGCTACAGGCGATGAAAAGCCGGGTGAGGAAATCGTCCGCTGGCCGCTTGGGAGAGAAAATGCCTACAGGTCTCATGACATTGTTGTCGACATGATTCAGAATAAGCTTCCTGTAGACGGAGAAGCCGCTGACTGGCTGAAAAAGCTTTGCGTAATTCTGAACATGTCTTTTTCCCGTTCATTTTCGGGTTCAGGCCGTTATATTTTTGTTACCCTTATCGTAGCTGTCATCATATTCTTTGCAGCTGGTAAATCCTGGGGAGTATTGGTTTCTTATGGCGTGGCTATCGCAATGTACTGGCTCTCTTGCATGACCCCCAACTACATATCCATGAAGGCTGATTACGAGAATCTGGAACGGAGCAAGAGGGGAGAAAAGCTGAAAGATACCTTTATGAACCGGGTCTTAAACCATGTTCAGGATAATGACGGTTCATGGGTCGGAATCATCTTCAGCATTCTGATGTACGCTTTTTTGGCCTTGATCATGCCCATTCCGGCGACATTCAATTACATTAAAAATTATATCCGCAATAAGTAAATGAAGAAATCAATCATTGATTTTATTCATTGGGATGGTGAAATCGGCGTGCTGGCGTATCGTCACCCCAAAGTTAATATCAGCAAGTATGCAAAGCTTCAGGTAAACGAAGCCCAGGAGGCTGTCGTTGTCGTCAATGGAACCCGGTCCCAGAAGTTCGGACCCGGTCAGTATGATATGGATTCTCCCAATTATCCGATTCTCAGGGCTTTCTACGGAATTCCCTTCGGTGGGGAGAATCCGTTTACCGTACAGGTGTGGTTCGTCAATAAACTCACGCCCAAGGATATTGACTGGGGGATTGGAGACTTTCCGATTTACGATCAGACTTTCCAGGCCCAGATTCCCATTGAAGCCCATGGCAAGTATGGCATCACAGTTTCTGATGCGGAGCGTTTGATCCTTAAGCTTGCCCTGGGGTATCCAGCAAATGCTGACGGAGCGATTCAAGTTACGGCGGACCACTTCACAGAGCAATTGCGCGGAGAATTGACTGCTAAGACGAAGAGCCTCATTACAAAGGTCTTCGCTGCCAACAAGTACGGCATTAATGAGATTTCCGCCCATCTCGAGGACATTTCCAACATCCTTTCACCGGATCTCAATGCCTTCTTTGATGAGTTTGGATGCTCTTTGTCCAAATTCTATGTCACCACTATCGGCGTAGATACTTCCACGGAAGCCGGCAGGATTGCCCAGGAAGCCATCAATCAACAGACTGCTCAGAAGATTAGCGGCCATACCTGGCAACAGGGCAAATTGTTTGAGACCGCCCAGCAGGCTGTTAACAATTCCCAGGGTGGTGGCATCCTGGGGGCGGTTATGATGGCCGGTATGTTCGGTGGGATCGGCGGTGGCGGCAATGGTGGCATTATGACACCCAGTTATAGCCAGCCTACGCCGGCTCCCGTCGGCGGCGCACAGCCTGCCGGACCCTCTCAGGCACAGCCTGTGATCCGTGAGGTATATTGCGCCCAATGCAGCAGGAAATACACGACCGATAACCGTTTCTGCCCGCACTGCGGCAAGCAGTATAACCCTTGCCCTAAATGCGGTGCTGATAATGATCTGAGTGCAACCCGTTGTGTTACGTGCGGAACACAGCTTGCTCCCAACGTCGGTAATGTCTGCCCGAATTGTCATTCGGCGGTAGCTCCCGGGGCTGCTTTCTGCCCCAATTGCGGCAGGCCGCTCTCTGAACAGAAATGCCCGCGTTGCGGTGCAAATACTAAAGGTGCGACCTTCTGTCCCAGTTGTGGACTGAAAGTAAAATAATCGTTATGAATAATTCGTCAAAAATAATCGGTATCCTCCTGCTCCTTGGAGGGCTGGGACTTATTATCGCTGCATATTTTCTCTTCCTGAAAGACCTTCAGGAAGAGAAAATATTCTACCTCAACATGGCGGCTACCTGCGTTGTATTTGCCGTTGTCACCCTGAGGTCAACTGATATTTTGGGTCCGGTAGACAAAGTCGCCCAGTCCGGTTCAGGTTATGGCCTCAAGTGGTTCGGTGTCTGGTTCTACACACCTCTGGCACTTGCCCTCATCGTGCTCTCGACCATTTATGGGTGGAGTTTCAATATTTGCCTTATCGGTCATATTGCCTTATTGCTATTACTTCTGTCGTTCTTCTTCCTCGGCTCGCTGGTTAAGAATAACGTCAATGAAGTTATTGGAAATATTGAAGCCCGCAAGGCGGGATTGAAAGAGATTTCGACCCAGATCGATTTGCTCGAAATGCAGAGCAAACTATCGAAGGGCGCCTCTTACCAGGAAGCAATCGACAAGCTGAGGGAGAATGTCCGCTTCATTACCGCTTCCGATAAACCTGCCGCCATTGCCTTTGAAAACAAGCTCATCGAGAAAATCCGTATCATTGCCAGCCAGATTGAGCACAACTCCCAGCCCGCTGACGTTATCGAAGCAGAATTCGATGAATGCTTGTCAATCATAGAGTTACGTAAGAATCAATATTAATTGTAATATGGAAGGAAAGATATTTAAAGACTCCGCCAATATCTACCAGGATCAGGCTAAAGTCCTATATGAATATTATAAGTCAGCGGCAGAGAAGATTGTCAATGAGGAGAAAGTTTACGAGGATAAGATCAAGAACGCCGAGTACCAGATAAAGAAATTCAACGAGGATATGGAAAAGGCAAAGACGGCCCGTACCATAGCCTGGGTTTTATGTTGGACCATAGTCGGACTGGTCATTGCGCTTATTAAAAATTCCAAGGTCAAGGAGTTCGAGGGGCTCATTGATGAGCAGAACAAGGAAATTGCCAAGTTCAGGCAGGCCCACAAGGACATCTTCCGCGACTACCGCGTCACAAAGATGGGTGTAGCCTATGTCCCTGTTGCCAAGAGAGTCGCATACAACGATAAGAGTTTCATCGTTGACCAGAGTGGTGTTACAGACAATGAGAAGTTCACCTTGCAGGTCATTAAGCAAAACGAACTTATTAACGAAGCAGTAGCCGACTTGCAAGACCTCTCGAAGAGCGCGCCCATAGTCGAAAGCTCATCCGAGACCGAGCCTGTCAACACCGGTGACTTGTCCCGATCCATTCAAAAAGTCAACTTCAACGACTATTTCGGAAAGCTTGACCGCACTCTCAGGACAATTTCATATAGTCTTGGAAACATCGAGGAATATAATGTCGAGCTGCCGGTGGTTTTCCGTGATA
>Ga0310690_10003224_pt1 | contig 24862 bp, 22 predicted proteins | sample AusTroGonzalo_MG_2_FD_207661 | JGI IMG/M metagenome (GOLD analysis project Ga0310690, IMG submission 207661) | Bovine rumen microbial communities from tropical cattle in Woodstock, Queensland, Australia - Gonzalo_04 (v2) (version 2) | ecosystem: Host-associated > Mammals > Digestive system >... | reverse complement strand
GAGCATGGTGGTGAGCCCAGCTCAGTGAAGTTCTGCGCTAAGGTCGGTATGAACTACGCATCTTGTTCTCCGTTCCGCGTGCCCATCGCACGTCTGGCTGCCGCACAGGCTGCTGTGGAGGAGTAAACAATAATCCTTAACCACTTGGTGAGGGTGTAACGTTCTTGGAAACAAGGGGTTACACCCTTCGTTTACTAAACAGACAAACAGTTGGATAACGACATCTTACAACAACTGAACGAGAGTCAGCGGGAGGCGGTGCTGTACTGTGATGGTCCGAGTCTTGTGATCGCCGGTGCAGGCTCCGGTAAGACCCGTGTGCTGACGTATAAGATCGCCTGGCTCCTACAACAGGGCATGAGGCCCTGGAATATCCTGGCACTGACCTTCACCAATAAGGCGGCCAGGGAGATGCAGGAGCGTATCGGCCGTCTGGTGGGAGCGGAACAGGCCCGCTATCTGCAGATGGGCACGTTCCATAGTGTCTTTGCCCGTATCCTGCGGGCCGAGGCAGAGCATATCGGCTTCAATGCGAACTTCACCATCTACGACCAGAGCGACGCCCGTTCGCTGGTGAAGACCATCATCAAGGAGATGCAGTTGGACGACAAGGTGTATAAGCCTGCTTCGGTGGCCGACCGTATCTCGATGGCGAAGAACCATCTGATGCTGCCACAGCAGTACCAGCAGAGTGCCTGGGCCAGTGATGATGCCCAGCAGAAGCGTCCGCAGGTCTCTAATATATATATAAGGTACGCGGAGAGATGCCGTCAGGCCAATGCGATGGACTTCGAGGACCTGTTGGTGCAGACCTTCGTGCTGTTTCGCAATCATGAGGATATCCGCCAGAAGTACGTGGAGAAGTTCCAGTTCGTGCTCGTCGATGAGTATCAGGACACGAACTTCGCCCAACAGGCCATCGTGTATCAGTTGACCAAAGAGCGTCAGCAGGTCTGTGTGGTGGGTGACGACGCACAGAGCATCTATTCCTTCCGAGGGGCGAATATCGATAATATCCTGAATTTCCAGAGCCAATATACGGGTTCGAAACTTTTCAAACTGGAACAGAACTACCGTTCGACACAGTTGATCGTACAGGCGGCTAACTCGCTGATACGGCGCAACGAAAGACAGATTCCCAAGAATATCTACAGTAAGAACGAACACGGGGAGCGCCTGCAGTTGAAGCCAGCCTATTCCGACAAGGAGGAGGCGATGATCGTGACACAAGACATCATGCGCATCCGTCGGAAAGAACATAGCAACTGGAGTGACTTCGCCATCCTGTACCGTACCAATGCCCAGAGCCGGTCGTTCGAGGAACAGATGCGCAAGGACGGTATTCCGTATCGTATCTATGGTGGTCTGAGTTTCTATCAGCGCAAGGAGATCAAGGACGTGATCGCCTATTTCCGTCTGGTTGCCAACCCCAATGACGAGGAGGCCTTCAAGCGTATCGTGAACTATCCGGCACGTGGTATCGGTGATACGACAATAGGAAAGATTATCCAGACGGCACAGGCCTACGGTGTGAGTCTCTGGCAGGTGATCAAGGAACCCGTGCTCTTCCCGATGGACGTGAGTAAGGGGACGATGACGAAACTCCAGAACTTCCGTGAACTCATCGAGGGTTGGATGGGTAGGATGACTACAGAGGATGCCTATACGTTAGGTCATGACATCATCATGAACTCGGGCATCAGCAAGGATATCTACTCAGGACGTAATCCCGAGGATATCTCCCGACAGGAGAACCTCGAGGAGTTCCTGAGTGGTATGCAGGACTTCGTGGAGAGTAGGAGGGAGGAGGATCAGGGTGACCAGGTGTATCTGTCCGACTTCCTGCAGGAGGTGGCGCTGCTGACAGACCTTGACAGTGACGACGGGGATTCGAACGACAAGGTGACGCTGATGACGATCCACTCGGCCAAGGGTCTGGAGTTCCCGACGGTGTTCGTGGTGGGTCTCGAAGAGAATATCTTCCCTTCACCGATGTGTACGAACTCGATGCGCGAGCTCGAAGAAGAACGCCGACTGCTCTATGTGGCGATCACCAGGGCCGAGAAGCATTGTATCCTGACCTGTGCACAGAACCGTTGGCGCTACGGAAGGATGGAGTATGACACGCCATCCCGATTCATCCGGGATATAGATTCTAACCTCTTGGATGTCCAAGGTGAAGTGGGTGGAGGAAAACTGTTCTTCGGAGGTGGTAGCAGGAGTCAGGAATGGATGCAGAACCCCAGACCCGTGGCTACGCAGTTCAAGGCTGATCCGAAGCCTCGCGCTGTGGCCCCTCGTGAACCAGAGAAGCCTGTTGATCCATTCTCCGACGGTTTCAAACGCCAGTTGAACATGGCCAGTGGCGGACGGTTTAAGCCTGTGCAAAGGGCAGTGCCGCCGCGTCCGATGGCGACGGATGCCAGTCCGGGAGATCTCCGTGAGGGTGTGAAGATAGAGCATCAGCGCTTTGGCGTCGGCACAGTGGTTAAGATAGAAGGTACTGGTGAGAACACCAAGGCCACCGTCCAGTTCCAGCATGCGGGTACCAAACAGTTGCTGCTGAAGTTCGCGAAGTTCAAGATTATCGGATAAAGTATTAGAGCGCCTCATCTTCGGGGCGCTCTAATACTTTATTTGTTTTCGGCAGGTGTTTCTTCTTGCGGAGCCATTCAGCCTTACGCTTCTCGTACTCCTCGTGATGCTTCTCCAAGAAACCGTCGGCCATGGCTATCTGTCATTGAATTTGGCATAGATGACTTTCACCTCAATAGGACTGTTTGGTCCTCCCACCAGTTGTGTACTTGACAGTCCCATCTCATTGCTAAGAGAATAGACAATCGAAGCGGATGTGGTCACGGTCACGGACGTGGAGGCAATGGGTACGATCACCACTTTGTTCCAGTTGGGATTCTTCTGCAGCCATTCGGGATCAGCCAGTTCTCCGGCGAACTTATTCTGGTACATCAGGTGAATAAGGTTACCGATATTGCTGAAGGAGTAACTGTTCGAGGAAAGGTCGGCGACAAATGCACTGGTGAAGTCGTATGTCTTCTCTTTCTCAAAGAATGTGTACAGACTGTCCTTCATCACCATCAGTACTGATCCTGGTTCATCCAGAAGATATTTGTTCTGAGGGATGGCGCTGTTGATGTGCCGGAGTGTCAGACTGACGGAAAGCAGGGAGTCTGATTTGTGCTCTGGGGACATGATGTCATCGACGGGTAAGGTCATCTCCGTGAAAATACCGGCAGGTGTCTTCAGGTATGTGCAACTTTCATCGGCAACCAGTCTCTGGAGTCCTTCCTTGTCGTTGGTAATCTTTGTCGTCTGCAGTACCTCTGGGGTGGAGGCCATCCTCATCGCTCCATAATAGGTAGTCGTGTCACTCTTGAAATGATAGAACACGCGCATCTCGATGTTACTCAGTTTCGCCATCACTCCAAGACCGTCGTTAAACTGGAAGAAGAAACCGGGGCACACGTTGTTGATAAACGTGTAGGAGTTCTTGAAGTACTGAGGTGACTCGTAGAAGGAACGGAGGATATAGGTACCAAAGTTGTCATAGACCTTTCCCTTCTTGTCTGTGTAGGGGTCATTAAGAGCCACTCGTGCAATGTCGGTGTAACCTGAGAGGTTACGGATAGAGTCGGTGTAGGTCAGGTTTGACAAGGTGAAGGCCAGGTCATCCTTCAACCCACCTTCCCTGATATAGCCTTCTTCGACAGGGTCGTAGTTGCTGTAGTAGGTCATGGTGTCGTCCATGGGTCTGTCCAACTCCAGTATTCTCATCTTAATAGGGGTGAGGGTATCACCATAACAGAGATCCTTGTCGAAATAGAGCCATATCTCACAGGAGTCGGCTGCAACATCCCCGTCTGCGGACTTTGTCAGGATCGTCTCCTTCTTAGGCATCTGATAGTTCTCCAGCAGATTGAACTGTGCCATGAACTCACTGGTGACGTACGTACCCGTCTCTGGGTCTTTCACCCTGCCGAAGTAGCATTCGTAATTGCGGGCGTAGATGGAGTCGGCTAATATGGATCTGGTCGTTGCCTGATAGATACCTGTCGATAGGTTCAGTTTATCAACTTCGTCAGTTAGTGAAGAACCTATCATTCCTGTGTCTTCATTACAAGAGATTAACGCCATTGCTATGACTGCAATCGCTGTAAACAATCTTGATTTCATGTGTGTGTGGTTACAATTTGTTTATTCTTCTACATTTTCAGCTTCTTCCGGAAAGAGCTGCTCGTAGAATGATTCATATGCGTCTGCAAAATCTTCTTGATAGCCAAGGACCGGAACATTCTTTCCCTTGGCGTAGTTTATTAATCCTTCATTGACATTCTGGCTTGCCTGGATGATACCGTCGCTGTAGTCGATAGCCATCTTCTCCAGTTCCTCAAAATTGAAGTTGTCATTATAGACCTGTAGCAGTTCTGCCTTTGCCTCGCGGAATTCCAGGCATTTCTTGAAGTTACTGCCGAGGTCCATGTCAACATCATTTGAGAAGAGAGAGGTCACCACTTTGGTATCTGCAAAAGATGGCTCGTCATGATAGGCCGTCTTGATATAGAGAGGTACGACCGCACTCATCCATCCCTGACAGTGGATGATATCGGGCACCCAGCGCAGTTTCTTGACAGTCTCCAACACGCCGCGTGCGAAGAAAATGGCACGCTCACCGTTGTCGGGGTAGTCCTCTCCCTGTTCGTCCTTCTCCATCAGTCTCTTCCCGAAATAATCATCATTATCGATGAAATATACCTGGATTCTGGCTGATTGTATGGAGGCGACCTTGATAATCAGTGGGTGGTCAGTATCGTCAATAATGAGATTCATACCCGACAGACGGATGACTTCGTGTAATTGTCCACGACGTTCATTGATGGTACCCCATTTCGGCATGAATGTACGAATCTCGTGATTTCGTTCCTGCATGGCCTGTGGGAGGTCTTTGCCCATGAGCGACAAGTGATTGTCTGGGACATAAGGAGAGATCTCCTGGTTGATGAATAATATTTTCTTTTTTGCCATTCTTGGATGTTTTTGCTTTGCAAAGATACGAAAAATAATGCACAAAACCGCTTTCTTGAGTCGTTTTTTACAAAAAGTTGCGTCTTTTTTCTAATTTTTGACAAAAAGTATTGGTAATTTCTGATTTTTTTTGTATATTTGCACATTAATCAACAATCCGTTCGTAAAGATGGGTAAATATAACATTACAGAAAAGAAGGAAAAGGAGGCTGCCTACAGAAGTCTGGTCAGTCCTCGGATGATGGATGATATGCAGGAGAAGATTCTGAATATCATCGTGATGCAGAAGAAATATCGCGACAAGGATTATTCTGCTAAGAAACTGGCAGAAGACCTTGGTACGAACACCCGTTACATCTCGGCTGTTGTCAATGTGCGTTTCCACATGAACTACACCTCTTTCGTCAACAAATACCGTATTGAGGAGGCGATGACGATTCTGGTTGACAAGCGCTATCAGAGTCTCCGCATGGAGGAGGTCAGTGATATGGTGGGCTTCGCCAACCGTCAGTCTTTTTATGCGTCGTTCTACCGTGTGATAGGTATCACGCCGCGTGAGTACCGTATGCAGCACCTCAAGCAGCATCCGGCCATGATGGTTAAGCGGTCTAAGAAGTCTAAAGAATCTAAGGAATAAGGAAAACGTACTTGTGGATTTTTCGTATCAGAGTGAGCGGTTTGCCGATTTACAACTGCTCCGATATCGATTGAATGGCTTTGACAAGTTGTCCTTGAAGCAGAAGATGCTTATCTATTACTTGTCGAAAGCCACCTTGTTTGGAAGGGATATCACGTTTGATCAGTTTGGGAAATACAATCTCCGTATCAGAAAGATGCTGGAGGTGGTATATACGGACTATACGATTCCCCGTGATACAGATGATTTCCGGGCGATGGAGGTCTATCTGAAGCGGATCTGGTTCTCCAACGGCATCTACCATCATTACGGATGTAAGAAGTTCAAACCTGGCTTTTCGCCAGTATGGTTGCGGGAACAACTCCAGCAAGTGGATGTCCGCCGTTTGCCATTAAAAGACGGTGAGACCATCAAACAGTTTTGTGAGGAACTGTTTCCTGTGATCTTCGATGAAACGGTCCTTCCCAAGCGTGTGAACAAGGCAGATGGGGAAGACCTGTTGTTGACGTCTGCTTGTAACTTCTATGACGGTGTGACACAGGCCGAGGCCGAGGCGTTCTATCAAGAGATGAAGCAGAAGAATACCGATTCTCTGACACCATCGTCCTATGGTCTGAATTCCACGCTTGTCAAGGAAAACGGAGAAATCTGTGAGCATGTCTGGTGCGCCAATGGTAAGTATGCGAATGCCATCGGACATATTATTCATTGGCTGGAGAAAGCCCAGGGCGTAGCAGAAAACGAGCAACAGAAGAAGGTTTTATCTTTGTTGATAAACTATTATCAATCAGGAGATTTGCAGATTTTCAATGAATATTGTATTGAATGGTTGAAAGAACATGAGTCGGCCATTGATTTCATCAACGGATTCATTGAGGTCTATGGTGATCCGTTAGGTTTGAAGGGCTCCTGGGAGGGACTTGTCGAATATATCGACGAAGAGGCTACCAAACGTACGCAGACCATCAGTCAGAATGCCCAGTGGTTCGAGGATCATTCCCCCGTGGATCCTCGTTTCCGCAAACCGGTTGTCAAGGGTGTCTCAGCCAATGTTATCTGTGCGGCGATGTTGGGTGGCGACGAGTATCCGTCAACGGCCATCGGCATCAACCTGCCGAATGCCGACTGGATCCGTGCTCAATACGGTTCGAAGAGTATTACGATCAGTAATATCACGGAAGCCTATAATAAGGCGGCCCATGGAAACGGTTTCAGGGAGGAGTTCGTCATCGACGCGGAAACACTCCATCTCATCGATACATACGGGGATGTCTGCGACGACCTGCACACGGACCTGCACGAATGTCTCGGGCACGGCAGCGGACAGTTGCTCCCGGGGGTGGATCCTGATGCCTTGAAGGCGTATGGCAATACGATCGAGGAGGCGAGGGCAGACCTCTTTGGCCTGTATTACATCGCCGATCCGAAACTCGTGGAACTGGGACTGGTTCCAGATGGCGAGGCTTATAAGTCGCAGTATTATACCTATATGATGAATGGTCTGATGACACAACTGATCCGTATCACCCCAGGTAACCAGATCGAGGAGGCCCACATGCGCAACAGGGCACTGATTGCTCATTGGTGTCTTGAGAACGGCAATGCCGTCAGGTTTGTCAGACGTGAGGGGAAAACATTCGTTGAAATCGCGGATTACGAAGAACTGCGTACACAGATTGCCCGTCTGTTGGCAGAGGTGCAGCGTATCAAGAGTGAGGGGGATTACGAGGCGGCCCGTCAGTTGGTGGAGCGTTATGCGGTGAAAGTCGATGCCGATCTCCATGCTGAGGTGCTGGAGCGTTATCAACGTCTGAACCTCGCTCCCTATAAAGGCTTTATCAATCCGATGATGCTCCCAGTGCTTGATGAAAACGGTGAAATCTGTGACATACAGTTGAACTACGGTGAGAGTTATGCCCACCAGATGCTCCGTTATAGTTCCGAATATGCAACACTGATCTGATATGGATATCCAGCAACAAGTGAAAGAGATCAAGCAGTCGTTCCGTCAGATGATGGACGGCTCGATCGCCCAGTCTATGCGCAATAAGGGTGTTAATTATAAACTGAACTGGGGTGCCACTTTGCCGCGCTTGAAGGAGAAAGCCGATGGAATCGGCAAGAATTACGACCTGGCCATCGCCCTCTGGAAAGAGAATGTGCGAGAGTGTAAGATTCTGGCCACGATGATCATGCCGCCCGATGAGGTATTGCCTGAAGTCATTGATATCTGGATGGAGCAGATCACCACTCAGGAGATTGCGGAACAGGCTGCCTTCAACTTGTTCCAGTACTTACCGTATGCGGCGGATAAAGCCTATACGTGGATGGCATCCGAGAAAGAACTGTATCAGTTGTGCGGTTTCCATATCCTATGTCGTTTGTTTATGAACGGTCAAGAGCCTAACGAACGTGGTATCAATGAGTTCGTCGATCAGGCTATAGCAGCACTTCAAGGTGACAGTCTGCCTGTGAAGAAGGCGGCGATGGCGAGTGTCCAGCGCTTTGCAGAACTCGGACTGGTGTATGAACGGATTGCCAAAAGTGCATTAAAACAGACTAATTTAGAATTTTTATAAATTGACTTTCGTTTGTCTGCTTGAAAATGCGTACCTTTGTGCGGTTTTTGGGAAATCGGATGAAAGAGAGTGTTTTGACCGCTGTGGAGCGTATCTTGGATAACTATCTTGAGATGAATAATCATCGCAAGACACCAGAACGCTACACCATCCTGAAAGCCATCTACGGTATCAACGGACATTTTACGTTGGAGGAGTTGAATGAGCGGCTGACTAAAGAACTGAACTTCCCCGTCAGCAGGGCAACTTTGTATAATACGCTCAACCTGTTCCTCGAATTGCGACTGGTCATCAGGCATCGCTTTCAGGGAACGACGAAATACGAAGCCTGCTATGACAATAACAGCCATTGTCATCAGATATGCACCATGTGTGGTAAGGTGACGGAGGTGAAGTCGCCTGAAATCATCATGGCGGTGGAGAATATTCGCCTGAAGCGATTCAGGAAAGACGGTTTCACGCTCTATATCTACGGTGTGTGCAGTTCTTGTCAGACGAAGTTGACGAGGCGTAAGAAACAAGAGAAGACAAAGAAAACAAAATAACAAGTATTATGAACAAAGGTAAAGTTGATGTCCTGCTCGGTTTGCAGTGGGGCGACGAAGGAAAAGGTAAGGTGGTCGATGTGCTGACCCCGAAGTATGATGTGGTGGCTCGTTTCCAGGGAGGTCCGAATGCAGGTCATACACTGGAGTTCGAGGGACAGAAGTATGTGTTGCGCTCCATTCCATCGGGTATTTTCCAGGGAGGGAAGGTGAACATCATCGGTAATGGTGTGGTGTTGGCCCCAGACCTCTTTATGGAGGAGGCCAAGGCTTTGGAAGCCAGCGGCCACAATCTGCATGAGCGTCTGCATATCTCGAAGAAGGCCCATCTGATCATGCCCACCCATCGTGTGCTTGATGCTGCCTATGAGGCTCAGAAGGGTAAGGATAAGGTAGGTACCACCGGTAAAGGTATTGGTCCGACTTATACCGATAAAATCAGCCGTAATGGTCTGCGTGTGGGTGATATCCTCGAGAATTTCGAGGAGAAATACGCCAAGGCTAAGGCCCGTCATGAGGCTATCCTGAAGTCGCTCAACTTCGAGTACGACATCACGGAGGTCGAGAAGAAATGGTTGGAGGGTGTCGAGTACCTGCGTCAGTTCCCCATTGTGGATTCGGAGCATGAGATCAATAACATCCTGAAGAGCGGCAAGAGCGTGCTTTGCGAGGGTGCCCAGGGTACGATGCTCGATGTCGATTTCGGTTCTTATCCCTTTGTCACCTCTTCTAACACGATCTGCGCAGGTGCCTGCACGGGTCTGGGTATCGGTCCCAACAAGATCGGCGATGTCTATGGTATCATGAAGGCCTACTGCACACGTGTGGGTGCTGGTCCTTTCCCCACGGAATTGTTCGATGAAACGGGTAAGAAGATCCGTGACCTCGGCCATGAATATGGTGCTGTGACAGGACGTGAGCGCCGTTGCGGATGGATCGACCTCGTAGCCCTGAAGTACTCTATCATGGTGAATGGTGTCACCCAACTGATCATGATGAAGAGTGACGTGCTCGACGGCTTTGACACCATCAAGGCCTGTGTGGCCTATAAGCAGAATGGCGTTGAAATCGACTATTTCCCCTATAACATCGAGGAGGGTATCGAACCCGTCTATCAGGAACTGCCGGGTTGGAAGACCGATATGACGAAGTTTACCAGTGAAGACCAGTTCCCCAAGGAATTCAGCGATTACATCGCTTTCCTGGAGAAAGAATTAGAGACGCCTATTAAGATTATCTCCATCGGTCCTGACCGCGACCAGACCATTGTGAGACATTAAACATTAAAGATTAAACATTAAATTTTTAATGGCACAGAAACCCAGTATTCCCAAAGGGACGCGCGACTTCTCCCCGATGGAGATGGCGAAGCGTAACTATATCTTCGACACCATCAAACAGGTGTACCAACTCTATGGCTTCCAGCAGATAGAAACGCCAGCGATGGAAACACTCGGTACGCTGATGGGTAAGTACGGTGAGGAGGGCGACAAACTGCTCTTCAAGGTACTCAACTCTGGTGATTACCTTAATAAGATCAGCGACGAGGAGTTGCAGGAGCGCAATGCCCTCCATCTGGCAGCCAAACTCTGTGAGAAAGGACTGCGTTATGACCTCACCGTGCCCTTCGCCCGTTATGTGGTGATGCACCGCGAGGAACTCCAGTTGCCCTTCAAGCGTTATCAGATGCAGCCTGTCTGGCGCGCAGACCGTCCGCAGAAGGGCCGCTATCGTGAGTTCTGGCAGTTCGATGGCGACATCGTCGGTTCCGATTCCCTGCTTAACGAGGTGGAACTGATGCAGATCGTCGATACTGTCTTTAGCCGTTTTGGCGTCCGTGTGCAGATCAAGATCAATAACCGTAAGATCCTCACGGGCATTGCCGAAGTCATCGGTGCTGCGGAGAAGATCGTGGATATCACCGTGGCCATCGACAAACTCGATAAGATCGGCCTCGACAATGTAAATCAGGAACTCCGCGAGGATGGTCTCAGTGAGGAACAGATCGAGAAGCTCCAGCCTATCATCTCTCTCGAAGGTACCAACGACGAGAAGCTCAATACCATCGCCGAGGTGCTCGCCAGCAGTGAGACAGGTCTGAAAGGTGTGGAGGAAACGCGTTTCATCCTCGATACGCTGAAGACGTTGGGCCTGAAGAATGAGATCCAACTCGACCTGACCTTAGCACGTGGCCTGAACTACTACACAGGTGCCATCTTCGAGGTGAAGGCCCTTGACGTACAGATCGGCTCGATCACGGGTGGTGGCCGTTACGACAACCTCACGGGTATCTTCGGTATGCCTGGTATCTCTGGTGTGGGCATCTCCTTTGGTGTCGATCGTATCTTCGACGTGCTCAACGCCCTCGATTGCTATCCGAAGGATGCCGTCAATGGTACCCAACTGCTCTTCATCAACTTTGGTGAGCAGGAGACGGCCTACTGTCTGCCCGTCGTGGCCAAGGCCCGTGAGGCAGGTATCCGTACGGAGATCTTCCCTGATGCTGCGAAGATGAAGAAGCAGATGTCGTATGCCAATGCGAAGCAGATTCCATTCGTCGCCCTGGCAGGTGAGAACGAGATGGCAGCAGGTAAACTGACGCTGAAGAATATGCTCACCGGAGATCAGCAACTTGTTTCCGCAGAAGAACTGATATCTGCTGTCAAAGCGTAATCAGATGGAGAGGGAGTTTATCCGTCCGGAGAAGAAACCCAGTGGCTGTTGGTGGCAGTCAGGTTGTCTGATCACAGTCGTCAGTGCCTTGGTGTTTGCCTTTTTCGTCTACATGATCTTCTATTCCGAGGAGAAGATGGATGAGAACCGTGCGGAATATACAGCCTCGTCTCGGGAATACGAGGAGGCGTTGGAGGCTTACAATGCCGACTCCGTCCGTCTCCAAGCGGAATATCGTCGTATCGAAGCAGAGATTGATAAAGCCGCCGCCTGTCAAGACTCAGTGAAGGTAGCCGCCTTGCGTGACAGCCTCAGCAAATATGCCGAACCTGAGTGGAACCCACGGGGTCATATCGGCGTCAACATTGGCGCAGCTTTTTTCGTGGTTTTTGCCATGGTGATGCTTATTCCTCTGTGCATTGGTCTCATCCTTCTCATCGTATATTGGTATAAGCGGCGGAAATGGCGGAAGAAAACCCTTTCGGAAATCTTATAAATTATGTTATAAATCCCGCAAATACTTGTGGGATTTATTTTTTCTTATTATATTTGCAAACAGAAGTGTTTACTAAACGAGATTTTCACATTATTAATAACTAAAAAGCAAATACGATTATGAAGAAAAAGTTCATTTGCGCCGTTTGTGGATATATCTATGAAGGCGATGCAGCTCCCGAGAAGTGCCCCATCTGTAAGGCTCCCGCCAGCAAGTTCTCAGAACTCAAAGACGATGCCGATATGACATACGCCACCGTTCATAAGATTGGCGACGGTAAGCCCGAGGGCGTGTCACAGGAGATGATCGACGACCTGCGCAACCATTTCAACGGTGAGTGCAGTGAGGTCGGTATGTATCTGGCCATGGCCCGTCAGGCTGATCGTGAGGGTTATCCCGAGATCGCCGAGGCTTTCAGACGCTATGGTTTAGAGGAGGCTGACCATGCTTCACGTTTCGCTGAGTTGCTGGGTGAGTGCGTATGGGATACCAAGACCAACCTCGAGAAGCGCGCTGCTGCTGAGGCTGGTGCCTGCGAGGATAAGTTCCGTATCGCCAAGAATGCCAAAGCCGCTGGTTTCGACGCTATCCACGACACCGTCCACGAGATGGCTAAGGACGAGGCCCGTCATGGTGCAGGCTTCGCTGGACTGCTGAAGCGCTATTTCGGCAAGTAAGGATACAATAAAATCCATAGGAATCCGTTTTATCAGTACGATGAAACGGATTTTTTATTTCTTCGCGATACTCTTGGCACTGGTGGCCTGTGAGGATGACGACTCGTTCTCTACGAGCACGGGTCTGCGACTGACGTTCTCTGTGGATACCTTGCAGATGGACACTGTCTTCAGTCGTACGCCTTCTTCAACCTATGCTTTCTGGGTGCATAACACGAACGATGACGGCATCCGCCTCTCGACGGTAAAGTTGCGTCGTGGCAACCAGTCTGGTTTCCGCGTGAATGTTGATGGTGTCTATCTCGACAATTCCAACGGTTCCCAGACCAGTGACGTGGAGATCCGCAAGAATGACAGTATTCTCGTCTTTGTTGAACTCACCGCTACGGAGACCCGGCAAACAGCGCCAAAACTGGTGGAGGACGATCTGCTGTTTCTATTGGAGAGTGGTGTCGAACAGAAGGTCTGCCTGCAGGCTTGGGCATGGGATGCCCGCAAGTTCTATGACCCAGAGATTAAGGCTGACTCCGTGATCGAGTCTGACATCCCCTTGGTGATCTATGGTACCATGCAGGTGGCTCAGGGTGTGACGCTGACCATCCGCAATACCACGCTATTCTTCCACGACGGTTCGGGTCTTGATGTCTATGGCACGCTGAAGACGGAGAACTGTCTGATGCGGGGCGACCGTCTCGACTATATGTTCGACTACCTGCCTTACGATCGTGTGAGCGGACAGTGGCAGGGTGTCCGTTTCTATGAGTCCTCAAAGGGTAATGAACTGTTGAAGACAGAGATTCGTAATGCCAACTACGGCATCGTTTGTGACTCGGCGGCCTTGGATACCGTGGGCTACCGTCTGACGATGCAGTATGGTGTCATCCATAACTGCGTGGGAAAGGGTCTCGAAGCCGTCAACTCACATATCAGTCTCGACCATTGTCAACTGACGAATACGGGTGGCGACTGTATCTCTATCATCGGTGGAATTGCGGAAATCAGCTATTGCACCTTCGCACAGTTTTATCCGTTCTCTGCCGATCGCGGGGCTGCCTTACGTTTTGCCAACTATCGTGATACGGTGGATATCCCCCTGTTGAGTCTTTATTGCGTAGGTTCCATCGTGACAGGTTATGAGGATGATGTGGTGATGGGCGAAGTGAGAAACGAAGAGGTGCCCCTTGACTTCGGATTCAGTCAGTGCCTACTCCGTACCCCTGCGGTTACCAATGACTCCGTGCATTTTGATAACATTATCTGGGAGACCCCGAAGGACTCCATCCAAGGCACGAAGCACTTCGTACTGATCGACGAAGATAATCTGAAGTATGATTTCCACCTCGACTCCCTGTCAACGGCACAGGGACTCGGCTGCTATTAACGCTTAGAACTCACTGAACGACAGTGGCATCAACTGTCGGATTCCCTCGATGACATACACGCATTTCCGTCCGTAGAGCAGGATACGGATGGGATGCTTGGCACGCGTCTCCGACTCGATGATCACCTGTCGGCAACTGCCACAGGGTCCCACGGGCTCGTACTGCAGTTCACCATCCGTGCCACGGGCGGCAATCGCCAACATTTCCACACCCACGTCAGGATACTGTGCCCCGGCCGAGAACAGGGCCGTACGCTCCGCGCATAGCCCCGACGGATAGGCGGCATTCTCCTGATTACAACCGATCACCTCGACGTCGTTCTCCAGTCTGACGGCCGCGCCCACATGGAAGTTGGAGTAGGGAGCATAACTGCGCTGTGTGGCCTCGATGGCCAGTTCGATCAGATGCTGTTCTTCGGCGGTCAGTTCCTCGGGCTGGCAGACCTTAATGACGGATTTCAGTTCAAGTTCTTCCATAAATTGCGATAATTTTCGGCAAATATACGAATTATTCGAGAAATATCACTACTTTTGCAGAAATAAATCACAATTATGAGAAAGTTTGTCGTCATCGTATCCCTGTTCCTGTCGCTCGGTGCCTCCGCACAGATCAAGTGGAACCAGGCCTATCAGCAATATTTCGACCAATATAAGGACATCGCCATCGAGCAGATGATCAAGTATCATATCCCGGCCTCGATCACCTTAGCACAGGGCGTGTTTGAGAGTGGAGCAGGGAGAAGCGAACTCACCCGCAGGTCGAACAACCACTTCGGCATTAAGTGCCACGGATGGACGGGGCGCACGAGTTATCACGATGACGATATGAGCAACGAGTGCTTCCGTGCCTACGACTCCGCCTACGAGTCCTTCGAAGACCATTCCCTCTTCCTGGTCAATGGCCGTCGCTATCAGTCGTTGTTCGACCTGAAACAGACCGACTATAAGGGTTGGGCGAAGGGGCTGAAGGCTGCGGGCTATGCCACGAATCCCCAGTATGCCAGCAAACTGATTGAGATCATCCAACTCTATAAACTCTATGAGTACGACAAGGCCAAGGACTATGACAAGTTCATGGCGGCCCATACAAAGGAGCATGTTGAGGGTGGTACGATGCATGCCATCAAGATCTTCAATAAGAACTACTATCTCATTGCGCGTAAGGGCGACACGTTCCGCTCGATTGCCGATGAGGTGGGAATCAGCTATCGTAAGATCGCCAAGTACAACGAGCGCGATAAGCGCGACCAGTTAGAGGAGGGTGAGATCATCTGGCTGAAGAAGAAGCAGACGAAGGCTCCGAAGGATTATAAGGGCCGTCTGCATTACGTCCGTCCTGGTGAATCGATGTACTCCATTGCCCAGAAGTATGGCATCCGCCTGAAGAACATCTACAAGATGAACCACCTCTCGCCCGACTACCAGATTAAGGTCGGCGACGGTCTTCGCGTGAGATAATACTGGCTCAAATAAAAATCCCGCCGATCGGCGGGATTTTCTTTATGTTTAGTTGAACAGCATCGACAGACAATAGGCGACGATGGTCGAGGTGATCACGCTGATCAGACCTGGCATCATGAACGAGTGGTTCAGCAGGTATTTACCGATCACCGTCGTACCTGAGCGGTCGAAGTTCACCGTGGCGATATCTGAAGGATAGTTCGGGATGAAGAAATAGCCATAGACGGAGGGTAGCACACCGAGGAGCACGGGACCGGGGATGCCAAGCTGGTAAGCCAGCGGTAACATGGCGACCACCACGGCACCCTGCGAGTTGATGAGTACGGATACGAGGAAGAACACAATTGCGATGCTCCAGGGATACTCCTTAACGATGTCGGCAAGCATGGCCTGCATCTCCGTCATATAGTTGGAGAAGTAGGTGTCAGCCAGCCAGGCAATACCATAGATGGCAACCACGGCCACCATACCAGACTGCCATACAGGACCGGCAACAGCCTTCTTGGGTTTAGCCTTACAGAAGATAATCATCAGGGCGGCAGCGGAGATCATGACAATCTGGATGACGAGGTTCATCTTTAGGTCAACCATTCCCTTTTCTGTGAATCCTTCGGCCACAACACCTGCCTTAGCCAAAGACGCTGCGGAGATGGTGACTCCACTTGCCAGCGTCAAGTCGCCAGCACCCTTCACAGCCTTCACCGTTGAGTATGATGGCAGCAACTCGGGTAGGGCAGCAAACATAACGATAATGGCGAGAGCACCGAGGAAAATGAATACGGCATTCTTGGCCGACTGTGGAATTTCCTTGTCGAGTGTCGTAGCGCTACTGCCGTAGATATACTCGCGCTGGGCAGGATCGGCAATCTTCTTCTGGAACTCAGGATCCTTATCAAGATCCAAACCACGATGATAACTTGCAGCAGCGGCTGCCATCAGTCCACAGATACAAGCAGGTATAGAAACCATGAGTACGCGTGGAATGGTGATGTCGAAGTGGTTGGCATTCGAGATGGTGACGAAGGCCACAACGGCTGCAGCGATAGGTGAACAGGTGATACCTACCTGAGAGGCGATAGAAGCCACACCACAGGGGCGCTCGGGACGGATGCCTTTCTTCAGGGCGATGTCACAGATGATCGGCATCAGGGTATAGACCACGTGACCTGTTCCTACGAGCACCGTGAGGAAGAATGTGGTAAGCGGAGCAAAGAACGTGATATGATCTGGGTGTTTACGTAGCAGTTTTTCTGCTATCTGTATCAACCAGTCCATACCGCCCGATGCCTGCATAATACCAGCACAGGTTACGGCTGCGATGATGATGTAAATCACGTCGGTAGGAGGCGTGCCGGGCTTCAGGCCAAAGCCGAAGACGAGGAGGGCCAGTCCGATACCGGAAATTGCTCCCAGGGCAAGGCTACCGTAGCGGGAACCTACCCACAGTGCTCCGAGTACAATACAGAGCTGAATAATCATTGTAAAGGTTACCATAGATAATATTTGTAGAGTTTTGAGTTATTGACAGGTAATTTGAGTGCAAATATACACAAATTATTTGAAAGACCATACTTTTTTAGCAGAAATATTAAAAATATTTATTTCGCTTTGTCAGGTCGAATATTTTTAGTACCTTTGCGCCCTAATTAAAGATTATAGTTTAAAGTATATAGTTTAGAGATTATATTTTTATAGATATGGCTAAGAAATTTGCCGAGCACAACGGCTTGAACCTGACGCAGGTGAACAACGATATCCTGGAGATGTGGCGGGAGAAGAATGTGTTCTGGCGCTCTGTCGAGGAGCGCGAGGGCTGTCCGCAGTTCGTGTTCTTCGAGGGTCCTCCCTCGGCCAACGGTCATCCTGGCATCCACCACGTGCTGGCACGTACGATCAAGGATACCTTCAACCGTTACAAGACGATGAAAGGCTATCAGGTGAAGCGTAAGGCAGGTTGGGATACTCACGGTCTGCCCGTAGAACTGGGTGTGGAGAAGGAACTCGGCATCACCAAGGCCGATATCGATAATAAGGAGAGTGAGAAGTACATCTCGACGGAGGACTACAACAAGAAGTGCCGTGAGAACGTGATGATGTTCACGCAGGAGTGGCGCGACCTGACGGAGAAGATGGGTTACTTCGTGGATCTCGACAATCCGTATATCACCTACGACAACAAGTATATCGAGACGCTGTGGTGGCTCTTGCAGCAGTTCTATAAGAAGGGGCTGCTCTATAAGGGCTACACCATCCAACCGTATTCGCCCGCCGCTGGTACGGGACTGAGTTCGCACGAGTTGAACCAGCCTGGTTGCTACCGTGACGTGAAGGATACGACGGTGACGGCACTCTTCAAGGCTGTGAATCCAAAGGAGGAATGGACGAAGTGGGGTACACCATACTTCGTGGCCTGGACGACGACGCCTTGGACACTGCCCTCGAACACGGCCCTCTGCGTAGGTCCGAAGATCGACTATGTGGCCGTGGAGACTTATAACAGCTATAACGGTGAGAAGATCACCATCATCCTGGCCGAGAGTCGTCTGAACGCCTATCTCGCTCCCGAGGGTAATATCACCGACGGTGAGGAGATGCCTGAGTACAACAAGGGCGAGAAGTTCGTGCCCTATCGTATCGTGGGCCGCTATACGGGTGAAGAACTCGTAGGTATGAAGTATCAGCAACTGATGCCTTGGGTAAAGCCCTCTGCCAAACTCGACCAGAATGCCGCTGACTATGTGAAGGCCTATGCCGAGGCCCATCCCGAGAAGGTCTTTACGGGCGAGAACGGCAAGGACCAGTTTGTTGAGATGGAGAGTGAGGCTTTCCGCGTGATCCCTGGTGACTACGTGACTACGGAGGATGGTGCCGGTATCGTGCATATCGCCCCGACCTTTGGTGCTGACGACGCCAAGGTGGCTAAGGATGCGCATATCCCAAGCCTCTTCCTTATTAATAAGAAAGGTGAAACCCGTCCGATGGTGGATCTGCAGGGTAAGTACTACCTGATGGACGAGCTCGATGACAACTTTATCGCAAAGTGTGTCAATAAGGAGGGTTATGGCCACCACGCCGGCGACTACGTGAAGAACGCCTACGCTCCTGAGTTCAATAAGGACGGTAAGTACGACGAGCAGGCTGCTGCCAAGGCCGAAGACCTGAACATCGTGATTTGTATGGAGATGAAGCAGGAGGGTACGGCGCTGAAGATTGAGAAGCACGTACACAACTATCCCCACTGCTGGCGTACGGACAAACCTGTGCTCTATTATCCGCTCGACTCTTGGTTCATCCGCTCCACGGCGAAGAAGGACCGTATGTTCGAACTGAACAAGACGATCAATTGGCAGCCGGAGTCAACGGGTACAGGCCGCTTCGGCAACTGGTTGGAGAACCTGAACGACTGGAACCTCTCACGCAGCCGTTTCTGGGGAACACCACTTCCTATATGGCGCGACGAGGACGGCAAGGAGATATGCATCGGTTCTGTAGAGGAACTTTATAACGAGATTGAGAAGTCGGTGAAGGCTGGCTTCATGAAGAGCAATCCTTTGAAGGATAACGGTTTCGTGCCCTGCGACTGGAGCAAGGAGAACTATGACAGGATCGACCTGCACCGTCCGTATGTGGATAACATTGTGCTCGTCTCTGAGAGCGGTAAGCCCATGAAGCGTGAGACGGACTTGATCGATGTATGGTTCGACTCTGGTTCGATGCCTTATGCACAGGTACACTATCCGTTTGAGAATGCGGAACTGATCGACAAGAACATCGCCTTCCCCTGTGACTTTATCAATGAGGGTGTCGATCAGACCCGTGGTTGGTTCTTCACCCTGCACGCTATCGCCACGATGATCTTCGACTCGGTGGCCTTTAAGAACGTGATCTCTTCTGGTTTGGTGCTCGATGCCAAGGGAAACAAGATGTCGAAGCACGTGGGTAACGTGGTGAACCCCTTCGATATGATCGGCAAGTACGGCTCGGATGCTGTCCGTCTGTATATGATGACGAACTCGGAGCCTTGGGATAACCTGAAGTTCGACCCCGAAGGTGTCGATGAGGTGCGTCGTAAGTTCTTTGGTACCTTATATAATACGTATAGTTTCTTCGCCCTCTATGCGAATGTGGATGGTTTTGACCCACAGGCAGCACAGGTGGCCTTTGAGAAGCGTCCTGAGATCGACCGTTGGATCCTCTCTTGTCTGAACACGCTCATCAAGGGTGTGGAGGCAGAACTCGACGGCTATGATCCCACACGTGCAGGCCGACTGATCGATGCCTTCGTGAACGACGATCTCTCTAATTGGTACGTGCGTCTGAACCGTAAGCGTTTCTGGGGTAAGGAGATGAGCGAGGATAAACTCTCGGCTTATCAGACACTCTATACCTGTTTGATGACTGTCGCCAAACTGCTGGCACCGTTTGCGCCGTTCTATGCAGACCAGCTCTACAAGGATCTGGGTGGTGCACTCGACAGCGTACATCTGGATAAGTTCCCTGTGGCTGATGACAGTCAGATCAACAAGGATCTCGAGGCTCGTATGCAGATGGCCCAGAAGATCACATCGATGGTGCTCGCCCTGCGCCGTAAGGTGAACATCAAAGTGCGTCAGCCGCTGCAGGCTATCATGATTCCTGCCGTCGATGCTGAGCAGAAGAAGCATATCGAGGCTGTGAAGAACCTGATCATGAACGAGGTGAACGTGAAGGAACTTCGTTTCGTGGAAGGTGCCGGTGTGCTGGTGAAGAAGGTGAAGTGCAACTTCCGTACGATGGGTAAGAAGTTTGGTAAACTCATGAAGAGTGTGGCTGCCGCTATGGATGCCCTCTCGCAGGAGCAGATCGCAGAGCTTGAGAAGAACGGTACCATCGCCATTAATGTTGAGGGTCAGGATCTGACCGTCGAGGCTGTTGATGTCGATATCATCAGCGAGGATATCCCGGGTTGGCTGGTGGCCAACGAAGGTAACCTGACCGTGGCCCTCGAAGTGGAACTGACTGAGGAACTGAAGAACGAGGGTATGGCCCGCGAGCTCATCAACCGCATCCAGAATATCCGTAAGGAGAGTGGTCTGGAGATCACCGACAGGATCCATGTGACCATCGCTCCGAACGATGACGTGAAGAAGTCTGTGGAGAGTTTTGGTGACTATATCAAGACCCAAGTCCTGGCAGACGCCATTATATTGGAAGTTAATGACGGCCAGGAGGTTGAGTTCGATGACTTTAAGTTGAACATCAAGGTGGAAAAGAAATAAATAGAAACAAAAATATCAATAACTTATGGCAGAAAAAACCCGTTACACTGACGAGGAACTGGAAGAGTTCCGTCAGATTATTAATGAGAAGATGGCCCTGGCCAAGCGTGACTATGAGCAGATGATGCGCGTGCTGACCAATCAGGACAGTAATGATGTGGATGACACGTCACCTACCTACAAGGCATTGGAGGAGGGTAGTGCCACCCAGTCGAAGGAGGAGCTGATCTCGATGGCTGCCCGTCAGCAGAAGTTCATTCAGGGCTTGAAGGCCGCACTGGTACGTATCGAAAACAAGACCTACGGTATTGACCGCATCACAGGAAAGCTGATTCCCAAGGAGCGTTTGCGCGCCGTGCCTCACGCTACGTTGAGTGTGGAGTCGAAGATGAATCAGAATAAGAAGTGACAACGAGGACACCTCTGATCACCAAGGGCAGACTGGCGACACTGATAGTAGTCGCCATTCTCCTTATAGACCAGATCATTAAAATCTGGGTAAAGACCTCGATGACGCTGCATGAGAGCATCCATGTGTTCGACTGGTTCTATATCACGTTTATCGAGAACATGGGTATGGCCTTTGGCATGCAGTTAGGCAGTAAGATCGTGTTGTCGCTGTTCCGTGTGGTTGCCATCGCTGCCCTCAGTTATTATATCTGGCTGGAGGTGAAACGGAAGGCCCGCACAGGTTATATCGTCTGTCTGTCGATGGTACTGGCGGGGGCAGCAGGAAACTTGATCGACTGTCTGTTCTATGGTCTTATCTTCAATGAGTCGTCGCCTTATTATGCTTCCTATTTCGTGCCGTTTGGTACGGGCTATGCGCCTTTCCTGATGGGTAAGGTGGTGGATATGTTCTACTTCCCCCTGATCGAGACGGAATGGCCGACGTGGATGCCCTTCGTTGGCGGAGAGCATTTCGTGTTCTTTAGTCCGGTGTTTAACTTCGCCGATGCGAGTATCAGTGTGAGTGTGGTACTGCTCCTGTTGTTCTACCGTCAGGAAATCAGTCAGATATCGCTCAGTAGAACCATACAGAAAGAAGAGAAGAACGAGCCATGAAACCGCCAGTTGTCAAGCAGATGATCCTTCTGGCTGTGGGACTATTGCTCCTTGCAGCCTGTAAGCCGAAAATTCCGAAGGAATATATTCAGCCGGATGAGATGGAGGACCTGCTTTATGACTACTATGTGGCTCAGAGTATGCCTACCCGTACTTCCTCAAAGGAAGATATTGACTATGGTCAGCGGTATCATACGAGTCTCGTTCTGAAGAAGTACGGACGGACCCAGGCAGAACTGGATTCTTCCATGAGATATTACTACATCAACATGGAAGAGTTTCAGAAGATTTTATCAAATGTCAAGAAGCGCCTGAGTGATGAAGCCTTGGAACTTGGTGCTTCCACCGTCGAAGTGGAGCGATATACAACTCAATCACTCTCGGGTGATACGACGGATGTGTGGGAAGGTGCCAAACAGATGGTCATCCTTCCACAGCCTCCATACAATGTTCAGCAGTTTACTCTGAAGGCCGACACCTCATACCATCAGGGAGACAGTTTCCTGATGACCTTCGGCAATACCTTCTTGGTACAAAGCGGCTCCAAGAATGCGTGGGTGGTGCTGTCTGTATATTATGAAGGTGACAGTATCATAACCCATCATATGAACATCTCTCCAACAGTAACGACCACCCTGCGTATCCCTTCCTGTAAGTTGAAGGCCAAGGAACTGAAAGGGTATGTCTATCTGCCAAAGAGACGGGGCTTTGATAACGAGAATGATATGTGTCTGCTCTTGTTGGATCATATCCAGTTAGTCAGGTTCCACCACAAATTTACGGATAAGTCATCCGTTAAGGAAGAGGTTGCTGAAGACACGCAGAAGAAGGATACGCTGAAGAATGACTCTTTGAAGAAAGATTCTATGAAGCCAACCATACACAGACTGGGTGAACGCCCTCTGCCTGAGAAGTCTATTAAGTTGGACAATTATCATAAGGCGATAAAACCATTAACTAAAAATAGAAGAAAAATATGAAATTTCGTTTGTCTCTGATGAACTTTATCGAGTTTGCCGTATGGGGAGCCTATCTGACCTGTATGGGAAACTACTTGGGCATAGCAGGACTGGGTGACCAGATCTCCTGGTTCTATGCGATCCAGGGTATCGTGAGCATCTTCATGCCTACGCTGATGGGTATTATTGCTGACAAGTACATCCAGCCGCAGCGCGTACTGGGACTCTGTCACCTGGTGGCTGGTGGTTTTATGCTCGGCTGTTGGTGGTTGGGTTATCAGGCTGGCTTCGGACAGGAGTTGGAGAACAAGGCACTGTTTATTGCTCTCTATACGCTGAGTGTGGCTTTCTTCATGCCGACGATTGCCCTGACGAATACCACGGCCTTTACGATCCTGAAGAACAACGGTCTCGACACGGTAAAGGACTTCCCGCCCATCCGTGTGTTAGGAACTGTCGGCTTCATCCTGACGATGTGGTTCGTAAATTGTGCCGTGTGGGAAGACGGTACTTTCAGCATGACACTGGCCGATAATGCCCATAAGTTCCAATATACCTATATGCAGTTCTTTGTATCTGGTATCTTGAGTATAGTATTGTTCCTATACTGCTTCACGCTGCCTCAGTGCAAACTGGAGAAAAAGGATCAGAAGGTGTCTCTGGTGGAGAGTCTCGGTCTGAATGCCTTCAAACTCTTCAAGACCAAGAAGATGGCACTGTTCTTCATCTTCTCTGCATTGTTGGGTATGTGCCTGCAGGTGACGAACGGCTATGCCGGACCGTTTATCACGAGTTTCAAGGGTAGTGCCGATGCTGCTGTGGCCACCTCGTTTGCCGCCAATAATGCCACGCTGCTGACAAGTATCTCACAGATCAGTGAGGCTCTGTGTATCCTGATGATCCCGTTCTTCATGAAGCGTTATGGTATCAAGGTGGTGATGCTGATGTCAATGTTCGCCTGGGTGTTCCGCTTCGGTTTCTTCGGAATCGGTAATCCCGCCATGCCTGGTGTGCTCCTGTTTATACTGTCGTGCATCGTCTATGGTGTGGCCTTCGACTTCTTCAACGTGTCGGGTGGTATCTTCGTGGATCAGGAGTGTGAGCCCAGCATCAAGGCTTCGGCACAGGGACTCTTTATGATGATGACCAATGGTGTCGGTGCCACGGTGGGTACGTTGGCGGCTGGAGAGATCGTGAACTACTACTGTTCTTGGCAAGACGGATTCCTGCAGGGCGACTGGACGACCTGCTGGTTTATCTTCGCTGCCTTCGCACTGGTGGTTTCCGTATCTTTTGCCTTGGTATTCCACCCTGAGAAATCAAAATAAGATATGAAAGAGAGCCGATACTTCTACGTGCCCGGTGCCGCCCAACAGAATGAGTTGCCTCCTGACGAGGCGATGCATGCTACGCGTGTGCTGAGGCTGAAGGAAGGGGATGAGATCTTCCTGATGGATGGAGAAGGCTCTTTCTTCAAGGCTCAGATAACAGTAGCGGCTACTCACCATTGCTATTACGAGATTCTGGAACAACAGCCTCAGCAGCCCCAATGGGAGGGCCGGCTTCATCTGGTTATTGCTCCTACGAAGATGATGGAACGTATGGAGTGGCTGGTGGAGAAGGCCACAGAGGTCGGTGTGGATGAGATTTCATTCCTGGACTGTGCCTTCTCTGAGCGTAAGATCGTGAAACTGCCGCGATTAGATAAGATCGTCGTCTCTGCGGTCAAACAGAGCCACAAGGCCTGGAAGCCTGTGCTCAACGACATGGAGACGTTCAAGGCATTCATGGAGACTCCCCGTCCTGGTAGGAAATACATCGCCCACTGCTATGAGGAGGTGCCTCGTGTGAATCTCTTCAACGAACTGCGAAAGCCCTCGGAGGAGAAAGATGTCACGGTGCTGATTGGTCCTGAGGGCGACTTCTCCATCGACGAGGTGAAACTGGCTGTGGCGAATGGCTACCAGTCCGTGGATCTGGGCAAGAGCCGTCTGCGTACGGAGACAGCCGGACTGGCAGCGGTGATGATGATGCAACTTGCACAACAAGGATAATTATTTAAAAACGACAAGAATATGACTGACGAGAAAA
>Ga0310690_10003223_pt1 | contig 24868 bp, 40 predicted proteins | sample AusTroGonzalo_MG_2_FD_207661 | JGI IMG/M metagenome (GOLD analysis project Ga0310690, IMG submission 207661) | Bovine rumen microbial communities from tropical cattle in Woodstock, Queensland, Australia - Gonzalo_04 (v2) (version 2) | ecosystem: Host-associated > Mammals > Digestive system >... | reverse complement strand
CGAATGATAATATCGATTTTATCTTCCATATCAGTCTTTGAATTTTCGGCAGATTCCGTTACAACATATTTCGGCAATTTCTTGAAGTATTGTTCAAAGCGACCGAAGATTACATGCTGTGCCGTAAATCCATCGGCGCGGAGCTGTGCTTTACTTTTACCGTTATTGTCCATCAATGTACCTTTTTGATTAAGTTAACATAATCGGTAAACGTATTCATCAATTCTGCCAAACCTGACATTTGAATAAACTTGAAATACTTCTTAGTATCTGGTTCACCGTATGTTAAATTATTTATTACGGTATTAATGGCTAATTCGATTTCCTTAGGAATACAGTCAAACGAAATCAACTTCATATTACGTTCATATTCTGGCTGAAGCTTTTCATCTTCAATCCACTGGTTAACGTCTTCGTTGATAATCTTCAATGCACGCTTCGGACCAATACCTCTCTTAAGACCAGGAATATTATCACTACTATCGCCAGTAAGAATCTTCACCATCAGTTCAACATCAGGATCCAAACCTTCGATAAACGTATGCTTCATCGCGTCCCACTGGCGATAATTCGGATATTTGAATAACTGGTAAAAGTCCCTATCTGAAGATACGTTAATTATATCCCAGTCAGGATGGTTTTTGACAATTGTCGCAATACAATCATCTGCCTCGGCATGAGGAATCTTGACGAACGGAATATTCTTAAACGAATCCGCAATGTCGTTAATGAACTTCTCGAGGACCGGGAAGAATACATCGAAATTGACTATAGACTGTTCACGCTTTGCGGCACGATTAGCCTTGTATTCCGGATATACCTGTTTACGCCAGCTTTCAGAATCCTGCAAACAGATTACTCGCTCTGGTTCAAGTGTCTTGAGAAGCTTCATGAACGAAGCCATGAATGTAAGCTTAAATATGGAAAATTCCTGTTCTTCCGGACCTGGCATCTGTGAGAACAGGCACCTCATAGTTAAATTTGATACGTCGATTAATAATACTTTCATACGTTTTCAAATATAGTAAAAAACGCTAACGAAAATTAGCGTTTTATTTTTATTCTAAATTTTCTTCGTCATTATCGAGCCAGTATCGTTCCTTATACATCTTCCGACTTTCCCTGACCTTTATCTTTCGTTTTTCGTCTTCTTTCATTCGCATGTATTCACGAACATTTACATGACGGTAACAATACTTAAGACATTTTCCCATCTTAATCAGAAGTAAATGACACAGATGATGTTCTTTCGGAGAAAGCTCAATCTTGTTTTCCTTCTTGTTGCTTCCGCCTTCACTTCTAGGTATAATATGATGTTTTTCTATCTGTCCGAATAATATCCTATTACGAGCACGGCTGATTAAAGCCTCATATATCTTTTCGTAATTCAAAACTAGAATCCTTTGTTACCTGGTGCCAAATCAAACTTGCTCTTCGCGTCTTTGCTGTCCATAATCCTGAACTTTTCTTCTAAGCCAAGGTATTTCGGAACATTCGGCATCTTAATTCTGAAACTATCCATAACATATTTTCTATTATAGCATCTCAAACCGATACCTATATTAGAATATATATCATTTAATTGTTTTCCGTTCAATAAAACTCTTACATCTTCTAAAAACATATGATATTGCTTCTGCATCTCTGTCAAAATGTATAACTGTGCATTCATGTCGAAATGATGAAGGTTGACTGCCCAGAACGCATTGATAGACATCTCGTCTGGCCCGATACAATAAATCAACGGAAAATTATCGAAACCGGTTTTCTTTGCATACTTTGTATATGCATCATATTCGAGTAAGTAAAAATACCCATTCTGTATCAGATTGGTCTTTTCACATTCTGTTCTATCAATATGATAACGTTCGGCAATCATTAAATATCTTCAGTATTTTCAAGCATGAGTTCTACATTTTCATAATCGAATGTCGCGACAAAATTAACCGGCGACGCAGAACCATACTGTAAGGATAAACTCGACAAGTTGTTGATGATAGCATGCTTGAACTTCATCTTGGAAATAATCTTGTTGTTATTATTGAGCGATACGAGCTCTATGGCGTCAATACAGTCATACCTTAGTAGTTCTTCCCCTTTAAGGTTTGTCTTGCCCACAGGCTCGCCGAAACGCATCCAGTAAATCCATTCGCGGAACAGGTAGTAGTTCATCATATGTTCATCGAGCTGGAATTCAACATGCATGGTCTGCAAGTCCCTAGCGCCGATCGGATTCGGATGTAACTGCCTTTCATGCTGGTATAAAGACGTAAGCATCGGTATAGAAAAATCCGGTACAGATACATTTCTTACATAGTTATCGAGAATATGAGTATCAAGTTCATAATTAGTCATGTTAACGAGATTTGAAAACCTAACTATAAACTTGTTATTACTAAAATCATTAATTTGTGTAGTTATTCCTGCCATGTTTTATTTATAAAAAAGGTATTTCCAATCGGAAATACCTTTAAATCTTATTTTTATCGTTATTAAGGATTCTTTGCTCCCTTGATTTCGATAATACCGGCTGAATCTGCCTGCAAACGATTGACATATTTTTCAATACGGTCTTTTGCCTTAGCCTGATAATAAATTACGATAGAAAAACCTTTACCAAGTTCAACTTTAATTTCGCTTTGGGTTTTTCTTTCAATCACATTCATTACAGTCTCTATCTTACCAGCGATTAATTTGACCAAATCGGTTTCGTTAACAAGTTCCATATGATTAATAGCATCTTGAAGCGTCATACCGCCATTAACGTCATTTTTTCTATTACCATTGCCATTGTCATTACCACTGTTCTTAGTGTTTTTATTAGCTCTTTCTGCAGGTCTTTTAGTATTTTTATTATTTTTAGTTTCTTTTTTATTGTCATTGTCGGCTGGAGCAGGTTCTTCAGTGTTTGATTCTTTCCCTTCTTTAGCTTCTTTTATAGCTTTTGCTTTCATAAAAAGTTCATGACGATATGCTCTAGCTGCATCAGCATCGCTTGTTTTTAATTCAGCCAATTTTTTCAAATCTTCTTCAGAACAATGAGCATTAATCATATCATCAATAGCACCTTCATTAATATGTAATTTTTCAATCAAATAACTATACAAATTTGAAGCAAAAGATTCTTCAAGTTGTACTTTATCAATCGCAGTAAGAAGATTAATCTTTGCATCCTTGGACAATTTTTTGAACTTGTCAGTTATGAACTGAATTATCAATGCACCAGGAGCATTTGCTGCCTTCTGTGCATCTGCATCCGCTTTCTTCTGTGCATCTTCCTTATCTGCAGAAATCCATTTAGATGCCATATTAAAGAGCGACGTGAATTTTTCACGAATCATGCTTCTTGAGTAATCATTAATATTAAATACAGCTGCCATCTTTTTCATCATTTCCTGATGACCAGTGATTTCGCCCTCAGTGAAACGGCCGCTACGAACCGTAATCTTAGAAGCCGGAACAATACCGTTCAAATAGGTTTCAATATTATCGGTAGAAGTAGAACTTGTGAAAATAAATACAAGGCTTGTACCTTCAGAACTTACAGAAACAAAATTATCCTTACCGTGGTCAACAAGCGGCTTAATAATTCTATTCTGAATATTTCTTAACATATCGTCTTCATTTACATTGTTATTTTCCAATAACTTATTCTTAACCCAGTCGTCATCAACCTTTACTGTTGCAATCTTAACTTCACGTGACGTCTTAGCATCCGGATAAATATCGCCGATAAGCTTAGTAACATGTTCGACACCGAAACGAGTACCTTGAAGCCATGCACCAGCGCCGCTAACACCATTTACTGTAACACCATTATTAAGAGCAACCGTGTCTGTCAACACTTTCGGACGATTTACAATTTTACCTTCATAACGCTTACGTTCTGTAACTCTAATATCCGTACCGTCCTGGTTCAAGCCTTCTGCTGCCTGTTCTGCAGTATCACGGTCCTTGAAGTATAGATTGAAACCGTAAGTCTTAACCGGAACGATTCCGAGATAATCCTTAACGCCTTCAGCGTCCAACTGATTCAAGAAATCAACAATGTTCTTGTTAGCAATCTTTGCAAGTTCATCATAGAACGCATCGACTTTATTACCTTTCTTTTTCTCGTCTGTTGCGAGAGTCGTAATAGATTCATCAGAAATCTTGTAAGGAATAGAATAAACAGTAATGAGATTACCTTTCTTAGCGAATTCCGTATTTCTATCAATACGTTCATTTACCTTATTGAAAATTTCGGAAGTAACATTCTTAACAAAATCACTAGTTTCAAGAGCTGTTGCTTTCGGATCATTAAACATATTTACTTTAGCTTCTATGTTCTTAAGCTCACGATTGGTATAATCGGTAGAAACAACTTCAGCGATTTCAGCAATATAAGACATGTTATATAATGTTTGCTGAGAAGACATACTGTTAATTGTTTTAACGAATCCGTTAGCATATGCTTTAGGCTGTTTATTGTTATACTTTTTAAATACGTATATTACTTCGTAATCGTTCTTTGCCTTTGCGATAATATGACCCGGAGCGGCAATGAACTTTTCTGCAAGTCGCTGAATATATGTAGAAATAATCTCACGGATTTCTTTCTGCGATTTTTTCTTTTCGTCATCAGCTTGCTGGTCTATTGTCTTCTGATTATTCTGACCATTTTGGTTATTCTGATTTTGGTTATTCTGCTTATTATTCTGAATCGCCTTTGCTACATGTGTAATAATGGCATCATCGGCAAAGTTAATCAAAACACCGTAGGCTTCACGTTCCTTATCCTTGCCTGTAAGTCCAAACAAGCCTTCAGAAAGGACGAATTCAGAAGTGTAGCCATTAGACTTCTTTTTCTCATTAAGATATTCGTTAAATGAATCTACCATAATAATTCCTTGTTCTTTTTATTATTTATAAATAAATTGTATGACGAACTTCAAAGATTACGTTCTTGACCAGATTGAAACCAGCGGCGACGATAGCCTCCTGGACGAGAAGATGTACTGGGAATATGTTACTAGAAACGGAAAACGTCAGAAAAAGTGGCATACCGATAAGAAAAACTATAGAATTCAAATAAACCGCAAGAACGGCCAGCCTAAAGAGGTCTTTATTACTCCTACAGAACGACTGAAACGTAAAATCGGTCAGCGAAAAGCTGCACTGAAGCGTCGTTCTAAACAGAAAAACATATCTGCAAGACGTCATAAGTCATTCAATGTCCGTAAGTTGGCCGGTATGAGATACAATACTGGTTCCTCAAGAGAAGATAAAAATAAAAAACGCGGAAGTTCGGATAACTATAGAGAACGCGATACATTGATGCCTAACATGATGGAAGGTCTATTACTGGAATGGCCTCATGTTGAAATTCTTCCTGATACTTTCTGGGATTTCTATTCTGAAGTAGAAAACGAAGATGGTTCCTGGATTATGCAGCTTGTTACACTTGTTCGTGAACAGGAAATGCATTCCTTGAAGGAAGGAGATCCGAGAGACAATAATAACTCCACCGAATTCGAAAAACCGAAGGATGGAGTTATCAAGGTCTCTCCCGGTGAAATTGACCAGATTTTCTATTCGATTTCGACAGACATGTTCTGTGTCAATGCCATCAGGAAAGCATATAAAATGTTAAGCTATGAAGACCGGATCGAATTCGATGAAGCCATGGTCGCTGGTGGCCAACAGAATTTCCTTAAAAAGGTAAAATCGGTCGATTATACATAATTGACTAGTCATAAACGAGAAACTCGTCTATTCCAGATTCTTCCGATACTTCTTCTTTAGGACACCAGTTCTCGAAATCCCATTTAAAGAAATCTGCACAAACGAAATTATGGTCAATAATTTCGTTTATTTTTTCTGTAATCTTGACCTTATTCGAACGAAGTACGTCACGAATTCTGTCTTTACAAATATCAACGTTATCCTGCATCAGCTCAACCCCGTATAATGTCTTCAACGCCTGTACAGGTTTAACGCCAGAAGCGATACGTTTCTCGAGCATACCTATTACGATTTGGCCATTTCCGCAACACGGTTCTAAAAATGTTGCATTCGGATCTTTCCATTTAGAATCATCTATTTTAGAAATAAGTTGTTCTACTAAATTTTTTGGCGTAAATACTTCACCATTTTTCTTAATACGTTCCTTATCTCTATCAATTCCATCGTTAGTTGTCAATAAATCATTCATAATATTTGCCTATCTGTTTAATATTTATTTAAATCTTATATCAATTCTATATCATTTAAAATACATTGGTCACAATAATTTTTATAGTTTGCAATGTTTTTTAATGACATTTTAAAATGGTTTGAATTATCAAAAAATCTAGGATAACCTTGATGTATAATTTGTAATTCGTCAAAACCAAAATACTGAACTTTACCATATGCTGGACAAAACATATTATTTAATGGTTGTGAAATATTTTTAATTTTACCTAACCAAAAAACAAACATAGATTCTTCTTGTTCCGGTTTTATCCAACCACGTACAATTCCATCCATAAACATATTTGATACAATATCACCAAATGTAATAAGTTTATTACTAAAAATATTCCAGCACTTGATTTGTGCTATTGCTGTATTGTCTTTACGATTAATACCAATTGCATCAGTTCCAAAATCTTCACCAAATTCCAGTCTAGTCTTTTTAGTTAAACGATAAAAACTTGCTGGAACTACATGTTCAAATGCATAATTGTTACCGTCTATACTCCAGATTTGTTTCATTAGATCTTCAATATTTTCTATATAAAAATATTCGCCAAGTATACCTTTAAACCAATTTATATTGACTACTTCAGTTTCACGATTACCTGACTGTTGTATTGCCCATTTTGCAAATTTTTCAGCTTCCGTTTGTACAAAAGTATTAAAATCAACTATTGTCTGTATTTGATCTACTTTTATATTCCAATTATGAGATTGCTTTACATAATCAGAAAGACAAACTGTACTTCCTTTTACATTAAGCAAACCATTCCAACCATTTTTAACAAACAGTTCATAAAATTTTAAATGTCTTTGTTTATCTACCATATTTAATAATATAGAAAAAAGACCTATTTTTGTAAATAGGTCTTTTATTTAAAATATTATTATACATTATTCATAACATAATCTGAAAACTCTTTAGCTTCATCATCAGTAAATCCACATAATTGTAAAATACCAAAATCTGTTTTTGTTTTATCATCATTCCAATCAATATCAGGAATATATTGATAACAACGTTCTGTCATACTTTGGTCATCTTGCATTTTAATAAGTGTAAATTTTAACAATGGTCGTTTTAATGCTGCTACATAATTATTAGCTGCATTTTTAGTATTAAATACAGAAATTACTTTAGCAAAATTATTATGTTCAATAAAATATTTTTTTAAATTTTCAATTCCGTCAAAAATAACTTGAGTATCTTTACTTGAAATAAAAATACCTTTACCAATGCCCGCACCATTTGCTAAACAAGTAACAACAAAATAACCATTATTATTTGAAAAATGTTTTTGACAATAGTTATCTAAGAAGTTTTTACCATTTTTATTTATATCTTTATCATCTTTATATGGTCTAAAAGCATTATAATTTGGATTTTTATTATATAATCTATTAATGAATGTAGATTCATATTCTGTAAATGGTGATACTTCAAACCAGTTATTAACTGTATATGTTCTATTTTTTAAATTAATATTAATTTTTTCTTGTTTAGAATTTTCAAATACAAAAATACCAATATTTGCCATTGCAGTATTATGAAAACAAGAAGAATCAATTTCGGTAACTTCAGATACCATTGTAAATTTTTCTTTAAAATTATTATATTTTTCAGAAGTAGAATATGCAATTCTATGTGGCATAATAACAATCATTTTATTTTTATAGCAATCTAATAATTTAGAAATAATTGTATAATGTAATTGTAAATCACCTGTACCCGGTTCTCCATAAGGTGGATTTGCAATAATAGCATCAAATTTTGGCATATTTTTTAATTCCTCAATTTTATTTATTACATCAGAATTATCAACTTTATAAGTAAATATTGTTATTTGTTCTTTAAATTTAGGACAATTAAATACGTCAATAACATATTGCCTTAAGCCTTTTAAATTTTCAACAGAATCTTTATAATTTTCTGGTAATAAAAATGTTACTTTACGCTTACGTAATGTATCTGGTTCTTCAGCAAGATACTTTAAAAGTTTTAATGGATAACCCATATCATGTCGGCATATTAAGCCATTAATATTTCCAAAATAAAGCTCATTATCATGTTCAAGCCTAAAACTATAGTCATCAAAAGAAAAACCTGTCTTTTCAATATTACTAATATGTGAAAATGTATAATATTGAAATGGATATAAAGCTTTTATTTTTTCATCTGTATTCATATTATATAATATAGTAAAAAGACCTATTTTTGTAAATAGGTCTTGCTAAATTATTCATTAAGCATATCTATATAGTCTTTAACCTGTTCAATATATTTTTTAAGCTCAGGTACATAAAAAATTGGTAAATTTTCGACATATCCTTTACCTTTAATATTTTCTTCAATTACTTGTCGAATATCATAATTAATTCCTACTTGTTTCATGTCATTAATAAACTTTGCTGTTTTTCTTAAAAATTTTTTAATATAATCTTCAAATGCAGCCATTGCAACTTCATCTTCAAACTGAGACATTCTTTTATGCCTATTATTTGAACCATTAGAATAACCTTCAAAAAATTCAGGTTTAAGAAATTTAAATATTGCGCCATAATAATCTACAAGTGTACGAGCCGCCTTTTCAGCAGTATCACAATTTGCTTCAATATTTACATACACATATCCAACATTCTTTATTGTTAAATCCGCAGAACCATCTGCAAAACGACGACCAGGACGCAAAACTCTACCCGTAATTTGAATCGGTGCAATAAAATTTGTTGTTGATTCCATATTAAAAACTGCATGAGTAAATGAAGGAATATCAATACCCGCAATAATTTGACGAATATGAACTACAAAACAAGATCTTTCATTATTTTCAATACTATCTTTAAATACTATAATGTCATCGCTGATTTTACTTAAATTCTTTTTCTTTTTTTCTGCGCAACATGTACTATAAACATCATATTCATCACCATACTTAGCGTTTAATTGTCTTTCTGCATAAATCAATTCATCTACAGAATTTACAGTAATAAGTATTCTTGCTTTATATTCTGGATTTTCTTCTTTAATTTTATTAATATCATTAACTACAATATCAATCATTTGTAAAATACTTTCAGTTGTCAATTTATCGCATTTATTAATTTTAAATTCCGGCGGAACAATCATATGTGCATTAATTGCTTCAAGCGGTGTAATACGATATGCAAAACAATCATCATAATTTAATCCATAATTATTTTCTAATATAGTATCAAAATTATCTTTTGTTGGTGTAGCAGATACAAAATGACATGAACCATTATTTTGAGAAATCATATTAAAGATTTTTTTATAATTAACCCAATTTTTCTTAGCTTCGCCAGATTTTTTAGTTTCTACTAATTCAATATCAATAGATTTTGGTTCTTTTTTTAATGTATGAGTTTCATCAAAATAAAAATGCTTTATAACTGTATCATCATTGAGCTTATCCAAAAATTTTTCATCAGCTTGTAATGTAGGATTACATACAACAGTAATACGATATTGTTTTTCTTGTTTTACATCAATAGTATTAACAATAATATTTGCTGGAGTATTACCGTCTGTATTTTCGGCTAATATAATATTTCCATTTTTAAAAACTGTAAGAAATGTATTTATCTTACGATTAGAACAATTTGCTACAACAATATCACAATTTTCTGGTGTAATTAAACCATCATTATAAAGATTAGTTATTACAGATCCAGCCGTTTGTTTATTTAAATCCATAATAGGACCGGAAATAATAAAATTATGTTTAACCGCGGTATTAAAATAATTCTTGGCATGGCCATAAATAACTACAGTTTTTCCACATGCAGTCGGCATACAAAGAATACCAACATTCTTTTTAAGCATTCCGTTAATAGCATCTTGTTGTTTTGGAAGAAGTGTAATAGCCATATTTATTCCTTTATTGTTTGTTACATATATAATATAACAAAATAAGGGTTTTTTGTAAACCCTTTTATAAGGACAAAAATTATATCTAATTACCTAAATACAGCACAGTAACTGTTTCGCTTTTCACATAAGTTATTTGCTGCATTTATTGTGTCTATGCCGTCTTTAATTTCCAGCGCTGTCAAGTTTTTAAACTTTTTTACATCAGTCGAAGTCTTTATTGAAAGCAGGTTATTAATCATATAAAAGAAAAGCTCATCTTCTATCTTATCCGGAGGACCCAAATCGACAGAAGGTAAATGCCACATGTCATACTTATTTTTAAGTATATTTATACATTCTTTAATCGATTTCGCCATAGCTGATTTTTCAGGAACTGCATCTGCACCTTTACCCGGTAAAACCAGTTCATATCCGGTAATCCTTCTTGATACATATTTACCATCAATATTAAATTTACCTTCGTAACATGCATATCTGGCTCTGATATTAAGCAATACGTCATTATCTGGTTTCTTTACAACAAATTTAATTTCAGCATACGGCTTAATAAAGCTATACTCCAATTTTCTTTTAAAACTACCGCCAGTATCGTAGCTAACAATTTCAATATTATTATTGGCAAACATATCTAAAATAGTCTGCAAATCGCCCTTATTATTAAGGACTTCTTTCTTTGCTTTCTCGGCCGTTTTTATTTTCTTATCAAAATCTTCAATATAGTTGTCAAAATACTTGACGACTTCAGTCTTAAGTTTTTTAATTATCTTAGGCTCTGACATACTGATATTCTCCAGCCAAACCTTCTACGTCCAACACGGCCGAAATGTTATTGACATATATCTGATAGCTATTATAAGCTTCCTGAACATATCCCTTCAGGCAAGAAAGGAATTTAACGATATTCGCATTACTGCCCGGATTATGAAGCCTTACGGCATTGATACTATGAATACTGCCTTCAGCTTGATTATAGACATCAACATGAATATCGTTATAATGTTCATACATCGAAACGTTAAGCTCGAACTTTATCGAATTGATAAACAGTTCAATAGCAAACTCACAATATTCTGAACCCTTACAATAGTTTACAAGTTTCATATCCGATGGGATAACTGCTTCAATTGCTTCTTTAGAAAGATCACAAGTCATAGTTTTTTCAACTCCCTAATTAATTCATGATTTTCTTTGATTGCCTTGCAGGTCAAATTCACATATTTATGATAATCTTGCTCTGATTTTATATTGCTTAAACCGTCCAATGCCAAAAAGAATGTATCAATTACTTCGGACGGGCTTTTTGCAAACAACTGTACAAATGGAGTTTGACAGCATGCGCTGTTCAACCAATATTGTTCCGGAAATTTCTTCTTATTAGTCGGAGACTTATGCTTTAAAGAGAAATACAATTTACCTTTGTTTGCTTTCGCAGACGATAACTTATAATTCAACGGAATAATGCCGCCGTCGTCTTTCTGTACATTAACACTAAATGCAACTTCATTAGTATAAGCGTTAGCTCTCGGATTATAATAATCGTCTTTGAGTGCATGAAATCCATTATCATAAGATACAATCTTATAACCATGGTCTGCCAAGAGCTGTTCCATTACAGAAGAATCTTCTCTGAAACGATTATAAACGGCTTGATAACGATTAGTAATGTTACTAATCGCCTTTTCGTAGTATTCTCTCGTTTCCTTTATACCGTCATTTATAATTTCATCGATTAATCCCATTAGTCCAACTCCTCGAGCATTTTGATATTCTTGATATTTTCCTTTGCTAACTTACAGGTATAATTGATAAAATGGTCAGAACTATGTTTCGTCTTAACTTCCTTCAATTCCCTTGCGAGCATAAAGAACGTATCTTTAAGGTCTTTTTCGCTATGCAAGAATACATGAATTCTAGGTCTGGCATACATCGCATTACGAAGCATGTTATAATTTTCTTCTGTTCTTACATTGACAAGTGTCTCATTTATTTTCGTTTCAAACGTAAGATAAAGATTACCTCTAGTTTTCTTATTCCTACAGATGGCGACAGGAACCTTGAACTTACCGCCGTCGTTGGAAATGCAGAATGCGCAACGATTCGTTTTCAAATCGTACATCATATAATCGCTTGCGGTAAAGCCGTACTCTTCAATTAACTTATTGAATTTTGCCATATCGCCATCATCGCTATTACAATAATTCTGTAGCTTATTGAACTTTTCCTGCTTTTCTGCAAGTTCATCCTGTAAATGTTTAATCTTGTCCAGAATCTCACGTTCGGACTTCTTGAATGCTGCATTGAGTGAATCACTTATTGACTTATACATATTAGCTAATATAATAAAAAGGTTGACTTTCGTCAACCCTTATCTTATTCATTTCGCTTACGTTCGTATTCTGTAATTCTTTTCGTAAACATTACGCGGTTCTTGTTAACCCAGTTGATAATTTCCATAAATGCATTCTTTAGGTCAACCGGATCCAACTCTGTCCCCTTTGGCAAGTCTTCGTCTCGAAGGTCCATCGCCCATTTACCTGTATTGAATCTGAATTTTCGCTGGTCAATTTCGTCGCGATACTTATGACACTGTTCGATTGCCCAGTCTGGATGATGCATTACAGTATTGACGCAATGCATAAGTAACGAATTATATTTCGGGTTGTCCATCAGGCTTTCGATTGAACGCGAACCTGTAAACTTATTGATAATGTAAAAACGAACGATTTGGACTACTGGTCTCATGATTTCACCTCATATTTTATTTAAACAATTTAATCCTGCCTCAAACGGGCAGGATTCTTTTTCTTATATAGTATATATAATTTTCAGTTTTTGATTTTCGCAAAAAGACCAGTTATCATACCGAGAATTTCTACATACCAAGGAGCGTCTTCTTTTACTGGAGTCGGTTCCTTTTTTGCTGTCGTCTTTATCGATGTCGCAGATTTTTCTACATTCTTTCGGATTTCAGCAAACGTTATATCTTTAGTCTTAACTGGTTCATCTTTCTTAACCGGTTCCGGCGGAAGTAATGATTCTTCCCACTTTTCCTTAATATACTTTACCTGTGCATACGGCAAATCGAATTTATCTTTTCTGACCTGTGCATGTGTAAATATACCTGTAAATTCCTGTGCACATTTATCATTTTCGAACATACCTTCGAGCTTATAATTATGCGGAATATTGCATTGTTCACAAAGCCAGTTAACAAGTTCATAAACTGCTGTTTTCTGAGCTTCGGTCATTCTCGAATAATAATTATAGTTTCTAAAAAGAATATTTTCTACATGTCTGTCTTCGACACAATAAAGCTGCTTATAGGCATTATAATATCCGTCAGCATGCTTATTGAGCGGACCATAATTGGATATTTCAATTCCAATTGCGCTCTTGCTCATTACTCCGTTGGTTCCGATACATTTTGCACCAAGATGATAGGACCAGTTCTTTTCCTTGTCCAACGGAATAAGATTATATATATTTCCAAGTCTGTCAACAACATAATGAACTGAGACCTTGTTACCAGGTTTGGTCAAAGTCGCAATATCACCTGTTATGCTGCCGACGGTGAAATGCAAACAAATCTGAGTTTTCTTTGCCTTGGACGTATAGAAATAGCTCTGGTCTTTCGTCCAGAGCCTATAAATCGAACTTTCGCCGATTTTTGTAGTTTCGGCGATTTCGAAAACTTTACCGTTAGAATCCTTTAGATTCTTCTTGAAAGTCGTTTCTCGTTTTTCTAAGGTATCTATAATCGCAGCATTCATATATTATTTATGTCTGCGGCTTATCATACCAGTAATACCCTACGTGATTTTCGTTCTCGTAATAGTTAAAACAATAATGCGCCCGTTCAAGAGATACTGCATGATTCATAATCTGCGTAATAGAAGAAGCGAGTTCTGTACTATTACGCTTATATTCCATGAAAGCAACATCCAAATCTTTCTGCATACCAGGAATTACTTCCTGTGTAAACAGTTCCTTTTCTTTTTCTGTCATTTCAGGAATATCGATAATACGAATCCTTGGAGTATCTGACATATAATCCAAAGATACCTTTACCATTTATTCTCCCATATGATGCAGCAAGAATTCTTCGATTTCGTCAAATTCCAATTCATGCTCCATACTGGCGAAATAAGTTACTTGAGTATCAGCGTTAATGACACCTATAGTATCTTGTCCGTTCTTCAGTTCAAACAGTGATTTCGTTTCATTCACCAAAACATTGGTAACCTGCTTAAGGTTAACAAGATTTTCGGAATTATTCTTTCGTATGATTTTAATGTTCATAATTATACCAGCTTGTAAAACAATTCGTTAATTTCTTTATATTTCAAACCTTTTTCTTCACAAACCTTCTTAAGATAATTCTGCTCTTCACGAGCTTTCTTATCGTTCTTTGTAAGAGAAACGAATTTGACATAGTAATCACCAGAAGTACAAGAAATAACGAAGTCAAAAACCGCGTTACATTCCTCACCGTCTACTGCGGACTTATAGGATCCTGCCGGAACGGCATACATCCATTTACTAATGTCCTTCATAGTATCACACCACTTAGCGAACACATAAAACATTTTCTTATGTGTCGCAAACAATACATTGCCTGCACATTTTTCAGGATGCTTTAACTTCACTGTAAGTTGTCTATGGTTCATTCTAAACCTGCCAAATCAAATTCTGTTTTAAGGTCACTTAATAGGAAAAATATATCTTTTTTCTTCTCTCGTAGTTCATTAATTTTTTCTTCGCTCAAATTATATGATTTCGGATTATTCAGTACGTATTCGACAAATTTTAATTGTTCTTGAAGACTGCGTATGTCTGTTCCATACGCAATCTTTAACTGTTTAGCATTAAGCTTTTTTGAATCGTATCTGAACGTTCCCATTACATACACCCAAACAAAGAAACTATCGCTGCCGCAATCTGAATCGACGGATCACTAGACAAAGCACACTGATATTCATACTGTGCCATGTTAAGGATAGCATCGCCTTTATTCTTAATTCTTGCGTCAGGAATAACCTTTTCCATAATGAACGAGAATACATCACTTGGACTCAAACCGCATTCTGAAATATAAGCACGAGCTTCACCGAGCTTCTTAGTAAGAATCTTCTCTGCAAGTTCGTCACCGATTTCAAGATACTGTACGAGACCAGAATCAATCTTTCCTTTCATCATAGAATACTGCTGTAATGCAGTAATGATGGCACGGATAGACGGATATTTCTTTTCGATAAGGTCGATAACCGGCTGAACTTCGTATTCTATTTTGAAAAACTTAAGAATACCAATCATACGCTTCAAAATCTGTTCCTTGATTTCCTTCTGGTATTCCGGTTTCTTCATATCGAAATTAAATACCATTGTTCGACCACCGACATCCTTAAGCGGGTCGATAATCTTCGCAATATAGTTACAGGTCAGAATGAAACGACAATTCTCTTGACACTTGTCGATATAGGAACGAAGTGCTTCTTGTCCTTTCGGAGTCATACCGTCTGCTTCGTCGAAAATGATAAGCTTCGGCTTGCCATTAAAAGCCATAGTCGAAGCGAAGTTCGTAACGGTTTCACGAATAGTCTCGATACCGTTGTCGTCAGACGCATTAAGAAACAGATATTCTACATCGAGGTCATTAGCCAAAGCCTGTGCAAGTGTAGACTTGCCAGTACCCGGATAACCTGCAAGAATCAAATTCATCGATGCACCAGATTCGATAACCTTAGCACAAAAGTTTCTATAATCCTGCGGTAAAATAACATCTTTAACTGTTTTAGGGCGACAAAATCCTTCCCAAACAGCTTCCTTAAGTTCATTAGCCATATTAGCCCTTCTTTTTCATTGCTCTGCGTTCTGCTCTGTTCATCGGCTTATGCGGGATTTCGCCGATTTCCCTATCAAACTTCTGCTTAGGGAAAATACAAGTGCATGCAATCGGTTCACCGGATTCTGCATGACGTCCGACATAACCACGACCATGACACTTCTTACAATTCGGCTTAGGCTTCATGATTTCAATACCCATTGCCTGTGCAGCTTCGACTATGACCTTCCACGGATCCATAGTCTTCAAATCCTGCTGCATTGCTTCTTCTGTCTGATTTTGAAATACTTGTTCTACTGACATATTAAACCCTACCTGCTGCCTGTACACGCTGTCTGGAGACATAAAGATCCAACTTAATCTGGTCGTCACGAACCATATGGAAATTAATCAATCCGCGAGGGTCGATAACCATCTTGTATTCTGCACTCGGGAGAAGCAAGATACCTTCTTTATCCGTAGTGAATGTAAAGTCCTGAGTAACAGGAGCCGGCAAATCATATTCAATCTTGTAAGAGTTAGAAGTTGCAAGACATACAAACGAAATAATCAACTTGTTGCCTTTACCAGTAAACTTAATACCAGATTTTTCTGTACGTTCCTGGATAAGACCAATCATCTTCTGAAGATGGTCAATCTGTGCCTTAGTAAAGTTAAGGCTCGTCGCAGGATTCTGCAAATCGACATTGCTGAACTTTGGTTCGTCAATCATACCGTCTGCTGCAGTACGATACGTAAACTGCTGGTTGCTCTTGGAAGACTTGATAATAATATCATGGACTTCGCCTTCATCTGTAAGAGAAGTATCAAGAACCGGAACTTCGTTAAGTTCCTTATTTTTATCTGGATTATTGAAAATATCAAAGAAAGACTTAAACTTCTTATATTCAAAGAAACGAACTGCATTACCAGGGAATTCAAAATATTCCCATGGGCAAGAAAGTCGATACACAATCTTCTTTGTTACTTCTTGTGCGACAAGAACGATAGAACCGTCTTGTTCTTTAGCAAACTTTAACTGTTGCTGAATCGGAGAAAGCTTAGATACCAGGTCGAGTAATTCTATATTATAGTTCATAGATTATCCTTGTTATAATTTCTGAACTAAATATAGAAAAACTTACAATGTAATTTTAAAGAAGTATTTTTATTTGAATTTTTTAAAAAACCGGAATTCTTATTCAGAACTCCGGTTTAAATATACTTAATTTTATTAGAAGCAGAATGCTAATTCTTTCCAATCAGGAAGATTTGCATACCTGAACATGTAGATATTATGGAAAAGACGGATAGAAATCAATTTTTCCTTGCCCTTAATTCTAGGATCCTTTAGGAATTCGTCAGATTTCATATAATCAAGGACTTCTTTCTTAAGTTCGTCATTTGAAACATCCTTACCTCTATTGTCATAAATAGGCATATTCGGAAGAATGGATTCGAGCTTGAACATAATATCTTCAGCCATAAGCTTAATATCGACTGAAAGGTTACGAGTCAAAAGCGGCTGCATAGCGGAATTCTTTTCCAAGTCTTCCTTAAACAAATTGGAAATGAAAATACATGCACCCTGGAACTGGAAATAATTCGGAGTACCGACCCTACCCTTATGCTTTGCAGACCATTCTGCAAGTCGTTCTTCGATTTCTTCATGTGTTGTACAGCCGAACGTATCAACCATGTCCGCACCTTTCGTATTCCAGCTGACTTCCTTGACCGCGCCGGAATCAAGAACACCCTTAAGAATATTCAAACCGTCTGCATCCTGAAGAACAGAATCGCAGTCATCGAATACGACAATCTTGTTGTAATTATCATAAAGGAACTTATACATTGCGGACGTACTAGACTTACCCTTCATGATAACATAGTCTTTATTCTTTGTGCCATAAGCAGCCAATATCTTATTGACGTTGTAAGACTTACCAACACCACCCTGACCCGTAATAAGCAAGCCATTACGCAATCCACGAGCGACCATGAGGACATACTTATTGAGCTGTCTAAATACAGGGAGCGGATCGGCAATAAGCTGGTCGTCAAGTTCAGCCTGATTTTGTTTAATAGACGGATTTTCTTCTACCTGTTCCGGAATTTCACCTGTAACTTCAATATCTTCGTCGTCAAACGTAGATACCGGAAGTTCTTCAGGCGGTTCTATATCACTGGAATTACGAGCGTCTTTATTTCCAAATATCGTGTTACGTCCAAGAACCGTATAAACATCGTTTTCGGTAACAAAATCACCTAGCCAATAAATAATAGACTTAAGCGAATAACCTTCTTTATGCATGAGCTTAATAGCCATAGTAAGGCTATATGCTTCTTCACCATCTGGTGTTTCAATACGATCTGTATCATAGATTTCTTCCAGCTCTTTATTGAGGATTGTTTCTATGATGGCATCAAATGACTTATCGCTCATCGCAAGAATGTTAGAACGAGTCTGATTATCCTGTTTTTTGAATATAACCGTACGGTTCGGATTCTTACCGTATTTTGTCCAGACAGATATGGAATGAAGCTTGTTCTTCATAAAGTTAATCCTCACAGCGGAAGTACCGCCGATGTAAAGTCTACCTGCCAACTTACCAAATCCGTTAGTCGCGTTTTGAGTATCAACAAATTTAAAACCCATACCGGACTTCTTATTCAGCATTCTGACAAATCCATCTGCAATACCGGCATTATCGTTATTTTCACGAGCCGGCGCAGACTCAAGCATAAATTTAGCAAATCCTACCATATCTTGTATACCTTTTTATCTTACATTATTTATAAGGTTTCCTGCGCCGGTTCGGTTTCTGCATCTAGTTTTTCGATTGCTACCGCATTCCAATAATTCCTTACATACATCTGCACTTTATTCATGAATATCTTAAACTTTTCAAGATCTTCATGATAAAATTCTTCAGATGCGCCATCATATTCCAGTTTAATATCGCCGTAAAGAAAAGTCAATTTTTCTTCGCTGTTAAACGAATTAAGCTCAGGTACATTACTCAATACATAATGGCTTTTCTTATCGATTATAGAATAACCAGTAATAATTACTCTATTTCCTATTGACCTAAATTCACTATCTGACGGCAAAAAATAAGAGCAATTTTTCCAAATCGCACGCTTATACATCAAACATGGAACTTCCAGAAGTTTCTTGTCCTTCATTATAATCTTCCTTTGCTTGCTTAATCTTGTTATATACAAATGCGTAAACCAAACCAGTAGCAAGACCGATTAAATGCCCGCTGTGGCTGATACCGTCATTGTGCATGACTCCGCTAATTTCCTTGAACCCGTAAATAAACAACAGGATAATTCCACAAATAGAAATCCCGTGTCGTTTATCTGTAATAAAACAGTTCAACATAAACAGGGCAAATACGAAGCCGGACAAACCGATTGCCATCACATGTGCTACGTATGTCTGGAAAAGATAATCGGCGATTGCCGTCAATAGAAATGCGCCGATATAGTTCAGCTTCCCGTAAGTCTTTTCTACGGCTGGGCTCAACATCAAGAAAAGCAGCATGTTATTCATAAAATGCTGCATATTGCCGTGCATAAACGCGGCTGTAACGAAATTGTAACCGATATGATCTTTCAAAACCGTACCGATAAAGCACAGTACGATTATCAAAAGAGAAATGATTTCAGACTTAAGTCCGTTAACGATTGCCATATATTGTCCTTTGGTTGCTTGTTATATAGACAATATAGCAAAAAGGGCTGAATATGTCAACCCTTTATAAAATAAGTTTTTCCATATTAACCCAACTTATCCAATGCCGCTTCGGTGTATGCCAAATTGATATACGGAGTAATCCTGTCCATGAATTGTGTCAAACTCAAACCAACATTGTCGATAATGATATTCTTATAATGGAAAGAAAACTCTTCAGACCTATAAAGACTAACTCGTTCACATGACTGATGTGAGTCAGGAATTGAATATCCCATCATATCGCCATAAACCTGTTCTTCCGTGATTTTCCATCCCCTTATTTCCAAAGTTTGGATGCCAAGACCATCGGTCATAATCTCAAGCGGTACCTCGGCAATCAGCAAAATAAACTCTTCCGTACGACGTTCCTGCCGCCGATAACGACGATATACAAGATGTGGCGCATTGGTTAAGTCATCCAGACTCGCATATCTCATTCCGGTAAACGCTCTAGCGAACGGATTAGTATACAAGTTGGTCGGGGAAGTATTCATTCTGCTTCATCTCCACATGGAAATCTTTATCGAGGCCGTTTTCCTTGAGAAATTCGATAGCCTGCTTACGCTTGTTCCAAGCCATAGCATCCATGAAATCTTCCGTGGAAATAAAGCCAGGATGGTTTTCGATGTAATTCCGGAAATAGTAATGGACATAGTTATTAGTCCTATTCGATTCCAGAACATAGAATGTAATCATTTCAACTCCGTTTTATGGTTTACTTTCGTAATATAGCAAAAACAAATAAGTTCGTAAACCCTATTCCAAAGAATTTAATGCATCAATTTCCCAATAATACCGGATATACGGCCAAATAATATTAATAAAATCCGACAAGAACATATCTTCATTTGTAATTTTCTTGTCCTTAAACTCAAATTCTATATAATCATAATCATATAAAACAAGCGGTGCATCTGTAAATGTATAATCGTTACCGACATATGATACATCACATGTGCCGTAAATTTTACAATACGGTTCTGGACCATGATATAATATGGTAGGTTCTTTCTTGCCTGGATAAAACGTCTTAAATATTCTATCTGTTATTTGAATACCAACCATGCGGTCGTATTTATCATTTGCTGATACTCTTATAAACGGCCTATCCATAATTATTCCAATGCTTCTAAAGATTTCATTAAAAAATAATTCTCGACATTCATTTCAAATTTCGTCAAATCATTACATAGCCAATCGACAACTTTCTTTACCGGAATATCTCTATACTTATAACTCATAAAACCTTTATCGCTAGAAATCAAAGCACTTCTATAACTTGTTGGTTCATTATAATTATCGTATAATACTTTATTTACAAAAACCGTATTATGATACATTTCCACAATGAAATCGCCTTTTATGAAATTATAATCACCTTCTTGCACAAATCCAGCCCTTTTCAACTGTGCCCTATGTAACATATCAGCGTTCATTATTCAAGCTCCCCTAATGTCTTTTCAATTTCCATGTTATTAAGCCGCACAAGAATCTTATTTGAATCACCGCAAGCTATACTGATTAATGTATCTACAGGAACGGAATTATACCTATAAGGTTCCGCCCGATTAGTAGTCGCAATCCGTTGATCATTGCAATCCAAAAATATATTATCGTTCCAGATAATTACCTTAAATCCGGATTTATCGTTTTTCTCATATGTAGCCGAATATTCAGCTGTCTGAGTAAATCCATGATTCGATATGAAATCTTCAACAAGTTTTTGTTTTTCGTAATCTACCATAAGTATAGGCTTAACGTTTATTAGGCGGTGCATATCTGTAATATAGTAAAACTTAAACATCATGTAAACCCCATAAAACGGGTTGACATATATAGTGGCTTTTACTATATTATAATCATGGTTCTAATACACAACGGAAAAATCACGAATTTAAACATTAACCTTAAGACTGCGACTAAGGTCGTGGGTGAAGTTTCTAATCTGCATAAAGACAAAATCATACTTCGCTTTACTGTACCAAACCCAGATTACGAAAGTAATACTGGCTTCTGGTCGAATTACGGACCTACTACACATGAAAACGTATATCTTGAACCACATGATACTATTATAATTGGTGGAAACCGATTTGAATGTACGGAAATTTCAGATTACGAAGCTACCCGCCTCGTAAAAAACATTACAACCCTTATCGACCTGGAGAAACTGGTATGAGTCAAAACATTATGAAATTCAGCGGCGCAAACTGGTATGCTGTCAAGACCTTTACCAAGATTCTGGGTATTAGCGAAAGCAACGGAATCTATCTTGACAATAATGCCAAGGTTATCGAATCCAACCTAAAATCACTTGCAAGAAATACAGCAGACTCTTCAAACGGCTTTACTTTATATTCCGATACCGACTATATTGAATATAACGGTAAGCGTTATACAAACAAAAATTTAGACAAGCTTAAGATGATCGTAGAAAACGAACAGAATGAAGAGGCAATAAATGCACTCTGAGCATAAACCTACATGTGTCGTTGTCGGGGGAGCATTCACTATGCATCATCTCGATATAGACCGACTTGATGAATTTACGGTAGATACAAAAAACCAATGTATCAGATTTCCATTCATTGATTATAACTGGCATAAAGGTTTTTCAAAAGAAAGTTTTTTCTATATCTACAAAATTGACCAATATTCATTTTATATTAATGACCAATATGTACATTTTTTCTGTGAAAAAAATTTAGAAAAAGTATATTGGCATATATTCAACGAACTGCACGATAAAGTTGTCAAATATCAGCTTTCCGCATTGGAGTAACTATGTACGACGAATTATATGACAGCATTTTATCTGGTAAGTATTTACGCCCTGTTGGTGAAGAAATAAAGCCGGAATGGCCTGTTATGGTATATACTACGAGTTTTGGAAATGATGAATATTTCATAATCAAAAAAATCGATGACGGTTCTCATAATGACAGCCTGTATTTAATCGGTGTTGATTTTCGTCGTGTAAAAGATGGAAAATTCGATTATGATATGAATGACTATAATATCCTTGACTATAGAACATGTCGAGGCCTGCATTATCTTGGAAACTTTATCCGTTGCCGAGGTAAGACTATGCAGGAATTCATTAACAAGATTACTCCGTTGGTCGCAAACTTCAATAACGAAATGGCTATCGAAAAATTGGATTAATATGAAAGTACATCCATGTGCAATATTCATGCAAAAACTTATGCCTACATCTTATAATTTGATGTATGCTCAATGTAAGCGTAATCCGATGCGTTGTGTTATTATCAATCAGATTACGAAAGAAAGAACCTATATCGACGGGCATTTTGTAGACATAGAATATCATAATGATACTCTCGAAATTAATTATATCTGTATAGATTTAGTTGCTGGCCTATGCGGAATTCCGACGATGGACAGTCATTGCTATGTAACGTATAACGGTAAAATATATCACGATATGATGCAATTATACAGAGACTTCAAGAACAATGAACTTTCAAAAGAAATCGACGAGGCGTTAGCATGAATATACAACCGATAGCACTTACAAGGGATTTTTGGTCTTTAAAAACTTTTAACACCGATGAATATCATACATTCGATGATTTTTTACATTTTTTCGATAAAAATCCTATTAAATGCCTGTTTTTAAGTTATACACATACCGGCTGTACAAAAACTTATATACACGGCAATTTTATAGGTATTGAATATGAAGAAAAAGACGATGAGCTTTTAATCTATTATGTTACGGATGAAGAACTCCCGCATGGCCTTAGCCAATTATGTTCAGTAATTTATAACGGTAAAACTTATATAGACCCGTTGGAATTATATCATAATTATCAAAATGATAAACTCGAAGAAGCAATCGATGAGGCGTTAGGATGATTAAGCCATATATCGAATGTATAAATGTCTGGACCGGAAAAAACGATATTTTTATATTGTCGCGAAATCCGGCGTCGATTGACTATATGAAAAAATATCGTAAACTTGTCGGATTCTATAAGACAGATCCACTGCATTCCGACATAAAAATGATTACTCCCTTATTCGGTTCTGTTTTTCATTGCGGAAATATTGTTGTAAAATACGATACAAATAACGACAACTGGACGATTAAAAGAGAAGATGATTTCTGTAATCTAGTAGCGACATATGTAGAACAAGCACAATTCTCAAACGAGATAGATAACCTATGATGCATGTAATTGCGAAAAAACTTACTGAAGAAGATATGTTAGCAAGGATGAAATCCGGTAAATTTTCATTCTGTAATCTTGGTTTTGTATATTTGCCGTTCTATTTCGGTATAATCCTTAAAAATTACCGGCCAGCCGTTACGTATCATAATGTTTCATTCATCGACTTAGAACAGGATAAACATTTTCCACATATCTGGAATGTATATTATTATAATCCGGATAAATTTGAAGGCGTTGTAGTCTGGGAAGATAATGTTTCATATGTTACTTTCAGAGATAAAAAATATATGGATATGACACAATTACATTTTGCACTTGAAAATTTTAAAATGGAGAGGTTACTCTGTGCACTCGAATAAAATCAAATTTATGAAATTCATTACTGATTCCGATAATCAATATGATAAATATCAAATTATTCATGTCGGTGTCGGTTCTCATGAATATTTCCGGCATACCGACTTGCGTTTTTGCGGTATATCGTATGTCGAAGACACATTTTATATTTGGTGGGATTCTCCGGCCGATTACTATGACGAAGCGTTGAAATGGGATAAAGACTCTTTTATTATCTTTAACCGAAAAATATATACAGATTTAAAACAGCTCTGCCTCGCGATTGCGAACGATAAGAATATAAAAGCCATCGACGAAGCACTTGGATAAGGGTTGACACGTTCAGCCCTTTTTGCTATATTGTCAATATGACTAATGATGAATTCTTAAAATTACCGCATATTGCCGTATTACGCGAAGCAGATGATCTTGATTTCGTATATGATTATTTTTTGCTTTCACCTATAGAAGATCCTCAGTTTTATCCAGGAATTCATATGTTAAATGTTATCGGTTCCTATGTAATGGACCGTTCCAATAACAGATGTAAACTGGAATTTCCTGACCTTAACTATTCTGCAAATTTCTATAATTCAGACCATTTTGAATTTATTCATAATGATTTCAGAATTAAATTTAATAATCCGGCAAAATTTAATGAA
>Ga0310690_10003220_pt1 | contig 24892 bp, 27 predicted proteins | sample AusTroGonzalo_MG_2_FD_207661 | JGI IMG/M metagenome (GOLD analysis project Ga0310690, IMG submission 207661) | Bovine rumen microbial communities from tropical cattle in Woodstock, Queensland, Australia - Gonzalo_04 (v2) (version 2) | ecosystem: Host-associated > Mammals > Digestive system >... | reverse complement strand
CCTTAATATTTCTCCTCTAACCAACGGGAGAGGAACACATCGTTGAGGCTGTATACGGGATTCCCGTCAACGATGGTGTCGTCAAGGATGTTTTTCTCAATCAGCGACTCTACAATACGGTTTACCGACGAGGGGTTCCCCAACTTGTACTTGCGCAGGAAAGGACGTGATGTGACTTGTGTCACCTGACCCTCTTTGGCAACTGCTATCATAAAGTTCCATTGTCCGGAAGTCAGCAGCTGCCGATACTGTTCGAACACTGCAGCCTCCGACTGCAGTATCTGGCCAGCGGCCTGCTTAACCCTCTCCACATCCACGTTTTTCTTCGACAGATTGAAGACCGTATGACATAGCCGCTGGGTGAAATACGTGTGCCGTCGGGTCCATCCAAGTATCATGTCCACAGCCTCCTGACTGATGTTTTTTCCGGCAGCAGAAAAAAGGTCCACAATGAACTGTGCATAGACCTCTGCATCCAGTTTCTGCAAAGTCAGGAACTCTGTGCTGCGATAGAATGGATTGCGCTCCTCGCTGAAGATGTCAATCATCATGTGCCGCTTGCTGCCGCAATACAGGAAGGTTACGTTGTTGAGTTTTTGTATGATGGTACGCAGCATAGCTTCCACATTCGCTTCGGGATAATCCCTGATTTGCTGGAATTCGTCGATGGCCAGCAAGATTTTCTCGTCCTGGCTGTCGAGAAACGTAAGAAGCCCTTTCAGGGTCTGTTTCTTTTCCTCCTCGCTCTGCAATGTCAGCGATATCTGGGGGGCAGATGTCAGCGGGTCGTAGGTTATGAGAGGCCTGAGCGACTTGATGAACTTGGAAAACCGTTTGCCGATACTGCTTTTCTCAGGTATGGCTGTCATAATCGCTTCGGAGAGGGTCTTCACAAAATCGTCCAACGAACGGGTGGCGAAGATGTCGATATAGATGGGAATAATAGGCATTTCCTGAGTCCTAATTTCGTCAAAAAGGCGATAAATTAGGCCTGTTTTTCCTATGCGACGCTGAGCAATCAGCGTTGTATCAGCTCCAGAAAGGGCATTTGTGACCAGTTTTTCCAACTCGTTTTGACGGTCACAAAAGAGTTCTTTCGACTTGTAAGCCCTGAATATAAACGGGTTATCCATATTCAAACATAAATTTCACGCTGCAAATATACAAAAAAATGGAATTTCGCAAAATGTGTACCGCAAAATGTGAAATTTGTCAAAGGGACAACGACGAAGCGAGTGGTGGTGGAATAATGAAGAGAAATCCTTGAAATCAAGGCCTTCCACAACGAGACGGACGGACAGATGTATGCCAACTCGGAGAGCATCACGGCGATGTTCAAGGTGTACTGGAACTTCGTCTACACCGGAACCCCGTATGCCTTGCATCGGAAGGTAAGTCAGAAGAACTTCGGCACGGGTCTCTCCACCCGCTTGGCCGTGATTCCGCTACCCGACACGGGTATGGCTCAAAGACATCAGGAGGTGAAGACGGATGGTGATGAGGAACTGAAGACTTGGGCTTATCGTCTGGACAAGGTTGAAGGGGAACTCCCCGTCGAACCTTTGAACGACGAGACCTACGAATGGCAGTCGTCGCACCTCGAAATTGCCGAGTTCAACAACGACAAGGCCGACCGAACCCTGCTGAAGCGTATCCCGTACTACGGCATCGGCATCTCTCTGCCCTTCATCGTGATGCGCCATTGGGACGAGTGGCAAGAGAAGAAAACCCTGACGATAGACGACACCGACCGCAGGCTCTGCCGCCTGGCTATGGAGATCCAGTACCGCTGTCAGCAGTTCTTCTTCGGCGAGATGGCGCAGAATTATTTTGACGACCAGACGAAAGAGTTTGTGCAGCGCAAGCGCACCACGCGTTACAGCGAGTGCTACCTGAAGCTGCCCGATGAGTTCAAGACGGAGCAGTTTGCAGACTGTTTCGGCTGTTCAGCGCCGACGGCGGCCCGCAGCATCCTGAGGCTCAAGGCCGACGGCATCATCGAGAACGTCAAATGGGGCGTCTACCGCAAGCTCCTGAAAGAGCTGCCCTAAGCCCCCACCTCACCCCCGCCGGGACGCTCATCCTGACGGGGGTGATTGTAAATACTCGGAATAAATCAAACAGTCTTAAGCCATAGTCCCAAAACGGGGTCAGTCAGCTTGATTGCACCATTCTCCATGACAATCAAATCCTTTTCCATTAACGCTTTCTTTATTATGGCCACATTGGAAGAAGAGCCCAAGCGATAATCCTGAAGGACTTTTGAGGTGGAGAAACCACTGCCAACACCATCGGCAACTGCCTTGAGGAAATTCATCTGATAGGCTGTCAGGTTTTCCGTTTTAGTCTCAAACAGGTCCCTGTTTTGGTCAATCAACTCCTGCAAGGCCTCAGCAAGGATCTTCTCGGTAACTTTTGAATCGGTTCGTTGAAACACATACCACGAAAGCTGTTGGACGTAGGAGGAGTTGCCGTCAACTCGCTCCACAATCCATGCTGCTTGTCGTTTGGTGATGCTTTTTCCGAACAAACCGAATTTTTCGGCAATGTATTTGACCCAGTATTCCTTGGGGATGCGCTGCAGATAGATGATATCGCCAAACTTAAAGAAAGGCTTCGATTCATCGTCAAACAAGGCTTCCATCATGTGCTTGCGGCTACCGAAAAGGCAGTAAGACGTGAGTTCATGATGCTGCCACACGGAACGCAGTTTGGTTTGGAACTTAACTGTGTCGGCAAAATTTCCGATTTGCTGGAACTCATCAATACAAACCACGACGCGAATTTTTTTGCGTTTCGCGATGCGCTCGGGCAATTGCAACAAGTCTTCCGACGGACGTTCTTTAGAGGCAAGCTGTATTTTTATGGACATCTCGCTGGTCGGATCGGGAGAAGTGTTCACACCAAAGCTGAATCGGCTAAGGAAGGTTTTGGCATTATCGAGCCATTCATCCATCTTATTGGCAGTCTGGGTCAGCACCGCAGAGGCAAAGCGTTCGCAAAACTCTTCCTCGCTGCGGCATTGCTGCACATCCAAGTAGACGATTTTCAGGCTCTCGTTCTCAGCCAGTGCTTTGGCTTTCTTCACTAACGAGGTTTTGCCCCATCTGCGTGGGGAAACGATAAAGGTGTTCACGCCAAACTGGAAGTTGGAAACGAGTTTGGCAGTGTCAGCTTCCCGGTCGGTGAAAGCCTCACCGCTCACGGTTTTTCCGAAGACGAAAGGAATGTCCATTGGTATTTTGTAATAAGTTACTTACTAAGTGATCGCTTACTAATAAACTGCTTACTGGGTCATTTATTGTATGGAGGAGTGAAAATAATCAAATTTCTCAATTTATCATTTTATCAATTAGGACATTTGGAGGGCGAGGGAGACGTGGCTTCAATTGGGGTTATTCACGAAACGCAGTCAATACACAACTGGGACTCACCCCGTTCATATCCTCTTCCTTGCCATCTCTCGGCAAACGCGGCAGCCGCCGCAGCGATTTGTTTCTCCGTTTTCATGCCGCAAATATAGTTTTTATTCTCAAAACTCCTTGCGGTTTAGAATAAAAACCCTACTTTTGCATCCGATAAAACTGTCACATGTGACACAAATATCGGATAAATGGATATAAAAAGAGACCTATACTTACAGCAGCTGATAGACCGTCGCCACAACGGTATGATTAAGGTTGTAACAGGTGTGCGCCGATGCGGAAAGTCCTATCTGGTGTTCAACCTGTTCAACAACTACCTGAAATCAAACGGCGTGGACGACAAACACATCATCAAGGTGAATTTGGAGAATCGCCGTAACAAAAAGCTTCGCAACCCGGACGCACTCCTTGAATATATTGACGCACAACTCATCGACAAGGACATGTACTACATCTTGCTTGACGAAGTGCAACTGGTGGAGGAGTTTGAGGATGTGCTGAACAGCTACCTCGACGTTCCCAATGCGGATGTGTACGTGACTGGCTCCAATGCCCGTTTCCTTTCAAAGGATGTCATCACTGAATTTCGTGGTCGAGGCGACGAGGTTAAGATATACCCCCTCTCGTTTGCTGAGTTCATGTCCGCGTTCGACGGAAGCAATCAGCTCGGCTTGGATGAATACATGACATTTGGCGGTCTCCCTCTGATACTCTCCTATAAGACACAAGAGCAGAAATCGGCATATCTGAAGAACCTGTTTGAAGAGACCTATATCAAGGACATCAAAGAGCGTTATCAAATCCGTCACGAAGAAGAGTTTGAGGAACTGCTCAACATCATTTCATCGTCTATTGGAAGCCTTACCAATCCAACCAAGTTGTCCAAGACCTTTCAAAGCGTAAAGCATGTGAATGTCAATCCCGAAACCATCAAATACTACCTCGAATATCTCTGTGATTCATTCCTGGTTTCAAAAGCGATGCGTTATGATGTCAAAGGCAAGAAATACATCGACACCCCATACAAGTATTACTTCACCGATATGGGGCTGCGCAATGCACGTATCAATTTCCGTCAGGACGAAAAGACCCACATAATGGAAAACGTCATCTACAATGAGCTGCTGATTCGAGGCTTCAACGTCGATGTGGGTGTAGTGCCAGTGGTCTCTCGTGACGAGAACGGCAAGCAAGTGCGCTCCCAGTTGGAGATTGACTTTGTGTGCAACCAGGGCAGCAAACGCTACTATATCCAGTCGGCCTTCCGCATGAATGACGAGGAGAAACGGCAAAATGAGCAAGCTTCTCTAACCAAGGTGAACGACTCTTTCAAGAAAATCATCATCACAGGAGAGGAAGGTCTTGTTCATCGCAATGAGCAAGGCATCACCACGATGAGCATCTACGACTTCCTGCTCAATCCCAATGCCTTGGAGTTATAGAGGTGCCATGACTTTAATCAATCCCGCCCCTCAAACCGCCAAACTATGGATCATTTCCTTTCCGAATTGCTGAACTTAGGCGAATCCCCAAAAGGTCGTTAGCACGATAGCACGTATAACGATAGCACGTCTTTCTTTCAAAAACTTTTTCCTATCTTTGCGCAGCAAAACCTCAATCCATGGTCGACATCAACCAAATAAAACAATGGGCCATAAGCCGCTGGATGTTAGGCGAAAAGCATGGCATCTCACATTGGGAGCGCGTCGAGCGCAACGGCCTGCTGTTGGCCACGCCCGAATGTGATGTCACCGTCATCCGGCTTTTTGCCTATCTCCACGACAGCTGCCGTGAAGAGGACAGCTATGACGAGAAGCACGGCCCTCGCGCAGCCAAGATGATAGAAGGTTTGAGGGGAACCCTGTTGAAAGACTTGACGGATGAGCAATTCAAATTGCTTCAGGAAGCCTGCCGCCTACACACCAGCACCCACCGCACAGGCAATCCCACAATAGATGCTTGTTTTGATGCCGACCGCTTAGACCTTGGTAGGGTTGACATCATTCCACGCCCTGAAAAGATGGCCACCAAGAAAGGCAAAAAGCTGGCAAGTCGAATCAGCAGGTGGTCATAATGCAATTATTCTCACCAACTGATTGAAGCAATTCTATCGCTCTTTCAGCGGCCTCCTTATCAAGACCATGATAAGGATTGACAACAATCAACCTGGACAGCTGATGCTCGTTGAAATTGCTTTCGTCAATATCGTCAAGGATGACGTATTGGCAATCCTCCTTGCATTCCTTTAGCCAAGCATCTATTTCATCGCCTCGATGCCTGCATCCTGATGACGAAGGAGTCGCATCAATCACGTAGCCGGGCAAGCCTCTTTGTTTCCACATGTTGAGTATGTCCCTGTAAGTCATCAAAGACTTCCACGAAGACGTTACCACTATGTCGGCCCCCGTCTTTTCTATGATTTCCTTCAGATACCCAACGCAATTTGTGTCAAAGACAGCCCCGAACTCATCGTGGCAGGGAAGATCTTCTTTCCCGAGGATGTGACCATAGTAGGCTGTGTCCATTACACCGTCGAAATCAAGGAAGATAACCTTCATGGGTTTCTTGGCCTTCATCTTGATTCTTTGAAATACTCCAATATGGCATCCCAATCAGGGAATTGCTCACTACCAAATTGTATGAGTTTCCCTTGAAATTCAGAAGCACCATTTTTCATGCGGTCATCAATTAGGTAATCTCCTTTGTTTAGGTCTTTGTGATGTGTGAGAATAAGCCTTTTATAGGCAACATCCCCTAAATACTGCTTCACCCACACAAGCTTATCCGCCCATGCTGAAGGATTGTTCCAAGGTGCCGTAGAGAGAATATATACATCGAAATGTTCAGCCAGATAGCGGTAGGCTTCGATTGCGCCTTTCATGGGCTTCATCAAAGAAAAGATGCCAGGCACATCATCCAAATGGCCTTCGTATTCTTTCATGGTTTCATTGGAAAGATATGGAAAAGCCGTGGTAAAATCCACCAGCACATTATCCAAATCGATGTAGACTATTTGCTTTGCCATATTCAATTATTGTTTCAAATGCATTACGCCTAACCAGCTTATAAGAGAATCTTTTTCCCCTTGTACTCCATTTCAATCTGAAAGCCATTATATTTTTCATTCAGCTCAAGGGCTTCTTCTCTTGAATCTACAGAAAAACAGTCATCGTAATAGGAATCACCACCCCCACTAAAACTATGGAATTCAGAATACTGGCAAAGAACCAACGCATCACATTCAGGACACCTCTTTAATACGCGACATCCGTCATCCCAAATATGTAAGGGTTTTCCATTACATTCACTTCCAAAATGTTCCACAATTACAAGTTTTCTAAGATGCTCTCTTTGCTCATCTTTATTCGTCATCTCAAATGCTTTGCAAATATTACCCATAGTTAATTGTGTTGAATTAAACCTTCTTGCTCTAACAGCTTCGCAGGTCTTGCCCCGTTTTGAGTGCGGCTCTCGTCTATTTGTTTAAAAAATCATTCTACAGCTTGCTCTGGCTTAACGACAGATTCCAGGTATTGTTTAAACGCATCATAATCACCGCAATAGAAATCTATGTCGATGGTGTCTTTGCATCCGCTTATCAACCCCTTTTCGGATTTTTGCCAGATTTTCCATTCTTTTCTATCGGGGCCCGTGGCATTATATCTTGCAATCCAATATTTGTATTTCTTGAATCTGGAGTCATTAAGATAATTATCCCAGATTGGTTGATTGGTATAGATAATCGGGCGGACACCCATTCTCTCTTCAACCTTTTCCAACCATTCCAACGCCATGGACCGCATCCGTTCGGCTCCATATTTTTTTATGGTATCATCTTTCCATTCCAAATCCAAAGCGGGTGGAAGATCACCTGGAGCCCATTGGGCGGTTCCAAAAAAGTTTCTCAATTGGTCATCAACCGAATCCTGAGAACTCAAATAATGGTATGTCCCCCTTACTATGCCGTGTCTTTTGGCCTCAATCATTCTAACCTCATACATTTTTTCCTTGGTGGCCACACCTCCTGTAGCTTTCAGATACACAAAAAACACTGGCTGCATAAAGATCTTTTCGTCTGGTTTCGGGGTTGACAGCACATTCCCGTTCTTGTCGCAATACAAAGCCAAATTGTTCCAGTCTATATCCGTCTGCCAACGCGAGGCATCGATTCCATAGACGCTTTTGCCTACCACATAATTTGCCCCATCTGGCTTTTTCAGACTCCCATTTGAATGTCTGCCGAACTCCATACTGCCATCCTTCATAACCGAACGGCCTAAGCCTTGTTTGGTGTTTTTGCTCCAGTTGCCTATATACGTTGCGACAATCTCAGAATCCAACATACCTTGCTTGCTCTTCCCTTCCATATAAGCCTCGCTGTATTGGGCAATTCCAAAGCCGTCCATATCCAGTTCAGCATTGAGGCGCCCATCGTAGACATAATTACGCGTCGTTTTTTTCCCAAATTTAAGCAAGTCCTCTTTCCACTCTCCTTCATAAACGGCTTCATTATCTGTACCGACATGTGTTTTGTACTGCCCGTATCCATTCCTTTTAAGGTCGGCTTTAGTGATGGAGCCCGTATACAAGCCCCCGTCTATCACCATATTCGTCGTGTCAATAAAATCTTCGGGTGTTTCTTCTACCAACGGTTCTTCAACCTCGTGTCGGAAAAACGGCGATGGCAAAGCCAGACCTATGAGAAAACCTAAGAGTAACAATCCTATGGGAAGGATACTGTTTTGATGTGTTTTAAACCATTCTTTCATAATAAAATCTATTGATCAAAAGTTATAAGTTTAATTAGGTGTATTCATGCAAAACTTTGCCGTTTGCCTTGTTATTATCAATTTAAACGTATCTCGCTCTCAGTAAAGAAATCAGCCCCGCCATCAGTTTCAACCAGATTAAATTCAAACAATGCACCGTCTTTAGCACGCTTAAACGTACCTCTATATTCTCCATAAACCAGATTTCCCTCAAACCAGCCAGTGGTTCTACCATCAAATGACTCAGTAAGCTCAATCCTATTTCCAGTTCTTCCTCCTCGTAGTATTAGGGATGAATTGTTGCCTCCTTTTCTTTGTGAATCGTAATAATATCTTCCAGTTACTGTTGTCTCGTCGATAAGTATTGACATATGGATATTTGCACCTACGGAACCGATAAAATGGTGAATTTCACAATTAGACGTGATTCTTTCTTTAGTCCCTCTTCCTAATACAAACCATAACACTAAAGCAATTGCAAGTGCCATTAGTCCCATGATTAGGAAGGTTTTTATAAAAGCGCTCCCTTTATCACTTTTTTGTTCTTCTTTTTTTCTTACTGAATTATGCTCCATTTTTTCTAGTAAACAGTTTTTATCTTTCATTTCATATACGGGGCTTCTTTATATTGAAGACAAAGACGAATACCGGCAGGTGATCCAGCGCAACGATTGGTTACTTGACAATCTTCCGGACCACTTTCCATTACTCCAGTACCTCCCCGTAACACTCGTGCAGCCCCCCTAGAGGGGCCCTTGGGATTAATTTGAGGGCTACCGTTATATGGACCATACCAATCACTACACCATTCCAATGCGTTTCCACTCATATCATAAAAACCGAGTTCGTTGGGCTGTTTTTGCTTTACTATGTTTTCTCCACCGTAAGTGAACCAAGCTACGTCATTCATATTATTACTTCCTGAGTACTTATAACCCTTACTTCTCCTGCCTCCTTTTGCCGCAAATTCCCATTCAGCTTCTGTTGGAAGGCGAAAAACCGCTCCTGTTATATGATTTAACTTTTGAATAAACTCTTGGCATTCAGACCAATCAACTTCAACCGGCAGCTCTTTATTACAATTAATAAAAAAATCACGATTGATGAGCGATGGTATCTTCCCCCCCATAACCGCCTTCCAAAGTGCTATTGTTACTTCTGTTTCTCCCATATAGAACGAGTTTACCATCACTTCGTGTGATGGTTTTTCATCATCCCATTCGCTATTGTTGTTGCCCATTATAAACGTACCTCCTTCAACGGACTTCATAGTAAACGACACCCCATGAACTGTATAAACAAGACTACCTTGCTGGAAGACTTCAATTTCTATCATTCTTTCATCTGATTGTACTCGAATAACACCATTCCTCGGTGTACTATTATTATCGAAAGCGCTCAAGACAAGAGTGTTCCCCGAAACCTTTTTTGACACCCAATTTGGGCAATCCACCACAATCCATCCTTCGCCATCAGTATTGATTTGTAATGATTCAGAACCGCCCTGTTCAGAGAACGAAACCGATCGTGCAGAAGAATTAATATAGGTGGCTTGCTTTCCGTCTTGAATAACCTTAAGCGAGGTCCATTTATTTCCTATACCTTCAATTAATCCACTTCTAATCTTTATATAGGAACTTCTTTCTGTTTTGTCATTATTCTGATAGACTGTTATTTGCAAAGAGTTGCCTTTTTTTTGAAAAGAAGCCCAGTTAACATATTCTTCGTCTTCGACAACCCAACAATTCGCATTGGTATACACAAGCACTTCTTGTTCGCCCCCGGTCCATTCAAAGATGACACTATTTGTGTTCAGATCCAAGTATCTAGAATAGAAAACAACCTTATATGTCACAACCAATGCGAGGAAAAAAATACCTGTTATTAGAAAAACCAATGCATTATTTTTCTTTTTCTCTCCAAACATTTCAAATAATCTTTCGGTCAAATCTCATTTAGAAGAATCCAATACCAATCGAAAACCATAGCAAGTATCTCTATAACCAGGATCTATTTTATAACGTTTCGTTACACGGCAATAAGAAGAATTAGAGTACCAGCTACCCCCACGCACCACTCGTTTTGAACCATCTGCAGGTCCTATCGGATTGGTCTCTATATTATTATTATAATATCCATACCAATCTTGGCACCATTCCCATACATTACCACTCATATCAAATAGGCCAATTGCGTTTGGCGTTTTGCTTTTCACGGGATGACTTGAGCTATTGCTGTTGTCTGAATACCAAGCCACATTAGCAAGGCTATTGCTTCCTGCGTACTTGAAATCGTTTCTTTTATTACCTCCTTTAGAAGCATATTCCCACTCCGCTTCAGTTGGCAAACGGAAACACTTTCCCGTTTGCGAATTCAGTCTACGAATGAATTCTTGACATTCATACCAATTCACATAATACATAGGAAGGTCTGCTCCCAAACCACGCAATGGTGATGATGAATTGACCAAATTTCGCTGGTAAATTACCGTTGTTCCCATAACAGCCTCCCACAATCCCTGTGTCACTTCAATCTCACTAATATAAAAAGAGCTCACGGTTACGCTATGAGTAGGTTTTTCGTCATCATCGGCAATACCATCATTGTTCTCACTACCCATCTGAAAGGTGCCGCCCTCAACAGGTTTCATAACGAAAGAAACACTCTTTATCGTAATAACAATATCATCAGATGATATTGCTTGTCCCTCTTTTTTATCAATTCCATAAATACAAAACCTATACACAGCGCTCATTATTAGAGCAAGCAACCCGAGAATGGAAAAAACGACAAAAAACGCTCTACCACCTTTACTCATAAACAGTCGTTACAAAAACAATGATACCAACAACAAAAATGCCACCCACCATGCAATCGCACCTATGACTATCCAAGCTATCCATCCTTTACTACCAGACTTCTTTTTTACAAATGTCGCACAAACCTTTACGTCTGAGTTTGGCATCACGAATGTACGTTTTCGACCAAGACGGACAATACTTGAAGCTGTCGAATATGACAGCTCACCCAATTCATATCCGTTTTCTGGATTGTCATAAATGCTAATTATTTTTCCTGCTTTTTCTGTATTGGCTGAAAATGTGATATAGCCATTATTAGAAGGAACAGCAATAATATTATATTCCAGTACTGGAGGTGGAGGAGGGGGCACCACTGGTCCAGGTTCAACAATTACAACACTATCAAGTACCTGCTTAATGGTTTTACCCCATTCCATTGCTTGCGGACGGTCATGTGGATTTAAGCCGAAGGCTCGCTTGAACAATTGTTGAATTTGAGGTGGCACAACATTAAAGTTGTTGTGAAGCTTAGCAAATGACTTTATCTTCGACGCGTTGACACCAAACGGAAACAGATTCTCTTTTATGCAATACGGTATAGTATTGCTTTCTTCTGAATCCACATAGGGAACAACGACATAAGGATGCAAGCCAAACAGCAACTGATAGAACACTACGCTGACTGCAAAATTATCCCACGACTTTGTAAGAACGTCCATTTTGTTTTGTCCAACACCCTTGTAAAACTCAGGCGGAATATAAGTGTCAGTTGCGGCAGTTCCTGGAAACAGCAGTCTACCAACGTCACAAATTTGAATGGAGTCCATATCAACAATGGTAACCTTCCCCGTTGGGGTAACAAGTACATTATCCGGTTTGAAATCTTTTAGAATATACTTGTTTGTGGCATGAAGAATGTGTATGGGTATGGCTATGTTGTTGATCAACTTCATACGAGACACAAGAGCATACTTGATGTTGTATTCCTTGTCGAACTTGTACCACTCGGCTTTTAATGCACGCTTTAGCTTGGGCAGTATTAAGATGGTCAGCTTTTTGCTGTCCGGGAATGCTGTCGGCATTAAGAAGCCTATGAAAGTGCCGCTCTGATTATAAAGCGTTTCCAGGGGCCAGGCAAGCATCATACTGCTTCCAACAAAATTGCTTGGGGGATTCTCCACCATGAAGCGTATTTTCTTTTCTTGCTCCTTGGTTTGCTTTGGCTTGAAATACAACTTGGCACACACACTATTAAACCGCGAAGGACACGAAGTCACACGACGCACTTCACCTTCCCCACCCGACGAGAAAGGCTCATCCTCAAGGTTGACACTTTCTTTTTTATAAGTGTATACTATCATAAAAGTTATTATCTACAAAAACACACCTAAAATCATGGTCTTGTCATCTTGCTCCTTCACGAAACCTTTCGTTCCAGACTCAATGAATTTATACCATTTCTGTTTTCTTTCATCTTCAGGAACATTGTCCTTATGGAAAGAAGCCAGTGTTTCTTCCAAAGGATTGAAAAAGCCTTCAAAGGGCATGTTTTGGTCATAGTATTTTCCGGTCTCGGCATTCTGAGCTGTGCAGAGCCACGCCGTGCTTTCGCAGCCATCGCTCATCACTGCAAAGGCGTCTACGGGTTCTCTTACAACCATGCTTTCAGGCACCAACACACCCGACTGCACATAGTTCGGGATGTCCCAAAACTCTGAAATCAAGAAAAGCGTTTGGTTGGCTTCATCGCCTTTGTGCGGAGTCATAATAGCTTTCCATCCACCTGCTGCGGTCTTGCAACCCATGCGGCCATCACCCACATGTACGGCCAGCAAACCCATAGGAGAAAAGATAACCGCGAGACAAGTGGCCGAAAGCGACTTCAAGTCCACATTGTTTTTCTTGGCCACCATTTCAACCTCATTGCGGATGGTCTTCAGCACGAAATACGACTTTTGAAGCCACTCCGCATCAGAAGGCAGCGTGTTTTTATCCATCCAGCCCTCTTTTTCAACAAGGTTTTTAAAGTGGAGCGTACCTCTCTCAACGACAACCTTTGAACCCATATCGGAATGAGCTGCCGAGCCAGCACCATCGGAAACCACGGCAACGCCCCAGCCTTTTCCAAGGATTTCAAACTTGCTGTTATCCTGGCAAGGCATGTTGCTCTCGATATGACCATTGCCTTTCACCGAAGCACCAACCACGACCCATTCGCCTTGCTTCTGGTTCGGTTCGGGTATAGGTTTGTTATCTGGATCTGGTTTTGGCTTTGGTTTATTACCGCCCTCTATCAGTTTCATCTTCTTTTCTTTTACTTCGTTAACATACTTCCCTTTGGGATATTTAATAAGATAAAAATCGCATGCTGTAACTGTAGTACATGCCTTAAAAGCTTCATCCTCTTCCTTCTTTGTCTTATCCAAAAGGCTTTCTTTCTTCGCTACTACTTCCTTCACAAACCTTCCATTAGGATATGTGTTCAAGTAGTAATCACACGCCGAGATAGTTGAGCATCTTTCATAAGCAGCATTTTCTTCCCTTAATTCTGTATCAACCGAAGCAACTTGCGATTGGTTCTTTCTGCGCTTACGAAGAAGTATGACTAAAAGCAATGCAACTATGGCTATAGCTGCTAATGGATACCATAGATAACTATGGCTTTTTGACTGTGTTTTTGAAAGTTCTTGAATTCTGTTTTTCGCTTCTTGATAATGGTTTCCTCCCCCATAATCCTCAAAAACATCTAAATAAGTCTGATAATCACGGACTTCATCTGTCCTTTTGCATAATAACCAACATCTTTCATCCACTTTTGCAATAAAATCATTATCCTTGGGCCAACGTTTTAATGCAGACTTATAATCAGACCAGTTAACACATGTATTCAAGGTCGAGTCTTGTACATACTGTATAATCCACTTATTCGCATCGTCTTTGTGGTTGGGATTATTACCTCTAATGCTCAAATACTCGCGATAATGCCTCACTGTTGCATTATTTTTCCCGACGATTTGACTCCATAACCAATTGTCGGCATCAGAGATATATTTGTTCTCTGGATTATTTTGTATAAATTGAATAACATTATCGAAAGTCCTCTCACATCCGTCCCAATCTTGTTTGTCTTTGTCATTAGTTACCTTGGTTTCAGTCTTAACCGTTGATTTGTTAACACTATTATTATTTGTACTCGTTACTTTTCCTGTTGAAGTAGTCTCAGTAACATCCTTAAATCGGCCATCGGGGTATTTTTTCTTGTATTCTTCATCATTACGATTATAACACTTACATTCTTCAACACAATCCGAAATGACATCATCATAATGCTCAAAATAGTTTTTAATTAAATTCTGTTTAGTTCTAACAACGCTCCCTTCCTCCCCAAATACAGATTGTAATCGCTCCTTGGTGTACGCCTTATTTAACTGATCTCTAAACTTTTTAATCTGCGCCTCGTATGCATCAACATTATCACCGCTAAAACTAACTCCATAACTAGCATCGCCGATAATGTAATATAAATACTTTGCGTTATTATTACTATTTATTTCTGATTGTAGTGAATTTGAAAACGTTGAGATAGTATTAGGTTTTATCGAATTGATTACTTCCTGATTCTTATATTCTAAAACTTCACACGCATCTTTAACCATCTCTTCGCGTATCTCGCCAAACATTTCAATCATTACTGATTCCTTCGTCTGTTGGCCAAATGCGGAACCATAACCCACTAAAAGCAACAGAGCTATTATCCATCTGATGTTTTTCATAATGTGTCTGTTTTTAAGGTTAAATTGTGAAACTATCCATCCAGCCACCGTCACCCGTGGCACCATTCGACATGTTTACGGTTTGTCCGTTTTCAGCCTTGGTCACTGTACCCATGCTGGCACTCAACCATTTGAAGAACTGACCGAAACGCATCCCTTTCAGTTTGGCAGCACCCATGCCTTCACCGGCTATTTTTTGTAAAACTGCCATATCGGCACCTTCTACGCCTACAGGTAGGAAGGCGTATTTCTTAGCCGCTGTATCGCTCTTGATGCGACGGGCAAGACCATCGATGTCCTGACCTGCATTAGGCTCACCATCAGTCATCAAGATAATCCATGGACGGTAATACGGCTGCCCCGTCTGCTTATACCAGTTCTTACGGGCTTCCACCTTGTCGATGGCCTCATTCACAGCGTCCGCCAAAGCCGTATCACCGTCACCTGTCAGCTCAGGAATAACGACATTCTCGGGTAGGGCAGGTTCCTGCACCACTTGAACATAGTCATTGAATGTAATGATACTCAATTCCAAACGTTGACTTGTAGTCTCATCGGTGCATATTTCGTTGTAAAAATCACGCAAGCCTTCATTCAACAAGTCCATTTTTGATATGCCACCTTCCACCACGTTGTATTCATGTCCATCAACAAACATAGTACGACCTGTGTACACCATATTGCTTTCATCCACAATTTGGCGCATTGAGCCAGACACATCCAACACTAACACGCACAAGCATTTCTGCTCAAAGTTTTCGGCACTTTCAGCCGAGAAGTCATTTTTTGCCATAACTTTTAGTGTTTAGATTGTGAAACTATCCATCCAATTATCAAGCGGATCTGGTGTGAGGTCCACTTTATCACCTTCAGCGTGATTTACGATGGTTCCCATGCTGGCACTTAACCACTGGAAGAATTGTTTGAATTTCAATCCCTTTAATTTAGCAGGAGCCATTCCACTGCCTTGAAGTGTTTGTAAGGTCTGCATATTGGCACCTTCAATGCCAACAGACATGAAGACATAGTGCTTAGCCTCTACATCACCCTTAATTCTTGCCGCAAGGCCATAAACATCTTGTCCGTCGTCAGGCTCACCATCAGTCATCAAGATAATCCAAGGCCGATAATACTTCTGCCCTGTTTCCTTGTACCATTTCTTACGGGCTTCAACCTTATCGATAGCTTCGTTCACGGCATCCACCATCGCCGTTGAACCGTACGCAGTCAAAGTAGGGATGGTGACATTTTCAATCAATGCTGGCTCCTGAAGGGTTTGCACGGTATGGTTGAAAGTCATAATGCTCACCTCTAATCTTTGACTGGTGGTTTCATCGGCCATAATTTCATTATAAAAATCTTGAAGACCGTTGTTCAGTTCTCTAATTGGTTCACCGTGCATTGAGCCGGACACGTCCAGCACTAAAACGCACAAACATTTTTGTTCAAAGTTTTCAGCACTTTCGGCTGAGAAGTCATTTTTTGCCATAATTGTATTTTTATTTGTGTTTATTATTAAATATCAAATGTGTTACACCATGATAAATCTTTCAAGTCAACCGAATCATCGGTCATTGCAGGCAATTCAACCATATAGTCATACCATGATGGATGGTTAGTTGTCAAAATACTCGACAGACTTTTATTGGAATCATTCATCCCATAATTTAGAAACCCATATTGTTTCTCAGATACATCTTTTCTAATAGAAGCAAATTGGTCACCTTGCAATAACTCATCAATTGTCTCGCTAGTTACGAGCACTAACAAAGGACGATAATAAGGTTGACCTGTTTCTTTATACCAGCGTTTTCGCGCTTTTATCCTTTCGACAGCACAATCTACAGCATGAAACACATCTGAGCTTCTCACTATTTGAGGCATGGCAGAACTATTAACATTAGCTGGTTCTTGAAGTATCTTGATATCTTGTCCAAAAGTCATCACAGATAATTCCAAGCGCGATAATGCAATTTCATCCTTTTCGATAAATTTGAAGAAATTGCAAATTTCTTCGTTCACCCTTAACAATGACTCGTCGCTCATGGAAGCAGAGACATCAACCAAGAGTACGCATAGCCATTTCTGTTCAAAGGTTATGTAGTCCTCGTCCGAGAAGTCATTTGTTGCCATAACGGATGTTGATAATAGAAGTTGTTTTTATTCTTGCTGTCTTGCTCTATCAAGTCTATCAATCACCCTGTTGATGTAGTCAAAATGCTGGGTGTAAATATCATTGATGACTTGCTCAACATCATCATTAGCTGGAGTATAATAACCTCTCTGATAGGTCTCTTCCGTTTCGGTGGAAAAACCTTGACTTCTAAGGAACTTAATATCGTTCTGCAAGGTTTCCATGACATTCTTCATTATCCCGCAAAAATCGCCAAGATAACTGCGCATTTCCTGCATACAGCGGATTTGCTCGTCCAAACTCATTTCATTCATGACTATCTGATTTTATAGGTTATACAAATTATTTCTGGTCTCTTGCTTCGGTTAATTGAGCAATCACCCTGTCAAGGAAATCGACATGCCGCGTCTGCATGTCTTTGCTCAAATCATCAATAATAGCGCGGTCTGGCCGATAATAGCCACCATGATACGTCGCCGCTATATCCTCAGGAAAGCCTGCCCGGACATAATACGCCAACATGTCTTCAAGGTCATCCATTTTCTGCGTCAGAATTTTGGAGAAATCCTGAACGGTTCCTTTCATTTCAATCGCTTTCTGCAATTGTACTTCTACGCTGTTTGCCATTTGTATATGTTTTTATTTGGTTTAATCTATTTTAATTTCCTGCGCTTCTTTAAGCGATGATAAAACACTTTCCAAATACGGAATACACAATTGTTCCATATAGATTATTATGCTTGAGGTAACTTGCTCATTGAGCACATTACAGTACGAAATATAACGTTCACATGTCTCTATTGCAAATCCTTTACTTCTAGCTTCAGCTGCTAATGCTATTGGTGTAGCAACGATACGCTGGGCTTTAAGACCCTCCACATACGCTCTTGTGTCTTGAATTAGTTTCTCTGTTTGTTGAATCTGTATTGATATTGTTGTTGCCATTGAATTATGCTTTAAATGAATAATCTCATTAAGATAGTTGTCCTTTTTCGTCTATAAAAATATCGGGTCTTACAAGATCTATCAAACGGTCAATGTATTCAAGATGATGATTGAGGTCTTCAATAACGTGTTGCACTTCATTGCCCAGAGGAGTGTAGTAATTGGTTCTATAAGGTGCCATGATTTCACGAAAAACATCATCTTTCTCCAAATGGTCAACTTGTAGCGACAAATCGTCCATTTTAATCTGTATTTCAGACCTAAAATCGTAAAGATTCTCTCGCAAATCTCTAAGACTATTTATTTGTTCCTCAATACTCATAATTTTACTCATACGATTAGTTTTTTTCAAATTTACCAATGATATCCAAGGCATCAGAACCAGTGAATTCTATTACTTCATCCATTTGAAGGAAATACACATATACAAAAGGAAAACCCGTAATGGTTTCATCAGGGAAATGGAACACATAGTATTCAGCGGTTTTATAATCCCCTAAATAGTCAATGCATTGACCATATTGCTCAATGAGGCTTTGGGCTTTTTTTATTACTGCTTGTGGTATCTCCTTGCTCATAATATGCTGTTTTTAGATTTCAAAAAGACATGCATAGTCTATGTTGAATATTTTGTCGTCAACTCTCAAAACCCCATAACTGTGCGTTGGCTTTGATGCAAGTTTTTGTGAGCCGTCTTGCCTCATCAACAAGTCATCAAGGCTTCTTTTGCCATCCGCTCCCTTACTCATCTCATATCTTTGTGGCTCTATATAGTACAACACGCCATCAGTATCACGTTGCAAAATAGTGGCGTGACCCGATGAATCATCACTCCATCTTACCATCACTACATATACGCCTTTTTCTTTACAAGTCTCTTCAAAGTAGTTTCTATAATCATCTGTGGTCATCTTTTTTATCCCATTCTTTTTCATCCAATCGTCAGTGTGAACAGCCTCAGCTTTTGTCCCATCCAAGTTCTTCCACACATTGAGGTATTCGCTTGCATTAGAAATCTTTTCGTTCAATGACCCGGAACCCTTCACATTGCCTTTTGCCTTAACGTCAAATCCTCTCAACCGCAAAGCATAGGCCGTGGCACATGTGGCACAGTTGACTTTGAACTGCTCGTAGTGCTTTTTGTCATTGGGATTGTATTCAGGATTCTTACGGTATCTTGTGCCGTTTATGGTTTCAAAATCACCATTAGGATCCTCAATGTACTCATCAATCAAATGAGGATTCGCATTTTGTTTGTCAGCTTCAGAAACACTCATTTTGGCACCCTGCTTAATACCCAAAGCGTTTTCCAAATCCTTGTTGTTCTTATCAAAAGCCTCGGCCTTTTTCATAAGTTCATGTGTCCGAAATGCTAAATCGTCAACAGATTTTGGCTGTTGAGAGCCTTGTGGTTTGGAAGTGGATGAAGGATTCGACAACACCGATGCTGCTGCGGTTCCTCCTGGTCCAACATTCATTGCTTCTTGAAGATGAACCGAAACATTTTGAAGGTAGGGGAGAAAACCTTGCTGAATAAAGTTTATCACTCCTTCGGCTGAAGCTTCATTCTTTGCATAATAAGTATTCATGTAATATGAATAAATATCTTCTGGAAAGCCATAGCGTAAAGCTTCTTCCAGCTTCTCTTTAGGGATAGTGATGGCATGCATCCTTAATGCGTCCGAATATGCCTCAATATCCGAAATCAGCGTTTTTACAAGCTCGTTAAGATAGAAGATACTGTTATCCATATTTCAATACCTTTTTTATAGTTCGCTGCCCGCTCTCATTAAATGCTCACGAACATCACTCAAATAGGGTTTGTCAAAGTTGTTTATCTGATTCAACATGCATCCCAATTCGTTATTAACATGACCCATATATTTGCTATTCACCATCTCTGTAATCTCAGTTCGTAGTCCATTTTGACGGAGATAAGTAAGAATGTCGGACACTTTTTCATTCAAATAGTTTATGTCTCTCTCAACCTGTCCAAAGCATTCTATTACGTCATCAATGGATTTTATCTGCTCTTGTAAACTCATTTCACTCATAACGAATCACTTTATTTCTGGTCTAAAAAATAATCCAACAACAGGAGGAGCACACGTCAAAACAATCCTTGCAGTTCTTTTTCCGCAGAGTTCTTTTATTTTAGAGTGATACTCAGAAGATGTAACCTCTTGCGAAATGAAATTTTTATGAGCCATTCTATACTTACTCCTTCTTTCCAACCAAGGATGTTGCTTCACGGCAATATCAATGTCATTGGAACGTTTGATTTGTGCATTTATATAGTCCTGTTTCAATTGCCCTAAATCAAACACGGTTCTTTTTGTGTCCTTGCTCAATATTGAAGTCACGGTTGCCATCAGTCTTTCTTTATCCTCCTTCCAAACCACATGACTATCCGTGGCCAATGATACCTTAAATGCTTTGAGCTCAGCATTCTCTTTGTCGAATGCATTAAACACCGCATTCGCTTGTTTCAAAACATCCTTTAACTGCTGTTCCGTTTTATTAAGATCAGCAAACTGCATCGACGATACCATTTCTTGCTGCACACCTGAATACTTCGTCACTACTGCATTCTTATTATACCTGTCACAATAATCTTTAATGACAGAAACCGACCTCTCTGCATCTCCTCTCAGGGTATCAATTTGTTTCAGCGCATCAATCCTGTCTTTAATTACGGAAAGACTATTCTGTCCAGAATGTGGAAAACCATTGATATATTTTTTTATCTCATCAAAATATGCTTTATAAAAATTCATTAATCCATTCTCTGACTTTACCATCTCGTTCATAGGAAGCAGCACGGCGCACCCTTCTATAACCCCATTCAGTTTCAGTTTATACCCGTCTGCATCGGCATAACGCATTTCTGTTTTGACTTTGTTTATCACCTCTTTATATCTAACAATTTCCGGAATGGATTCGTTGCCAAAACTTTGAAGCACAGACTTTAAAGAATTCTCTGCTTTAACCAAAATGACATCTACTTGCTTTGCCATGGCAATTCGTTCTTTTACAATTGCCAAATCATCTTTACCTTGATGCGGGAATTCGGAAACATATTGCTTCAATTCTGTCTTGTAAGCATTAAACTTATTCAAAATCACTTTGTCTGCTTCAATTGCAGCATTGATTTGGCTCAAAGTGTTCCCATCTTTTACAAAAAGGTTTTGGATGTCTATTAGCTTTTGGGTGTTAGATTCTACGACTGTTTCCACTTTTTCCGTTTCAGATAGTCTCATTCGCTCCATGCAAGTCATTGCTAATCCTCTACAGTTTTCAATTGCTTTTTTTGAATTGTATCTATCTGGAAAAACAGCAAGTTTTTTTGCCTCTTCACCCATCTTAGCCAATTTCAGACGCAAGGGATGCAACGATTCCAACTTCTTTTGCATAGAATCAAATTGAAAAGTTGTTGTAAAATCATATTTATCCAAATACTCTGACAACTCATCAGATGCTTTACCAAACTTGGATATTTCCGCTTCATTTTGAGACAAATATTTGATAAAAGATGCCAACAAGCCTTTGTCAATATTGATAGATTCATTGACATGATGAAGCTCTCCGATGGAATCAATCAGAGAACTGTACACACTGTTTTGTATTTGATTATCAGGCATAGCGATACTTTTCAAACAAGTTAGACATATATTCAACCACATTGTTTTTCTTACCTTCGAAAGTAATATCAGAATAGGCTTTACATTGCTCATACGCTTCGCCATCGGCTTTGCCGTTCAACACTATCATCTGTCCGCTCTCCTCCGGAGGAGCAACTTTCAAACCGCCAAGATACATGTTGGCCACATCAGCACCTTTCAACAAAATCATGTTCTCAAATAAGGGGAGTTCCTTGCTGGTCAAAACGCCATTAGTTTTAAACATGGTGTCATACGATAGGCAATGGACAATACAATGTATTCCCAAAGGTCCACCTTCGGCAAGAAGGGTGGCCAATTTCTTTGCTGCTACTGAAGGCTCAACACCAAATTTGCCCGGTTGCGGTTTTAACTCGTAACAATTCTGAGCATTCATAACAGCCAACACAATCCTTTCTTCTGTCATTTTTCCTTCCTTTTGTTCAGCTTTTCTACGTTCCAATTCCACAATAATCTCTTCAATGTATTGAGCTGCATTTTGGGAAGTTCCTGTTGTAAGCACTTCCGATACACCTTGCATCTCTTTCAAGGCACCTTGATACTCATCGCCGGCATTAAAGCAATCCAAAACATATATTTTACTCTTGGGGTCGCTATAGCCTTGCAATTGCACCAATTGTACCATCAAATCGTATATCATGGTCTTGAAATCATCACCGATGATGAGCGTGTTTGAATTCTGACGGCGTTGATAACGAATCCTAGTATGAGTTTCACGCAACAAATCCGGCTTGCCTATATAAACATCGCAGTATTGAGGATTCTTGGCAAAAGAATTTGTAGCAATACTATCATAGATTTCCAAATTGTCGGCAATGTCGGCATCAGTTCCCGATTCGCAAATATATGGTCTGTGAACAATTCCATATTTATGCTCATATAACTTGGCCAGATAATCCACATGATCCAGATAATGCTTGGTGAAAGCAGACTGGAACTCTACATTCATACTTACATTGCCGTCAGCGGTGTTATTCATTATGGTCTGGCCTTTTCGAGTCAATAATTTGGCAGAATCATTGCGAATGACAGTCTTACTGTCCATGTCCAACAGATTAAGGGCAAAACGATAGGTGATTTGTTTGTCTGCATCACCAAAATTCACCCCACTGATAGATTGTGTACACAGGATGATACTGATACCAAATTTTCTCCATTGGCGTATGCCATTACACAAAGCTTCTTTGGCTGCTATAGTGGTTGGGTCTGTTGAAAGGAAAAGATAATGGAACTCATCCATCACAAAAACAATACGAGGAAGTTTGTCTCCAGTCACTTCTCGATAGGAAGCCAAATTGGTCACTTGTTTTCCTTTTTCGCGTTGAGCCTTCTGGAAAAGATGTGAACGCTTCTTTGCTTCAAGAACCAAATCGTTCAGCATCCTTAGTGCATACTCTTTATTATTTGAAAGCATGAGTGATTTTACATGTGGCAGTTTTTTGTAAATGCTAAAACTAGCACCTTCTGCAAAATCAGCCAGATAGAAGCATAACTCATCTGGGGAATACTTCATTGCAGCATTGACAATGATGTTATGCAACAGCACAGTTTTACCGTAACCTGGTCGACCCGCAATCAAGGCGAAGAAATCATTACAAGAGCCATCGTTGTCATTGGCGAGATAAAAATCAAAAGTCTTCGTCGATGATATATATCCAATGGGCACTTTAATACCATCTGAAGTATTTCCAGTCCACACCAAATCCGTTTTCTTTATATCCTCTATCCATCCGTCAAGTGAATAAACAATTTCCCTTTGCTTCATTCCATTAAGGAAGTCAACATATTCCACTATATTTTTTGGCAAATCCAAATCAATCTCAGGGATAACATTGGACGGGAATACCTGATTCCAGTTTTCGAATGAAAGCTTCCCTCCTATTTCTTTGTTTATCCATGCGCATGATTTTTTGAAACGTTGTAAATCAAAATCTCTTGGCGTTGGGTTTTTGGCACTATAGTTAATAAAAATCTTAATTCCAACTCTGGTGGCATTACCATTGTCTATCAGTCTGAGCAAATCATCTATCGATTGAGAAGTAAAGCCGTTTGGAAAATCATCAATAAAAACAAAATGATAAGGTTGGGCCATTTCTCCCGCACTGGCATTATATGTTTCGATATCAGGATACCGTCCCGAAAGATTTCGATTCGTTTCACTAATTTCTTTTGCCAAACCTGAAACAAGTTGCGTTACATCATCTTGCCTATAGACCATTTGGCTCTTAAACATGGAATTAGTAATGGAAGTTACTATTGGAAAACTCATTCCAAAATCCATATCAACAACCGATACCTTTACCAAGTTCATTCGTGTTGATAAAAGTAAGCGAACAATAATGTTTTGAAACAAGTTCGGTACTATTTCAGCATCATCGGCCAAATTCATCATCACAGCATTGACATTGGTAGATAGCAACAAAGGAAATCTGAGTTTATCACTAACTTTTCCTTGTGTATTTACCATCAGTAAAGAACCGTATTTTATATATATATTCGGGCGCAATAGAGCCTGATGGCGTTTTCGGCTCGAAACCCCAATCAGACATTGCTGCTGAATCATCTCGTGTTTTAATAAGTCTTTTTAAAGCTTCAGCATTATCTGAAATCTTTGACAATGCCTCTTTCTGCCGCTTTTGCAGTCGCTCCATTCCTCGTTTTAGGAATTGCTCAGTATGATTTTTTAAGTTATCCATTGTCTTTCGTAATAATCAATATTCTGCAACTCTCACGGATCCATTTAGTGACACATTCCGTTAATTGATGCGGCAAAGTTATGACAATTTTATACAAAAACAAATTTTTGGGGGATTTTTTTCGATTTATATTATTACACCTCACCAAAATCAAGATTGCAAACCTTTCTAGGGGTATTCGCATAATAGCCCTACACTATTCCATCACTAGCTCTTCACTAGCCCTATAGAGGGCTGAGGTATGAGGGCTGAGGGCTGATTCAGGTTGACAGTTTGGAAGGATTTTTTGGATAATAACAGATAGAGCACTGGAAGTTACTTGGAAGTTGTCGATGGATAAACACAGGCTATACACAGGAGGTACACAGGACGACGACAGAGGTCTCCAGCTGATTCAGGTTGCCGGGTATCCGCCCACTATTCCTTCACTAGCCGAACACCTGCCCTACACCTGCCGTCGTCTGCCGAGAGGGTTGCCGAAAGGTCGGTCTGAGGCTTCCAGAGTCTTCTAGGACTCTTCTAGGAGTCTTCTACCACCATTCTTGGACTATTCTAGGAGTATTCTACCCCTCGGGGCTGAGGTTGATACTCCCCCGCCCTGCGGGCACCCCCTCTGAGAGGGGGAAGCGCGAAGCGCTGAGGTCACTCCACTATCGTCATCTCGTCCAC
>Ga0310690_10003219_pt1 | contig 24893 bp, 12 predicted proteins | sample AusTroGonzalo_MG_2_FD_207661 | JGI IMG/M metagenome (GOLD analysis project Ga0310690, IMG submission 207661) | Bovine rumen microbial communities from tropical cattle in Woodstock, Queensland, Australia - Gonzalo_04 (v2) (version 2) | ecosystem: Host-associated > Mammals > Digestive system >... | reverse complement strand
GGCTCCGGGATGTCCACTATGCCGCACTCGGTGGTAAGCAGCATGCCGGCAACGGAGGCGGCGTTCTCCAGGGCCACTCGTGCTACCTTGGTAGGATCGATGACACCTGCCTGGTACATGTTCACGTACTCATCGGTGCGGGCGTTGTAGCCATAGTCGCCCTTGCCTTCGCGGACCTTGTTCACCACAACGGAGGCCTCAAGGCCGGCGTTCTGGACAATCTGGCGGAGGGGCTCCTCAATGGCGCGCTCAATGATGCGGATACCGGTGGTTTCGTCGTCATTGTCTCCCTTGAGGCCCTTAAGTGCCTCTGCAGCACGGATGTATGCTACTCCGCCGCCTGGTAGGTAGCCCTCTTCAACGGCTGCGCGGGTTGCGTTCAGAGCATCGTCCACGCGGTCCTTCTTCTCCTTCATTTCCACCTCGGTGGTTGCGCCGACGTAGATCACGGCAACGCCGCCGGCCAGTTTGCCAAGGCGCTCCTGGAGCTTTTCGCGGTCGTAATCGGACTTGGTGGTTTCTATCTGGGCGCGGATCTGATCGGCCCTGTCCTTGATATCGGCCTGGTTGCCTGCGCCGCCCACGATGGTGGTGTTTTCCTTGGTGATGGTCACCTTCTCCGCCTTGCCCAGCATCTGGACGTTGGCGTTCTGGAGGGTGAAGCCGCGCTCCTCGGAGATGACCACTGCGCCGGTGAGAACAGCGATGTCCTGCAGCATTTCCTTGCGACGGTCTCCAAAGCCGGGGGCCTTGACGGCGGCTACCTTGAGGGTGCCGCGCAGACGGTTCACAACAAGGGTGGTAAGGGCCTGGCCTTCAACGTCTTCGGCGATGATAAGGAGGCTCCTGCCTTCGCGGGCGACGGGCTCCAGAACGGGCATGAGGTCCTCCATATTGGCGATTTTCTTGTCCGTGAGGAGGATGTAGGCATCGTCCAGGACGGCTTCCATCTTGTCACCGTTGGTCATGAAGTAGGGGCTGATGTAGCCGCGGTCGAACTGCATGCCTTCCACCACCTTCACCTCTGTCTCCGTGCCCTTGGCCTCTTCCACAGTGATGACGCCGTCCTTTTTGACCTTGGCCATTGCATCGGCAATCAGCTTGCCGATGTGGGCGTCGTTGTTGGCGCTCACGGTGCCCACCTGCTCAACCTTGGAGTAGTCCTCGCCCACGGGCTGGCTCTGTGCCTTGAGGTTCTCCACCACCTTGGCGACTGCCTTGTCGATGCCCCTCTTCAGGTCCATGGGGTTGGCGCCGGCGGCCACGTTCTTGAGGCCCACGCCCAGGATTGCCTGTGCCAGAACGGTTGCGGTTGTGGTACCGTCACCGGCCTGGTCGTTGGTCTTGGAAGCAACTTCCTTAACCATCTGGGCGCCCATGTTCTGGAACTGGTCTTCCAGCTCCACTTCCTTTGCCACGGTTACACCGTCCTTGGTAATCTGGGGTGCACCGAACTTCTTTGCGATGACTACGTTGCGGCCTTTAGGACCAAGTGTCACCTTCACGGCATCTGCCAATGCGTCTGCGCCTTCCTTCATTGCGGCGCGAACGTCTGTATTGAATTTAATTTCTTTTGCCATAACTTATTTCTTTTTTGCCAATTCTCCATTTTTTTTCAGTCACAAAGAACCACTTTGCTCCTTCAAAAAAATGAATAATTCTCTAAAAAATAAATGCGAGTTGTCTGTTACAGGATAGCCAGGATGTCAGACTGTTTGACGATGAGGTACTTCTTGTTGTCTATGGTGACCTCGGTGCCGGCGTATTTGCCGTAAAGGACGGTTTCACCAACCTTGACCTCCATGGGCTCGTCCTTGGAGCCGGGGCCGACTGCCACGATTACGCCCTGCTGGGGTTTTTCCTTTGCGTTGTCCGGGATGTAAAGGCCCCCGGCGGTCATGGTCTCGGCCTCTTTGGGCTCCAGGACCACTCTTGTTCCTAAAGGTTTAAGCATAATATAAAATGTTTTAATTAGTTCTATTTTTGTGATTCCCGGTCAAGCCGGGAATGACGGGCTGACACAAAAAGGTGGCACTGGGTAATTATCAACGCCCGTGCCACCGTCGTTTAACTGACAAAATGTCATACTGCTCTTCCTCTTCCTTCTGTCGCGGCCGTGAAATGTAACTTTCTGAGCAATAGTTGTTTATCTAAAAGCCTTGCATGGTTTTTGTTGCAAGGCTTTTGGATAACACTCTACAAATCAATTACTTCCATTTCACGGCACAAAGAAGGATTACTATGGTACATTGTGGGATTATTTTACTTATCTTTGTATATCATGGAAGTAATCAAGGACAAGTATTTTGAGGGCGAGAGGCCGCTGTATGCGCGGCGGGGATTGCGTTTGGAGAACGTGGTCATCGGCCCGGGGGAATCGGCACTGAAGGAAGGGGCTGATTTAGAGGCCGATGGGTGCGAGTTCCAGGGGAAATACCCTTTCTGGGAGTGTAACGGCTTCACGGTTCGCGGGTGTACGTTCCGGGAGGGTGCACGTGCTGCGCTCTGGTACTCCCGCGGGTGCAGGATGTATGACTCCCTGGTTGAGGCGCCAAAGATGTTCCGGCGCATCTCGGACGTGCGTCTTGAGAACGTGCGCCTGACCAACGCCCTGGAGACCTTTTGGGACTGCTCCGGCGTGGTTCTGCGCGGGGTGGAGACTGCCAAGGCGGACTACATTTTCATGCATACCTCAAATATTGATATCGACGGATTCCGGCTGCAGGGAAACTACTCCTTCCAGTATGCCCGGAACGTTGTGATACGCAATGCGGTCATGGACACCAAGGACGCCTTCTGGGAGAGTGAGAACGTGACGGTGTACGATTCCCGGATTGTTGGGGAGTACCTTGGATGGTATGCTAAGAATCTGAAGCTTGTGAACTGCGTGATTGGCGGCACCCAGCCGCTGTGCTACTGCTCCGGCCTTGTACTGGAGAACTGCCGCTTTGAGCCCGATGCGGACCTTGCCTTTGAGTACTCCTCCGTGGAGGCTACGGTTAAGGGCAGGATTGCTTCAGTGAAGAATCCCCGCACTGGTTTTATCAGGGCCGATGAGATAGGGGAAGTCATTATCGATGGGAACCTGAAAGGACCCGGGGATTGCCTGATTTTGGGCCAGGTGTCATTTTAACCGTGACACCTGTAACAATAAAACAATAATATGCTGCACAGAATGCAGAATCGGCGGGCGAGGTGTTAGCCATAAAATTACACCTGGAACAAAAGTGATACAGAATGAAGTACGATTTTGACGAAATAATTCCCCGCAGAGGGACGGAAAGCGTGAAGTGGGACGTGTGCGCTCCCGGGGCATTGGCAATGTGGGTGGCCGATATGGACTTCAAGGCGGCGCCCGAGATTCTGGAGGCGCTGCAGCGGAGGCTGGACCACGGTGTTTTTGGGTACCAGACGGTCCCGGACGATTATTTTGAGGCCGTGGGCCGATGGTTTTCGAGGAGGCATGGATGGAGGGGGATCGGGCGGGAGAACATCGTCCCGACTACCGGGGTGATTGCGGCTTATTCCGCGGCCATCAAGGCTATGACGGTGCCAGGGGACAAGGTGATTGTGATGACGCCGTGCTACAATGCTTTTTTCCCGGCGATACGCAACAACAAGTGTGTGGAACTGGATTGCCCGCTGAGGTATGATGGGCTTTGGAGTATCGACTTTGAGGATTTGGAGAAGAAGGCGGGGGAGGCGAAGGTGCTGCTGCTTTGCAATCCGCACAACCCTGTGGGGCGGGTATGGACAAGGGAGGAGCTTCTCCGAGTTGGGGAGATCTGCGTGAGGCACGGGGTGTTTGTGATATCGGACGAGATTCACTGTGAACTGACGTATCCGGGGCACGACTACACGCCATGGGCTACGCTGCCTTGGGAGATGGTGCTGAATTCATGCAGTTGTATATCGCCTACCAAAGCATTCAATATTGCTGGTATTCAGATAGCAAATGTGTTTGCGGCAGATCCGGCAGTGCTGGCAAAGCTTGACCGAGCCATCAATGACAACGAGTGCTGTGACGTGAATGTGTTTGGCGTGGCCGCTTTGAAGGCGGCGTACAACCACGGCGAGGCCTGGCTTGACCAGCTGCGGGAGTACCTTTGGGACAACGCCCGCACTGTGTACGGCTTCCTGGAGGACAACCTCCCCGGTGTTGTTGCCAGCCCGCTGGAAGGGACGTACCTGATGTGGCTGGACTTCCGGCCCTTATTGGCAGATTCGCCAATCATGTCGGCGAATGACGGGAGTCGTATGTCGGCGAATGACCGGCGAATCTCTCTAAGTGAGTCTTTGGCAGAGTATTTGGAAAACACTGCCGGTGTGAAGCTATCCACTGGCACTATATACGGCCCCGTGGCGGAGGGATGGGAGCGATTGAACATCGCCTGCCCCCGCAAAGTGCTGCTTGAGGGGCTGGAAAGGCTGGCGAAGGGCGTTAAGGCCTTTGCGGCGGGAGAAGGAAAGCTGGCGGCGGGTGCATGAGAGGTGGTGATGGGTGAAGGAAAGCTGGCGACGGGTGAAGGAAAGCTGGCGATGGGTGAAGGAAAGTTGGCGGCCGATTAGAAACTTGAAATGTAAATGATTGATTTTTAGGTGTTTAAGCAAGGTACCCAGGTACCTTGGTACCCGGGTACCGGAAGTAAATAATTGGGAATCAAAAAGATAGCAAATATGGTTATGGGCTCAAATTGCAGAAAGTTATTTGTCGTTGCGGCGGCGGTTGCATTGGTATGGGCGTGCGGGACGAGGGGGAGCAGGAAGGCGGCGGAGACGCCGGAGGCGGAGGTGTATGCGGAGTATGTTAAGGCCTACACTGGAGGAATAGTGGGGGAGGATGCGACCATTCGTGTGGAACTGGCGCAGGATGCGGTGTCGATGCCTGGAGACGGGCTGTTTACGTTCAAGCCGGAGGTGGAGGGAACCACGCTGTGGGAGAGCCCCACGGCTGTGACGTTCAAGCCGGAGGGGCTGGTGCCGGGGCAGACGTACAGGGTGAGTTTTGCCTTGAACAAGGTAATAGAAGATTCTTCGCTGACGCTCAGAATGACAAAAGGAGCGGACAGAAAGACAACGGGAACGGACAGAATGACAAATAAGGTGCCCCGCACCTTTGACTTTGGGTTTACGGTGAGGAAGCAGGCGGCGGAGGTCCAAGAAGAAGCAGATACTAGGGATGGGTTCAGAGTAAGGAAGGCAACGTTGGAGGAGAGCAGGGTAGAGATTGTGATGAGTGAGGCACCGGTGAATGCGGCGAAGAAGGGGATGGTGGAGCTGCAGGGAGTGGCAAGGAGCTATGTGCAGGTGGAGGACAGCCTCATAAGAGTGTACTTTGAAGGCCGCAAGGGCGATATGGTCCTGACCGTGGACAAGAACGTGAAAAACCAGAAAGGAGATACGTTGGAGGAGGATTTCCAGAAGGTGTTCAAGGAAAGCGGGGAGAAGCCGGCGGTGCAGATTCCCGTGGCTGGAAACATTCTCCCGGACAAGCGTAACCTTATGCTTCCCTTCAAGGCCGTGAACCTTAGCGCCGTGGAGGTGAGGATAGTAAAGATATATGAAAAGAACGTCCTGATGTTCCTCCAGGAGAACGATCTTGGCGGCAGCAGCAGCCTGCGCAGATGCGGCCGCCTCATCTACAAGGCGGACATCCCCCTTGAGACGGAGGGCGACCTTCACGACTGGAACGACCACTGTCTCTACCTTGGCAACATAATCAAGCAGGAGCCCGGCGCCATCTACCGCGTGCGGATAAGCTTCCGCCAGGACCAGAGCCTGTGGGGAGGGAAGGATGCGGTGAGGAGCACATCGGCCCAGAGCGGGAAACCCACAAAGGAGGACGATGCGGTCTGGGATACGCAGAACCCCTGGTACTGGGACAACGACTACGACTGGGAGCTCTACAACTGGCAGGACTCCGACAATCCGGACACGCCGTCCTACTATATGGACTCGGAGCGGTTCCCGAGCATAACGCTGCTGGGGTCCGATATCGGCCTGGTGGCGGAATACGCCGGAGGGGAGGACCTCTGGATTGCGGCGACGGACCTTGTGACCGCGCGCCCGCTGGGAGGTGTGACGATAGAGGCTTACGACTATCAGCTGCAGAGCATCGGCACGGCAAAAACCGGAGGGGACGGGCTGGCGCAGATTAAAGTGGCCCACAAGCCCTTTGCCGTGGTTGGACGCGCCGGGGGCAGCACCGCCTACCTGAAACTGGCCTCGGAACGCTCCCTGAGCCGCTTTGACGTTGGGGGAGAGGTCCTGAAGGAGGGCCTCAAGGCTTTTGTCTATGGCGAACGCGGAGTCTGGAGGCCGGGGGATACGCTGCATGTGGCGGCCATCGTCCAGGATAAGGGAAAGAGCCTGCCGGACGGGCACCCCGCCACCTTTGATGTTTACACTCCGGAGGGTCAGTTCTACACAAAGCTGGTGCGCAAAAGCGTGGACGGCTTCTTCTGGTTTGACATCCCCACCAGGGCCGATGATCCCACCGGCTACTGGAACGCATACCTCAAGGTGGGCTCCAGCAGCTTCCACAAGACACTGCACGTGGAGACGATAAAGCCTAATCGGCTCAAAATCCACACCTCCCTGGAGGACGAAAAGGTGCTGCAGGCGGGGAAGGCCGTGACTATCCGGACCACCGCCAGCTGGCTTGCGGGCGGCGTTGCAGGGGATGCCCCCTCCAGCGCGCGCATGACGCTGAAAAAGGCCGGCACCTCCTTCAAGGGCTTCGAGGGCTACAGCTTCACAAGCCCGTCCAGCAATTTTACATCGTCAGAATATACCCTTTACGATAAGAAACTGTCCTCTGCCGGGGAGCTGAGCGTGAACGTGCGGATGCCGGATGCCACTGATGCGCCGGGGATGCTGCAGGCGTTCATCGTGACCTCTGTGCAGGAGAGCGGCGGGGACGAAAGCTTTACCACGGCCTCTGTGCCGTTCTCCCCTTTCAGCGCTTACGTGGGCGTTAAAGTGCCCGGCGGGGACTATCTGGAGACGGACAAGGACCATACCATAAGCGTGGCGGTTGTGGATGCTCTGGGCGGAAGGGTAGGCGGCCACAAGGTGGATTACGTGGTGTACAAGACTGGCTGGAACTGGTGGTGGGACTGCCCCGGCGGGAGCGATCTGGACGCGTGGATCAGCGGATCGTCCGTGAAAAAGATAAGCGGCGGAACCGTTACGTCTGGCGGAAAAGACGCCGGCATCCGCTTCAGGGTGGACTATCCGGAGTGGGGCCGATACCTGGTGCTGGCGCGCGACGTTACCTCCGGCCACGTGAGCGGACAGCTCTTCTACGTGGACTGGCCCGAGTACCGCGGCCGCGCAAACAGGCAGGACCCCGAGGCCCTGACCATGCTTACCTTCTCCACGTCCCAGCCTTCCTACAAAGTGGGCGAAAAGGCAACGGTGTACATCCCTGCTTCCGCGGGCGGACAGGCGCTGGTGTCGCTGGAAAACGGCTCCGGAGTGCTGGACCGCAAGTGGGTTGCCACCTCTGACAAGGACACTCCTTATACATTTAATGTCACGCCGGAGATGGCGCCAAACTTCTACGTGCACATAACCCTGGTGCAGCCTTACAGCGTCACTGCCGACGGGCTCCCGCTGCGCATGTACGGCGTCCAGCGAGTGCTGGTGGACAATCCTGCTTCTATTCTTGAGCCGGTGGTGAAGCTCCCTGACGTGATAAGGCCTGAGGAGAAATTCACCGTGAAGGTTTCCGAAAAGAACGGCAAGCCAATGACCTACACCCTTGCTATTGTTGACGAGGGCCTCCTGGACCTTACCGCCTTCAAGACCCCCAACCCGTGGGCCTTCATGTATAAGCCGGAGGCACTGGGCGTGAAGACCTGGGACCTTTACGATCAGGTAATCGGCGCATGGAGCGGACGGTTTGCGACTATGGCTTCCGTTGGCGGCGACGAGGACGCGATGGTATCGGCCCGCAAGGACAACCGCTTCAATCCGGTGGTGCTTTACCTGCCGCCAAGGACGCTTGCCCGCGGGACCGACAAGTTGGAACTGCAGCTTCCAATGTATGTTGGCAGCGTGCGCGTGATGGTGATTGCCGGGCACGACGGCGCATATGGCTGTGCCGATGCTACAGTGCCCGTGCAGAGCCCCCTGATGGTGATTCCTACCCTGCCTCGAGCCCTTGGATGCGGTGAGGAGGTATCACTGCCGGTGAATGTGTTTGCCATGGATTCCGGGTTGAAGGAGGCTAATGTGGAGGTTTCGGTTTCCGGGTCTGTGGAGCTGGTTGGTGCGGCTTCACAGAAGGTGGCGTTTGAGGCCGTTGGGGATAAGCTTATACATTTTGGTCTCAGGGCTCTGGCCGATGAGGGTACGGCTACCGTTACCGTTCAGGCGCGAGGCGGCGGACACAAGACGTACGAGACGGTGTCCCTGCAGGTTTCAAATCCCAATCCGGAGGTTACGAAGGTGTTCAGATATATGCTGGCCGCAGGCGCTCAGGCAAGTGTTTCGGAGGGCTCCCTGCTTCAGATAGCCGCCTTCCCGGCGCTTGATGCCCATGGCCTGTTTGCCGATATGAAGAACTACCAGTACAACTGCTCGGAGCAGCTGTCTTCCAAGGGTCTGACTTATCTGCATATGCTGCCTATGTTGGGTTCTGCCGATGCTGCTGAGGCGCGCGAGCTGATTCCTTCTATTGTTTCCGCCCTGTATGCCAGGCAGAACGCCGACGGAGGCTTTGCCTACTGGACCGGAGGGACTTCATCTACATGGGTGTCTTCCATGGCCGGGCATTTTTTGGTTGAGGCTTCCAAGGCAGGCTTTGCCGTGAATTCCGGCGTCCTGAAGGCGTGGAAGGGCTATCAGGAGAAGATGTCCAAGGCCTTCCGGCTTGCAGGTACCAGCGTGTTCACTAACCTGGATCAGGCCTACAGGCTGTACACCCAGGTGGTGGCAGGTGTGGATGCTACGGCGGCTATGAACCGCCTGCGTGAGGCTTCCGACATTGGCTTCCGGGCCCAGTGGATGCTGGCGGCGTCGTATGCGCTTGCCGGAAAGCAGCAGACGGCCGGGGCTGTGATTGATGGCATAGGTCGGGAGTTCCCGGAGTATGACTTTGACTCGTTGACATACGGTGGCGGTTTCCGTGACAGGATGATAGCGCTGGATGCGCTGGCTCTTTGCGGGCGTGTGGCCGATGCTTTGGCGCTGGCGCAGGAGTCTCTGCCTTCCCGCGGGCTGTCAACTCAGGAAAGCGCTTTTGCTTCAATTGCTTTTGGGCATTTGTATGGGAAAGTTCCTACTTCTGCTGTGAAGGCTTCCGTGGGAGGCAAGGAGGTTGTGAGCGCTGCATCTGTTGTGAGCGTTCCGGTGGCTTCTGCCTGCGCTGTGGAGAATACTTCCGACGGGCCGCTGTATGTGACTGCATCCAAGACTTCACGTTCTGCTGTGAGCTCTGCGCTTGCTAACGGGCTTGCCGTTGAGGTTTCATATCTGGACGATGACGGCAAGGCGCTGAATCCCGCTTCCCTGCAGCAGGGAACGCGTTTCCGCGCTGTTGTGAAGGTGACTAACCAGTGTGCACGTGACCTTTCTGCGCTGTCACTCAGCTATGGCATTCCTTCCGGCTGGGAGATTATTAATGACCGGCTCTCCGGCGCATCCGACGATGCCCTCTGGGACCACAAGGACATCCGTGATCTGCGAGTTGACTGGTTCTTTGGCCTGCCTGCCGGGCGGTACAAGACCTTTACCGTGCAGCTGCGTGCCGCATATGAGGGTACCTATGTGCTCCCGGCGTGCGTTGCTTCTGCAATGTATCAGCCTGCGGTGAACGGGTGCACGGCCTCCGGTTCTGCGGTAGTGACACGATGAGAATTAAACGCAACCATATAGTAATAGCAGCAGGGTTCCTGCTGCTATTACTGTGGTTGTGTTGTCTTCCCAAAAACCTGTTCAGGGGTGTACCTTATTCCACAGTGGTGGAGAGTGCGGAAGGGGAGCTGCTGGGAGCGCGCATTGCCAGTGACGGGCAGTGGAGGTTTCCGCCGTGCGATACGGTGCCTTCACGGTTTGCAACGGCGCTGGTTCAGTTTGAAGACAGACATTTCTGGTGGCATCCGGGGGTGGATCCGGGTGCTGTCTTAAGGGCATTACGGGATAATGTACGATATGGGCACGTTGTGAGCGGGGGCAGTACTATCACCATGCAGGTGATAAGGCTATCGCGTGGACGGGAGAGAACTCTGTGGCAGAAGTTTGTGGAGGCGTTCAAGGCTACAAGGCTGGAGTTGAGGTATTCCAAACGCCGGATTCTGGCGCTGTACGCATCCAATGCACCCTTTGGCGGCAATGTGGTGGGCCTTGACGCCGCGGCGTGGCGCTACTTCGGGCGTCCGCCGGAGGAGCTCTCCTGGGCGGAGGCCGCTACGCTGGCGGTGCTGCCTAATGCACCATCGGCAATTCATATGGGGCGGGGCAGGGAAGAACTTATGGCCAAGCGTAACCGCCTGCTTTCGCGGCTGTTGGAGCATGGGGATATTACTCTGGAGACGTATGAATCGGCCCTGGAGGAGCCGCTGCCGGGGGAGCCGTTGCCGCTGCCGTCGTACGCTTTCCATTTTGTGGAGGGGGCGCCTAAGGGGGTGCGGACGCGATCGTCCTTGATTTTTCACCTGCAACTGGCTGTGGAGGAGGCGGTCAGGCGGCGCTCGGACGCGCTTGCTGCGGAGGGGGTGGCGGACATGGCGGCCGTGGTCATGGACAATGCTACCGGAGAGGTTGTGGCGTATGTGGGGAACTCGTCGTTGGAGCGGGAACGGCCGGGGCGGCAGGTGGATATAGCATCGGCACCGCGCTCCACGGGGAGTATTTTGAAGCCGTTTTTGTATGCGGGGGCGCTGAGTGCCGGCGTTATTCTGCCACGGACACTGCTGCCGGATGTGCCGGTGAACCTTGGCGGCTTTGCGCCCCAGAACTTTGACCGGCAGTTTTACGGGGCTGTACACTCTGACGAGGCCCTGGCGCGGTCTCTGAATGTTCCGTCCGTGTTTCTGCTGCGGAAGTACGGGGTAGAGAGGTTCTACGGGGACTTGAAGGCCCTGGGGCTTACCACGCTTACTCAGCCGGCCGGGCATTACGGGTTGGCGCTCATCCTTGGCGGCGCAGAAGGGCGGCTCACGGAAATAACCGCCGCGTATTCAGGCCTTGTTGGTGCATCCGTCCGGAAAAACGGCCAAAAATCCGGATGGGAGGTGGGCCAGGTGCCACTGTGGTACACGTTCGAGGCTCTCAAAGAGGTGAACAGGCCGGACCAGCTGGACTGGAGGCTTATCGGGTCCGTGAGGAAGGCGGCGTGGAAGACGGGGACCAGTTACGGGTTCCGGGATGCGTGGGCGGTGGGGATGACGCCGCGGTACACCATTGGCGTATGGGCCGGGAATGCGGAAGGAGCCGGAGTTCCGGGCCTTACCGGAGCGCGTGCCGCCGGACCTGCCATGTTTGACATTCTGAACCTTTTACCGGCCGATGATTCCTGGTTCCCCCAGCCGGACGGAGGCATCTTTGCCGATGTCTGCGTGCAGTCCGGCCACCTTGCCGGGCCCGATTGTCCGGAGATTGTGAGCATGCAGTTGCCGGAATCGGCCCTGGAGAGTGAGACGTGTCCGTACCATCACGGGGGTGCGTTCACTTTGCCGCCGACGATGGAGTGGTATTACAGGCCCCATCACCCGGAATACACTCCTCCCCGGGCGGCGGAGAAGGTTATGGAGTTCATATACCCTGGTCCGGCTGCGGCCATAACCCTGCCGCACTTGTCAGGAGGGGAAGAGGGCGCCGTGTTCCGCGTTGCGCACCGCAGGCAGGGGGCTACGTTGTGGTGGCACCTTGACGGCACCATAGTTGGCGAAACCACCCTTGTTCACAGCCTCCGCCTTGCCCCCGCCCCGGGAAGGCATGTTCTGACCGTCGTTGATGACGAAGGCGAAACAGCAACGGTGACCTTTACCGTTCTATAGACTCTTTTGGTGGGAGAGGTCGGAAAGTATGTGGGGGACCACTCCCGCAAATCGGCCTTCTACAGCGTTCTAGTGGGAGAGGTCCCTAGAGTTTTAGGGGACCTCTCCCACTGCAGACTGCTACGTTTATGTTGGAAGTACAGGATCAGCTGTTCAGGTCTTGAACGTCCTTTGGAGACAACCCTGTGATACTGCAAATGTCTTCTACGGAAAGGCCAAACTTTCTCATAGCCATTGCGTCTTCCTTCTTACCATCTTTAAAGCCATCTTTAAAGCCATCCTTATAATAGGCTTTACCTATGTCTAGTTTCTCGTGTTCTGTTACCATGGCTCTGATGTATTGAAGTTGTTCCACATCCGGAAGCTTGCGCGTTCTTGCTGCTGTGGCAATTGGAGCATACCTGGCGCCTATTTCCTCCGGTTTACCCGCAAATTTACCTAAATTTTCCAAAATATAAAACCAGGACTCGACTGGATTCAATCCTTTTATAGAGTGGACCTTCAAGCGAGGTAATTCACAAAGGTATATTGATAGCAACTTTCCATATAGTTCACCACTGTCTTTCTCCTTCAGCATATAGCGGTAAACCAGTTGGTCAGTGACGTGTTCTAGCGTGTAATCCATGAAGCAAATGACATATACTGGCATCAAGGTGTCATAATCTTCACCAGGTTTTAATTGGTTATGGAGCATAGACGCACCATAGTATAGCATATGATTCAAGAAGGAGTCTTTTTTCTTGCGTTGGATAGTGCCTGCAATAATATGTAATTATTTCCCGAATTGCATTCAGATTCGTATAAATCTTTTTTTAATAATATAGCAAAAGACGCAAAATGAGGCCACCGGGCGCGCTACAATGCAGAATTATCTTTGCCGATTATGTAGGATAATGAGTTTTGGTCGGCATTGATAAAAACCTCCCGGGCGGCGGGGGAGCGGGATGGCTCCGGGCGCGGTCCGGGAGGAGGAGCAATATTACGATACAGTTTAATCGTCTTCTATGTAAGTAACTGTAATGCTCTTTAACTGAACTCTAGTGTTGTTATTCATATTAAAATTGATTGATGTTGCCGATCCGGTCCATGTTACTTGATAGGTGGTGCCTGATCCCGTATTGCTCAATGAGCCGGAACTAACACTAGAGAATGTTCCAGAAGTATTATTATTGAGGTTCAGCACAATGCTGGTGATAGTTTTGTTGTCTGCTGAAACAGAAATGACACTGTTTTGATTTCTTTCAAGTTGGATATAAGTATCATAAGTGTTTCGAACTTTCAGCGTCACGCTAACTGGAGTTTGGTTGTTTAAAGTTCTAGTACCAGTCTGTATGGTATTGGACGTGGTTTGGTAGGTCTTAGAGCTAGTTCGAACCACACTTACCTGACACGTTGCGGTCTTGCCGGCGAGGGTGGCGGTGATGGTGGCGGTGCCGCGGGCGACGCCGTTTACAACACCGTTGCCGTCAACGGTGGCTATGTTAATGTCGGAGGAGGACCACTCAACAACATCGCCGGAGTATGCGGGCGTAGCTGTGTATGAAAGTCTGGTAGTACCTCCTACGGGTACAGTTGCCGTAGTGGGGGAGATGGAGAAGTTCAGTGCCTGGACGGTGCCGGTGGTAGTGACCTCTTTGTACAGGTACGGATTCTCCGTTATGTTCAGGGTGGACAGGGCTACACTGCAAGCACCGGCGTTCTTGGCCTGGAGGTGCAAGGTGGCATTAGCCAGAGAGGCAGATGCTGGTGTGTTTGCTCCGCCAATACTCAGTATGTAGTAATTGGTGTCATCGTTTAGATCGTCATCATAATCGTTTCCGGAGGTAAAAAGGTCTTCGGGCCTGCCGGTAGATTCATTAATTGCAGGAGTAAGATTCTGGAGGACTACCAGCATGGCGCGTGGAAGCACTTTGTTTGAGGTAGAAAGGCTGGCTGTCCTGTTCTGCTCTGTGGAGACGTCCCACCAGACAGTGTTTGATCCGTGGGCCTGGTCCATGGTAAAAACATACTCTACCGGTGTGCCTTCTCGCAGAGGTTTGTTATTGCCGGTATTGAACTGATAACCAGTGAACAGCCTCTGGGTGTGGTTGTAGAACCGGTCGTTGTCGTGAGCGTCGTCAAAGTACAGGTTCTTGACGTACACGGTACTGGCGCTGGTTGTCATGGTTGTCTTGAAGTTACAGTCGAAGTATTTCCAATTACTTCCCTGATAACTTTGTTCAGACAGGGCAACGTAGTCTTCACGGGTGAGGTTCTTGATAAAGTGATATGACGGCCCCGTAACCTGTGGAATAATGGACTCGCCGGTATCCACAGGAAGAACGTCTCCGTTAGGAGTCAAGCTTTTGGTTCCAGCCTCTATCTTGAATTGCAGAGGGAAAACTGCGCGAGGAAGGTCTGTGGGGATGTACACACGGATTACTTCTGACTCGCCCACTTTTTCTTCCACATATGGTTGCATGCATTTTACGTACATAGTCTTTCTGGGTGAGATCTTGATAAGGACATCACGGAAGATAGTGTGACCGTCGTATGTTCCGGTAATACGTATGGCTGCATTACGTACCACGCCTTGAGCAAAGTACCCATGTTCGTCCATGAAGCCGTCGGAAATGGTGCCGATGGTTGTATATTCAATCCTTCCCCATTTTTCAGAGGCTGCATTAACTACGGAAGCCTCGCTTGTGAAACCACTTCCTTTACGTGCATACAGGACAACTTCGTCATTATCGTCCTTTTCTATATTAACTGCGTATTCTCCGTTATTAATCTGGAAAACAGACGAGGTGGCATCTGCAGCGTCAATTTTAGTGAATGTACCGGTACTCTCATTCTTGATACCCACATCGTAGGTGACCAGATCGTTATTCTCCACACCTGCATTGTCTCCGGCGTAAGTGGGGACATAGCGGAAGAAGACGTCATAAGTTCCGGGCGTGACGTACAGCATTTCGGTATATGATGCGGAAATACTGGCCGAGCCGTCGTTAATCTCGGTGACATACTGGGTGGCGGGGTCACCGGATACAGTGGCCGAGCTGCTGCCGGCAGCCGCTTCCAGGTCCGTTTCTCCTGATCCCAACTCGATGCCTATCAACTTAACCGTATATGTCTGATTCCTGAGGATGGGGATGTAGCCGTTTTCATCGTCAACGATATCTAGAGCATAGTACTTGTACAGAGGGTTATTGTTGGCGTCGTTTTCTCCATTTTTGTGTGCATATATCATTACTCGGGTGGCGCGGTGCTCGGTTGTAGGAATCTGACGTTCATACATAAACAACGGCGCCTGGAGTCCGGTATTATTATCGATAGTGGGATCCCATGTCAACATCTCGTCAAGAGTAGGATAATTGGGGTCTTTATTATCCGGATCATTGGGGTCCGGGTAACTGCCAAAGACTATGTCGTCCGGAGAATAACCGCCGTAATAAAACGGAGAGTCGGTAACTTTCCTGACGGATTGGTCATCGGATAGCAGGGGATAGTTCTGGTAATTGCGGATGAAATTCTCATAATAGACCTTTCCTTCGTAATTGTCCAGATTTGTAAGGATTAAGTCTCCGTTTACGTCAGTGGGATATGCCTCTGAAACAATTGGAGCCACCGGGCCCTCGGCAGGGGCGAAAACAAGTCCGTACTTGGCGATTGTAACATCTTCGGTGAGATTCCTAAGGTATATCCTGGCAAAATTCCTTACAAGGGGAATAGGGTTGGGGAACTGATCGATGGTTTCGTCCGAAGCGATGTAGTTGCCAAATTCGTCGGTAGCTTGCACCTCTGAAACATTGCCATTCTCATCTACTTGGTCTTCCATCTTTGCCTTTACACCATGTGGCAGGATAACTTTCTGCCAGTAGGAATCGTTGTAGGAGTCGGTAATGGTTGAGCGTACCTTGCCCATGACAACGTCTTCCAGGTCCTGGGCGCTGATGCCGGTTATAGGAGGATTGGCTTTGAAACGTTCCGGGCAGTTTGCTATGAAATGCAGGCGCAGGCGGCTGTCGCTCATGGTGAGGGTGACATTTACGTTGTAAACAGTATTCGAGGTGTTGTCATAATTCGCCTCTTCTACATTATCTATTTCTGCCTGGACCCATTCGTTGTAGAAGCCGCTGCCGCCAAAGACGGCAACGTACATATTGTCGATTAACGGCCTGTTACCCATAGCCTTTGTTTCCGGCCCTCCGGGAACGGCAACCTTGAAACTGACCTTGACCTTGCCGGAAGGTGCGGCCTTCTCTGCGGGCTGCGGAACGTCGTGCTCCAGCATGGAGCATGAAGACAGCAGCGCAAGCGCCATGATTATGGAATATGCTTTAAGTGTCTTCATGTTATTGTGCAAGATTTACGGATTCGCGAGTCTGGTCTCCCCAGGTGAAGGTGTTGAGTGACGATACACTTGCATCGGAGAGCCTGACCCTGTCGCTTTCTCCCCAGTACCAGTCGTCGTAGACGCATCGGACGTAAGTGGATACTGTCTGACCGTATCTGTTGGTATTGGTCGTGGATTGTGTATATGAAGGAGTCTTACCCTTTTCTACAGTCATATAACCACTATTGCACCAGTATGGCGTTGATCCGGAGTCGCTTCCCAGAAGCAGCGGGATTTTGCCGTCAGAATTCAGTCGGGCAATATATTCAATCTCTGCTTTAGTTGGTACGCGCCAGCGGCCGGCAGGATATCCGTCTTCCTGATATGACGCGCAGCGTCTGAATGCATCGAAATACGTCATAGGCTGTGTAGCTCCGAATGAAGAAGCAATCCTGATTCTTGGTGCAATGAATGTGTTATAAGATGCATCCCGGCCTACTGGGTAGTAGTATAATAATTTCCGGTCGTTACCGGACCATTGCTTGGCAGTTACGCTCCATGAAGCCTCGGTACTGTTTTCAGTAAAAGATGTTTTTGCTCCATTAAGGTTGAAAACGTTAGCAGCTCTAGGATCACCAAGCACATAATCAGACAGGTTGCCCTCTTTAGGAAGAACTGAAGTCTCAATAATGTACATGTTGGTGTTCTTATTAGAGGCACCTGAAATACCGGCAGGGGCAGATCCGATGTAATATGTATCAGAGCTAGTGTTTGTCCATGTAGCCCTTGAGCCTGTGCCTTGCGCACTGTTCACAAATGCGCAGCCATAATCATTTTTCATACTGTTGGCATCAGGCTTGATGATGATTGGCGGCCTTTGCTCTATTATGACATCGGTATAGTAGTTGTCCCTTTCAGAGTCGGCATGGCGGATGCGCATCTTGACAGTGTAAGGAGCAACATCGTAGTCGGAGGAGGAAAGGTCCCTGTTAAGGGTATGGCGGACCACCACCCGGTCCTTGCCTGGTGATGTGACAGACCATCCGTACGTGCCCGACGCAGCGTTTCCAAAGAGAATTGTTGAGGTTGAAGGAGTGGCAGGATCCTGAGCATAGTTTGGTTTAACTATGACGATATTGCCGCTGGCGTCAAGTTCGGAAGTAAAAGGATTGTAAATACGTGGATTTGTTCCAACGTAATTTGCATCCACCATATGTTCGTCCAGATAGGCGTTGTCATTGTCCACTTTGAAACCGACAACCTCCACTGCGTGGCTGGAGGTGATAGGAATGGTGACTTCGTCTGTGTTGTACAGGATGTACTCCGTGGTAGGGACGCTCAGGTAACGGGCTGCCACGACGGTTGCAGGAATAACGGTTACCACCGTCTCCTGATGTGCGGTAGTCATGTCCACATCTCCTTCCCAGTCAGAAATGCAGTAGTTTACGCTGGCCACGGGAGGAACAGGCTCTTCGCCGCCCAGAATCTGGACATCTATATAAATACGGTACCAGTTATTGCTCTCCAGAGTGTTTACAGAGAACGGAATCTTATAATAGTAGTACTTTGTACGAGTAGATGTGGAACCGTTTTGAAGAACGGTTGTGGTGGTCCAGGGGATGATAAGCTTGAGGTACGGTTCCGTGGCAATACCGTAATCCCATGATGCGGGATACGTGTAGAAAGGAGAATCAATGTCAGTGACGGTTTCACCGTTTTTGAATCCTGCAACAAAGACGGAGCATGATTCCGTTTCGCCGCCATGGTCACGGTCTACACTGACACCGCTGTCCACAAGGTTTCTTGCCTGATACTCGTAAAGATAATCATTGGCAAACTGGGAATTATTGTCTGTTTCGTAGTTCACGAGGTTATAGTCCACGCCTTTTATTCCGGTGGGGACTGCCTGGGGAGTGCCGCCAAGGACAGCCTGCCTCATGGCATATACCATATATATAGACATACTTCCCAAGTTTGGCTCCCAGGTTGTACCTGTATCTTCGTTTACAGTACTGCTGGCAACTGTGAGGTTGAAACTAACCTTGGCCGCTACCCTTTTAAGCTGGATATCGCCTGATGCCGGGGTTGAGCCCTTGGGGTTCAGGAGAGTAAGATTGGCAGTCCCACGCATCACAAAGCTGCTTTGACTGGCATTTGACCAGTGGGCAACGTTAAGGGGCAGGTTCAATATGTCTTCGCGTTTAGTGCAACCGGCGTATGCGGAGCCTTCCAAAGTGTTGGAACTGCCGTTATAGTAATTGGCAACCACCAGAACGTTGCACTTTGATTGTTCGGAAATGAGTCCGTCAAAGATGTTTTCTACATCCGAGAAAGTAACAGGGATACTGATGTAGCCGCTGGTTATTACCTGATTCAGAGCATAAAAACGAATAGGTGCACTTGGCGCGTCGGTCTTGAAAAAGAAGATATCGACTTTGTTGCCTACGATTAGGTTTTCGTTTCTGTCAGCCTCGCCGTCCACTTGGATAGGATAGGTAATGTCCCCGTCCTTGGTATCAGGCGTGTCGGTCAGGATGCGAAGCACTATTCCGTCTTGAGGAACAGTGTTATTGCTTTCCCATTTTTCCTTGATGCAGGATAAAGGGAGGAATGCTATTACTGCAAGGAGCAGGTATGTGAATTTTGTCTTTTTCATAATACTTCCTCCATTAAGATACGACACGAATTATCTTCCAGTTCTTCCGGTTGAACTCGGAGTTGGCATCGTGCCATTCGTTCCCCATGTAGATGGATATGTTGAAATATGCGGTAACCGTGTGCTCAGGGGTATTTGCCGAGGCCTTTATCTGGAAGTGGACATGTCCCAGGTTGTTCACTATGAAATCCTCGTTAATATTGCCGGACGATGGTTCCAGGGTAAAATACTGGGCCGCCTCTGCCGGGTACAGGGATACCTGCCATCTTCCGTGGTGAGGGGCAGCAATATAGAAGTCGCCATCTACTATTTCCGAGGTGTTTGTAATCTCCATGGTATAGTTGGTGCCGTTGACGCCGTCCTTTGAAAGAATGAGAACACCGTCGTTATGTTCAGTACCGGACAGGGCCGCGATAGAATTGGCGGCATAGTCCCAGGACTCTTCGGTATAGTCCCAGGGCGCCACATAGGGGAAAAGGTCTATTGAACCGTTCTTGAACTGCAGGGTAAGTGTGTATTTCTTTCCGCCTTCAAACCCGGTGCTGGTAATAGGGGTACTTCCTATTCTTATCTTATTGAGCTGGATTGTAGAAGTGTACTCGGTAGGGTTATTGTTGTTGTCGTAAATATCATATGTAACCAGAAGGGTAGCATTTTCCAACTCCGCTCCCGTCTGTGCCCACATAATCTTGTGCGTATCCCATAGAGTATATGTGCTGGCGTTGGCTAATGTGCCGTCCGGGTTGGCTTCCATAGTAAATTCTTCCGCCAGGGCCGGGATGAAATTTGCGGCCGATTGATCATCATACGATACGGTGTTGTTCTTGAAGTCAATCTCTGCGCTCTTGGTGTTGTAAATGCCGGACGATGTTACGCTCTTCAGGACTACTTTGTTGCTGGAGACATTCTGTATAGTTATCTTCAGCGCCGTAAAAAGGTGGGAGAACTGAAGCGGGACCACCTGGCCATATCCGGCGGAGCCGGAGGCGACGGAGTATTTGGGGGCGTATAGGAAGTCGAACTGGGGCGATGAGGTGGTGAGGGTCTTTGACGGGATGGACAGAATCATGTCGTCGGTGTCAAAGTCCGGATCCTCGCCAAAGAAGTCCTGGTAGTTCATTCCTGTATTGCCGGCATCGTCCATGAGCCAGCCAAAGAAGTTGTGGGTGCCGGTGCGGGTCCAGCGGTAGGCGTTTCCGGAGTCGTAGGTCCATGCTCCATCGCCTCCGGGATAGATGAGATCGTCGGAGAAATACTGGAAGTATTCACCTTCCTGCTGGTTGGCGGTGACGGTGGTACCTCCCACAACGATGGTACCGTTGAAGTTGGACAGGTAATCGTACACCTTCACAACGGTGTCGTCGTGATCCAGGGACGACAGCAATGCCTTTGTGGGCGTAACCCTGGTGTTAAAGCCGATGACGCTGTCCAGCAACCCTTCACCATCGTGCGTGTTGCACGACAGGAAGGCCAGCGCCCCTGCAGTCAGCAGTAAAAATATCTTGTATCTCATCATACTTTTCTTTTTCTGGCACTCCGGAAGGGTTTCACCCCTTCCGAAGCAAAAATCGTGCGACTAGATGTCGAGGTCGATGTTGGTGGCGTAGGTCTTTGCATCCCAGGCGTCAACAGCAGGGTCGAAAGTGATCTGCTTGCCGGCAGGGCCAAGGGTGATGTTGTAGGTGATGGCCTGGTTCATCTGCCATGCGAAGACGGAGGTGTTCAGATCCTGGGTGTCGATGAGGAGATCGGCAGAGACAACCTTGTTGTCCTGGACGAGAACCTGGGTGAACTCGGTCTCGTTGGCAAGCTTGCGGTAGGTGGTGATCTTCACGGTGAGGGCGATCTTCTGCTGATCGGCAACGAGCACCTGAGGGAGAGCGTAGAACTCGGGGATGACGTTCTGGCCCACGCCCTTTACGAGGTCACGGACCTGGACATCCTTGTAGAGGGTGTTGTCCTCGTCGTTGGTGATGGTTGCATCGGGAGTCCAGACGCTGTAGCCGTTTGCATCAACGGGCTTGGTCCAGGGGATGATACCGGTGCCGGTGCTGGAGAGGTTCAGGGTTACGGAACCCTTGGTGTAGATACCGGAGAGGACAACCTGCTTGAGCTGGACATCCCACTTGGTCTCGGTGCCGGTGACGGCCTCGGTCTTTGAATTCTCACCAAGGATGATGTTGACCTTAACCTTTGCACCAGCGTGACGGAAGATGGTGGGAACACCCTCGAAGGCGTTCTGGCCGTCTTCGACCTGGTTTGCATTGTCGGTGTAACCAACGGCCTTATCGGCATACATGAGATCCTTCTGGGTGGCGGTGAAGTCGATGTCGTTGTACTTGATCTGGGTCTTTGCAACCTGAGGAACAGCACCGGTCACATTGTAAGGATAGTAGCTGAAGAAGTCCACGGTCTGATTCTTGGGCCAGTAGTAAGGGGTAGCGGTTGACCAGAAGTTTCCGGTGGCGTTGAAGGAAACTTCCTGGTTCTCGATGAAGTACTCACCGGCGGTGCCGTCGGTCCATGCGTAGGTACCGAAGGTGTCGTCTGTGGGGAATACGGAGCCGGTAACCTTGGTGTTGAGCTGGTTAACGGGCTGGAAGCTGATAGCAGACGTTGCGGGTCCGTCAACTTCGGTCTTGGCGCAAGCTGCGATGGCCATTGCAGCTACTGCGATGAAGAAAAACTTTTTCATAAATGCATTAATGATTAAAAAGTGAATTAAAAAAAATAAGTTATATAGTAATTTGAATATCCATGTTTATCGTTTCCCAGTCGGCATCGGCAGGGTCGAAGTAAATCTCAATGGGACTCAATCCGTCAACTGACTTGCTGGGAGCGAAGATAAGGTTATACTTGATGTTCTGATTCATGCTCCATGCTGTGACTGTGGACGTGGAGAGAGCGGCATTCATCTCAATGGACGTTTCCTTGATGAAAGGCTCTTCAGGATAGCCGTTTCCGGTATCCCTCCATGTCTTGATGGAAATGTTCATCACAATCTTCTGGCCCTTGTCAAGAGCCTGAGGGAGCACAAAGAAGCTTTCTTTCAACGTCTGGGGAATGGTGTCCCTGAATACTTCAAGAGAAGCACAGTCAATATCTATGCTGGTCTTGGTAGTATCCGCAGTCCAGACCTTGTTTTCAGGGAGCTTCCACTCTCCATTCTCAAGGGTTAGACCAAGGCTTCCCTTTGTGAGTATATCCTTGAGCTCCATGCTGTTCAGTGTAACCTCCCACTTTGTCTTGTCTCCGGTTGCAGGAGTCATCTCACTGTACGCAAGACGCAGGGAAAAGGCGACCTTTGCCAGAGCGTGACGGAACAGTACGGGAACTCCACTGTAGTAGTATGTGGAGATGTTCTCCGTGAGTCCGGTTGACTTGTCTGCGTAGAGCAGGTCAACGTCCGGATTAGCTGCCACATCCCATGAATCATACGTTATGGACTGTTCATCCACGGCCGGGACTCCGCTTTCAGAGTACGGTGAGTAGCAGATGAAATCCAGCGAACCCCACTTGGGCCAATAGTATGTTGCGCCCTCAGTGAACCATACATTGCTGCTTGCATTGTATGCCACTTTCTGGTTAGTCATGAATGTGGTGTCGTCGGCAGGATTCTCACCTTTATACCACGCGTACGCGCCAAAAGGAACTGATCCGTAGTCGGCCTTGTAGTCGTCGGGAGCCTTGGAAGCCGCTTCAGATGAGCGGTAATCTGCCACCTGGAAGCGTATTTCTGTGCTGTCGGCAAGGTTAAACTGCGTTCTGGAGCATGCGGCCATTGTCATGGCTGCAACAACAAGCAACAATATGATTTTAAAACACTTCATCAGTTACAGCTGAATCGTAGCATTTGCGTCCACGTCTGACCAGTCGGCAACTGCGGGATCAAATGTAATGGTAACATCCTCAGGAGTTTCATATGAAGAATCATATGCTACAGGCTTGAGGTTTATGGTGTATATGATATGCTGGTTCATCTCCCACGCCTTAAGGTTGGAGAATGCGCTCATGCTGATGGTAGGACAGTAGTCTTCCTCTATGACGTGTCCGTTGGAGAGGGTGGTCTTAATGTGCACCACAAGCTGCAGCATCTGTTTGCCGGGTTCAAGTATCTGCGGCATCACGAAGCCGGTAGCGTCGTTGAGGTTTGTAAGCTGGTTGACTTCCTCGTCGTTGTCTATGTCGTAGTAGAAGCGGATGCCGGAACCGCCTATGAGTTCCTGTTTTGCACTCTCTCCCTTGAGATTGCTCCAGACATTATATTTCTTGTTGCCCACGATAACCTCAGGCTTGTCCCAGGGAACCATCATGCCGGTGGACTGTGTATTAAGTGTCAGCTCGCAGTCTCCGGTGGTGTAGAACCCAAAGATCTTGGCGCTTTTTACCGTTATGTCCCAATAGGTGGTGGGATGGCTTATAATCTCCGGATAGTGGACGGCGGTAATTGTTTTGACGGTGTCTGTGGGATACCTGGTAATGGTTGTGATTGTGGTATCCGCAATATTGGCCGGCCGTTTCTTGGTGGTGTCCGTGCAGAAGAGAGAATCAACCACCTGGTGAGTAGGATACTCTTTAATAATTCTATAAGTAGTATCGGGGTAGTGAAACTTGACGATGGTTGTTATGATGCTGTCCGGAACAGCAGGCATAATAACGGTAGGATCCACAACCAGAACGGTGTCAATCACTGTGTTGTCTTCCTGTTCAATTCTGGTGATTGTGGTATCCACGTAGTGCACGAAGCTGGCCTTCATTTTGAAGCTTAGCTTGGAGAGGGCATGGCGGAATACTGTGGGCACTCCGGTGTAGCTGTGTACGCCGTCCTGGACTTTGTCCTCGTTCTTGGATACGGTAACCTTATCGGCATACATATAGTCCACGTTTCCGGCTGCGGTGTTAACGCCGAAGTATCTGAGGGTATCGGCCTTGACCACGGGGTTGCTGCCCTTGTAGTTGGTGGTGTCCACGGCCACTCCGTTAGCTCCCCTGAACGGTGAGTAGGAAATGAAGTCGATGGAACCGGTCTTGGGCCAGTAGTAGGTGTTGTACTGTGCCTTCCAGACACTGCCAGTGAAAGCGATGGTCTCGTTTACCATGAATGGGACATTCCGGGAACTTGTGGTATTAGTGGAATCTGCCGTGTACCACGCATAGGTTCCAAAGGGGACCGATGTGCTGTAAGGCGTGTTTGCCTTGGTCTGGATCCTCTGAACCACCTGGAAGTCGATTTCTCCGTTCAACTCACTGCGGTCCGGCATCAGGGTTTCCACCTTGGTGCAGGCTGCGGCGGCTATTGCCAGGAGTATCAGGATTGTCTTTTTCATATTAAATACTTTTTGTTTCTTGGGGGCCTGCAGCGGTAATCAGCCGCTACAAGCCGGTTGGCATTATGAAATAGTAATTAGTTGTCGTTTTCGTTCAGGTTGACATCGTCCGAATAAACGTCGGTCCAGCTGAGAACTGCAGGGTCGAAGGTAACAGGGACTGTGGCGTAGGGGTTGATGGAAATCCTGTACGTAATGTTCTGGTTGTCTGCCCAGGCGGTGATGTTGCCGTTGTTGAGGCGGACGGTGGAGACTACATCCTCAGTGGCCCAGTCGGTGGCGCTGGTGTATTTGATCTTGATGGTGTATGCAACCACAAGTTTCTGGTCTGTGGAGGCTGCAATTGCATCGTTGGAGTTCAGGAGGGCCTGAGGGAGAAGGATGCGGGTCTTGCCAAGGGAAGTGTAGTTGTTGGTAGCTTCAAGGTTGGCGGTGGTGTTGTCAATGAGGTTAAGGACCATTGCGCTTGCGGGTGCGTAGTCATAATCGGCAGTGGCGTTGGCGTGGTCGGTTGCCCAGCGGGGTGTTGCGGGCGTGGTCACGGCAGGGATCTGGGTGAAGGAGCCCTTGTTGTCGATATTGACGATGTC
>Ga0310690_10003218_pt1 | contig 24898 bp, 21 predicted proteins | sample AusTroGonzalo_MG_2_FD_207661 | JGI IMG/M metagenome (GOLD analysis project Ga0310690, IMG submission 207661) | Bovine rumen microbial communities from tropical cattle in Woodstock, Queensland, Australia - Gonzalo_04 (v2) (version 2) | ecosystem: Host-associated > Mammals > Digestive system >... | reverse complement strand
GTGGTAGAGACTGGAATTGTTGTAACTACCTAAGCTGAGTGAAATGATGTCGGCTTGGTTTTCGGCAGCGAGGATAATACCCGACATGATATTGAAGATATTGCCGGAGCCTAATGCGTCGAACACAGTGATGGGCATGATGAGGGCGTCGGGGTTGGCTCCTTTGACTTGAAGACCGGCAGCTGCCACAATGCCGGCGCAGTGGGTACCGTGACCATGGGCATCAAAGACAAAGGAAGTGTCGGCAACGAAGTCATAGCCACCCTCAACAATGCGGTCTTTTAGTTCCGGATGTGTGGTGTCTACACCTGTGTCGACGATGGCTACTACGGGACGCTTGGCGTTGATGACAGGCTGCTGCCATAATTGGGGCATGTTGATAGCCTCTAAATACCACTGGTCAGAATTCCAGCCCTTCGTCTCATGGTCGTCCAAGATGCCGTCTATACTCATTTCATTGGGCTGGGGGAGAAGGCTTATCGTTAGGTTGGGCTCGGCCAGCTCCACCTCGTCTAACGCCATAAGCATGGTTGCGGCCTCTTCCTCGGTGCTGACCCGCGTCGTATCGAAGCTTAGCAGGCTGATACGGCTTGCCAAGTCGTCTAATAACGAGTGTTTTGTCTCGTTACTGGCTCTTCTGCTGGCAATGACACTGTCAGCGCCCGTCGTTGTATGGGGTCGGAGCCGTCGGATCTCCTTGGCTCCCATCGCGCTGAGCACACTGGCCAGTCGACTCTCGTTGCTTCGGCTTCGTGCCTGCTGTGCCCCTTCGGTGGAACGGTACATCACGATGACCTCCCCCCTTTTCCGTGCCATCTGTTCCCCGGACGGCAGATTCTGATCATTATCCCTAAGCATGGCAGCCTTGGTGCTGCTGCTGGCCATCAGCAGAAGCAGCAGGACTGCGACAGGTATATAAACAGTTGCAAAGAGCCTCCTCATGTTTCCAGTTATTTAGCAATTTCTGCACAAAGATACGAAATAATGATGAAACCAAGGAGGTTATTAGACTTTTTCTTGCCTTTTGCACAAAATTCCGCTTCACAAGGCGCGCACACTCAAAGTTAGTGGGCGCTGGATGTAGGTCTACAACTGGTAGTCGGCTTCGTTACCAGGATTGATGGTATTGCCAGTGCAAAGATAGGGATAAATGACGAAACGACCATATTTAATTGAGTTAAAAGCACGATAATCCAATTATTCTTTGTATCTTTGCAGCATGTTATGGAGACAACGCTAAGGATATTGGATATTCTGGAGGATACGATGGTGGACGGACCGGGTTTCCGGACCTCTATCTATTGTGCTGGCTGTCGCCATGCCTGCCCAGGGTGTCATAACCTGCAGTCGTGGGACTTTGGTGGCGGACGCGATATGACTGTGGAACAGCTGATGCGTATCATCGAGGCTGACCCGTTTACTCGGGGGGTTACCTTTAGTGGGGGCGACCCGATGTATCAGGCGGCAGGTTTTGCTGAGTTGGCTCGGCAGATACATCGCAGAACGCAGAAGGACATCTGGTGCTATACGGGCTTTACGTTTGAAAGCCTGATCCATGATGACCAGCGCGAACTGCTGGCTGAGCTTGACGTGCTTGTTGACGGCCCTTTCATTCAGGCCCTGCACGACTCCGACCTGCTATTCCGTGGTTCCAGCAACCAGCGTCTGATAGACGTTCAAGCTTCCATGTACAGTGGGAAAACTGTACTATGGAAGCCTGAGCTTTAGAGGTGGATAGTGGAGTGTGGATGGTGAGGGTCAGAGACTGCGCTGGCGGGTTCCCATGCGTGCCTCGACAACGTTGACCACATAGTCGCCCAACTTCTCGCACTCATTGATGAGATCCATATAGATGGTACCCACAGCGTAGGTGTACTCGTGGTTGTTAATGTCGGCAATATTCTGCGACTTCAACTGATTGCGGTAGTTGTTGATTTCGTTCTCGATGTTGAACGTGCGGTTCACGTCGAAGGCCTCGCGGCGGCCACCCATCAGGCGGTTCATCTCGGTAAGCGACTGGTCGGTGAGTCCCATCATCTGGTGGATATGCTCATACTGTCGGTCGGTGAAGTGATCCTGCTTGCCGTTGTACTTGCGGCTGATGGTGCGGGCCATGTTGTAGCAGGCATCACCGATAGACTCCAACTCAGAGATCTCACGGAGCATGGCGCGGATCTTGGCCTTCGTGTCGTCACTGAGGTGGGCATCACTGACGGTATCGAGGTACTTGGCAATCTCCAGCTCCATGTTGTCGCTGATGCCCTCGTACTTCTCAATACGCGAGTAAAGCTTGTTGAACTCTGTCTCGTTGGACCCTTTTTTCTTGGCATTCTCACTACTCGACAGGGTGAGCAGTTCGGTCACCATGCCGAACATGCGCTGCATACGCTCTGAGAAGGAGCGGATTTCCTTCTGGGCTTCGAGCACCGAAAGTTCCGGTGTCTTCATGAAGCCAGCAGTAATGAAGTGCAGGCGGAAGTCCTCTTCCTCGTCCACACGCTTGGGTTTGATGACCCAGCACACGAACTTCTCAATCTGTGGGATAAACCAGATGAGGATAAAAGTGTTGACCACGTTGAATGACGTATGGAAGGCTGCCAGCACGAATGTCAGCTTAGCCGCATTGGCCAAGAAGGCTCCAGCCCCCGCAACTTCTTTGGTAATCGTGACATCGTAGCCCACCCAGCCACAGACCATGTCGATGAACGGACGGAACACAAACAGTATCCAGATGACGCCGAAGAAGTTGAAGAACATGTGCGACAGGGCAGCACGGCGGGCCTGAGTGTTGGCCGACAGGGCAGCAAGGTTTGAGGTGATGGTAGTACCAATATTCTCACCCATGACGAGGGCGATACCCTGATAGATGGGCAGCGCACCACTGGAGCACAGAATCATGGTGATGGCCATCACTGCGGCCGACGACTGTACACAGAATGTCAGCACACCACCCAGCAACAAGAATACGAGCGTGGTGACGAACGAAGTCGGGTCGAACGATGAGAAGAAGTTCAACAGTGCCTCATTCTCGCCCAAGTTCATCTCAGTACCTGTAGCACGCAGCGTACCCAGTCCCAAAAGCAGGAACGACAGGCCGAAGAGGAAGTCGCCGATGTAGCGGTAGCGTTTCAGGTAGATGAGGATGATACCAATGAAGAACGCCGGATAGACAGCGGCGGTGATGTCGAACGACATACCTGCCGACATGATCCAGGCAGTCAGCGTCGTACCGATGTTGGCACCCATGATGACCGAGATGGCCTGTGCCAAGGTGAGCAGACCGGCATTGACAAACGACACCGTCATCACGGTTGTAGCGGTTGACGACTGGACAGACGCCGTTACCAGCGTACCTGTCAACATTCCAGTAAAACGGTTGGTGGTCATGGCACCGAGGACGTGACGCAATTGCGGTCCGGCCATTTTCTGCAGCGCCTCACTCATGGTCTTCATACCAAACATGAGAAGAGCCAGTGAGCCGAGCAGCTTGAAGATAATCCAAATAGACATAAATCTTGTAAATAGATGTATTTGGCTACAAAGATACGAAAATAATCTTAATTATTGCAATCCTAGTGACTTTTTTTTCACTAATCAATAAAAAAGAGGATGTGTAGGCACATCCTCTTATTATCATTCTTCTCTCACTTACTCACGGACTTCCCAGATGTCGTTGGTCTCAAGGAGCTCGGTGAAGTTGTGGTACTTCTTCTGGGCAGAGACTTCTTCGAGCTGGGCATAGACTGCGTCGTTGTAGGTAGGAGCGTCAACATCGCGAATCACACCGAGGGCGATGGGGAAACCATCCTCAGGTGTCATCAGGGCGAGCTTCAGCTGCAGGGTGTTGTCCTGGCAGTGGGCATCGTGGACGAGGACATCGTCGATGGTGTAGCCGTCCTTGCCAATCTCTACGACTTTCAGGCCGAAGCCCTGCTGTACGAGTCCGAACTCATTGTTCTCGCCGAAGACAAGTTTCTCGCCGTGACGCACGTAGATAGCATTCTTCTTACGGCCCTCATTGTTGTAGACCACATCGTGGCAGTGGTCGTTGAAGATGACGCAGTTCTGCAGTACCTCGGTAACCGAGGCGCCCTTGTGCTTATAGGCAGCCTGCAACACCTCGACGGTACCCTTGGCATCGGTGGCTACGCAACGGGCGAAGAAATGTCCACGGGCACCAAAGCAGAGCTCGGCGGGACGGAATGGATCTTCCACCGTGCCGTAAGGGCTCGACTTAGAAACAAAGCCACGGGGTGAGGTGGGGGAGTACTGACCCTTGGTCAAACCGTAGATGCGGTTGTTGAGGAGGATCATATTCAGGTCGATGTTACGACGGTTGGCATGGATGAAGTGGTTACCACCAATAGCCAGACCGTCGCCGTCGCCTGATACCTGCCAGACGGTGAGGTTGGGGTTGGCAACCTTCGCACCGGTAGCAATGGCGGCGGCACGACCGTGGATGGTGTTCATGCCGTAGGTAGCCATGTAGTGGGGCAGACGGCTCGAACAGCCGATACCAGAGATGACTGCGATGTTCTCAGGGGCTACGCCAATCTCGGCCATAGCCTTATGGAGTGAAGCCAGGAAGAAATGGTCACCGCAACCTGGGCACCAACGTGGCTGGCCTTTCTTGAAATCTGAAGCCCCCCACCTTGCCTCCCCCGAGGGGGAGGAATTATTAGTCTTACTATTAATATTTGCTTCCATAATTTTCTCTATTCTAAATATTGTTCTATTGTTTCTAAAACGTTGTCGATGTCTTCAATTACCTCTTCATTTGTGAATCTGATGACCGTATATCCTTGAGCTTCTAACCATTCTTGACGTTGCTCGTCACTTATCTGCTGTTCTGGTAACTGGTGATAACCTCCGTCAACTTCTATAATCACTTTTGCGGGGATGCAGATGAAATCTGCAATGAATTCTCCAATGATATGTTGTCGTTTGAATGGTTGTCCCAGATAACTATCGCTCAGACATTCCCATAATATGCTTTCTGCTTCAGTAGGATTGTTACGATTCTTTTTTGCAAGCTCTTTCAGAAGTCCATATAGACAAGGGTCTGCCGTTTGATATCCGTAAGCCATCAGTTAGGTAATTATTCCTTCCCCTCGGGGGAGGTCAGGAGGGGGGCTATGCTGGCTACGAGTTCTTCTACTACGAACGGCTGACCCTTAACCTGGTTGAACTGGTAGGGAACGAAGCCGTCGACCTTCATGCGGAGGTAGGCAGCGAGCTGACCCATGTTCTGTTCAGCCACCACCACCTTATTATATTTAGAGAGTACCTCAGCAGTGTTCTTAGGCAGCGGGTTCAGGTATTTGAAGTGAGCCTGAGCCACCTTATGACCTGCACTACGGAGTTCGTCCATAGCGGCACGCAGATGACCGTAGGTAGAACCGAAGCCAACAATCAGCAAATCAGCATCAGCGTCGCCCTCAACTTCGAGGTCGGGTACCTGGATGTTGGCTATCTTCTGCTGGCGCAGACGTGTCATCAGGTCGTGGTTCTCGGGATTCGTCGAGATGGCTCCCGTCTGAGAGTCCTTCTCCAGTCCACCAAGGATGTGTGCAAAGCCTTCACGGCCAGGTACGGCCCAATAGCGGGTACCGTTCTCGGCACGCATGTAAGGTGTCCACTTACCCTTCAGCTCCTCAGGAACGTATGGCGGATTAATGGGATCAAGCTTGTCCATCTCGGGCAGCTTGAAAGCACCAGAGCCGTTGGCTACGAAGGCATCGGTGAGCAGCACAACGGGGGTCATGTGCTCCAATGCAATCTTAGAAGCCTGATAAGCGGCATCGAAACAGTCAGTAGGACTGGTGGCAGCCATTACAGGCATGGGGCTTTCACCGTTACGGCCAAAGAGTGCCTGCAATAGGTCGGTCTGTTCTGACTTGGTGGGCAGACCCGTGGCAGGACCACCGCGCTGAACGTCGAGAACAACCAAGGGTAGTTCCATGATGACGGCGAGGTTCATAGCCTCAGACTTCAGGCAGATGCCAGGGCCAGAGGTAGAGGTGACGCCGAGAGCTCCGGCAAACGAAGCACCGAGGGCTGACGAACAACCGGCAATCTCGTCCTCACACTGAACGGTGATGACGCCGCACGACTTGTGCTTCGACAACTCGTGGAGTACATCGGTAGCGGGAGTGATGGGGTAGGAGCCGAGGTAGAGCTTCAGGCCTGCCTTCTCGGCAGCAGCAATAAAGCCGTAGGCCGTAGCCTTGTTGCCAGTGATGTCCATATAACGGCCAGGCTCTTTGACTTTTGACTCTACGCGATAGACGCTGACTGTCGACGAATGGGTGTTGTGTCCATAGTCCCAACCAGCCTGAATGACCTTGATGTTGGCCTCGGCAATGGCGGGTTTCTTGGCGAATTTATCCTTCAGGAAGTTAGCCACGAGGTTGAGGTCACGGTCGAAGAGCCAGCAGACGAGTCCAAGGGCGAACATATTGCGGCACTTCATCATGGCCTTCATGTCCATGCCTGAGTCAGCCAGACAATCCTTCACCATCGTTGTCAGCGGACATTGGATGACGCGGTCGGGGTCGATGCCCATCTCGCCAAGATAATCCTCAGTCTTGAACTGGGCCTTCTCCAGATCCTTGGGACCAAAGGAGTCGGTATCGATAATGATGGTTGCACCAGGCTTGGCATAGCGGTACTGCGTTTTCAGGGCAGCAGCGTTCATAGCTACCAGCACGTCGCATTTGTCACCAGGGGTGTAAACCTTGCCGGCACCGATGTGTACCTGGAAACCAGACACACCAGTCAGTGAGCCTTGCGGGGCGCGGATGTCGGCGGGATAATCGGGGAATGTAGAGATGCCGTTACCAACGGTGGCACTAACCGTAGAAAAGATGTTTCCGGCCAACTGCATACCATCGCCGGAGTCACCTGAGAAGCGGACAACAACCTGTTCCAACTCCTTCACTTCCAATTTTTCTGACATAACATTTATTGGTTTTGAATTCTAACTATTCTATCCTGAAGAACGCCCTTTTGGCGTAATCGGCTGCAAAATTATTCATTTTTAGCGGAAAAACCAAAAGAAAATGAGAAAAAATACAGAATTATGAAAAAAAATGCAGTAAATCAGTTGGTGATGCGAAGTGGGTTAGTTAGTAATGCTAAGTGGGCCACTTAGCACTGTCAAATGACCCACTTAGCATGATAAAGTGATATGGCCTGTTAAAACGGCCCGCTCTCTTATATATAATTAGGTGGTAATAAGCTTGTCGTAGAGTTCTTTCATGCCCTCGGAAGCACCCTTCTGAATCTGCTGAACTCGGCTGCCAGCACTGACAGGGTTGGGGTCGATGAGATAAATGGGAATTGACGGACGAGCATAATGAATGAGTCCTGCTGCGGGATAAACGGCCAATGATGTGCCGATGATAATAAAGATGTCGGCTTCTTGAACTTCCTCGGCGGCAATACTGATGTTGGGAACTGCCTCGCCGAAGAATACGATGAAGGGACGGAGCAGCGAACCATCACCAGCCTTCGTGCCAGGTTCTATCTCACAGTTGTCGAGTGTCAGTGTCTGCTGGTAACGTGGATCGTCGACGTCACGACTGGAACAAACCTTCATCAGCTCACCGTGCAGGTGGATGACCTTTGAAGAGCCGGCCTGCTCATGCAGGTTATCCACATTCTGGGTCACAACCGTCACCTCATATTGCTCTTCCAGTTTAGCCAAAAGGCGATGGCCCTCATTGGGTTTCACGCCCCAGCACTTCTTTCGGAGCATGTTATAGAAGTTAGTTACTAAGGTGGGGTCTGCTTCCCATCCTTCATGAGTGGCCACCTTGGCTACAGGGTATTCTTCCCATAAGCCGTCGGCATCGCGGAAAGTCTTCAATCCACTTTCCACAGACATGCCTGCACCAGTTAAAACAACAATCTTTTTCATAAGCAAATGTTTAAGATATGCAAAAATAATGCTTTTTTCTGAAATAACGGCAAAGATATCAAAGAAAAGTTGTAACTTTGCGCCGATTTTCGAAAATTTACACATTATTAATTAGAAAAAGCATGGATAAAGTTAGCTACGCCCTTGGCTTGGGCATTGGTCAGCAGTTGGCACAAATGGGTGCTTCTGAGCTGAATATCGATGATTTCGCACAGGCCATCAAGGACGTGATTAGCGGTAGCGAACTGAAGGTTCAGCACCGCGAAGCACAAAAGATTGTGCAGGAGTATTTTCAGAAACAAGAAGAGAAATTGAGTGCCCAGCGTGCCGAAGCTGGCAAGCAGCACAAGGAAGCTGGTGAGAAGTACTTGGCAGAGAATGCCAAGAAGGAAGGTGTCATCACGCTGCCCAGCGGTCTTCAATATAAGGTATTAAAGGAAGGTAATGGTAAGAAACCCTCGGCAAAGGATACTGTGATGTGCCACTACGAAGGTTTCCTGATTGACGGCACAGTGTTTGACTCAAGCGTTCAGCGCGGTGAGCCAGCCACATTCCCTCTGCAGCAGGTGATTGCAGGTTGGACAGAAGGATTGCAGCTGATGCAGGAAGGTGCCAAGTACCGCTTCTTTATCCCCTACCGTTTAGGTTATGGTGAAGGTGGTGCAGGTGCATCGATTCCTCCGTTTGCCACCCTGATTTTTGATGTGGAATTAATTCAAGTAGTTTAAATATAACAAAAAAGCAATGAAAAAATTATCTATCGTAGCCGTTATGGCTATTGTAGCCGCAGGTTTTACTGCATGCGGCAATGGCACTCCGAAGGCAAGTCTGAAGAGTGATGTTGACTCTATGAGCTATGCTATCGGTATGGCTCAGACCAATGGTTTGAAAGAGTATCTCGTTGACCGTCTTGGTGTAGATACTGCCTATATGGGTGAGTTCATCAAAGGTCTGAATGAAGGCGTCAATGCTGGTGACAGCAAGAAGAAGGCTGCCTACTATGCTGGTATCCAGATTGGTCAGCAGATTGCTAACCAGATGGTGAAGGGTATTAACCACGAGGTATTCGGTGAGGATTCTACGAAGACCATCTCTATGAAGAACTTCATGGCTGGTTTCATCAGTGGTACCACTGGTAAGGGCGGTCTGATGAATATGGTTGACGCTCAGAACGTTGCACAGAGCAAGATGCAGGAAATCAAGGCTCGTGAAATGGAGAAGACCTATGGTCCTAACAAGGAAGAGGGTGAAAAGTTCATGGCTGCCAATGCTAAGAAGGATGGCGTGAAGACGCTGCCCAGCGGTGTGCAGTATAAGGTTATCAAGGAGGGTGCTGGTGCTATTCCCGCTGACACTTCACTGGTAAAGGTTCACTATGAGGGTCGTCTGCTTAATGACTCAGTATTTGACAGCTCTTACAAGCGTGGTGAGCCTGTGACTCTGCGTTGTAACCAGACCATCAAGGGTTGGACTGACGCAATGGTTCACATGCCCGCTGGTTCTGTTTGGGAAGTTTACATTCCTCAGGATTTGGCTTACGGTGAGCGTGAGCAGGGTATGATCAAGCCTTTCTCTGTTCTTGTGTTCAAGATTGAACTTTTAGAGGTTAATCCCAAAAGATAAACAATGAAGAAGGTTATCTTATTAGCACTCGCTGTCGTGGCGAGTGCTTCTTTTTGCACAATTGATGCAAAAAAGAAGAAGAAGGAAGTTGTGCAGGAAACCCCAGTGGTTCCTGTTGAATTGAAGAATAGCTCTGACTCTGTAAGCTACACAGCTGGAATGGCTATGACAAATGGTTTGTTGCCGTTCCTGAAGCAGCAGCATGGTATTGACTCAGCAGGAGTTGCTATCTTTATCAAGGCTTTTGAGGAGTATGTTGGAGCTGGTGAGAACATGGAGGCTAAGGCCAAGGCTGCTGGTATCGAGATTGCCAATCAGGTGAAGACACGTATGCTTCCTGGTCTTTCTTCAGAGTTTGCTGATACGCCCGATTCTATCGTCAGCAGTCTGTTCTATCGTGGTTTCGTAGATGCTTTGAAGCAGGATACTACGCATTTCCAGCAGTATGATGCTGAGGCATTCTTCCATGCAAGACAGGAGGCTGACAAGAAGGCCAAGGATGAGAAACTGTATGGTCCTAACCGCGATGCCGGTATCAAGTTCCTGAAGGAAAATGCCCAGAAGGACAGTGTTATCACAACACCTTCTGGACTTCAGTATAAAGTATTGGTAAAAGGTGACGGTCCCGTTCCTCAGAGAACTGATAAGGTATTGGTCAACTATGAAGGACGTCTTGTAGATGGCACCGTATTCGATGCATCAGCAAAACATGGCGACAAGCCTGCCGAGTTCCGTCCTGACCAGGTAATCAAGGGATGGACAGAAGCCCTTACCATGATGCCTGTTGGTTCAAAGTGGCAGCTCTATATCCCACAGGAGTTGGCATACGGTGAGCGTAATATGGGCAATATCAAGCCTTATTCTACGCTGATCTTCGATGTTGAGCTGGTTGGAATTGACGGTATGAAGACTGAAGAGCCTGCCAAGGCTGAGCCAGAAAAGACCGCTAAGAAGACTACCGCCAAGAAGGCTGCTAAGAAAAAGTAAGCATTCTGGTATAGTATATAAAAAGGCGGTGGGTTTTGCGTAAAACCCACCGCCTTTTTCATACTGTTGCTCGGTTATGACTCTTTGTAGAATATCTTGTTGGCACCGCTTGTAATCTTCAGTGCCTCAGGATGCTTGTTGATAAATGAGTCAATATGACGGACGCGTTTTTGCTCCAATATCTCGTCTACGGCAATGAGAATGCCAGTTTCTTCTACATCGCCGAAACCATTGTTAATGGCGGTACCAAAAAGTTTCATGGTAGGCGACAGGCCCATATAGGCATTCACTAATGGAGGAATGTTATAGCCTAATTGACGTATTTCACGATTTAAAATCCTATAGTCGGCATTAAAGTCCTCCTCGCAGAAGAGTTTCTCAAGCTCTTTCTCATCGGTATCAATCGTTAAGGGCTTCTTGGGAATAATCAGCCGGTCTTTGTCATCGAAATGTTTTTTCAAGAAATAGAGTATCATATCCCTGCCTTTGCGTATGTAACTGGGGTACATTGTCATTTTGCCAAAGAAGTAGCGTACGTCAGGCATGATGACGGTAAGTGCCCCTAATCCGTCCCACAGATTATCAAGTGCAAAGAGGCTCTTTGCACCCATACGGGAACTTTGATATGGCAGGGAAACGAACGAACGCCCTAATTCAATGGTATAGGGCATGTAGTCACGAAGGAACCTCTCGGAGAAATGGAACATGTGGCTAGTAGCCAGTAAAGGCTGCCCTTGTTCGTCAATCTCCCAGTCGGAACCTAATAAATAGCGGTATCCGCCTATGATTTCTTCTTGTTCGGGGTTCCAGACGATGAGCTGTTTGTAGCAGTTATCACAAGTGTCAAACTCGTCAAGGTCGCAATCCTTGCCAGTGCCGCCTCCTGCTTCGCGGAAAGCGATTTCGCGTAACCGCCCTATCTCACGCATCACATTGGGAGCATTATGGGCGGTAATAATGTAGATTTCATTATTACTTTTGTTGGTCATGCGTAACTGATGCTCTGGAGTCAGTTCGCTGCGAAGCACCTCTTTGGAGATGGGGGCAATAATAGGTTGTTCCATGTGGAATAGTGGTATTGTATGGTAGAATTAAAGTTCATAAACACGGTCTTGTACCCAGGCAGCCCACTCTGCAGGCTTACGGCTCTTGTCGAAAGTCTGCCAAGGTATTGGCTTGCCAATGGCTATACGGAAAGTCTTATGTACGTTCTTGTACATTTCGTCAACTAAATACAGCATTGCCAAATTAAAAGGAAGGAAACGGTCGGAGAAGTTGGCCATCCTATAGAAAAAGTCGGAGTTCTGACCACTGAAGTGTATGGGAACGACGTCGCGCTGATATTCCACGCTTTTTGAAACGAAGGTTTTCTTCCAGGGAATATCACGGATGACTCCGTTCTTGCGTCGTGAGCAGAGTCCGGCAGGGAACATCAGCATGTGGTTGTCGCTCTGGAACCCAGCTTCCACCATTTTGGGGAAGTCGCGTCCTTGCTTGCCTGTCTTGTTGATAGGAATACAGAGTGGAGCCAGTCCGGGGAGGTTCATCAGCAGGTCGTTGACAAGGTAGCGGAAACGTCCGTCGTAGTGGCGGCCAATGATGGCACCGAGAGCTACACCGTCTTCACCACCCAAAGGGTGATTACTGACAAAGGTGTATAGACGTCCATCGTCTTTGTCAGGTAGATTCTCCTTGCCGACAATGTCGAGTGTGGCATCCAGATAGCGTACGCATTCTTCCAACCATTCTGTGCCAACCAAGTGGCGACTTTCCCAAAGGAAATCATTCACCTGGTCCTGATGGACAATGCGCTTGAGCCATGCTGTCAGGGGCTTGGGCACAAACTTGGCCTTTGTCCCCATCTTGCTTTTCAAGATGTCATCAATGTCGACAGTTTTTTCAGTTAAAGTAACCATTATTTAGCAATTGGTTTCAAATATGATGCAAAAGTAGTATAAATCTTTCAAAAATGGCACATTTTTCTCAAAAAAGTGCAAGGTGAGATTACTTTTGTTGCTAAAAGTGCTTCAAACGAGCCTCTAGATGGATAAAAAACGTTAAATTCGAAAAAAAGTGGAGCAAAGTGGGGAATTGTGGGGAAAAATGTGTATCTTTGTGGCAGATTTCGTAAAGGATACGTTTTTATGCGTTTTTTAGGTAATATAGAAGCAAGAATTGATGCGAAGGGAAGGGCCTTCCTGCCATCAACATTCCGCAAGGTGCTTCAGGCATCGGGCAGTGAATCGTTGGTGCTCAGGAAAGACATCTTCCAGCCGTGTTTAGTCTTGTATCCTGAGAGCGTATGGAACGAACAAATGGATGCATTAAGGGCGCGTTTGAACCGATATAACGCACAGCACCAGCGAATATTCCGTCAGTTTGTATCGGAGGTAGAGCTGGTGACGCTTGATGGTAATGGTCGTTTTCTGATACCTAAGCGTTATCTTTCCATGACCGAAATACAGCAGGACGTTAAGTTCATAGGTATGGGTGATACTATAGAAATCTGGTCTGATGTGAAGGTTGAGGCATCACAGATGGAAAGTGACGAGTTTGGTAAAGCACTAGAAGATATTATGGCGGAGGCTCTGCCATCCGTTGAAATAAAATAGAGCATGATTGTCACGGCGGAGACATACCACGTACCAGTGCTACTCACGGAGAGCATTGACGGTTTGGCCATCCAACCCGATGGAATTTATGTGGATGCGACGTTTGGTGGCGGAGGTCATAGCCGCGAAATAGTGAGTCGATTAGGGAAGAAGGGACATCTCTATGGTTTTGACCAGGATGCAGATGCTGAAAAAAATATTGTTAGAGACGATAGATTTACATTTGTTCGAAGCAACTTTAGATATATCAAACAGTGGATGCGTTACTACGGAGTTGAACAAGTCAATGGAGTCCTGGCCGACCTTGGAGTGTCGAGCCACCATTTCGATGATGCCGAACGCGGTTTCTCGTTTCGGTTCAATGCTCCACTTGATATGCGGATGAACAAACGCTCTGGAGTGACGGCGGCCGACGTGGTTAATAAGTATACGGAAGAACAGTTGGCCGATGTGATGTATGTGTATGGCGAAATAAAGCAGGCCCGCAAATATGCTTCACAGATAGTGAAGGCACGAGCCCAAGCACCCATCAAGACTACGGCTGATTTACTGAAGGCTTTAGGAATAGAGACGATGACGGATGAAATGGGTGTTTGCCAGCCCTCGCCCAACATGAAGAAAGAGATGGCAAGACTGTTTCAGGCTTTACGCATAGAGGTGAACCATGAAATGGATGCACTTCGTGATTTGTTGCAAGGAGCCACGGAATTGTTAGAGAAGGGTGGACGCTTGTCGATTATCACCTATCATTCATTAGAAGATAGGCTGGTGAAAAATATGATGAAGGCTGGTAATATCGAAGGCCGGCTACAACAGGACTTCTTCGGTCGGATAGAATCTCCGTTCCGGATGGTCAATGGTAAGGTGATAGTACCCTCTCAGGAGGAGCAGTATCGTAATCCACGTAGTCGCAGTGCCAAATTGAGAATTGCAGAAAAAGTGTAAGAATGTCAGAAGAGAACAAGGATATACTGGAAGATGAAATGGCGGCAAAAGAGGCAAGAGCCTTGGAAAAGCTGAAAGAGCTGAAAGAAACCGTCAGCGAGGACGACACCGTTCCTGTGGGGACGCTGACGCTTCGTAAGATTCTGGGTGGCGACTTCCTGTCGGCTGACTTGGTTCGCCGCAATATCTGGGTGTTTATTCTGGTGATGCTGTTTACAGTGGTTTATGTGGCATTCCGATACCAGTGCCAGCAGGATATGATTCTCATAGACAAGATGGAGGGTCAGTTGAAGGATGCTAAGTATAAGGCTCTTTCGTCGTCAAGTACTTTGACGGAACGATGCCGAGAAAGTCAGGTGTTACGGGTGCTGCGTCAAGTCGGCGACTCCTTGTTGCGCGTTAGTGACCAGCCACCTTATATTATTAATATACCCGAATCAGGGTTCTTTAGTGGAAGTGAAGAGTAATGAGTAAGTTTAACAGTAGTAAAGTGATGCCGCGCTATTTTATAATAGCGATTGTCTTGACACTTATTGGCTTTGCCATTGTAGGTAAGGCCATGTATATCATGACTGCGGAAAAGAACTATTGGGGAACTGTACAACAGAAGCTCAAGCACGATTCTATTCCCGTAAAGCCTGTTCGTGGAAATATCTTGAGTTGCGATGGCCAGCTGATGGCCAGCAGCATACCTGAGTATAAGATCTATATGGACTTCCAGACTGGTGGTCCCGAGCGTGATTCTCTGTGGCAGTTGAAACTCGATAGCATCTGTGAAGGGTTACATGCCCTGTTCCCAGAGAAGACTCCCGAGGAGTTCCGCCGTCATTTGGAAGAAGGCAGGTTGAAAGAGACTAAGAGCGGGATTGGTCACCGCCATTGGCCTATATGGAAGCGTCGTATCAACTATAATACTTTTACGGAAGTCAGGAAACTGCCCATATTCCGTATGAGTAAGTATAAGAGCGGATTCCACTGGGACGAGTATAATGCACGTAACCGTCCATTCGGTTCATTGGCTCAGCGAACAGTGGGTGTTATGTTTGGTGAAATCGACTCTGCCCGTTGTGGTCTCGAACTCTCATTTGATTCTACATTACGTGGACAGAACGGTTTGGTACACCAGCAGAAGGTTCTCAATAAGATTATGAATATCACTGAGACCCCGCCTATAGATGGAATGGATATTGTCAGCACCATTGACGTGAATATGCAGGACTTGGCTGAGCGTGCTTTACTTGAAGAGATGAAGTTGCCTGAGGTGAATGCCGACTTAGGCGTAGCCATCTTGATGGAGGTACAGACAGGCGACGTGAAGGCCATCGTCAATATGGCACGTGTGGGTGACGGACAGTATGCTGAGGCCATTAACTCGGCTATCAGCTATAGGTGCGAACCAGGTTCGGTGTTCAAGGTTGCTTCAATACTGGTTGCCCTTGACGACGGGGTTATCCCACGAGATACGAATTACATTATCCATACTGGCAGTGGCGTGAGGGAGATGCATGGTCGTCTGATGAAAGACCATAACTGGCGTCGCGGCGGTTATCAGGATATTAATGTGGCCCGCACACTGGAGGTCAGTTCGAACATTGGTACGAGCCATGTCATCGACCAGTTCTATGGAGGTCATCCTGAGAGGTATGTGCAGGGACTTTATCGCGTTGGTATCGGTGAGGATTTGAAGTTGCCGCTTGTGGGCTACCACAAACCCAATATCCGCATCCCTGACACGAAGACCACCGATCGTTCAAAGTATTGGAGTAAGACGACATTGCCTTGGATGTCAATTGGTTACGAGACGCAGATAGCCCCAATTAATACTCTTGCTTTCTACAATGCCATTGCTAATGATGGTAAGATGATGCAGCCCCGCTTTGTGACGAAGTTGACAAAGGAAGGTGAGACCATGAAGGAGTTTCCTCCTGTAGTGCTGAAGGAGCGCATAGCAAAGCCAGAGACCATCAAGATGATGCAGACCATTCTTGAACATGTTGTCAGCCAGGGATTAGGACGCAAGGCAGGCCCGTTGTCACATGCCTTTAAGGTGGCAGGCAAGACAGGTACAGCCCAGATTGCTGACGAGCATGGTGGCTATCACTCAGGAACGACGCGCTATTGGCTTAGTTTTGCAGGTTTCTTCCCCGCCGATGCCCCTCGCTATTCATGTATTGTCTGTCTGCGCAAGACAGGACTGCCTGCTTCTGGTGGCGGCATGAGTGGTGTCGTGTTCAGGAATATTGCTGAAGGTGTCATGGCACAGAACATCAAGCGATTGGTCGATGACGTTCGTGATTCTACTTCTAATTTCGTACCTGTGGTGAAAACAAGCAACGAGGAGTCTGCCTCCTATGTGCTGAGTCGTTTAGGTGTGAAAGGTGAAAAGCCTCGTAAAGTGGAAACTGCGCAAGGCCTGGTTCCCGATGTGACTGGAATGGGTGCTCGTGATGCTGTCTATGAGATGGAGCGCAGAGGACTGAAAACTATGGTATATGGCCGTGGAAAAGTGAAATCACAGAGCATAGCTGCAGGTACTGCCGTCAAACCTGGTAGTATTTGTGAGTTAAGGCTGGAAATATGATGAACAAATTGGTAATAGGATATGAAACTGAATGAGCTACTAAAGAACGTGAATCCGCAGGCCATTGTTGGCGATGCCGGGACGGACGTTACGGGGGTGAAGATTGATTCCCGTCAGGTGTCGTCGGGCAGTCTGTTTGTTGCTGTCAGAGGTACACAGGTTGATGGCCATCAGTTCATCTCAAAGGCTGTGGAGCTTGGGGCTAAAGCCGTTATGTGTGAAACCCTTCCCGACAGTCTGGCCGACGGTGTAACCTATGTGCAAGTGACATCAACAGAAGATGCGGTAGGCCCTGTGGCAACTCAGTTCTATGGTGACCCAACGTCGAAGCTGAAGTTGGTAGGTGTAACCGGCACGAACGGTAAGACAACCATTGCCACCTTATTATATAATATGTTCCGCAAGTTCGGACATAAGTGTGGCCTGCTCTCTACCGTCTGTAACTATATCGAGGAGGAGGCTATTCCTGCTACCCATACAACGCCTGACCCCATTGAGTTGAATGAACTGCTGGGACGCATGGCCGATGCTGGCTGTGAATATGTGTTTATGGAGTGCTCCAGCCATGCTATAGCCCAGAAACGTATTGGCGGTTTGAAGTTTGCTGGCGGACTCTTCACGAACCTCACTCGCGATCATCTGGATTATCATAAGACGGTTGAGAACTACCGTGATGCCAAGAAGGCCTTTTTCGATGGACTTAGTAAAGATGCTTTTGCCATTACCAATGCTGACGATAAGAACGGCATGTTTATGGTGCAGAACACGAAGGCCGACGTGAAGACTTACAGCATTCGCCAGATGGCCGACTTCCGTGCCCGTATTGTGGAATGTCATTTTGAGGGAATGTACCTCGAGATTGATGGTCGCGAGGTGGGCGTACAGTTCATCGGTAAGTTCAATGTTTCTAACCTGCTCTGTGTCTATGGTGCTGCCGTGATGCTGGGCAAGCAGCCCGAGGAAATCCTCGTCGTGATGAGTACCCTTAAAAGCGTCAACGGCAGGCTTGATCCTATTCGCTCTCCGGAGGGTTATACGGCAGTCGTCGACTATGCCCATACACCTGATGCCTTGGAGAATGTGCTGAATGCCATTCATGAAGTGCTCGACGGAAAGGGAAAGGTCATTACTGTATGTGGCGCTGGTGGTAACCGTGATAAGGGCAAGCGTCCGCTGATGGCTCAGGAGGCTGTGAAACAGAGCGACCGCGTCATCATTACCAGCGACAATCCTCGCTTTGAGGAGCCACAGGATATTATCAATGACATGTTGGCCGGACTCAACCAGAAACAGCTGAAGAAGGTGATCTCCATTGCTGACCGTCGTGAAGCTATTCGTACGGCCTGTATGATGGCAGAGAAGGGTGATGTCATTCTCATTGCCGGCAAAGGGCATGAGGACTATCAGGAAATTAAAGGCGTGAAACATCACTTCGATGACCATGAGGTTGTCCGTGAGTGTTTTAACTCGTGAATTGTAACTCGTATATATTAATAAGATGCTATACTACGTATTCAGATTCTTAGAGCAGTACAACATTCCAGGGTCTCACCTCTGGTCGTACATTTCGTTCCGTTCGCTCTTGGCGCTGATTCTGGCGCTGTGTGTGTCGGCGTGGTTCGGTGAATACTTCATTAAGTATATGCGTCGAAAAAAGATTTTTGAAACTGAGCGTGATCCCCTCATTGATCCGTTTGGTGAACAGAAGAAAGGCGTACCTACGATGGGTGGCATCATTATCATCGTTTCCATCCTGATACCCGTACTGCTTTTTGCCCGTATGCGTAATATCTACATCATCCTGATGATTGCCACTACAGTGTGGTTGGGCTTCCTGGGCTTCCTCGACGATTATATCAAGGTGTTCCGTCGTAATAAAGAAGGTCTGAAGGGCAAGTACAAGATTGTGGGGCAAGTGTCCATCGGCTTCATTGTCGGACTTACGTTGTGGCTCAGTCCCGATGCTGTCGTACGTGAGAACGTCACCGTACAGCAGCAGAATCAGGAAGTCGTGATAAAGCATAAGACAGAGGCGGTGAAGTCGCTGAAGACCACCATCCCGTTTGTGAAGAATCATAACCTCAACTACTCCGAAGTGCTGGGATTCCTGGGAGATTATAAGGTAGCTGCCGGCTGGGTGCTGTTTGTGATTCTTACTATCCTCGTGGTGACGGCAGTTTCCAATGGTGCTAATCTCAACGACGGTATGGATGGCATGTGTGCTGGCAACTCGGCCATCATTGGCGTGGCTTTGTTGGTGCTGGCCTACGTCTCTGGCCACATCGTCTATGCTGCCTATTTCGACCTGATGTATATACCTCATGCTGAGGAGTTGGTAGTGTTCCTTTCGGCGTTCATAGGAGCCATGATTGGTTTCCTGTGGTACAATGCCTATCCTGCCCAAGTGTTTATGGGTGACACCGGCTCGCTGACCATTGGTGGTATTATCGGCGTTTGTGCCGTCATCATCCATAAAGAGCTGCTGCTGCCAATCCTGTGCGGTATCTTCTTCATCGAGAGCCTGAGTGTCATCATCCAGACACAGTGGTTCAAACTGATGAAGAAAAAGGGCAAGCGTGTTCGTGTGTTCCGTGCTACCCCCATCCACGACAACTTCCGCCGGTTGGATTCACAGCTCGACCCCACATCGACCTATATATTACGTGGCTGGCCGCAACGCCAGTTCCATGAATCGAAGATAACGTTCCGCTTCTGGATTATCACCATTATCCTGGCGGCGCTGACCATTATTACGTTGAAGATAAGATAAGAAAATGAAGAGAATAGTTGTATTAGGAGCAGGAGAGAGCGGTGCAGGTGCTGCTGTCCTGGCCAAGAAAAAGGGTTTCGACGTGTTTGTGAGTGACATGTCGAAGATAGCTGATAAGTACAAGCAGCTCTTGGATGACCACGGAATAGAGTGGGAGGAAGGCCAGCATACCGAAGAAAAAATCCTCTCGGCCGACGAGATTGTCAAGTCGCCAGGAATCCCTGACAAGGCACCGATGGTTGCCAAGGCCATTGCCAAGGGTATTCATATCATCAGTGAGATAGAGTTTGCGGGTCGCTATACAAATTCAAAGATGATCTGCATCACGGGTTCGAACGGCAAGACCACTACCACCTCCCTCATCTATCATATTTTCCGTCAGGCGGGCTACGATGCTGGCTTGGCTGGCAACATTGGACATTCGCTGGCTCTCCAGGTGGCAGAATCCCCTCATGAGTACTATATCATTGAGCTGTCATCCTTCCAGTTGGACAATATGTACGACTTCCGTGCCAACATTGCCATCCTGCTGAATATCACGCCCGATCACTTGGACCGCTACGACAACTCAATGCAGAACTATACCGATGCCAAGATGCGCATTATCCAGAACCAGACGCCGCAGGATGCCTTCATCTACTGGGCCGACGACCCCATCATCTCCGAGGAGCTGAAGAAGTATGACATCAAGGCTGTGCAGTGTCCGTTCTCTGCCCTTAAGAAAAACGGCGTTATCGGTTACATTGAGGAAGGTCAGTATAAACTGGAGTATCCCACGCCCTTCAATATGGAGCAGGAAAGCCTGAGCCTGACGGGGCGTCACAATATATATAACTCGTTGGCTGCCGGACTGGCTGCCAATATCGCAGGTATCAAGAAGGAGTCCATCCGCAAGGCGCTCAGCGACTTCCCCGGTGTAGAACACCGTCTGGAGAAGGTTTGCGATGTCCGCGGCGTCCACTACGTCAACGACTCAAAGGCTACCAATGTCGATGCATGCTGGTATGCCTTGGAGTCGATGAAGACCAAGGTGGTGCTGATTGTCGGTGGTAAAGACAAGGGCAACGACTACGAGCCCCTGAAGCCGCTTATCCGTGAGAAGTGTTCTGCCCTGGTTTATCTGGGTGCTGACAACAAGAAGCTCCACGACAACTTCGATGACATGGGCATCCCTGTACGCGACACCCACTCCATGAAAGAGTGCATGGCAGCCTGCTATGAGCTGGCTCAGCCAGGTGAGACGGTGCTGCTCTCACCTTGCTGCGCTTCGTTCGACCTGTTCAAGAACATGGAGGATCGCGGCGAACAATTCAAGGAATTGGCCCGCTCACTATAACCCATAGGTCCCATAAGCCCCATAGGGCTCATAAGTAAGAAAAGAATGAATAAGAAAATAGGCAATATCTTCAAAGGCGACAAGGTCATCTGGATGGTGTTCTTCTTCCTCTGTATGATCAGCATAGTCGAAGTGTTTTCGGCTTCGAGCAACCTGACCTATAAGAGCCAGAACTACATGGGCCCCATCATCTATCACTCCGTCATGATTTTGGTCGGTGTGGTAGTAGCCGTGGTGACGCTGAATATCCCTTGTCGCTATTTCAAGCTGATGACGCCTTTCCTGATTATTCTCTCTGCCCTGACGTTGTTATGGGTACTGGTGGGTGGTGAGAGTATCAACGGTGCCAACCGTGTCATCTCCCTTATGGGCTTTACGTTCCAGCCTTCCGAGATTGCCAAGGGCACGATGGTGCTCGTTACTGCACAGATACTCAGTGCCATGCAACGTGATACCGGAGCCGACCGCAAGGCCTTCAAGTATATTCTGATGATTCTTCTGCCAACGACTTTCCTCATTGGTATTGAGAACCTGTCGACGGCTGCTTTGCTCTTCGCCGTCATCGTACTGATGATGTTTATAGGCCGCGTGCCTATGATGCAGATGGGTAAGCTGGTTGGCGTCTTGGCGGTGGCTGTTGTAGCCTTTGTGGCACTTGTCATCATTCTTGGTGGGGTAGAGGAGAAGCAAGCTGCGGAGAACCACATGACCGAAGCGGTGGCCAAGTCAGGCGATGAGCAGAAGGTCGACAAGGATGCCATCAAGGCTGGTGGTGTGTTCCACCGCTTTGCCACGTGGCGTAACCGTATCCTGAAGCACTTTGACAGTGAGGATGTGCCTGCCGACAAGTACGACCTTGAGGAGAACTTCCAGGTTGGTCACGCCAACATTGCCATTGCTTCGTCAGGCATCATCGGCAAGGGTCCTGGCAACTCTGTGGAGCGCGACTATCTGCCGCAGGCATTCTCCGACTTTATCTATGCCATCATTATTGAGGAAATGGGTATTTTCGGTGCTGCCTTCGTGGCGTTCCTATATATTGTGTTGCTCTATCGTGCCGCTCGCATTGCGTCACGTTGTGAGAACAACTTCCCGGCATTCCTCATCATGGGACTGTCGCTGCTGTTGGTCGTTCAGGCCACTTTCAATATGATGGTGGCAGTGGGACTGGCGCCTGTCACGGGACAGCCGCTGCCGCTCATCTCAAAGGGTGGCACATCTACGATCATCAACTGTGTCTATATTGGTGCCATTCTCAGCGTGAGCCGTTCGGCTAAGATGAATAAGGCTGTTAAGGAGATAAAGAATTAAACTTATAAATAAGATGGATAAGGAATTGAGAGTCATTGTCAGTGGCGGAGGCACCGGGGGCCATATCTTCCCCGCCGTCTCTATAGCCAATGCAGTGCGCAAGTTACGCCCTGACGCTAAGATACTGTTCGTCGGTGCTAACGGACGCATGGAGATGCAGCGTGTGCCGACGGCTGGTTATGAGATCAAGGGTCTTCCTATCCGTGGTTTCATCCGTCCTCTTTGGAAACCGGCCAACGTTGGTGTGCTCATCGACTATTTCCGTAGCAAGAGTATGGCCAAGAAGATACTGCGTGACTTCCGTCCCGATGTAGCAGTGGGTGTAGGAGGTTATGCCAGTAGTGCAGCCTTGGGCGCTGCCAACAGTTTGGGCATTCCGACGCTTATTCAGGAGCAGAACAGCTATGCCGGCCTCGCTAACAAGCAGCTGGCTGCCAAGGCAAAAAAGATATGTGTGGCCTACGAGGGCATGGAGCGTTTCTTCCCGAAGGATAAACTGATGATTACGGGCAATCCTGTGCGCCAGTCACTGCTTGAGACCACCATCACTCGTGAGGAAGCTATCAGCAATCTGGGTTTGGACCCCTCGAAGAAGATGGTCTTGTTTGTCGGCGGCAGTCTCGGAGCCCGTACTATCAACGAGAGCATCCTCCGTCATCTCGACGAAGTGGAATCGAGCAACATCCAATTCATGTGGCAGACGGGTAAATACTATTTTAACGACATCCAGAGACGGTTGGAGAATCGTAAGATACCTAATCTGAAGGTTACCGACTTCATTACCGATATGGGAATGGCCTATCGTGCCGCCGATCTTGTGATCAGCCGTGCGGGTGCCAGCAGCATCAGCGAGTTCTGCCTGATTGGTAAGCCAGTCATCCTGGTGCCGAGTCCCAATGTGGCCGAAGACCATCAGACGAAGAACGCTCTGGCACTGGCCGACCGCGATGCCGCCATTTATGTGAAGGATGCCGAAGCGCCTGATGTGCTGCTGCAAATGGCCATCAAGACCGTTAGTGATGAAGCCAAATTGAAGTCTCTCAGTGAGAATGTGTTGAAGCTGGCCTTGCCTGATTCTGCCGAGATCATTGCAAAGGAAGTCATAAAACTGGCGAATGCTTAATATTGTAAAGAATGAACAACAAAGAGAATATCAATCATCTGTTAGCCATCTATTTCATTGGCATCGGCGGCATCGGAATGAGCGCCCTGGCCCGCTATTTCCTGAAGCAGGGTGTCGTGGTGGCTGGCTACGACAAAACCCCCAGCGAGCTGACGCGTCGACTGGAGCGCGAGGGCATGCTGATTCATTATGAGGAGAACATCAAGGAGATTCCCTATGCCTGCAAGCAGCCGCAGTCGAGCCTGGTTGTCTATACGCCTGCCATTCCCGAACAGCACCAGGAACTCTGCTGGTTCCGTGAAAATGGTTTCGAGATCCAGAAGCGTGCTCAGGTGCTTGGCACACTCACTAAGGCGCACAAGGGACTCTGTGTCGCCGGTACTCATGGCAAGACCACTACGTCGACCATGTGTGCCCACATCATGCATCAGAGCCATTTGGACTGCAACGCCTTCCTGGGCGGCATTTCCAAGAACTATGGCACCAATTACATTCTGTCCGACTCCGATTACGTGGTCATCGAGGCCGATGAGTTCGACCGCTCTTTCCATTGGCTGAATCCTTGGATGACGGTGATTACCTCTGCCGACCCCGACCATCTCGATATCTACGGCACCAAGGAGGCCTATCTCGAGAGCTTCCGTCACTATACCACGCTCATTCAGCCTGGCGGCGCCCTCATTATCCATCAGGGTCTGGAGATGCAGGAGGCTATCCCCGATAGCGTTCAGCGCTACGACTATAGCCTCTCCAGTGGCGATTTCCATGCAGAGAATATCAAGATTGCCAACGGCGAGATCTCGTTCGATTTCATCTCGCCCATCGAGAATGTGCCGAACATTGCCCTCGGACAGCCCGTGCCCATCAATGTGGAGAACGGTATTGCCGCTATGGCGATGGCCCAGCTCAACGGCTGCACCGCCGAGGAACTGCGCTATGGCATGAAGACCTATCGTGGGGTGGATCGTCGCTTCGACTTCAAGATCAAGACCCCGCAGCTGGTACTGCTTAGTGACTATGCCCATCATCCCAAAGAAATCTACCAGAGTGCGCGCAGCATCAGGCAACTCTATCAGGATCGTCACATCACGGCTATCTTCCAGCCTCATCTCTACACTCGCACCCGTGACTTCTACCTCGATTTTGCCGAGGCGCTGAGCCAGCTCGACGAGGTGATACTCACCGAGATATATCCAGCCCGCGAGGAACCCATAGAAGGCGTTTCTTCGCAGCTGATCTACGACCATCTCAAGCCTGGGGTCAAGCGTGAGCTCATCCGCAAGGACGATGTCATCAGCTATGTCCGTAGCCGCGATTTCGATGTGCTCATCATTCTCGGTGCCGGCGACCTCGACAACATGGTGCCCCAGCTTACCAAGCTACTCAATGAAAGAATAAAGAAAGGATAAGTAATGAAGTTCGAATACTGGAGAAATATCGTCGTCAGCCTGCTGGATATCGCCATTGTGGTGTATCTCGTATTCGCCATGACCGTTCTCAATCAACCTGAGGAGAAGGCCACGGTGTGTAGTGAGGTCAACATCCACATTGCCGACGAGCAGACCAACGGACTGCTCAACGCCGTCGAGGTGAAGCGGCTGCTCGAGCGTCAGCGCCTTTATCCGCTGGCCCAGCCCCTGCAGTTCGTCAATACTCGGCAGATAGAGGATACGCTATCCAGGAATCCCT
>Ga0310690_10003217_pt1 | contig 24898 bp, 13 predicted proteins | sample AusTroGonzalo_MG_2_FD_207661 | JGI IMG/M metagenome (GOLD analysis project Ga0310690, IMG submission 207661) | Bovine rumen microbial communities from tropical cattle in Woodstock, Queensland, Australia - Gonzalo_04 (v2) (version 2) | ecosystem: Host-associated > Mammals > Digestive system >... | reverse complement strand
GCGAGAGTCTGTGGATAACCTATGAGGGCAAGGCCCTGACTTCGCGAAGCGTCGTTTATTGGCAGGTACGCGCCTGGGACGAAGAGGACAAACCGGGCGAATGGGCCCGAGGTGCTCACTTCAGCGTAGGAATCCTGGACAAAAGCCTCTGGAAAGGTCAGTATATCGGCATGAAGCGCGAAAACGCCAAGGTGCAACCCATGCTGCGAAAGACTTTCCAATGTACGAACAAGGGAGAAGCCTTCCTGCACATAAACACTTTGGGTTACCACGAGGTCTATCTGAACGGACATAAGGTGAGCGACGATGTGCTGGTGCCCGCGATGGTGGAGTTCACGAAGAGAAGCCTCTCGATGACCTACAACGTAACGCCCTTGCTCATCGAGGGCGAGAACGATTTGGTTATCTGGTTGGGAACAGGATGGTATGAGTCAGGGAAGCCTGGTGTGATAGAGGGCGGCCCATACGTAATGGCTCAGATTGACCAACAGGAAAACGGCGAATGGAACACGCTGGTGAAGACCGACGAGAGCTGGCAGGCTCGACAGAGCGGCTATTACTTCGACGGTTCGGTCAACCCATACGCCTTTGGTGGCGACCTGGTAAAGGCGGAAGAACTGCTCCCCAACCTCTCGCACGAGACACTTGAAGCAGCCGAATGGCAACCGGTCACACCGATGAACAAGGATGTTCAATGTTCAATGTTCAATGTACAATGTTCAATGGAAATCACTCCCATGATGTGTGAGGCCAACAAGATCCAGCAGGAGATTCAGCCTCGACAGATAACCCGGTTCAAGGATGATGTGTGGATGGTGGACATGGGCAAGAGCATCGTTGGCTGGGTGCGTATTAATCTGGGGAAACTGCACAAGGGACAGCAGGTCAGCATCAGCTACTGCGATATGCTGGCGCTAAACGGCGACTTCGACTACGGCGTATATACCGACCGATACATAGCCAACGGTGAGGGCAACGAGGTGTTCTGCAACAAATTCACCTATCACGCCTTCCGGTACATGAAGATTCAGGGACTCGGACATCAGCCTTCCATATCGGACATCGAGGGTCTGAGCATCTATACGGGCTACGAGAAAGAGTCGGCCTTCGTCTGCAACGATGCCGACATCAACGCCATCCACAACATGGTACACTACACCTTCAAATGCCTGACGCAGAGCGGTTATATGGTGGATTGTCCCCATCACGAGCGTCAGGGATACGGAGGCGACGGCAATGCTTCTATCCTGGCAGCACAGACGATGTATGATATGTATCCCCTCTACCGCAACTGGCTGCAGGCTTACGGCGATGCACAAGCCGAAGACGGCGAGGTACCGCATGTGGCTCCTGCCACTTGGGCTTGCGGCGGCGGTCCCTTCTGGTGCGCTTTCATCGCCAACGCTCCCTGGCAAACCTACCTGCAGTATGGAGACCGTCGGATGCTGGAACGCTTCTATCCCAACATGCAGCGCTATCTGCAATATGCCGAAAAGTATATGCCCGATGGGTTGTTGAGCCTGGAGAATCGCTGGCCCACCTCGAAGCTCAAGCATTGGTTCCTGGGTGACTGGGCGCTTCCCAACGAGGAACACCAACATCATCCCGAGAGCATAGACGATGTGAACAGCTGCTCGATGAGTTGGGTCTATGGTATCATGAGTCAGGTTGCTGAGATTTTGGGAAAGTCCTCGGATGCGGCCCTGTATAAGCAAAAGCAGCAGGACATCAATCAGAAGATTCACCAAAAATTCTACAACAAAAAGGATGGAACCTACGCTCACGGCCTGCAGCTGGACGCTGCCTTTCCACTCTTTGTCGGTGCTACGCCCGAAGGCTTAAGATCTAAGGTGAACAACCAGCTCAGAAACGATATCTACGACCGTTGGCAAGGGCATCTGTTTACGGGATTAGTGGGTGTCCCCATCGTCACACAATGGCTCACGAAGGCTGGAGAGGCACAGGTGATGTACGATATGCTGAAGCAGCGCAGCTTCCCGGGCTACCTGTATATGATCGAGAACAACGCCACCACCACGTGGGAGCATTGGAACGCCCGCCGGAGTCGCATCCACAACTGCTACAACGGCATCGGTTCGTGGTTCTATCAGGCTTTGGCCGGCATCGTGCCCGACGAGAGCTCACCAGCTTATCGTCACTTCTACATAAGGCCTCAGATGGCAGACGGCATCAGCTTCGTCCGCGCCCTGAAACCCACACCTTACGGCGATATCACAGTGGATTGGAACCTCTCAGAACAAGCTTTCGATATTCGTCTTGTCATTCCGCCCGGCACAACGGCCACTCTCGAGGTTCCTGCCTCGCTGAAGTGCAAGACGGCTGAGATGCCTCCCACCAGCCTCATGCGCTACGGCCTCATCTACAACGAAAACCAGCGCAATAAGAAGACAGACACACCTCCTGTCACCCTGGATGCCACCAAACCCATCAACCTGCAGAGCGGAACGTACAGGATACTGTGTCACTGCGCAACCAAATAAACTAAGTGAATTAAATTCTTCACCCTTAACTTTTAATTCTTAAATTCTTTGTATCTTTGCAATGCGATGGAAGAGAAATCATTGAAGGAACGCACGGCTGGCGGAATGCTTTGGGGCGGGCTGTCGAACGGCCTGATGCAGTTGGCAGGTGCTGTCTTCGGTATAGTGCTGCTTCGTTACATCACACCCGAGGACCAAGGAAAGGTGGCAATGCTGGACATCTTCGCTGCCCTTGCCTGTGCCCTGCAGGAGAGCGGTTTCATAGCTGCCCTCTGTAATCGTAAAGAGCCCACGCACGAAGAGTACAATGCCGTCTTCTGGTTCAACCTCTTGGTCAGTGCCTCACTCTACATTATCTTATGGTGTTGTGCCCCGATCATCGCAGACTTTTATGGCGATACCGACCTCATTCCGCTTGCACGAGTACTCTTCCTCGGTTTCCTTTTCTCGGGTTTCGGCACAGTACAAAGAGCTTACCTTTTCGGACATATGATGGTCAGAGAGACAAGTATCTGCTCCCTGACGGCAATGCTTCTGTCGGGAATAGTGGGTATAACAATGGCCATTAACCACTTTGCCTATTGGGCCATTGTGGCGCAGGCCATCTGCTTCGTCCTCATCACCCAGCTGATGGCTTGGTTCTTCTCGCCCTGGAGACCTGACTTACCGAAACTGACAACAGACAAAAGACGACGGACAACAGACAAGATCTCGGGCGGTAGCGAATTCTTCACTCTTCACTCTTCACTCCTCACTCCTCTTGCTCCTGCATGGAAAATGTTCGGTTTCAGCAGTAAGTTGATGCTGACGAATATCTTCAACATCTGCAACCTTCATGCCTTCTCTATTCTGCTTGGCAAGTTCTTCGGTGACTATACCGCCGGTATCTATAAAACAGCCCGAAGTTGGAACGACAAGGCTTCCAGCACTATCAATGGAATGGTGACAAGCGTAGCACAACCCACTTTGGCACAGGTGTCGGAGGATTTGGAGCGTTATCGTCAGGTGTTCCGCAAGATGCTGCGCTTCATCTGCTTTGTCAGCTTCCCTGCAATGTTGGGCTTGGGACTGGTGGCACAGGAGTTCATCTTGCTTGCAGTAGGTGAGACGTGGCGCGAGAGTGCCTTGATTCTATCCTTGCTTTGTATTCATGGAGCCTTCGTCCCCATAACGACTCTCTACAGTAACCTGACCATCAGTCGAGGCCGGAGTGATATCAATATGGGTTGTACCATAGCTCAATGCCTGACTGTCTGGGCAGGCCTTATTCTGCTATATCCATACGGGATGCTTACGATGGTCATCTATTTCGTGATACTCAACATCGCCTGGCTCATCATCTGGCAATGGTGGGCGCGACGACTGACAGGGCTCCGCTTCATGGATGCCTTGAAGGACATCATGCCGTTCCTCATTTTTACACTTATCGTGCTTGCCTTTACTTGGTGGCTGACCTGCGACATCACGAATCTATGGCTGCTCCTTTTCAGCCGTATCATCATAGCGGCCGTTCTCTACTGCGGCATTATATGGATAAGCGGAGCAAAGATTATGCGTGAAACCATCCAATACCTAATCAGAAGGAAATGAAGAAGAGGAACACTGCTTTCGACCTGCTGTGTGGATTGTGCATTCTGCGGATGGTAATGCTGCACGTCATTTGTCAGACACAGATGCGCCAGACGCCTTGGTGGCGCGAAACAATGGCTTGGACGTTCTTCTTCATGAGTTTCTTCTTCTTCAAGGCCGGCTATTTCAACAAAGGCATCACAGGCAAGACGCTCCCCTATCTGCGCGACCGGATACGTCGGTTGTTCGTGCCCTACCTTTCGTGGGGCATCATCGGCGGCATCATCGCTTTTGTCTGGCTTTGCCTCTTCCCTGAAGGCGTGGACAAAGCTTTGACAGCTCTTGGGAAGTTTCGTTGGCTGGTTGGTGGCCTGACCTTCGGCAATAGTCCACTTTGGTTTTTGCTTTCCTTTTTTACGACGTACGTCTTGATGCACTTCATCGAGCGAGTACGTTACCTGCATTGGGTGGTGCTGCTCTTCCCTACAATCGGTTATTGGCTTTTCCTAAACGGTAATCCGTTGTGGTTCTACCTAAGTAACGTCTTCTGCGGCACCTTCTTTTTCTATATGGGAAAGGTTTGGCGGCACATCCTCGACAGACTCACAAAGCATTGGGCACTCGCAATCAGCATTGTGCTCTGCATCGGCTTCGTCCTGGCCAATATTCACCTGCACGGAGAATATGAGATGAAGACCAATCTTTGGATTGGTCCCTTCTGGCAAGTGCTACTCATCATGCCACTCTCGCTCCTGGGTATTTCGGGTATTCTGCTCTCACTGCCTACGCCTCGAGTGCCGCTTGTCAATTACATTGGCGAACACAGTATGGTCTATTTTGTAATGCACTATCCGATTGTCCTGAGCTATGCATACGCCAGCATTCTATTGGGACACGACATACACGGAAGCATCCCGGATCTCGTCATCATCCTGCTCCTTGCCCTAACCCTATGCACACTTGCTGTTCCCTTCGTGGAAAGCATTCCTTGGTTGAGCGGCAGAGAAATCTCTTCTCTTCGGAAGAAACGGAGGGGGACTGTTTATTTCTACCACACCCAAGACACAGAGCGCATTGTGCGGGAATGGAAGCAGGGAATCTTCCCATCGCATTTCCTATATGGCGCTTTACAGTTGGCTGACCACAATATCGATGTGGTGTGGCATCATCAGAAGCACACCTACAAGCGACTGCGGGACATGATTGTCGCCACTTGGAAAATCCTTACCTGCCGCAAGTCCTACGATGTACTCTACGTTACGCATACTCTAGGCATAGAGCCCGTCATTCTTCTTCGGGCTTTGGGACTATTCCGACATCCTATCGTTGTGTGGCACCACCAGCCTATCGTCAAGGCGAAAAACCCCTTGCGCGAGATTCTTGCACGCCTCTTCTATCGGGGGATGGACCACATGATATTCTTCTCGGAGAAGTTGATTCAGGACAGCCTCCTCTCGAAGAAGGCTGACCCCAAGCGTATGAGTATGGTGCATTGGGGAGCCGACCTCGATTACTACGACAGCCTCCCCTATACGAGGAAGGCCATCTTTATCTCCACAGGCAAGGAACTACGCGACTATGAAACGTTGCTCAAGGCATTCCTGAAAACAGGTCTGCCGCTGACGCTCTTTGTAGAAAAGAAACGACAGGCATACTTCGAAGGACTCAACCTTCTTGGCTCCAACATCGATATCCATTATGGCGACCGACCCATTCCGCACGAGATTGCATTGTTGGTGGCACAGAGCCAATGCGTGTGTATCTGTTGCCAGAAAAGCAACTATACCGTAGGACTGACAACGGTTGTCGAAGCCCTCGCCCTAGGTCTTCCCATTCTCTGCACCCGTAATCCACAAATGCCTATGGATATCGAGGCCGAAGGCTGTGGTTTCTGGCTTGAGCCCCAAGATATCGAGGGTTGGACAGAGAAACTGCAATACATCGCCGACCATCCGGAAGAAGCCAAAGCAATGGGACAGAAAGGCCGGGTTCTTGCAGAACAATACTACAATGTGAAACAATGTGGAAAAGAAGTGGCGGAGATAATAAATAAATGTGAATTATGAGTTGTGAATTGACTAAGCGCCTCTCTTGGCTTGATGCGTTGCGAGGCTTTACAATGATATTGGTGGTAGCTTATCACGTGGCACAGTTTTCATTCCATGAGACTGAGAAGACGAGTGCGGCCCTACCCTTCCTGGTCCTAATGCGTATGCCGCTCTTCTTCTTCGTGAGCGGATTCCTCGCCTACAAAGCCAGCTTCTCATGGACCATTCCCAATGCATTGAAGCTGACATGGAAGAAACTGAAGGTACAGGTCATCCCGACGTTGGTGTTCTTGTGTCTCTTCGTGATATTCAGGATGAAAGGCGGATTCTGGGATGGTTTCATACGTCTGTTGGCCAGTCCGACGAAGGGCGGCTATTGGTTCACCATCGTGCTGTTGCAGATGTTCATTATATACTATGTGTGCTGCTATGTAGGAAAGATAATTAATTCAAAATTCAAGAATTCAAAAGGCTTCTTGTTGGTTGCTGCCTGGGCCCTCAGTGTCTTTGCCTATGAGACACTCTATCTGCCGAAAGTCTTTTCCTATCACAAGGACCTCTTCTTCGCCTATACTAGCCTCATCCAAACCATCCGCTACATGCAGTTCTTCCTGCTCGGCAACATCGTGCGCCGCTACTGGATGCAATTTGAGCAGATTTTCGACTCGCACTGGTTCTTCCCTTTGGTTGTAACGTTGGCTGTCATTTGCTGTGCCGACATCTTTCACCTGCATACGCTCCGGCGCGTCTGGGTCAATCTGCCTCGCACCACAGCGATGTATGCTCTTCTATTGCTTGTAGTGATGTTCTTCCGTCATTATCAGGCATGGTTCGACGAGGGACAGAGAGCAGGTCGTTTCCTTAGTTTCATTGGTACGCGAACGCTGGACATCTACCTCCTGCATTTTCTGCTGCTTCCAAAGATTCCACAGGTAGGGCAATGGCTGAATGACAACCAGCCGAACTTCCTCCTTTCCATTGTGCTTTCCGTCGGTGTAGCACTCGTGGTAATTGCTTTTTGTCTTTTGGCGAGCCAACTGCTCCGCGTCAGCCCCTTCCTCCAATTGTATCTGTTCGGGAAGCCCTCGTCCTCCACAAACCTTTTACTCCTTGCCCCTTGTCCCTTGCTTCTTGCAAGTCTGTTGACTTTCGGCACACTTTCTGTCGATGCCAAGAAGAAAGAGAAGCGCCATGTTGTTCGCATCGAGACAAATGTAGGTAACATCCGGGTTGCCCTGTCGGACGACACACCTCTACACAGCAAGAACTTCCTCAAGCTCGCTCGCGAGGGCTTCTACAATGGGACTCTCTTCCATCGCTGTATCAAGGACTTTATGATACAGGGCGGTGACCCCGACAGCCGGAATGCAGAGCCTGGCAAGTTGCTGGGCGAAGGCGATGTGGATTACACGATTCCTGCGGAGTTCTGCCTGCCCTATTGGTATCATTGGCGCGGAGCACTTGCTGCAGCTCGGGAACCCGACGATGTCAATCCCGAGATGAGGAGTAGCGGCTGCCAGTTCTATATTGTTTATGGCAAGAAACAGGCTGCAGCAGATATGCGCAAAGTGCGGGCTATGCTCGAAGAGAAGGGAATCGAACTCACCCCACAGATGGTGGACGACTACTATATGCGTGGTGGCACGCCTCACCTAGACGGACAATACACCGTCTTTGGCGAAGTCATCGAAGGAATGGACGTCGTCAAGAAAATACAGCAAACAGAAACCGACAAGAATAATCGACCACTGAAGGACATTGTCATCGTCCGTATGATTGTTGAGCAATAAAATAACTGACATGAATAAATCATCCATCGTTGCATTTGTTGTCATTCCGTTCTTCCTCGCCTCGTGTGTAATGTCAGAGAAGGAGAATACGGAATGCGATATCGAGGAGGTCTCGCTCCACCTCGACAGCCCTTCTGACTATTTCTATCACGATTATGACACGCTGAAATCTGTCATCTCGACAGAAACAAATATTGTCTTCATCATCCGCAGCTATGCAGACGTACAAAGTATTCCCACGACTCTCCGTATAACAAACGGTGCAACAGTCTATACGGTATATGACAACGGCACGGAAACGCCCTTCCTCAATGGTTCGTCTATTGACTTTTCCGATGAGAAAGTGAATAAATTCCACGTCGTATCACAAGACAAGATGTGGAGCCGCAATTACAGCATCTCCGTGGTACACGACAAACCCAGCGACGGCAACCTGTTCATCGACTTCGAAAGTTATTATTTGGACCCTACGGGCAAATACTATGTTTGGGACGGGCCGGACTTCTTCAACGACGGGACATGGAAGAACGGCAACCCAGGCTTCAAGATATGCAAGTCGTCGGCTCTGCCTATGGATTATCCCACGGCTCCTGCGATTGGTGCCGGCCCTGACGGCAGCGACTGTGTCAAGCTCGAAACTTGCGACACCGGTCCTTTTGGCCGAATGGCGAACATGCGTCTCGCATCGGGCTCTATGTTCAACGGCATCTTCGACGTCAGCAATGCTCTGACAAATCCCCTCAAAGCCACGCAACTGGGTTCTCCCTTCATCCACAAGCCCATGCAGATGCGCATCTGGCTCCGCTATGAACGTGGCCTTGTTTTTCAAGACCGCAACGGAGCAGTGGTAAATAACGTCCTCGACGAGCCTGACATCTATCTTGTCTTCTATCGCAACGAGGACGCCCTCGGCAACAAGATAGTGCTCGACGGAAGCGATGTTCTGACCAACCCCAACATTGTTGGAATGGGTCGTCTGCCACATCATTTCAATCCCGACGGCAGTGACCAGCTCTCCAATAATCCCATTCATGGTGTGACGGACCAGTGGCAGGAGTTCATCATCCCCATTGTGTACACTGCAGAGGTGGATCCCACCATTCTGGAAAATAAAGGCTACAGTATCAACTTCGGCTCTGCCAGCAGTTGGCAGGGGGCATTCTTCATCGGAGCCGTTGGCAGCAAACTATATATGGATAATATGCAACTCTTTTGCGAATAGAATCCCCTACATATTATGAAATACATACATTTTATTATTACTTTTATTCTGCTTCCTTGTGTATTATCTGCAAGCGCAGAACAGGTACTCCCCAACGAAGGGAACGAGGGGACCGACTCCTGGCAGAAATGGGGACCTACAACAGGTCTCAATGGCGGAGGATTCATTGTCCGCGCAGGTTATGTCTTAGGCGGTACAACTCCTTTGCCTCTTCCTGCCGAGATTAGAAAAATCAATGAGTTTAGTCCTCGGGGCGGCATCAGCCTCGGCATCGACGCCTATCGTATGTTCAACAAACGTTGGGGTGTAAGTCTCGGGGCACACTTCTTTTGGGAAGGCTTCCATACGAGTGCCGATGTCAAAAACTATTATGTATGGCTTGAGCAAGAGGGCGAAGTGACGAAAGGCTATTTCACTGGCACCAATGTCACCAACACGGAGATGTGGGGTGTAACTATTCCCTTGCTTGCCACTTTCCGTATTAGTCCGCGATGGAACGTCAGCTTCGGCCCCCACATGAGTTGTTACTTCAAGCAGACATTCACAGGCGAGGTATATGACAATAACTATGGCATCGGCTATCTCCGCGAGGACACACCCGTCGGCACAAAGATACTGATGTCACGCGAGAAGCCAACATCCTATCCCGACGACTTTGCCGACAACATGCTTCCACTCAGTGCCGGCATCGAAATGTGTTTCGACTGGAAAGCCCTACGTCACATGAATGTCTTCGGGAAGTTCGATTTAGGACTGACGAACATCTGGAGTCCCAATTTCGAAGCCATATCCTTCAAGATGTACCCCATCTACGCGACCATTGGCGTAGCATACAGATATTAAGAAAGCTGCTTTTCGCGGCTTTCCTCCTTTACATCTTCTTTACGGGGTCGCAGGTGAGGTCCACGCCAAGCTTCTTGAAAATCTTGCGGTCCACCTCGCCAAGCATGATGGTGGTGTGTGCCTGCAAGCCTGCCAGGCTAGGCAGTTGCGCGAGGGCACGGCGACAATTCTCGTCTTGACGGCTCAAAACCGAGAGTGCCACGAGCACTTCGTCGGTATGCAGACGCGGGTTATGTCCTCCCAAATACTCTATCTTGGTACGCTGGATAGGTTCTATGAAGTCCTGCGAGATGAGCTTCAGCCCGTGGTCGATGCCGGCCAGATGTTTAGTGGCATTGAGCAGAATCGAAGCCGCTGTGCCGAGCAATGGAGAGGAAGCTGCGGTGATGATGGTGCCGTCTTCTAGTTCGATAGCCGATGAGGGCACGCCGGATTCTTCCTTGCGAAGACGCGCCTCGACGGTAACACGGCGATCATCGGTGCTGATTTTGGCCTGTTTGAGCAGTAGGGCAATCTTGTTCACCTCACCATCATTGATAGCTCCGTCGGCCATCTGATTCAAGGCCGTATAGTAGCGACGGATGATCTCGTCCTTGCCTGCCTGCTGACAGACTTCATCGTCGCAGATGCAGAAACCCACCATGTTCACGCCCATATCGGTCGGCGACTTGTAAGGACATTCTCCGTAGATACCTTCGAAAAGTGTATTCAGGACGGGAAAGATTTCCACGTCGCGATTGTAGTTGATGGCTACCTTGTTGTAGGCATCCATGTGGAAAGGGTCAATCATGTTGACATCGCCCAGGTCGGCCGTAGCTGCCTCGTAGGCAATGTTGACGGGATGCTTCAGGGGCAGGTTCCAAACAGGGAAGGTCTCAAACTTCGCATAGCCGGCTTCTACACCTCTTTTACGTTCGGCATAGAGTTGACTCAGGCAAACAGCCATCTTGCCACTGCCGGGACCTGGGGCAGTAACGATGACAAGCGGACGTGTTGTCTCGACATAATCGTTGCGGCCAAATCCTTCATCAGAGTTAATCAGTTTCACATTGTTGGGGTAGCCCTCAATATTATAGTGGTAGTATGCACGGATACCAAGGTGCTCCAGACGCTTACGATAGATGGCGGCACTGCTTTGGCCATTGTAGTGCGTGATGACAACGCCGTTCACCATAAAGCCACGCTTCTGGAATTCTGTGCGCAGGCGCAGCACATCTTCGTCGTAGGTGATGCCTAAGTCCTGACGGACCTTGTTCTTTTCAATGTCGAGGGCGCTGATGACGATAACAATCTCAGCACTGGCACTCAGTTGCTGAAACATGCGCAACTTGCTGTCCGGTTGGAAACCGGGCAATACACGACATGCGTGATAGTCGTCGAAGAGCTTTCCGCCGAGCTCCAAATAGAGTTTGCCCGAGAACTGAGCGATGCGCTCCTGAATGTGTTGCGACTGGATGGAGATGTATTTGTCGTTGTCGAATCCGTACTTCATAGTGCCAATTGGAGTTAAATTTGCTGCCGCTTCTGAATAATTGTTAAACGACTGCAAAGGTACGAAATAATTCTTAATTCATAATTCATAATTCACAATTATTTTGTAATTTTGCGCGAAGATTCTTTGCTAAATGCTAAAAGGTAAATGGCCAAATGGTAAATGAATTGATACATAAATATTGCGAAGGCAACGAAGCGTTGGAGCAAATACTGCTTCGGCACAGCACAGATGTTGCTCGGCGAGCATTGAAAATTGCGAAGAGGCATCCCGAGTTGGAAGCCGACGAAACGTTCCTTTGGGAAGCAGCCATGCTGCACGACATAGGCATCACACGGGTCGATGCTCCTTCCATCCACTGCTACGGCACCGAGCCCTACCTCTGCCACGGTATCCTGGGAGCGGAGATTCTGCGCGGCGAGGACCTGCCGCGTCATGCCCGCGTGGCAGAGCGACACACCGGCACTGGCCTCACTGCCACTGAGATTGTGCGCCAGAACCTGCCCCTACCCCATCGGGACTTCACGCCGGAGAGCATCGAGGAGCAAATCATCTGCTATGCCGACAAATTCTATTCCAAAACGCGCCTCGACGTCGAGAAGACCCCGGAGCAGGCCCTGCGCAGCTTGAAGAAGTTCGGTGCTGACGGCTTGCTCGTTTTCAAGGGCTGGATGGAGAGGTTCGAGTGAAGAGTGAAGAATTAAAAATGAAAAGTTAAGAGTTCTAAAAATAAAGCGAAAGGAAGAAATTTTTCACTTTTCACTCTTTACTTTTCACTTATTTGTCGTACCTTTGCAAATTGGAATTATTAGGCGCAAGATTGAAAGCTAGGTTATTCTTGATACTGACAGCATGCTACGTCCTGGCATCGATGGCAGCGCGGCCTGCAGGAAGAGCAGTCTTTCCGTGGGTGCGTGCCGATTCGTTGGCAATGGACAGCATACCCGATTCTGCCCAGGTGCAGGCCAATCCCGTGCGCGCCTATACCATCCTGCCCGATACTACAAAGCAAGATACCATCCCCGTCGATACAACCCGGAAGAGCAAGAACGCCCTGGACTTCCCCGTCAACTACACAGCCGAAGACTCCATCACGTTCGACTATGGCCGTTCGCGTGCCCACCTCTACGGGAACAGCAAGGTCAACTACCAGGACCTGGAGTTGGAGGCCGATTTGATTAATATCGCCATAGACAGCAGTCTGGTGCACGCTACGGGTCGCATGGACTCCACCGGCAACGTCACCGGCAAGCCGGTTTTCAGACAGGGTCAGGACGAGTATGAACCCGATAGCATCAGCTACAACTTCAAGTCGCGTAAAGCTTTCATCTCGAATGTCTATACCCAACAGGGCGAGGGCTTCATGAAGGGCCTGGACGGCAAGCGCGACAGCCTGGGCACCATGTATGTCAAGAAGGCGTTCTACTCGACCTGCGATGAGGAGCATCCCCACTTCTACCTCAACATGACGCGTGCCAAGATGCGTCCCGGCAAGGACATCGTCTTCGGTCCCACCTATCTTGTGGTCGAGGACGTACCGCTACCCCTGGCCATCCCCTATGGCTTCTTCCCATTCAAGAGCAAGTACAGCAGCGGCTTCATCATGCCGAGCTATGGCGACGAGACGTCCCGCGGTTTCTACCTGCGCGAGGGCGGTTACTACTTCGCCTTCAACGACTACATCGACGCCAAGGTTCTGGCGGACATCTACACCAAGGGCTCCTGGAGCATCACAGAGCAGTCCACCTACAAGAAGCGCTACCGCTACACGGGCAACGTCTATCTCAGCTACCAATATACCCAGACAGGCGAGAAGAACATGCCCGACTTCACCACGTCGAAGAGCTTCAAGGTGGTCTGGAGCCACAGACAGGACGCGAAAGCCAACCCCTCGCAGAGCTTCAGCGCCAGTGTCAACTTTGCCACCAGCAGTTACGAACGCAACAACCTGGTGAGCATGTACAACCCCGAGAGCTACACACAGAGCACCCGAACCAGCAGTATCTCCTACAGCAAAACATTCTCCGACATAGGGCTGACCCTGAGCGGCACATTCAACCTCTCTCAGAACATCCGAGACAGCAGCATCGCCGTCACCTTACCCAACCTCACCATCCAGTTGAACCGCTTCTTCCCCTTCAAGCGGAAAAAGATGGTCGGCAAGGAGCGTTGGTACGAGAAGATTGGCATGAGCTACTCCGCCTCTCTCACCAACAGCATCAACACCAAGGAGAATCTCCTCTTCAAGAGCAGTTTGGTCAAGGACTGGCGAAACGGCATGCGGCACCAGATTCCCATCAACGCCAGTTTTCCCATCTTCAAGTACATCAACATCACTCCCAATTTCACTTTCACCGACCGCATGTACACCCACAAGACCATGCAGTCCTGGGACCAGGAGAAGAACACTGTGAGGCGCGACACGGTCTATGGTTTCTACAACGTCTATAACTTCAACATGAGCATCGGAGCCAACACCAAGATCTACGGCTTCTACACACCGATGCCGTGGTTCGGGGGAAAGAAAATCCAGAAAATCCGACACATGGTGACGCCCACGGTGACCTTCAGTTATGCGCCGGACTTCAGCACGCCCTTTTGGGGCTTCTACGACACCTACACACGCACCGACGCCAACGGCAACGTCTCTACTGTCACCTATTCGCCTTTCAGTGGCAATGTCTATGGCACCGCACCCAGCGCCATGACCGGCAGCATACAGTTCGACGTCACCAACAACCTCGAGATGAAGTGGAAAACGGACCGCGACACCAGCGGCGTGAAGAAAATCAGCCTCATCGACGAACTGGGATTCAACATGAGCTACAACCTGGCAGCCCAGAAGAAACCCTGGAGCGACCTGAACATGCGTCTCCGCCTCAAGCTCACCAAGTCCTACACCTTCTCCCTGAACGCCGTCTTCGCCACATACGCCTACGAGTTCGACAAAAACGGCAACGTCATCGTCGGCGACCACACCGAGTATTCCCAGGGGCGCTTCGGACGCTTCCAGGGCATGACCCAGACGTTCCACTATACCTTCAACAACCAGACGCTCCAGAAACTGCTCGGACTGAGAGACAAAATTTCCGGAGGGTTCAACAGCAACAAAAACGTAGATGATGAGGACGAAGACGAAGAGGACGAGGTGGATCCCACCATGCAGAACGTCGATCCCGACCGCAAGAAGGGCATGAACGGAGCAAAGAAAAGCGAGAAAGCCGAAGTGGACGAGGACGGCTACCTCAAGTTCCAGATGCCCTGGAGCTTCACTGTCAGCTACGGCATCAATATGCGCGAGAACACCAGCGCCCAGATTAACACCAGGCGCATGCGCTACCCTTACATGTTCACACAGACGCTCAACGCCTCGGGCAACATCCGCATCGCCGACGGCTGGAACATCAATTTCTCCTCCGGCTACGACTTCAACTACAAGAAAATCACGATGACGACAGTCTCGCTGTCCCGCGACCTGCACTGCTTCTCCATGACGTGCAGCATGGTTGTCGCCCCATACACCAGCTTCAATTTCCTATTCGCTGCCAAAGCCAGCACCTTGGCCGATGCCCTCCGCTGGAAGAAGCAAAGCTCCTACAGCAGCAACATCGAATGGTACTAATCCTTTTCTGTGTAACTACTCCCCAGTTAGGTCCGATTTACCTTTGATATCTAAACCGCGAGATAACCGCGAGGTAACCGCGAGGTAACTGCGAGGTAACCGCGAGGTACTCCCTCGGTGCGTCTTTGCAAGCCGAGGATGCTGTACATGAGATAAAGGATCTGCCTATTCCGGGGGTGTTACAGGCTCACTTTTTGTTCGGTACCGTCATAGTCAATCTGTTGGGACTGACCGGAGGGCAATACGATTGTGAACTGACGCTTCTGCAACATGCCGGGATAATTGCCTTGACGCGCGCCGATGGTGAGGGTCTTCTTACTGTCGTTCCAGTCGAAGGTGATGGTAGCATACTGACCCTTCTCGTAGTTGTAGTTGTCGCCCTCGTCCTCATAGAGGGTAAAGGTGCCGTTGGCACCAGGATAGACTCTTATCTCTAAGTCAGCCCAGGTCTTCTCGCCCACATACTGCATTTCGGGACCAAGGGGCAGGATACTGCCGGCACGGACAAACATAGGCACACGGTCCAGCGATGTCTCGATGGTCACGTCCTGTCCGCCCTTGTATTGCTTGTTTGTCCAGAAATCATACCAAGCCTCACCCTTAGGCAGGTACTTCGTGGCGCTCTTAGACGCCGACCAGTCTGTTGTCTGTTGTCTGTCGTCCGTTGTCTGTTCATTCCTGTTCCAGCCGGTCATTGCATCGGTGCGGATAATCTTCTCCTCGGTATATTGCGGTTCAACGATAGGACATGCCAGGATGCTGCGGCCGAACATGAACTCGTCTGTCATGTCCCAGACCCTCTTGTCGCTGGCAAAGTCGGCAAACAGCGGACGCATGTAGCTGGCGTTGTTACTGGTCACCTGCCAAGCGGTACTATATATATAAGGCAGGAGGCGGTAGCGCAGGCGTATCTGCTTCTCGATGGCATCATAGACGGGTTCGCCCTTCCGCCCGAACTGCCATATCTCGCGGGGTGCGTCGGCTCCGTGACTGCGGAACACGGGACAGAACAATCCGTACTGCATCCAGCGCACATAGAGTTCCTGGAACTGCGGGTTCCTTGGGGCCGAGCCAGGACTACGAGTATTGTAAGCGCCGCAGAAGAAGCCGCCGATGTCGGTGTTGAAATTGGGATTGCCCGTCAGCGTGAAGCTGAGTCCGGCAGGCACCTGTTTGCGCAGCATGTCCCACGACGAGTTCACGTCGCCGCTCCACATGTTCGAGCCGTAGTGCTGCTGTCCGGCAAACGACGAGCGGGTCATGATGAAGACGCGCTTAGCCCTCTCCGGACCTCCACCAAGAGGGGAGGAGCTTTCTTTGCGCTGCTTCTCATAGATGCCTCGAACGGTTTCCAGGGGGAAGGCGTTGCGCTGCGAGCGCCACGTGCCACCATAGACCTTGTGGTTGTAGTCGCTCTCCTTAGGATTGAAGAAGTCGGGGTCGGTGGAGTCCATCCACCAAGCATCGGTGCCGTAGTCATAGAGGGTCTTCAGGTACTTCCAATAGATGTCGCGGGCCTCGGGATGGAAAGCGTCATAGACCTTTACGCCCGAGGGGTAGTCCATCCGCGGTGGCCAGATGTGCGAGATGCCGCTCTGCGGCCAAGTCTCGATAGGCAGCAACAAGCCTTTCTCGTCCAGCTCGCGGAACTGCTTGGTCATCGGTCCGAAGCTGGCCCAGATGGAGATCATGAAGTGGGCATGCTTCCTATGGACGTTCTCAATCATCTGCTTGCCGTTGGAGAACTCCTCGGCCATGAAGTCCATCGCGTTCCACAGGTAGTTCGAGCCCCAGTACTGCCAGTCCTGTATGATGCCGTCGAGGGGCACCTGCAGTTCGCGGTACTTATCGACGATGCCCTCTGTCTCGCGGGCGGTCTTATAGCGCTCCTTCGACTGCCAGTAGCCGTAGGTCCACAGAGGAAACATGGGTACGTCGCCAGTCAGATAACGCATCTGTGCTATCACGCCGTCGGCACTGCCACCGTACATGAAGTAATAGTCCACGCCATTGCCGGCTTCGGAGTCGAAGGTCATCCCATCGGCGTTGTCCTCGAAGAGTGTGGGAGAGTAGTTCTCCCAGTAGATGCCCCAGCCTTTGATGCTCTGCAGCACGTTCTGGAAGTCCTCGAGGTTCGACTGCTCCATGCGTTTCTTCTCGCCACGGCGGTTCATCTTGCCGTTCTGTATGGTACCCAGTCCGTAGATGGCCTCGTCCTTGTCGAGTATGAAAGTCTGCCGCGCCGGATGTCTGTTGTCCGTTGTTTGTTGCCCGTTGTCTTTCTCTCTGAGCAGCACCTTGCCTTTCGCAGTCAGGAATGTCAGATTGCCCTGAGCATCCTGCTTCACCGTCAGTACCTTGCTCTTCCATTGTGTTCCGCCTGCGCCTGAGCTTTGCGAAGAATTGTCCATTGCCTCTGCCGTCACCACAAGGCTCTTGGTGGGTTCTCCTTTGACAACATGTACAATACTGGGGGTGATGAACTCAATCTTCACGTCCTGCGCCCAAGGAGTAGTCAAGCCCCCCAGAAGCAGGGCAGCTATGGCCGCACTTCTTGTTGTTCTCTTCATATTTATTTGTTTCGGATTACAACCTTCTTACCTCTTACAATATAAATTCCCTTCTTCAATTGTGTTCCGCCTGCGCCTGAGCTTTGCGAAGAATTGTGAATTGTGCATTGTGAATTGTGCATTGTGAATTGTGCATTACCTACGCGGCGGCCACTGAGATCATAGATGGCGACCCCCTCATTGTCCATTGTCAATTGTCCATTGTCAATTGATGGAATCCCGTCTTCGTCATCGAGGTGCATTTCTGCAGCATTCAGGACATAGGTGTCGTATGGGTCTTCCTTGTTCACTTTGTGTACAAATGCCACCAGACGGCGGGCTGTGCCTCCGAATCCGGTTTTCTCCACCATGGGATAGGTGACGCTATAAGAACCGTTCGCCTCCGTGCCGAGCAGGTCGCCAATGGCCTCCGTCGTAAAGTAGTGCAGGATTACGCCATTGTGACGGAACACGTCCTTCAGGTCGCTGGGGGCGTCTGCATCGTCCATACCTAACTGAGGATACTTATCCGTGGATATACCATCTTCTACCAGGTAGCACGACAGATAGAGCGGTTTCCCTACCAAGTCACGAGCCACTCGTCCACTAACCGTCACCTGTCCCTTCGCACATTCTATGTTCACTTCTGCCATAGCCGCCATATCGGTTGCCATAGCCAACGCCTCTTTGTAAGGCTCTGGCGACATGTCGCGAATGCCTTGTATGATTTGGTTCTCGCCCTCCAATATGGCACGGTTGTACATGATGGCAGGGTTGTATTCGTTTTGGTATCCGCCAAAAACATACAGGATTTCGCGGTCGGGCTGAGTTGTGAACACATCCTCCACAAAGCCCGAGTGATGAGCCACATAGACATAATTACCCTCATATTCCTGCAACGCCTTCTCCAGGAAATAGGCCATTTGCGGACAATTGACGCAGCGCTGGCTGGTAAACTCCTCGATGAGAGGGGTACGGATGAAGTTGTCGTAGGTGACATATAGCGTGGTGATACCTGGGCGTCCCGGCTGTGCCTCCTGTCCGTTCACTTTGGTAACGGTTGCCATCCAACTGGCGGTAGTGCTCTCTGTGGTGCCTGCACGCAGCTGTGTGTTCACGACGGTGCTGCCGTATGCAGGCAGCGGTTCGGACAGGGTAATGGTACGCAGGGTGGGAGATGCAGCTCCTTCGCCCTGCATAGCTATCTCCACACTCTGAATAGGTTCGCTCGAGCAGTTATGCACATAGAGTCCGCCTTCGAAGTCACGGTCCGGAGCCACTGTCTGCGGGTGCGTTGTGTTCTGGGCGTAAGCTGTACGTTCAAAGCAGATGACAGCCTCGTCCTCCATCAATGCCAGAATCAGGGGTGTGCCCCGATCCGTGTATTCCTCCCACGTCTTTTTGGCCAGATTCACATAACACGACTGTGCCACAGTGGCGGCCTGATAGGCTACGATGGGATATGGAGTTCCTATGGTTTCATAGACCTGAAAGCCGAGGAACAGAGGCTGGTCATCGATAGTAATGGGTTCGTCGAACAGCACATCGTTCCAACCCTCTTCGAAATTGACATATTGAGTACAAATGAAGCTTGAGACGGAGCCTTGGCTGGCCAGAATGGCAGAGCGACTTTGTCGGGCCTGCTTGTAGGCTGCACGCAGGTAGCAGCGGACGCCCACTATCCTTTTGCCTTTCATGCGGGCAAGGGCTGGGTCGCAGGTGGGGTCGAAACGTGTCATGCATTGCACGAATTCGTTGATGCCGCCGCCCAGCCCCGATATCTCCTCGCTGCTCACACTCCCCGGTGCGTAGCCGTAAGGCACTTGCGCCAAGGCGGAGTAGCCAATTGATAATTGATAATTGACAATTGACAATTGGGCTACGCCAAGTAGGAGGCTAAGGATTATTCGTTTCATTTCTTTACGAACTTTTTACCACTTACAATATAAATTCCCTTCTTCAATTGTGAATTGTGTTCTGCCTGCGCCTGAGCTTTGCGAGGAATTGTGGATTGTGAATTGTAATTACTTATGCGGCGGCCGCTAAGGTCATACACGGCATTGTCCATTGTCAATTGTGCATTGTCAATTAGACTTATTCCTGTCCCCTCGGTGATTTCGCCCTCGGCAGTATTGAAGACGTGCATGCGCTTGCCACCCAGTTTGCCGTCGCGGTGGACAAAGGCTACCAGATACAGATTCTCCAGGTTCCAATCGGGATCGAGCGTGGTTTCTACGGTCTCCTCGATAGTGCCGCCCGCCTCGATGGCGATGCCTTCAACGGGTGTCATTATTTCGCGGATGACATTGGGGTGTGTGAACACGCCTGCATATTCCTCCTTCTCGTCTTCGTTCCAGAAGAGCTGGCTGTCGCTCTTCACGTCGCGTTCCATCAGGTAGACGGTCAGCCGCAGTTTTTCACCCTCGGGCATGATGCCCGGAGCCACATCGCCACCCACTCCCACGGTGAGGGTCTCCCCGTCCGTAGCCAGGGTACCGCCCACAGTCAGGCTAACGAACGTGGGCCGATTGGCTGCCGAGAGGAACACATTCTGGGCATCGTTGGGGTTAATCAACACGTCGTACATAGGTGTGGAGGAAGAGTTCATCTGATAGCTGATGTTCTCCGTAGCCATAGCGCGATCCACACTCATAGCGGGGATGCTTACCCTGGCCGAGTCGCCGCTGCACAACTGTACAGCCAGTGTGGTGGCGTCGTCTTCGCCCGTCATGAACTGGTCGTCGAGATGCTGGCAAACGAATGTGACGGCGTCCTCCATTCGTGTTACGGGGGTTTGAACATACTCGTCATAGTAACGTGCCGAGCGATAGTTGTTCTCCGACTCATAGTATTCCACAAGGGGACGGCGGGTGTACTGGCTGGCCACGTCGCTGGGCACGCTAATCATGTTCAGGGTGCGTGTCTCGGGATTGGCCAGTTCCTTATTGTTTACTTTGGTGATGCTCAGTTCCACATCTCCGGAATGGAAGCAGTAGAGGGGAGCCAGGAATACCTTGCTGGTCTGTCCCACTGCGACGTTGCATGTGATGCTCTCGCTCCAAGTCTGCTCACCCTGTCGCGAAGTCACCTCGATATTGTTTATCTTCTGCGAACCTACATTCCGGACGCGCATAATCACGTCGCCTGCTTCCTCGGTATATTGTATGCCATTGTCGGTGAGCAGGTCGATGACGGGCACATAGTTGAAAGTCCCCTTGGAGTCCTTGATGACGAGCAGAATTGGCAGGATGCCATTCTCTTTCATGTCGCGCCATAGGGGATTTCCATCTTCGTCGTTGTCGCCCTCCACCCATAGGAAACAACTGTTGGGCGTGTCGTGGGGGTAGAGTGTAGGAATGGCGCAGACGTTCTTCTTCAGGTTTGTGGTGAAGCCTACTATGAGCTGGTTAACGTCCTCGGGAATCTCGTAGGACGTCATGGTCATGTCGTTCCAGCCCGGGTTTGCGTCGCTGTAGCTGTATTTCACAGCCTTTTTGCCCGTAGAGAGGTCCTCGCTATTGAAGTCGCGGCGCACAAATCCATTGTAGGTGCCAGTCTGTGTCGAAGTGTCCCATCCCACGCGCATGCCGGTGATGGTACCGCCGATGTAGGGCTTCAGCATGTCGCGGGTGAGGCGTATGGCGCAGCCTACCTTGGCATCGAACTGGAGCGACAATCCGTCGTACTCCCATATCTGATCGTTATACTTGGCATAACCCACATATACTTTTCCGGTGGTGTTTTGAGCCGCGATTTGCAAGCTGCCCGAGAGAATCAGGCCGAGCAATAGAAGATAATAAGAAATACTTTTCATATCGAAAGGGGGTTAGGTTTATTTGTGAGTTACGGCAGCCTGCTCGACGGGCAGGCACTTCTTGTAGTTCTCGATGTACTTTTCGAAGCCGGCAATATCCTCGGGAGTTGGAGCGACAGAGGTGCCTGTGTTGCCAGCGAAGACAACGTCCTCCAGATAGTCGGGCAGGGACTTGCCGTTCTGGTTAATCAGGTATCCGGCCAGCAGGGCGATTCCCCAGGCACCGCCTTCGCCAGCAGTCTCCATCACAGAGATGGGTGAGTTCAGGGCGGCAGCCAGCATGCGCTGACCAACACCGGCGGTCTTGAAATAGCCGCCGTGACCGGTGATGCGGTCCACCTTGATTTTCTCTTCCTTGAAAAGGATGTCGTTGCCAATCTTCAGCACGCCGATGGCTCCGTAGAGCTGTGCGCGCATGAAGTTGGCCAGGTTGAATTTGTCGTTGGCGGAACGCACGAAGAGGGGACGACCCTCTGCCAAACCGGTTATAGGCTCGCCGCTCACGTAGTTGTAGGCCATCAGGCCGCCGCAGTCGGGGTCGCCATCGAGGGCGACGTTGAAGAGCTTGGTGTAGATGTCACCCATATCGACAGGCACGCCCAGCAGTTGCTGATATTCCTTGAACAATCCTACCCAGGCGTTGATGTCCGAGGTACAGTTGTTGCAGTGTACCATAGCCACCAGGCTTCCGTCGGGAGTGGTGACAAGGTCGATGGCCTCGTAGGGCTTCGACAGCGGTTTCTCCAGTACAATCATCGAGAACGACGATGTGCCGGCACTGACGTTACCCGTGCGCTGCTTGACGGCGTTGGTGGCCACCATGCCTGTGCCGGCGTCGCCCTCGGGAGGACAAACGGGACAGCCGGGCTTCAGGTGACCGCTGGCGTCGAGCTTCTTTGCGCCCTCGGCAGTCAGCGTGCCTGCGCTCTCGCCAGCATTCAGCGACTTGGGCAGGATGTCGAGCAGCTTCCACGGGTAGCCCTTCGGAGCAATAAGTTTGTCGAACTTCTCCACCATCGTGGCATCGTAGGTCTTCGTGGCGGGGTCAACGGGAATCATACCCGAAGCATCGCCCACTCCCAGCACGAATTCGCCGGTCACTTGCCAATGCACGTATCCGGCAAGGGTGGTCAGATATTTGATTTCATTCACATGTGCGTCGCCATTGAGGATGCACTGGTAGAGGTGCGAGATGCTCCAGCGCAGGGGAATGTTATAGTTGAATAACTCGGATAGCTCGGCAGCAGCCTTGCCCGTGTTCGTGTTACGCCAAGTGCGGAAGGGGACCAGAATCTCCTGTTTCTCGTCGAAGGCCATGTAGCCGTGCATCATGGCCGAGAATCCGATGGCGGCCAGCGACTCGATCTCGCAGTCGTACTGCTTCTTGACATCGCCCCGCAAGTCGGCATAGCAGTCTTGCAGGCCTTTCCAGATGATATCTATACTATAGGTCCAAAGTCCGTCCACCAGTTGGTTCTCCCATTCAAAAGCGCCCTGCGCGATGGGTTTGTTGTCCTGGTCGATAAGAACGGCTTTGATACGTGTGGAACCGAATTCGATTCCCAGAATGGCTTTCCCAGCCTCGATGGTTTGCTTTGCGGTCATAGTTGTGAGTTATGAATTTGAATTATGAATTGGAATTGTGAATTGGAATTGTGCTGCAAATATAATCTTTTTCCTGCAAACTGCCAAACATTTCACCATAAAACTGCATTCTGTCTCCCCTTGGCGCCTCAGGCGGCAAGGCCGGAGTCCTTTTCGCTCCAAAATAAAAATAAAATCGCTTTTATTTTGTATTGTGCTCGCTTATTCGTAACTTTGTGGGCGAAATGGTGAAAATATGAGCGAAAGAGTGACGATAAATGCTGCCTCTTCCGTAGTTCCCTTGTTCCCCCCAATGGGGATGGAGGATAATTAAACCTATATAGTCTAAAACTGAATTAAACTAAATAATAACCTTTAAACATTTTAAACGTATGAAGTATTTTACTTTTTCTTTCCGCCGGCTGACGGCGATGTTGTCAGTGGCGATGGCAGTAACGGCAATGGCGCAGCCTGTTTACCATTATGAGGTCCGTGCGGGGTTCGGACAATCTATCAATATCCAGCAAGTTAACAATCACAGGTATGGTCTTCACCAAGACGAGGAGGATATGAAGTGTATTAACTGGAGTGCTGATCGTGTCGATGGAATTGATTTTGAGCATAATGAGTGGGGGGCTTATATAGGAGAGATGTTCATTTATAATGATGATTACGATTCTCATAACTTTGATTACAATAAGCAAGGTGAGAAAGCGTATTTTGTCAATCATATTATTTGCATTAATAGATACGGTACTTACACGTTCGTGGATAAGGATATGTATTATACGGTGTACGTGAATGAAAATGGACAGAAAGGTGCTGTTGCCCATTGGTGCGCTTCTGTCAGAGCCACCCACATCCTCAGGGTCATTCCCCAAGACGCTGGTATAGTTCCCACCGTCAGTTCATCCAAGTCCACCACCGAGGAGCCGGGCAAGACGGCTGTGGCTGGCGGCATTACAACCACGGAGAGCGGCATCTCGATTTCCCTGGCCGACGAGGACATCATTGACTCCGACGAGGGCAGCGTTGAATTCTACTCCCCGATGACGAAGGAAGAGTTCCTTGCCCTGATGGGCGAGGGCATAAGCTCGCCGCGCTTCGTAGACGGTTTCAAGGGCATTTTCTTCAAGCTTCCTGCCGGCAAGGGATATGTGGAATTCGACATGGAAACACTGGGCGACTATGAACTGGGCGTGGTGGAAGGCTCAGATTTCATTGGCTCGTACACTAAGGACGAGAAGGGCAAGGTCCGCATCCCGTATGACCTGGCCGCAGAAACCTGGTTCTATACCTTTCCCATGTCCAGCGCTGCAGGCGTTCCGGCCTACATTCGTCGCGCCCAGGCAGCCGATGCAGGACTGACGATTTACTCAGTCTCCGTAGTACCCGGCGGCAGCGAGCCCATCATCACGGGCGACCTGAATGGCGACAGCAAGGTGGACATTGCCGATGCCGTGAGTGTCCTCGACCTGATGGCTGCGGGCAAGGAAGATGCTAGTGCCGACCTCAATGGTGACGGTAAGGTTGATATCGCCGATTTTGTCATCGTGCTGAATCTCATGGCGGAACAATAAAGTCTTTCATAAACCCTGCCAACTGGAGGAAACGCCAAATCAACAAAGAAACATTTCCGCCAGCTCGGGGAAACTCGGAATCAACAAAGGAACATTTCCGCCAGCTCGGGGAAACTCGGAATCAACAAAACAACATTTCCCCAAGCTCGGGGAAACTCGGAATCAACAAAGCAACATTTCCCCAAGCTCGGGGAAACCCGGAATCAACAAAGCAACATTTCCCCAAGCTCGGGGAAGAAATAAAAATCTTTTGTTTAACCTAAAAAACCAATGCCTATGGGAAC
>Ga0310690_10003215_pt1 | contig 24919 bp, 19 predicted proteins | sample AusTroGonzalo_MG_2_FD_207661 | JGI IMG/M metagenome (GOLD analysis project Ga0310690, IMG submission 207661) | Bovine rumen microbial communities from tropical cattle in Woodstock, Queensland, Australia - Gonzalo_04 (v2) (version 2) | ecosystem: Host-associated > Mammals > Digestive system >... | reverse complement strand
TATCCCCGCGTCGTGGAGATACCCGGCGAGGTCCTCGGCGCTTCGCTTCGTGAGCGTGGTGACGAGCGCACGGTCGCCGCCAAGGGTCGATATCTCGCGGATGAGGTCGTCTATCTGGCCGGAAAGAGGGCGCACCTCTACCGCAGGATCGAGAAGCCCCGTAGGCCGTATCACCTGCCGCGCCACTGTCTTCGATACCGAGTATTCGTAGTCGCCCGGAGTCGCCGAACAATAGACGATCGACCCTGTCTTCTCGTTGAACTCGTCGAAGGTAAGCGGGCGGTTGTCCTTCGCGCTCGGCAGCCGAAAGCCGAAATCGACGAGCTTCGTCTTTCGCGCCTGATCGCCGTTGTACATCGCGCGTATCTGCGGGATGGTCGCGTGGGATTCGTCGATTATGGTCAGGAAATCGTCGGGGAAGTAGTCGATGAGGCATTCCGGCGGAGAGCCGGGCGCACGGCCGGAGAGCGGGCGGGAATAGTTCTCGATCCCGTTGCAGTAGCCAAGCTCGCTCATCATCTCGATGTCGTATTCGGTGCGCTCCCTGAGACGCTGCGCCTCGAGAAGCTTGCCCTTAGACTCGAAGAAGGCAAGCCTCTCGTCAAGCTCCGCCCTTATCCGCGCAAACGCGGCCTCGAAGCGGTCGCGCCCCATGACGAACTGCTTCGCCGGGGTGATGACTACGGCCGGCATCGAAGCCCCGCACTTTCCAGTCAGCGGGTCAAGCTCCCTTATTGAGTCGATCTCGTCACCGAAGAACTCGAGGCGCACGGCCTTCGTCTCGTAGGCGGGGAAGATGTCGAGGACGTCGCCGCGCACACGGAAAGTCCCAGGCGCGAACTCCCAGTCGTTCCTGGAATACTGCGCATCGACGAGATCCGCGACAACCCGCCCCCTTCCGCGCGTGTCGCCGACCTCAGCCTTGACGGTAAGCTCCCTGTATTCGTCGCTCTCGCCGAGGCCGTATATGCAAGAGACAGACGAGACCACGATGACGTCCCTGCGGGCGATGAGGGCGTTAGTCGCCGCAAGGCGGTAGCGCTCTATCTCCTCGTTGATCGCCGCGTCCTTCTCGATGTAGGTGTCGGTCTGGGGTATGTAGGCCTCGGGCTGGTAGTAGTCGTAGTAGGAGATGAAATACTCTACCGCATTCTCGGGAAAGAACTCCTTGAGCTCGGCGAAGAGCTGGGCCGCGAGGGTCTTGTTGTGGGATATCACGAGAGTGGGCCTGTTCCACTTCGCGATGAGGTTGGCCATGGTGAAGGTCTTGCCGGAGCCCGTGACACCCTGCAGCACAAGCCCCCCGTCTCCGCGCTTCAAGCCCTCGTAGAGCGACGCAACAGCCTCTGGCTGGTCGCCCGTGGGCCTGAACCCGGAGTGGAGATTGAAGAGCGCCTCCCGCCTTCCCACGGGGCTACTTCGTCGAGGTGCGGTCGTTGTACTCGCCGGTCTCCGTGTTGATGCGGATGACGTCGCCCTCGTTGATGAAGAGAGGCACCGCGAGAGTGTAGCCGCCTTCGACCGTGGCGGGCTTCGTGACCTTGCCGGAAGCCGTGTTGCCCTTCACGCCGGGCTCCACCTTGATGACCTTGCGCTCGACAAGCTGCGGAAGGTCGACGCCAATCACCTTGTCGTTGAAGAAGAGGGCCTTGACTTCCATCTCGTCCATGAGGAAGTATTTCTTGTCGCCCATGACGTCGTAGGAGACCCTGATCTCCTCGAAGTTCTCGTCGGTGAAGACGAAAGCCTGGCCGTCGTCGTAGGAGTAGGTCACCGACATCTGCAGAAGCTCGGGCTTCTCGAACTTGTCGCCGGAGCGGTAGCTCCTCGACTGGCCTCCGCCCGTGACCATGTTGCGGAGCTTGCAGTTGTAGATCGCCTGGCCCTTGCCCGGCTTCGAGAACGAGAACTCCGTGATTTCCCACGGCTCCCCGTCGATCAGAAGCTTCACGCCCTTGTGCAGTTCTCCGGCTCCGATTACTTCGCCCATCTTTTCACCTCGTTTCGATATTGTCGTTTCGTTTGCAATATTGGTAGATATTATACCATAAACGGCGAGTTCTTGCAAAGCTCCGCGATCTTCTCCGCGACGCCGCTTTTTACGGCGCGAAGAAGTCGCGGACGTCGTCGGCGACGAACTGACGCCGCACGTCGGGCGTGTCCACTGAGAAGCGGCAACCCTCGAAGCGGACGCCGTCTGCGTGGCGGACGTAGAACCCCCAGGCGGGCAAGGCGAGCTCGTCATAGACGAGATCGTCAGGGAAGCCTGGATGGAACATCGTGCATTCAGGATACGACCTCTCCATTTCCGGCACCGCGCGCGCCGCGTCGGCCGCCGTGCCGCCGCCGGGCGTGCGAAGCGAGACGTTGCGGAACACGATGCCGCTAGGCCTTAGCCCCGGTACGCCTGTCACTGAACTTGCAATGCGGCTCGCGGCGACGGCATCGATGTTCTCGAAAAGCACATTGCGCAAATACGTCCCCTTCTTAGGAAGAAGCGGGTCGCGGCGGCGCCCGAGGCGAACGAAGAACGGCACCATGAAGCCCTTTACCTCGATGTTCCGGAAGGTGACGTTTTCAAGCCTTCCTCCGTCCACGACCTCGACCGCAAGCCCCGCGAGACCGGCCGCGTCTTCCGTTACGCCGGGGAATATCCTGCGGGAGGACGCCCTTGGATTGCAGTAAGGCCGGTGCAGGACGCAGTTCTCCACCGTGATGTCGCGCACGTCGCAATAGCTGCCCGTGCCGAACTTTACTCCATTGCAGCGGCTCGCGATGCGGCAGTCCCTCACGACGACGTTCGTCACCTGAAACGACTTGTCGCTCTCCGTCTTGAAGACGACGGCGTCGTCGCCTGAGTCGATGTCGCAACCCTCGATCAGCACATTGGAGGACTCGATGTCGATTCCGTCGTTCGTGCGGTTCGAGTGGCTAAAGCACTTCAGCCGACGCGCGACGACTCCGTCGCAGTTCCTCAAGTGGCAGCCCCATGCGCCGCAGTTGCGGTAAGTGAAGTCCTCAAGCCGCAAGTTCCGGCAGCGCGTAAAGCGCATCATGACCGGCAGGTCCTGCGGCTGGCTCTCGCCCGGGAGACGGCGGCTTTCGCGAAACGCCCAGCCGCAACCGTCGAGAACGCCCGTGCCGCAGATCGTTGCATTTGTCGCGCCTACGGCGGAGACGAAGGTGCGTTCGCCGCGTGGCATGTGCGCGTAGTCGGCGTGGTTCGTGCTCGCATAGACCACGGCGCCCTCGGAAAGCTCCAGCGTGACGCCGGACTTTAGCGAAAACGGCTTTGACTCCCATTCGCCGCGCGAAACGACGACGACTCCGCCGCCCTTCTCCGCCGCCGCGTCGATGCGGCCCTGAAGGTCGATGGGCTGCGTGGCGGCAACCGCCGCCGCAGCTGCGACTGTAAATATGCCGAAAATCATGATGTGGTATTTTACCAAAACCATGCCATGCCGCAACCCCCCGTAAAACGGGGGGATGAGCATAGCCCGTCATTTACGGCGAAGCCATTCGCCAAAAATACGGTCATAAACGACATAGCCGTCATCGGTGCGATATACAAGGTCTTTGTCCTGCAGAACCTTCAGCGCCGAACGCACGGATGACGTTGCCGACAGGCCGTGCCGCGTCAGAAACTCGCCGGAGAACACGCCCTTCGCACTGCCGTCGACCGCAATAGCTGAAAGCAACCGCTGCGACGATTCATTCTGCGAGAAATAGAGATCACGGAAAACCATCGACCTGTCTTCCACAAGTTCAGACACGACCTCGCCAATCTGCCCGGCGGAGACAAATCCCTCGCCTTGCTGCCATATTCTGTTCAGAACCGACTGGACATACCATGTGATACCGTCAAAACGCTTATAAAGAGCCGCAAACGCATCCTCGCTGAACTTCTGCCCGGCAGACTCGAAATGCCTGCGTGCAAACGCCGCATACGCCTCGGGGCCTATGACATCCAATGACATAATGTCCGTGGACTGGTAAAACGGATGCTTGGCCGAAAGGAACATCTCCCCCATAAGATGATGGCGTGATCCTGCAAAGATGAATCTGACCCAAGGGACATCCTGGACATAGCTCCTCAGCATTGCTTCCGTCCCCTTTTCGGGGAAATCCAGTATCTGCTGAAATTCGTCAATTGCTATCACTATGCGACGATCCCTCTTCTTAAGATATGCAAATGTCTCCGCGATGGATTCCTCGGCCTTATGCGGCACAATGTCGAACGAGAACTTCGGGAGCCCATCCTCCTGTGGAGTTATGGTCGGGCGGCAACTCTTGAAAAACCGTGCTACCGTCGCCATAGTCTTTTCCACTGGCGTGTCAAGCGTTCCAACCACGGCAGCCGCAAACGCCTTTGCAAACTCCGCAAGGCTTTTAAGCGCAAATATGTCCAAGTACACTCCAACATATTCAGTCGGCATCATCCGATTAATATGATGAAGCAAGCCTGTCTTGCCATACCTGCGAGGAGCTATGAGCGTGACATTCCTGTCATTCTCAATGGCAGCAATGAGTTTGGCCGTCTCCTTCTCGCGGTCGCAAAAGTATTCAGGGCCGTTATAACCTACGACAACAAATGGGTTATTCTGCTTCATGCGCGAATTATATCATAATCATCTAATAATATGCAACTACACATTGCGAATTTTTCGCAGCGAACTTTTCGCAGCGATCAATGCGCTACTCTGGTGATGCGTCATTAAACCTAAGCGTCGCAGTTGGATTCTAGTATTTTAGCCGCAAAGAACGCAAAGGTCGCAAAGTACATTGTAATATGTAATTTATTGCGAATTATCCAGGCATGTTTTCTGTTTTTAGCTTTCACCAATTGGGTGAATTGCCGTACAGAAAGAACGGAAATTATAATCAATAAAAACATCCTTTCTTTGTGTTCTTTGCGTCCTTTGCGGCTAAGAAACAAGAAGGACGTTTGTTCAACTTCGATTTTTAGGTTAAATCAAATATTGGGCGTAATCGTCAAATGCAATCCTACACTTACGCCCTGAATCCCGCTCTGCGCATCAATCGGCACGAAGCCCCGCCTACTGCTCAACCCACGAAACGCCGTAGGGGCTCGCAATGCACTATGGCATTTGCTCCGACCACGTCACTGGTTGCGAAGGAGCATCTGGATGATGCGGCCGCTTCCGCTGGCGTTCGGGCTCCACGGATAGTACCACGGGGTGTCGTCGCGGTAGCGTTCGCCGACATAGTACTCAGTGGTGATTGAATACTTCATCAGCGCGTCGAACACAAGATCCGCCAAATCCTTCCGGCCTATGCGCAGAAAGCAGTCCTGCCAAGCAATTTCGGAAGACGTCGTATACCAGTAGTGCTTGCTGCCGAGATCGGAGCGAGGCGCATGATTCGCGCAAAGGCCCTTCGGCGACGCAGAACCGTGGCGCAAACACCAGTTGTACACCTTGAGGACGTCCTCCTTGGGAACGAATCCGCATTCGAGGCCGAGCTGCAGAATCTTCCCCTGATGCGTATCGAAGTAGCCCGCCTTTCGGAATGCAGCATCGTCGCCGTCGGGCGTGAGCGGAAGGCGCAGTTCGTCCTTGTCGGCGGCGGCGCGGCTGAACTTCAGGTAGACGCCGGCCATTGCGTCGCGCAGACCGTCCCGTTCGGCGGCGATTTCATCCGCACGCGGGTCGCCGAACCGCCGCGCAGCCTCAGCAAAGGCCATGAGTCCATGCAGGTTCATCACGTCCGTGAAGCACCAGAGCTGTATGGGCGTGGGATTGTCCGTGGCCCATGAAACCGGGAAAAGCCCGGGATGGCTCTTGCCGTCGGATGCCGACTTCGCCCGCACTCCGCGCATCCAGTCAAACCCGCGCATTGCGGCGTCGCGATGGCGTTCCCACACCCTGCGGTTGTCCGTGTCGAGGCAGTAGCGCGCAAGCGACCTCAGGCATTCGCCCGTGTTGCACACCCAGTCGTTCCGGAACGGACCGATGCGTCCGTCATCCATCGCGTATTCGCGGAAGTAGAGGTCGAGAGCCCCTTCCACGTATTCCCCAAAGTCGCCGATCTTCCCGAGCGCAATGAGCATGTCGCGGCAGTCCCAGGGCCACACGTACCTCTGCAACCCGCCCTGACGCGGAATCACGAGGTCGGAGCCGATCGGATGGCAGAAACACTGGAGCATCTGCACAACGAGATTCTGCACGAGCCGAAATTTCTTCGGATCGTTCCTTATCTTCTGCGGAAGACGGTTGATCTTCGCCAACTCGCCGTTCCAAAACGCCAGCGCCTTTTCGCGCGCCGCGTCACGGTCGCCGACCCGCGCGACTCCGTCGTTCGCGCCCATCACGAAGTCCATCGACACTGACTGCCCCGGCTCCAATGCGACAACAAACCGTACCGCACACTTTAGGGCATCCCATTCAGCGCCATCGGGAATCCCTTCCGCCCGCACCGTAACCGCCTCACTCACCCACACATTCGTTGTGACCATCTTGTACGTGAACAACGGAGCGTACAAGAAAGGCTCGACCTGCGTCTCGTACGGAATGTAGATGTCTGGAGCCCCCTTCACGACATTGCGCTCCTGCATCCGCCTGAAATACACCGCAAACGGTTCGCGCACGGGCATGGTACCATCGTTCCGCACAGTCAGGCGTATGAAACACGAAGGCGAACGCGGACCAACCTCGCAGAATGCGTCCATCTCCGTAACGAGGCCGCCTTCGCGCCATGTAAGACCATGGAACGGAATGCCGTTTTCGGGAAGCCGGTTTTCTGAAGCCTTGAAGTCGAAAGGCTTCTCGTCCGCGCCGTGGAAAACCCACATAACATCGGCCATCAGCTCGTGAAACCCCAGCTTCCAGTCGTGCCGGTGACGGTTTTCGCCGCGCATGATCTTTCCGTCGTTCCAGAGCGTGTACATGCAGTCCGCCATCGGCGGATGCAAATAGCGCCGTGTCGTGCGCGGCTGCTCCCAATCTGCGACTGCATGAAGTACGGAAAACGTTACGACGGCAGCAGTTAGAATTTTTACAAGTAACATCTTCTTCATTTTGTTCTTCATTTTGCAATTGAAATGGAATCGATGGCGCGACCTACTGCAAGCCGCCAAGACTCAATCGCGCCCTGGTCGGGCTTCCATGTCTGCTTTTCGAAGTCCTCGACGAGAGAACCGTATTTCGCGGCAGTTTCAGAGTTGCGTTTGAGCAGATTCTTGAGCAAGTCCACATACGCGACATCTTCCAGTCCTTCGCGGAACGCCTCGAAGTTCTTGGACGAAATGAAGCGTCTGTTGCTGCCATACCAGAGAATGCCGTCGTCAGGTCCGTCGGAGGGATCGAAAGAGTCGTCGCCCTTGGAATTGCTGCTGCACCACATGGCCGAGCCGTCCATTCCCATCGCGTATGACTTGCGCGGCGAATTGCGGTAGTATTTGAGCGAACTGCGCGCGTGCATGTGGAGTCCGCAGTGGTAGTCCCACACGCTGCACCCCTTCGCCCGCAGCCGCCGCACCGTATCCGGCCAACGCTTCTTGTCCTGCGAGAGGTCGCTTATGATCGTCCAGTTCTTGAAGAACTCGGGGAGCTTCGCCGCCTCTATGTCGTCCATCGTTGCACCGGACGGCGGGGGCGTGGAGAGATATACCGCCTGAAACCAGAGGTTGCTTCCGACATTGCGCCAGACGTCATCGCGATAATTTGCAAGATCTGGTATGTGCTTCTTTCCGAACTCGTCCCTAATCAGCGATTTGAACACGAAATCCTCGTATGCAAACCCCATTCCGAGGAATCGGTCGCTCATGGTCTTGTACCATTCCCAGCAATTTGGCGTATTCCAGCCGATAACGAACCTCATGCCAAGGTCCTTCGCCGTCCTGAAGAACTCCTCGTTCGCCGTCTTCGCAATTGTCTCGTCAAACGTATTCCCGTCAACCTTTCGCGGCCTGTTGGCGGCGTCGAGCCCGTACCAGTAGAGGAAGCCCTTCGTCCAACCGTGCGTGATATGGTATGCGTGCGTCAGCTTCAGCGTTTCCGTCTCGTCGTCCTGGAGATAGTTCGGTCCCCAGAAGAAACTCTTAAGCGGCCAGTCGCGCGTCTCCGGCAGCGCAAAGTTCCATACCTTCGCCTTGACGGCAATTTCGCTCTTAGCGGCATTTTCACCCCATGCCGGCTTGAGTTCGATCTTGGTTTTGTATTCACCCGGCTCAACGCCGCGCGAGTTGAACACAATCCACACGCGAGTGCTTACGCCAGGCGTTAGCGTTATGAAGTCACCAGCCGTTCTCTCCAGCGGCTCGGAGATGACGTCGTCTTTGTAGCGCAGAAACTTCTCCTCGTATATTTCGAATGCATGGCGCGAAAGGAACTGCTTCTTGCCGTTGCGCGCGCTCCTTGGCACGATGCGGAGGTCGAGCCGCCCGCCAGCCAGAAGCGAACGGAAGTTCAGCCCCACCACCTCGCGTTCGTTTCCGGCCTGCTCAAACGAAATGATTTTCAGAGGCGACCAGTCAACCGGTGGCGCATCGGACGGGCTTCCCTTCGCCCAAGGATCCATCGGCCACGCGATAAACGCCTTGTCCTCTGCGTATTTCTCGAAACCCCTGGACATGGCAAAGAGCGCGTCGCGCTCGGTCTGCGGCGGCAGTTCTTTTCTGGCAAGCACATCGGCGTTGCGGGCCTTGAATTCCACCACGGCGTCCTTCATCTGCCTTGCTGCGGCCTTGGCCTCGGCGAACACCTTCACGCCGTCGTCCAATCCAGCCAACGCACCCATAATCTCGCCTGTCCGTCTGCGCAACGCGTCGTACCGCTCGTAGAAACGCTTGCATTCCGCCGCCGTCTTTCGCCCTGCGGCCGCGCGTCGCATTTCGTCCGTCACGTTCGGAGGGTCGGCAAACAGCAGTTTGGCAAAGTCAGCCTTTCTGTAGTGCGAATTCGCAGACATCTTCGGCGCGGTGCAGATGAACTTCGGATTGTGCACCGTGCGGCAGAAGCGCACTCCGTAGGCGTCGCCGCCGAACGGCTGGAGGACAGGGAAACCATCAAACGGCAACTTCACCTCGAATGTCCAACGGTCGTCGTACTTGATCGTCTTCAGCTTCATGCCCTTGACGCGGAACGCAGAATCGCCGTTCTTCATGTCAAGGACCTTGCCAAGGGCATTTACCGCGATGTAGACGAAGTCGGATTCGCCGTCGTTCGGCAAGTTCAGCAGAATCTCCATGCAGTCGTCGTTGTAGATGTTGAGGTCGTCCTGGTCGAACTGCGCCGTCAACGTCTTCATCGGCTGGTGCATGACGCCGCAGATGTAGAGGGCTGCCTGCGAATACATCATCCGCACCTCCGTCTTCTGCTCGTTCTCCGCGCCCGTCTTGACGTGGAACGCCGTAATCGGCTCGGCCTTGCGCCAGATGCCCTTCGCAGGGTCGCCGTCCACCTCGAAGTCGCGCACATACGCGGCAGTGTAGACGTCAGGCGTGTCGAACAATGAGACTGGCCCGCCCTTGCCGTCGTCGGACGAAATCGGCGCAAATACGGCGGCAAAGGCAATCGCAAGAAAAGCCATGGCAGCTATAGGCTGAAGTCAGGGTATAGGCACACGCGGAAACCAGAGGGTCGAACATTATACGTCTGATGGTCCCGGCCGCGGTTCCCGCATCTATAGGCTTGATCGCCGTTGTAGGCTCCGCCCTTGATCACGCGGTAGTTGTCCGTTGAAGTCTGCACCGTATCTACGCCGCGTGGATCGACGCCTCCCGTCGGGATCGTTCCATCGTGGCGGTCGAGGCACTGTTCGCTGACGTTGCCGAGCATGTCGTAAAGCCCGTATGCGTTCGGCAGATACGAACCTACGATGTTCGGCCCAGACGAAAGATCGCAATCTGCGGCGGCTATCGCCGTGGAGTTAGGTGCATTCACACCCTTTGCCCTCATGATGAGCGCCGCCGCCTCGGCGGAATACGCCTGCCCCGTGTAGAGATCCGTGTCTGTCCCGGCACGACACGCAAATTCCCACATCGCCTCCGTCGGCAGATCGAACACAAGACCGGATTTGTCCTGCAAATACTTGAAGAAACCGTTAGCTGTGACGTCGGAATGACTGCCTTCCGGCCAAAGTTTGGACGCGTCTCCCGTGCCGCGCAGATCGTTTAGCCAATAAAGATTGTCGGCGGGACGATACGCCGCGTATGCTGCGGCGGTCTCATTGAACGAGCCATTCGCAGGGTTCCTCATCTTCTTGAACTGTGTCTGAGTAACCTCAAAGACGCCAAGATAGAAGTCGTTCGTGAAGGACGTGTCGTATCCCGGAAGATACCGATTACCGGTTTCCCCAACCGGCGTGCCAAACAACCCCTTCAAGAACTTGAACGTCTTACCCTTTGCCGGGATCTTGCGAAGTACCATGTGCGTGGACTTGTACTTGACGTCGTTCGTGACGCCCGTCCAGATGATTACGTCATCGAGACTCGTCGAGAATGTTGCACCATACTTTGCGCCGAGGGCGGCATAGTCGGTCTCGACCGAGCCCATCTCGCCGTTAAGGAGCTGTGCACGCGTCACATCCTCAACGTCGTATGGAGATTCGAGGTTGACGATCTTGTAGAGGACTTCCAGAGACTTTTCGGAGGCTCCGGACGCCGCCACCGTCACGCGGAAGTCGGGCACAGTCTTCGTGTCGGACGGGAACAGCACCGCCGGATCAAGCGTGAGCGTGCGAGTACCGCCCTCGGTCAGGGCGTAGCGCGCGCCGGAAAGAGATTTCTCGACTGTTGCGGCCGGGATCTCTGACGCGCCGTTGAAGCAGCGAAGCGATATGTCCGCAGGAGCAGACGGCGACACGCCGGAAAGCTCAAAGTCGACGTTAATGGTCGTGGCCCATGGCCACTGCTGGCGCACGATGACGCGGCCGATGTCGGCGGCGTGTGTAAAAGCGGCTGAGAGGAATGCAAACGCGAAGAGATACATTTTCATTGTTATTGACCTTTCTTGTTATGAAATCAGCGATATAGGAGCAGGAAGCCAATGCCTACGCTGTTGAGCAACTGGTTGTAAACGGCATAGGGCGTTTCAAGTGAAACCGATTTCGACGAACCGACGGCTATCGGCCCAAGCGGATACCATCCCGCCGCGCCGTCAAGCCCGCTATCGACTGGTTCTCCGCCTATCGACAGGGATACAGCCCCATACGGGATCGGCATGACGGCGCGCTCGTGAAACTTCGCCCAGGCGGAGGATTTCCCTGAAGGAATGCAGCGGGCCGAGCCCTCAGGCCTGTTTGAAACGCCCGCGACTACACCGAATCTCGCAGTGCGCACAGTGCCGTCGCCAAGCGTGAGAACAAGATTATATACATCCTCGGTCTCGGGAGATGTCGCGGCGGGAAGCGTCAGCGTGAACAGTCCGGGCGCAAGGCCGTTTGTGCACACTGAATATCCAAACGAACCGGTGACGGCAAGCGAAGCCGTCCCGGCATTCGCCGGAGAGTCAATCGATATCTCGACGACGTTGTTTGTAGCCGTCCGCCAGAACGGGCTTTCCGCCGTGTCAACGTAGATGAACGCCGAAGCGCCGACAGCTTCGGATTCGGAATAGGCCGCAGCCGCCAGGAAGCAGGCCGCAAATGAAAGCAGAGTCTTCATGGTGTATGAATTTTACCAAACCTGCGCTGCAAATCATAGCCCCCGTAAAACGGGGGCATGGCGATTCATCCGTCGTAACAGTCCTTTTTCAGGAATATTTCACGCTCTCAGCCATTCGGCAAACAGGCGGTCGTACACGACGTATCCGTCGTCTCGCCTGTACAGTAGCTCGTCCTTCATAAGCGAGTCAAGCGCAAAGCGCACGCTCGACGCCGCTCGCAGACCATGCCTGCGCCCAAACTCAGCCGACATCGGCTCGGGAACCACGCGCTCCCTTGCGACCGCCCGGAGAAGCTCTACCGCGCCTGGAGTGCATTTGGAAAGAATGTAGCCGTAGTTCATCGCGTTCTCTTCAACAAGATGGCCGACGGCAGCGGCCACATCGTCCTCTGTCGGACGCGTGATTTCCCAGGCATAAAGCACCTTCATCACCGACTGCACATACCAGGTTATGCCTTCGAACCGATCATACGCCGCCGCAAAGGTCTCTTCCGGCAGAATTCTGCCAGCCTTCCGGAAAAATGAAGCCGCAAACCGGAAATAGGCCTGCATGTCGATGACGCCAAGAGACATCGCCGCCGTGGAATTGAAGAACGGACGTTTTGGGGAGTGAAACATCTCTGCCATCATGTGAAGTCTGGATCCGGAAAACACGAAGCCGACGTTGTGCATGAATTGTATCTTCGAGCGAAGCATGGCCTCAACGCCTTTTTCGGGATAGTCGGCAATCTGCTGGAACTCGTCGATTGCGACAACCGTGCGCCCTTTCCGCGCATGGAGATATTCAAGCGTCGCCTCGAGAGAAGGCTGAGCATTCGCCGCATTGACGTCGAAACTGAACTTCGGCCGACCCGAAAGCTCGTCAAGCGTCATTGTCGGGCGAAGCCCGCGCGCAAACGAGGACACCGCCTTGAACATCCTGTCGGCGGACGACTCAACCGACTCCGCGACAGCGGCGGCAAGAGAGCTTGCAAAGTCCGAAAGACTACGCGTCGGATAGAGGTCGAGATAGACCGTCTTCACATCGCGCCGTTTTGACAAAAGATGGAGCACCTGCCGGATCAGACCCGTCTTCCCGTAGCGACGCGGGGATATTAGCGTCGTGTTCCGGTCGTTGTCGAGATGCCGAATCAGCTCTTCGGTCTCGCGCTTGCGGTCGCAGAAGTAGTCCGGGCCGGCATAGCCAGCCGTCAGAAAAGGATTTGCAAGTTTCATACGTGGATTATACCAAAAGCCCGTCTCCATTTCAACATTGTTGTTTCAACATTGTTGAAATGGAGATTTGGATAGCCCCCGTTTCACGGGGGCATGGCGGAAGTCGGGGCAGAATGATATAATGTCCGCTGACATGAAAACGCCTGTGCTGATTGCGTCTATCTTCACCGCCCTGGCCGTCTGCGCCGGAACGGGCGACGTCATACGCACGGCGGCGGAACTTCAGGCGGCGGCCTTCGACCATGCGGAAATCGGCAGGGCTTTCGACATCGAAGCCTCTCTCGCGACACCATGTCACAAGGGCGTGGAATCGTCATTCGCCGTGGAGGACGCCTCAGGCGCCGCGCTGATACGCAAAGACATCGTCTTCAGCCCTAGCGCCCGCGCCTGGCAGGACAAGTTGTTCCCGGCGGGAACGCGCGCGCGCATAACCGGCGTCATAGGGCTCGGCCGCAGATCGCGCCGCGCATATCCATACTGCTCGACATTGGAAAAGATCGGCTCTGCCACGGCGCCGAAGCCGACCCCCGTGTCGCCGGACGAGTTCCTGAGCGGGAAATACGACTGCAGGCTTGTCGTAGTGAACGCCACCGTGCGAGACATCGTGACCGACGAAATCAACCCGGACTACAAATACGTCATCCTCGACATGAAAGGCGAGGTCGTTCCCATGCCGGTGAACGCCGAGAACCCGCTCCTCGAATCGCTCGCCATTGGATCGGAAATCGACGTGACCGGCGTCTGCGCGCCTACGCAGCTTGGAATCCGCCGCCAGCTCGGGCGTCACATCATCCACAACACCGTACGCATCGTATCCAACGCGAAGGACAATCCGTACGACGCGCCGCTCATTGAAGACTTCACGCGCCTCCGGCCGCAGGACATCGCGACGCTCGGACGCCATCGCGCAATCGGGCAGGTCATCGCCGCCTGGCACGGCGACAACGCGCTTCTAAAATGTGACGACGGGCGGATTGTCCGCATCGAGACCGACGGCGGCGCCGCCCCGAAATACGGCGACCGAGTCGAGGCCGTGGGATTCCCGGAAAGCGACCTCTACAGAATAAACCTGAGCCGCGCCGTCTGGCGGAAGGTTTCATCCGTCGCGGCGGCGGACGAAACGCCGCAAAGCGTCGAAGCGGACGCCCTTCTCACTGACGAGACCGGCCGCCGCTGCTTCGACCCATACGCACAGGGACACGCCATAAGGCTGCGGGGGATCGTGCGCAACATGCCAGGCGAGGGGAATCTCGACGGGCGCTTCAACGTGGAGAGCGGAAATTTCATCGTTCCCGTCGATGCAAGCGCAACGCCCGACGCGTTGAGCGGACTTTCCGTTGGATGCGAAGTCTCCGTGGCGGGAACTTGCGTAATGGAGATAGACAACTGGCGGCCGAACCTGCCCTTCCCGGCGATAAACGGCTTCTTCGTGGTCGTGCGGCGCCCTTCCGACATCGCCGTCCTCTCGCGCCCGTCATGGTGGACGCCGCCGCGCCTTGCAGCCGTCGCGGGGACTCTTCTCCTCGTGCTCGTCGGCTCGCTCGTCTGGAACGCGCTCCTAAAGCATCTCGCCGAGCGCCGTGGACGCGAGCTCGCGAAGACCGCCATCGCAAAGGCCGAGTCGGACCTGAAAGTCGATGAACGCACCCGCCTCGCAGTCGAGCTGCACGATTCCATCGGCCAGAACCTGACGGGGATTTCGCTCGCCATCCGCGCGGCGGAGCGGCTTGTCGGCACCGATACGGGCGGAACGCGCGGCAATCTGAAACTCGCGTCAAGGTCTCTCGACTCATGCCGCCAGGAACTCAAGAACTGCCTCTGGGACCTCCGCAACAGCGCGCTCGACGAGGCCGACATGAGCGAGGCCATCCGCCAGACGCTCGCCCCGCACATCGGCGACGCAGAGCTTTCCGTAAGGTTCAACGTGCCGCGCGAGCGGTTCTCGGACAAGACCGCCCACGCGATCCTGCACATAATCCGCGAGCTCGCGACGAATGCAGTCCGACATGGCCATGCAACCCACGTCAAAGTTGCAGGCAGCATCGAAGGAGATGAACTTCGCTTCTCCGTCCGCGACGACGGCTGCGGCTTCGACCCGAACGCCTGCCCGGGAATGGACGAAGGCCACTTCGGGCTCCAGGGCGTGCGCGAGCGGGTGAACAACCTTGAGGGTTTCGTAGAAGTCACAAGCGCCCCCGGGAAAGGCGCACACATTGCCGTAAAACTGTCCGTTAGACGGGATACATCGGATACGAGGGCGTAATGAAGAAAATAAAAGTTCTGATTGCAGACGACCACAAGATTGTCCGTATGGGGCTCGCGGCGCTTCTCGCCACCGAGCGCGACCTCCAGCTCGTAGGCGAGGCGGAAAACGGCGTTGAAACAGTGCGGCTCGCGTCAAGCCTCAAGCCCGATGTTCTCATCATGGATCTCATGATGCCCAAGAAGGACGGCGTCGAGGCGACGCGCGAAACCCTGGCCGCGTCGCCAGAGACGAAGGTTCTCGTGCTGACGTCGTATGGCACTTCGAACGCGGTAGCCCAGGCGATAGAGGCGGGAGCCGCCGGCGCGCTGATGAAAACGGCAGATGACGCCCAGATAGTGTCCGTCATCCGCCGTCTTGCGGCCGGCGAGAAATACATCTCGCCTGAGATACGCCAAAGCCTGAAGAACGCGCCCACGATTCCGGTCTTGTCGCCGCGCCAGGCCGAAGTCCTCAAGCAGCTCACCCTCGGGCTCACGAACAAGGAAATCGCAGACGTGCTCGGCATACGCAAAGACGGCGTCGAAGACCACATCAAGATCATATTCTCCAAGCTTGGCGCGTCAAATCGCGCCGAGGCCGTGGCAATCGCCCTGCGCAAGCACCTGCTTAAGATCTGACGCCGCCCTCTTGAGCCCTAAGCGGCAAAAAACGCATCGGCGTTTGCGTCGGTGGCGTTTTCAAGCTCCGTGAACGTGACGCCGCGAAGCTCCGCCGTCTTCGCAAGGATGTCGCGCAACGACGCGCCGCATTCGGAAGTCCTGTCCGTTTCGACGAGAAGCATCTCGGACGGGATTGCCTTCACAAGCTCGCGGTAGTTGGTCGCGTGGTCGTTCAATACCGCAGGACCCACCGAGACGAAGCCGTTTAAGGCGGCAATGTCGGGCAGAAGCCCGCCGGAGCGCGAAAACCCGTGGAAGAGGATCGGCCTCGAATATCCCTTAGGCCGCATCGACCTTACGGTCCTCACGACATCGCCCCAGCACTTCGCGCCATGAAGGACGAGGGGTCTATCAAGTTCGAACGCAAACTTAAGCTGAGTCTCGAAGACTTCGCGCATCAACTTGGATATCTCGCGCGTCTTGAGGCGGTCGAGGCCGATTTCCCCGACGCCTGCAGAAGAATCGCGCTCAAGCGCCGCGCGGACCTCCCGCAGCTCGCAGTCAAGGTCGCCTGCGCCATCGAGTGTGCGCCAGGGGTGGATGCCGAAGAAATCCCGCCCGACGACGAGCTCCCTAACCGCAGGGTCGCCGCCCGCGACATGGCAATGCGCGTCTGTCACGCCTCTATTCCGCGATCCGCAGCCTCTCGGCGAGCGCCGCAAGCGCGGCCATGTCGCCCTTCTCGCCCTTGAAGACGAGAGGGTCGTCGCCTTCGTAGCGCGGCACGATGTGAAAATGCACGTGGTGCACCGTCTGGCCGGCGACCTCGCCGTTGTTCTGGGCTATGTTGAACCCCTCGCACGGAAGCGCGGCCTTCAGATGCGCCGCGACCTTCTTCACGCGCGAGACTACGGCGGCGAGCGTTTCGTCAGGCGTATCGAGGAGGCCCTCAGTGTGCGCCTTGGGGATGACGAGCGTATGCCCCTTCGAAACGGGGTTGATGTCGAGATACGCGAGGACGACATCGTCCTCGTAGATCTTGAAGCTCGGGATTTCGCCTGCGACGATGGCGCAGAATACGCAGTTGTTCTTCATTTTCGCTTTACCTTTCCAAAACGCAGCTTGAGCGCAATGCAAATCGACTCCGTCGCGATCCCCGGGGTTATCTTCGACTGCCCCAGCGCACGGTCTATGAAGGAAATCGGTATCTCGCGTATCGAGCAGCCGGCCTTCCATGCGCGGTGGTTCATCTCAAGCTGGAAGGAATACCCCTTCGAGCCAACGGTCGCAAAGTCGATTCGCCGGAGCGCGTCGGCCTTCCACGCCTTGAAGCCGCCGGTAGGGTCCCTGAGCGGCATGCCTGTGACCGTGCGGATGAAAATGCCGCCGCACCTCGAGATGAGACGCCGCTTGAACGGCCAGCCGGGGGTAGAACCGCCAGGAACGTAGCGCGAGCCGATTACGAGGTCGGCGTCCTCCGCAATGAGGCGCGGCAAGTCGGCTGGATTGTGCGAGAAGTCGCAGTCCATCTGGATCACCCTCTCCGCGCCCATTTGAAGGGCCTTCTCGAAGCCGCTCACGTATGCGCGGCCAAGGCCCTCCTTCCTCTCGCGGTGGAGGCAAGAGACGCGCGGCGAGGACTTCGAGATCCCGTCTATCACATCGCCCGTCCCGTCGGGAGAGTTGTCGTCGACGAACAAAAGCTCCACCTCCGGCGTCGCCAGCACGGCCTCGGCCATGCGCTCGACGTTTTCCCTTTCGTTGTAGGTCGGTATGACGACTACGCACTTCACGACGCACCTCCGTCCTCAAGCAGGCAGACGGCGTGGACCTCCACTCCAATGCCCGCGCCGACATCGTCCATTCCCTCGGCCGTCTTCCCCTTTACCGAGACGCGCCCCTTGCCGACGGACATCGCGGCGGCAAGCCTCTCACGGATCATGTCGGCGACAGGTGCGATCTTCGGCCGCTGGCAGATGACCGTCGCATCTACGTTGCCTATGGAGTAGCCGGCCCCGCGCACCATCTTCGCGACGGTCTCCAGCATCTTCGACGAGTCGGCGCCCTCCCATGCAGGATCGGAGTCGGGGAAGTGCGTTCCGATGTCCCCAAGCGCTGCGGCGCCGAGGAGAGCGTCGATGACGGCGTGGACGAGGGCGTCCGCGTCGCTGTGTCCGCCAAGCCCCGTCTCGCCGGGGAACTCCACGCCTCCGAGGACGAGCCTCCGCCCTTCTACGAACTTGTGCGAGTCGTATCCATATCCGATTCTCATAGGGAAAGCGCCTTCGCGACGGCGTCGCCGTAGGCGTTCGCCATCGTCATCATGCCGAGGTCGTTCGGGTGGCAGCCATCGACAGTGCCCTCCCCGGAGTTGTCGAACATCTCGTCCGCAGGAAGATACACGAGGTCTTTCCACCCCTCCGCGACAAGCTTGTCGAATATGGCCTTGACGGCCTTGTTCTTCAAGTCGAACCGTCCGTTGCCAAACACGTCGGACTGCTCCGCCATGACTATGGGAACGCCGGGGCGCTTCGCCCTCAAGTTGCGGATGAACTTCTCGTAGTTCCCCTCGACCGACCTCAACGGGCCTTCAGAGACGCGGAGGCTCATGTTCCAAAGACAGTCGAGGACATAGCAGCTGGCGTCGATCCTCGCTATGTGCTCAGACATCTCGAACTCCATGACGCCAGACCCGGAAAAGCCGAGGTTGACGATCGGGACGTCGAGGCGTCGCCCGATGATCGAGGGGAACGCAAGCCCCGCGCGCGTAGCGCAGCCCCCATGGGTTATGGACGTTCCGTAGAAGACGACAGGCTTCTCGATTCCAGAACGACGCGGAGGCGGAGGCAGGATCTTCGCATCCTTTGCGATGCCGATCCACAGCTTGCCGATTCCGTTGTAGAGAGGCAGGTTCACTATGCAAGTCTCGCCCTTCTTCCACGGGCAGCGCACGACCCTGGCCTTTTCGCCGCCCTCCAAATCGACGACGTCCGCCCGGTGGCTGCTCTTTGCGAAAAGCCACTTCCCGGCCTTTGCGTCGTATCGGTATATGTCGATGCCGCTCGTCCCGAGCTCCGACATGTGGTAAAAGCCCTTGCTGGGGTTGTAGTTGACGAACTTTACGCTCACGAAGTCCGAGTCCGTCGTGAAGCGCAAAAGCATGCCGGCCGTGTGGTGCTTCATGTTCCTGACGCCGCCGTTCACGTTCGTGGTGACGTTCGCGGGGAGCCTGTCGTAGAAGTGCTCCACGTCGTCGTAGCAGCGCCCCTCGACGGGCAAGCATCTGCCCTCGATCCACTTTACGCCAGATTCATCGACCGCAGCCCCCTCCGCCGCCATCGCCGGATCCCACTTCGCGATTCCGGACGAAAACGCGGCGACCGAAGTAAAGGCCACCGAAAACGCAAGAACAATTTTGCTGATATTCATTGAATGCCTCCTTTTCATTTTGATGTCTGATGTCGTTTCCACTACGAACGCGCCCTTGGGGCGAAACGATGCTCTCCGACCAGCACGTCCTTGTCGGTGTTGAACACGCGGACGACGAGCTCGCCGCCTTCGACCTTGCCCTCGACAAGGGTCTGGAAGGTCTTGTCGCCACGGCCGCCGCCGATTATCTCCGCCCAGGTGCGCCCCTGCGCGGGCGGGTCGTAGCGGTAGCGGTGGGTGTGGCCCGCCAAGACGAGCTGCACCTTGTTCTCCGTGAGGATCGGCCCCCAGAGCGTCGCGCACTCCTTCTGCCACGTCGCGTAGTCTTCGAGCAAGGTGCCGGGATTCGCCCCGGGCCAAAGCTCGAGAATCGGGATATGCACAAAGGCGACGACGTATGGAGCGCCTGCGATCTCAGGACGGAGGAACTGGTCCTTCAGCCATGCCTGCTGCGCCACGCGATACTGCGTGAAGCGCGAGAAGCCTCCGTTCGCAGGATGGAAATCAGGCTTGTCCTCGCCCGTATCAAGCCCGATCAAGGCGATTTCGCCCATCCTGAAGGCGAAGTTGCGGTCAAGGGCGATGTCGCGCATGGAGCGTTCGGACGGGAGGCGCGGCATCATCACCTCGCCGAGCCTCTTCGCGGCGACGCCGCGATAGTCGTGGTTGCCCCTGTTGAGGACTATCGGCGTGTCGGCGGCGTAGCCTTCGTTGTGCGGCGGCACCAAGTAGTGCTTCACGAAGTCCTCGCGCACATTCGTGAGACTTGTGGGAATGTCGCCGTTCCAGACCATGAGGGGAACGCCGCGCTCGCGGTATTTCGCCGTGATGCGGGCCATCTGCTCGAAAGCCGCGTGGGTGTCGCACATCATGCCGAAGTGCGAAGGCGCGCTCTCGCCTGGAGTCGTAAACGAGTGGATTTTGCTCCAGACGACTTCCGAGGGCTTCGTCCAGTATCCGACAGGGTGCGCAAGTTTCGCAGCGCCGGCGCGATACCAGTATTTGGCGCCCGGCTTGAGGCCCGTCATGCGTATCTGGAGAACGCGATCGTCGATGCCCGCGAGGGGAAGCCCGTCCGCCATGAACCTGACGGCGTCTTTCATCTCAGGGTTGTCGGCGAGCTCGACAAAGCCGTTCGCAAGAGCAGTCACCGCGAAGGCGACGCCCATCGAATCCGGCGCCGGCGCCTGGAGGACTGGCTCGCCGTCAAGTAGCCCCTCCGGCCTCGGGACTATCATCGCGTTGTATTTGTCGTGAGCCGCCTGCTCCGACGGCTTCATGGCCGACGCGCCGCCGGCCGCCCCTGCGGCCGCCAGCATCGCCGACGCCTTCAAGAACGACCTTCTTCCGATATTTCCCTCACTGCCCTTTTCCATCGTCGCTTTTTCCTTTCTTGCTTTCCGGCCTTTCGGCGAATTTGCGGAACCTGTCTACGACTATCGCTATCGCCCCGTCGCCTGTGAGATTGCACGCCGTGCCCATTCCGTCGAGCGCGAGATACATGGCGATTACGAGCGAATAGCGCTCCGGCGAAAGGCCAAGCGCAGCCTCCGCTATGGATGCCGACGCAAGCACGACTCCGCCCGGGATGCCGGGGGAGGCTACCGCGATCACGCTTATCATGAGAATGAATTCCGTGTATGCCGCGATGGAGAGAGGCTCGCCGAGGAGGACGAGGACGCCCGCCGTGTAGAAGACCATGTTCGACATAGACCCTGCAAGGTGGACGTTCGCGCAAAGCGGGATCACGAGGTCGGCGGTATCGTCCGAAACCCCGTTTAGCTTCGTCTGCCTCAGGTTAACCGGTATGGTCGCCGCCGAAGAGCAGCACCCAAAGCCGGTGAGATAGGCGGGGAGCTGCGTCCAGAGGGCCTTGATGGGATTTCGCCTCGCCACAATCCCGGCAACGGCATACTGCACAAGCAGAAGGAACACCGTGACGGCAAACGCGGAAAACATGATCCTTGCGCATGACGACCCGACGATCTTGAGCTTTCCGCTCGCTGCAAGGTCGGCGATTACCGCGAGGATGAAGAACGGGAGGACTGGAACCATGGTCTTGACGACGGTAAGCATCACCGCCTCGCGCATCTCCGAGAAGAAGCGGTAGAGCGTCTCTCCCTTGATGGACACTATGGCAAGGCCGAACATGAAGGCTACCACAAGCGCAGTCACTACGTCCATCACGGGGGGGATGGGGAGCTTGAAGTAGGCCGGGTAGCTGCTTGCCGCGACGCCGCTCTCCAAGCCGCCGCTGACGATGCGCGGAAGGAGCTCGCTTGACGCCGCGAACGCCAGGTATCCGGCGAAAAGCGTCGAGGCGTAGGCGACAGCCATGGTGACAAGGAGTATCTTGCCAGCGTTCCTTCCCGTGTCGGCGATTGCCGGTGTCACCAGTCCAAGGATTATGAACGGGACGATGAACTTTATATACTGGCCGAACACGCCGGAGAACGTGTTGAGAGCCCTGATCGTCCACGCCGGGGCGAATGCGCCGACAAGCGCCCCGATCACGATGGCCGCGAAAAGCCGCGGCAGAATTCCTATCTTGCGGATTCCCATTGTATTTCTACTCCAATCCCGCCTTGAGTTCAAACGAGCAAGGCCCGTCGTTCAGAAGCCTCACCTTCATTTCCGCGCCGAAGCGCCCTGTTCCGACGCGTCCCTCGCCAAGACGCCTCCTGAGATTCCCGACTACGCGCTCGTAGAGCGGCTCGGCCACCTCCGGCCTTGCCGCAGTCGAAAAGCCCGGCCTGCGCCCATGCGACGTATCTGCATAGAGAGTGAACTGCGAAACGACTATCACGGACGCGCCGACATCCTCTATCGAACGGTTCATCTTGCCGTCGCCGTCCTCGAATATCCTAAGCGTCGCTATGCGATCCGAAAGCTCGTCGGCGTCGCGGGCGGTGTCGGACGGGGCGACGCCGAGGAGGACGAGATAGCCCGTCCCTATCTCTGCGACACGTTCGCCTCCGACCTCGACCGAAGCCTCGGTCACGCGCTGAATCCACGCCTTCAACGCGCTACTTCTCCCAGCCGAGCCTCAGCGCAATCGCGTTTATCCTCCGGCGAGTGCCGCAGGACTGCGGGACGACGCCCGCCTTTACGAGCAAGTCAAGCGATTTGCGCAGCTTGAGAAGAACCTCTTTCCTGGCCTCGAGTTCCGCATCCGTCGCGGAATCGAGTCTCTTGTGCATCCCCTCGGCAACGGTTTTCCATGCGTCCTCGTACTCTCCCTCGCACGCATATCCAATCACCTCGCCGACGGCCATCATGCATTCCGCAGTCGGCACCACGGGCTTGGGTATCTTGGCGAAGAGATCGGCTGCCGTCCTGCGCCTCAGGGCCATCACCTCGTCGGCGTCGGCCGACATTTCCGAATGCACGAGATTGTCCCACCGCGACGGGAGCGGACGATACCAGATGTTGCGGTAATGGACGATGCAGCCGTGGTCCTGGAGCATCAGGGGCATCTTCGAGTCGTGCGGGGCAAGCGGGCGGCGCTTTATATGCGTCGTAAGGCCCTCCATCTCCCAGTGGTCCTGGACAAGCACCCCGTTGAAGAAGAGAGTGACGCTGCCCGGGTGGACGAGGTTCGAGCCCTTCCACACCGGCTGGTGGAAGACTATGTCGTAAGTCTGCCACTCGCCCGGCTTCCTCGCAGGGTTGACCATCGGCGGGTTCTCCGCATAGACAGCTCCTGCCTGCCCGTCGGCGTAGTTGTCGACAAACCCCTCGCGGCCCGCAAGCTCCCGCGAAGTGAAATACGACTCAAGGACCTGTATCTCGTAGCTGCTCATCAGGAAGATGCCCGAGTTGCCGCGCATCTGCGGACCCCTTCCACCGTCAGTTACATCCTTCTCATGGCGGAATTCAATGTGCAGCTGGCAGTCCCCGAACTTGTCGCGGGTGTAGATGCCGCCTCCGTTCACATACCCTGGCACGCAGTAGAAGTCTCCCTCGTCGCCGAGACGCCACTTGGTCGGGTTGCCGTCCTTGTCGCACCAGTGGGCGTCGAAGGACGCCTTGGTCCCGTCGAAAAGGACGACGGCATCGGATGGGACGCCCGTCTTCGCATAGGCGGCGGGCTCTACCTTGACGGGCTTGGGGCGGTTCCAGTCGTGGACCGCCCACGCGTGGCGAGCGTCAGGAAGGTCCCCGTATATCGCCGCCGAAACAACTGCCGGCAGGACGATCGCCGCCGCAGCTGAAAAAGATTTAATGCCTTTCATCGTGCGTTTCTCCATTGGCATCTGTTGCTTCAGGTTTATCAGTCAAGTAGTATAGCAAATGTCGGCGCGGAAATCAAAATCACACCGACAAGGCCCTACGGGACGGCGCGCTCCGGACTGCCGAGGTATTTCGTGAAGAAGTCCGCGTAGGCGTCAAGGCTCGAGAAAGAGCCCCATTCTCGCACAGAGTGCGGCTCGCCGGCGTCGGCAGTCGCAATGACAATCGGGACGTCAAGCTGCGCATAGTAGGAGGCGTCGGTGGCGGCGCTCATCTTCCCCTCGCGAACGCCGCCCGGGATTTCGCCGTTCATCGCCTTCAGCAGCGCGGCGATCTCCGGATCGTTCGGCTTGTTCTCGACGGGCCTGCGGCCGGGCGTTGCGACCACCTCAACGCCATACGGCTCGCCCGCCGCCTTGAGCGCGGCAACGGCCCTGTGGTACTCCGCCATGGTCGTGTAGCGGCAGGAAAAGTGCATAGTCGCCGAGTCGGACACTACGTTTTTCACATTGCTCGCCGAGAGAATCGTCGGGGAAAGGACTGTACGCCAGTGCTCGTTTGGGTCTGCGTCGGGATCCCACGATTCCTTGAACTTGAGGTACGCCGCGCAGAGCTTCGGGACGGGATTGTCGAGCGCCCACGGCCGCGACGAGTGGCCGCCCTTGCCGTGCGCGATGAAGTCGATGTGCGAATGGCCCTTCTCTGCCGTGAAAAGCTGGCCGGGCTCCTCGCCCGCCGTGTCGCCGACGATCACGAGTTTTTTCGGGAGATAGCCCCGGTCTATCATCATCTGCGGAGTCCCAGTTCCGCTCCCGCCGCCTTCTTCGTCGGTGGCGAGGAAGAGCGCGACGGAAGCCTTGCCGACGAGATTGGCGACTACCTGCGCCATCATGACTACGTTGCCCTTCGTGTCGCAAGCGCCGCGCGCGAAGAACCTGTCGCCCTCGACGCGCACCTTGTACATGTCGCCTGGCGCAGGAACGACGTCGAGATGGGAGACGAAAAGGTAGTCGTGCCTCTTCCCGGGCGTAGTCGCCGCGTAGAGGCCCACCATGCCGGCCTCGTTTGTCTCTATGGTGCAGTATGCCCCCCGTGCGGCAAGCCAGTCGCGGGTAAAGTCAACGGCCCTCAATATCTCGGCGCGGCTCCCCGTCTGGCTTGGAATCTCAAGCAGATCCTTGAGAAATCCGCGGTCGATCCCGCCATCTGTCGCTTCCGGAGGAAGCTCGTGGTTGCGGAGGCGGCGGAGCGCCTTCTCGCCGGTAACGGCGCCGGGGGGAAGTTCGCCTGCATGCGGCCTGAACGAAATATACGGGTTTTCGCACGGCCTGCCCACGGCGAGGTGAACTACGGACTGCGCCGGTGCCTCGCCCATCTCGTATATCAGCGACTCAAGGGTCGTGTTACGGCAGATCGGCTGGAAGTTCCTCTCGTTGTTCACGGGATGCCTCGGGTTTATCTCCCACGGAGTGCCCTCGTAGTGCGACGAGAGGGCGCGCTTCAGGTCTTCGACCGAGACCTTGTGCGCCGGCTTCACGGAGAACGGATACTCCG
>Ga0310690_10003214_pt1 | contig 24938 bp, 31 predicted proteins | sample AusTroGonzalo_MG_2_FD_207661 | JGI IMG/M metagenome (GOLD analysis project Ga0310690, IMG submission 207661) | Bovine rumen microbial communities from tropical cattle in Woodstock, Queensland, Australia - Gonzalo_04 (v2) (version 2) | ecosystem: Host-associated > Mammals > Digestive system >... | reverse complement strand
AGGTGGTAGATATGCCAGAGTTCCAAAACACAGATATGGCAAAAGATTTCTTGAATGTATTAAATTCTAAAGAAGTGGTAACAGATGTCATGAGTTCTGAGATTGAACAAGATATTAATATTTATATTGGTGCAGAAACAGAAAAAGAAGAGTTGAAAAATTTTAGTTTAATTACTTTTAATCATCTAATTGAAGGAAAAGATATTGGTACCATTGGTATTATAGGTCCTACGAGAATGGATTATTCAAAAGTAATTACAGTAATGAAATATATTAGTAAAAAGCTAAATGAAGATTTCAAAAAAGGGAAACTTTGAGTAACATAGATACAGCAAGACATAACGACATGCTGTATTAGCACACGAAGGGAGGTAAAAAATGAGCGAAGAGAATAAAACAAATGAGGAAGAAAATAAAGAAACAGATGAAGAAAAAATAACAGAAACAGATGTACAGGAAGAAAATGAAGTAAAGCAAGAAGAGACGAAACAAGAAGAATCAAGTACAGAAGAAATGAATGAATTAAATGATAGATATAAACGTCTTTTTGCAGAATTTGAGAATTACAAAAAAAGAACACAAAAGGAGAGCTTAACGAAGAGGGTTGATATTACAGCAGATGTGGTTACATCTATATTGCCAGTTGTAGACAATTTGGAAAAAGCAGTAGAAATGAAAATTGAAAATACTGCCTATCAAGATGGAATTAGAATGATTTTGAAACAATTATATGATGTTTTAAATAAATTTGGTATGGAAGAAATCGCAACTGTAGGCCAAACTTTTGATCCAGAACTTCATGAAGCGGTACAACATATTGAAGATGCTGAAAAAGGTACTGGTGAAATTGTACAAGAATACAGAAAAGGTTATCGCATAGGAACTAAGGTTGTGCGTCATGCCATGGTTGTAGTCGCAAATTAATTTTCATTATATGAAAATTATCAATAAAATACAAAAATAAAAATTAAAAAATAAAGAAAGGATGTGGAGTTAGCTTATCAAAAATGTCTAAACTCCAAAGGAGGAAAGTTAAAATGGGAAAAATTATAGGAATTGATTTAGGAACAACAAATTCATGTGTATCAGTTTTAGAAGGAGGAGAACCAGTTGTAATACCAAATGCAGAAGGAAGCAGAACAACTCCATCTGTTGTGGCATTTTCAAAGAATGGTGAAAGATTAGTAGGACAAATTGCAAAACGTCAAGCAGTTGCTAATCCAGATAATACGATTATTTCTATTAAAAGAAAAATGGGAACTGCTGAAAAAGTAAAAGTAGATGGAGATGAATTTTCTCCACAAGAAATTTCAGCTATGATTTTACAAAAATTAAAAGCAGACGCAGAAAGCTATTTAGGTAGCCCTGTTACGCAAGCTGTTATTACAGTACCAGCTTATTTTAATGATAGTCAAAGACAAGCAACAAAAGATGCTGGTAAAATCGCAGGATTAGAGGTTTTGAGAATTATTAATGAACCTACTGCTGCCGCTTTAGCTTTTGGTATGGATAAAGAATCACAAGATGAAAAAATTATGATTTATGACCTTGGTGGTGGAACATTTGATGTTTCTATCCTAGATATTGGAGATGGTGTATTTGAAGTTTTAGCTACTAATGGTAATACACATCTTGGTGGTGATGATTTCGATAATAGAATTATTGATTATGTTGTAGAAGAATTCAAAAAATCAGATAAAATTGATTTAAGAAATGATAAAACAGCTATGCAAAGAATTAAAGAACAAGCTGAAAAAGCCAAAATCGAATTATCTGGAATGCAACAAACAGAAATTAACATTCCATTCATTACAGCAGACGCAAGTGGTGCTAAAAACTTAGATATTACTCTAACAAGAGCAAAATTTGAAGAATTAATTCATGATTTAGTAGAATCTACAGCAGATCCAGTTAATAAAGCTTTATCAGATGCTGGTATCCAAGCTAGTGATTTGAAAAAAGTATTATTAGTTGGTGGTTCTACTAGAATTCCAGCAGTTCAAGAAATTGTTAAAAGAATTACAGGAAAAGAACCTGATAAAGGCATTAACCCTGATGAATGTGTTGCAATTGGTGCAGCTATTCAAGGTGGTGTTTTATCAGGAGATGTTAAAGATTTAGTATTACTAGATGTAACACCATTATCACTTGGTATTGAAACATATGGTGGTGTATTTACAAAATTAATTGAAAGAAATACTACGATACCAACAAAGAAATCACAAGTATTTTCTACAGCAGCAGATGGTCAAACAGCAGTTGAAGTACACGTTCTTCAAGGTGAAAGAGAAATGGCTGCCTATAATAAAACTTTAGGAAGATTCCATTTAACAGGAATACCTGCAGCACCTCGTGGTGTACCTCAAATAGAAGTAACATTCGATATAGATGCTAATGGTATTGTTCACGTATCAGCTAAAGATCAAGCAACAGGAAATGAACAAAAAGTAGTGATTACAGCTTCAACCAATCTTTCTGAAGACGATATTAATCAAGCTATTAAGGATGCAGAACTTCATAGTCAAGAAGATAAAAAGAAGAAAGAAGAAATTGAAGTTAAGAATAATGCAGAAAGTTTAGTATATAATAGTGAGAAAACTTTAGAAGAATTAGGCGATAAAGTGAGTGGTGAAGAAAAAGCAAAAGTAGAAGAAGAAATTGCTAATACGAAAAAAGCATTAGAAACAAACGATACAGAAGCAATCAAAGATGCTACTGATAAATTAACAAAAGTATTCTATGCGTTGTCTGAAAAATTATATGCTGGACAAAAAGCAGCTGCTGATGCAGCAGGTGTTTCAGGAGAAACAGATAGTACTGGAACAACCACAGATGACAATGGAAATGTTTATAATGCCGATTATAAAGTAGAAGATGACGGAGACAATAAATAAGCTAGAGGCTAGAAACTAGAAGCTAGAGACTAGAAAAGAGAGTTAGAGATTAAGAATTGAAAACATTTAATTCTTAATCTCTAAAAAATGATTTTTAGATCGGAGAAAAGAATGGCAGAAAAAAGAGATTATTATGAGGTTCTAGGGGTATCTAAAACAGCTACAGACGATGAACTTAAAAAAGCCTATAGAAAGCTCGCTAAAAAATATCATCCTGATGCCAATCCTAATAATAAAGAAGAGGCTGAAGCTAAATTTAAAGAAGTAAATGAAGCATATGAAACCTTAGCAGATCCCCAAAAGAGAAAACTATATGATGCGTATGGCTTTGATGGCCCTAATATGGGAGCAAATGGAGGAGGTTACTATTCATATGGTTCTGGATTCGATGGATTTAGCGGTTTTGGAGATTTTAGTGATTTAGGAGACATTTTCTCATCCTTTTTCGGTGGAGAAAGGCGAGGAGGTAGTTCTAGAAGCAGAAGTACTGTTTCTAAAGGTGCAGACTTAAAGGTTGCAATTGATATCACATTTAAAGAATCTTATACAGGTAGTGAAAAAGAGATTTCAATTAGTAGAAATGAAATATGTCCGGATTGTGCAGGAAATGGTTGCGCTAAGGGAACGTCTCCTACTAAGTGTACTGCTTGTGGAGGAAAGGGAAATATTAGACAAGTTTCTTCTACTTTATTTGGTCAAGTGGCTACTCAAAGAACTTGTGGCGCTTGTGGCGGAACAGGAACAATCATCACGAATCCTTGCCCAACTTGTAAAGGAAAAGGAACTGTTAAAAAAGCTAAAAAGCTTAAAATTAAAATACCAGAAGGAATTGATGATGGTCAGACAATTGTTTTGAAAAATGAAGGTGAACCAGGTAAGAATGGTGGACCAAACGGCGATCTTTACATAGTGGTAAGAGTCAAAAAAGATTCTGTTTATGCCAGAAGAGCAGAACATGTTTTGTGTGAAATACCAATTACATTTACGATGGCTACTTTAGGAGGAGAGATTGAAGTTCCTATGGTAGATGGAACGATAGAAAAATATAAAATTCCAGAAGGAACGGCTACGAATACAAAATTTTCGATTAAAAATAAAGGATTCAAAAGTTTAAATGGAAACTGGAGAGGGGATTTTGTGTTTACGGTTATTGTGCAAGTTCCGAAAAAACTAACGACAGAACAAAGAGCTTTATTAGTAGAATTAGCGAAGACGATGAATGAACAGCCACCTTTAAGAAAAAAAGGTATTTTTGGATAAAAAAAGAACCCCACATCGGGTATAACAACTTGTTTTCCCGACGTGGGGAGTTTTTTTAATTTTCCATCCTTGGACAAATCTATAATTATTATAGCATATAATTTGCATAATGTCAATTTTATGTCAACAGCAGGTTGAAATCTGTCAAAAAATTTGATAAAATACTTTTGGAAAAATACACAAATTCTTAGGAGGCTTCATGGAGCTTAAAGGGCAAATTCTAGAGACAATTTATAAAAATGATATGAATAGTTACACGATTGCTGCGTTTCAAAAAGAAGATGGCGACATTATAACGATTGTAGGATATTTGCCTTTTATGGAAGAAGGAGATACCTTAAAAATTATTGGTAAAATGGTAACGCATCAAGAATATGGAGAACAATTCAAAATAGATACTTTTGAAAAATTGATGCCGGAAAATAGCCAAGCATTAGAAAGATATTTAGCGAGTGGTACCATTAAAGGAATTGGACCTGCTACTGCCAAAAAGATTATTGATAAATTTGGCGAAGAAACGATTCATATTTTTAAATTTGAACCATTGCGACTGGCAGAAATTAAAGGAATTAGTAAAGATAAGGCTTACGAAATAGGAGAAGAGTTTAATGAGAAATGGGAATTATGGCAAATTGTTGGTTTTCTAGAAAAATTTGGCGTTAGCAGTAATAATAGTAAAAGAGTATATGATGCATTAGGAAAAGATGCAGTGGAAAAAATAGAAAAGAATCCTTATATTTTAGTAGATATTGTTTATGGAATTGATTTTAATAAAATAGACAAAATTGCTTTACAATTAGGAATTCCCAAAGATAATGATGATAGAATTAAAAGCGGTATCAAATATGCACTTTTGACAAGTAGTTATAATGGCAATATGTGTGTCAAACAAGAAAACTTGAAAGCTTTTCTAATCCAAGTATTAGAAGTCAATGATGATGAAATTGAAAATAACATCATTAATTTAAAAGTACAAGAAGAAATCATTATTGAAGAACGTGAAGATGAAAGTAAATGGATTTATTTATATCCTATGTATAAATTGGAAAAAAATATTGCAGAACGTTTAATTGCCTTGAAGAATTCTAAAAATCTAAAGTTTATCAAAAGTTTTGAGAAAGATATTGCTTCTCAAGAAAAGCTATTAGGAATGAAACTTTCAGAAAAACAAATAGAAGCAATTCATCAAATCAATAATCATAATGTTTCTATTATTACGGGTGGTCCGCGGAACAGGTAAAACGACTATTATTAAAGCATTATTAGAGATTTATCAATCACACGGCAAAAAAGTGGTGCTATGTGCTCCTACAGGAAGAGCTGCTAAGAGAATGAGCGAAGCTACAGGAGCGGAAGCAAAAACGATTCATAGGCTTTTAGAGATTGGAAAAATAGAAGAAGATAAGATTCATAATATTGATGTGAATGTGACACCGATTGATGGGGATGTCATTGTTGTAGATGAAATGAGTATGGTAGATAGTTTTTTGATGAACTATATAGTAAAAGCTATTTATCTAGGTAGTAAATTAGTTTTAGTTGGTGATAGTAATCAACTTCCTTCTGTCGGACCTGGTACGGTTTTGCAAGATCTTATTGAATCAGAACAATTTGCTATGGTGTCTTTAAATAAAATTTTTAGACAGGCTGCTAAAAGCAAGATTATTGTGAATTCTCATCATGTTAATGAAGGAGTTAGTTTTATTGGAAAGACTTCTGAAGAAGATAGTCTAGATGACTTTTTTTATATTAACGAACAAAGACAAGAGCAAATGGTAAATCAAGTTTTGTCTTTAAGCAATGGTAGATTGAAAAAGTATGGAAATTATGATTTTTTTAGAAATATTCAAGTATTAACGCCTACGAAAAAAGGAATTTTAGGAACAAAAGAATTAAATGCTAGTTTACAAGCAGAGTTAAATCCAAAATCGCCTGAAAAATTAGAAAAACAACATGGACAAGTGATATTTCGCGAAGGTGATCGCGTGATGCAAATTAAGAACAATTATGATATTTATTGGGAAAAAGGTTCTAGTGCCGATTTTAAAACTTATGAAACAGGAACAGGAATTTTTAATGGTGAACTAGGAAGAATCTCTAAAATTAATCAACAAGAAAAGAATTTAGAAGTGGAGTTCGATGATGATAAAAGAGCATGGTATGCTTTTTCTGAATTAGATGAATTAGAACTTGCCTATGCTATTACTATTCATAAAGCACAACGGTAGTGAATTTGATGTCGTTGTTATGGTAATTCCTTGGGTTTCTAATATGTTACTGACTAGAAATCTATTATATACAGGAATGACAAGAGCCAAAAAATTATTAATATTGATTAGCAATCATCAAGTGATTGAATTTATGATTCAAAATATTGATGTCAAAAAAAGAAATACAGGATTAAAATATAAGCTAGAAAAGATGAAGTAATAATTGTAGTAAAAGGAGAAGTAAAAATGGGAGAAGAAAATGGATCAAGAAAAGGACGAATTATTTTATTCATTGTAGTAGCAATTGTAGTAATAGCTGGAATTGTAATATTTCTAATGAAAAAAGGAAATATTAAGGATTTAAAGTCTGTGTTGACAGGTGCTAAACCAGTAGAGATAACTGGTAAAATTGAATTGTTAGGAGATACCGATTTAACGATGTCTTATCAAGCAGAATTTGCAGAACCTGGATTTACAGCAACAGATGAAAAAACAGGAGATATTACTGAAAAAGTTGAGACCAAAAAAGAGGAAATTAACGAAAATGAGTATTATCTTGTTTATCAAGTAAAAGATTCTAATGGAAACAAAATAGAAGCGAAGAGACATATTCATTTGATGGATGATGTACCACCAGTGATTACTTTAAATGGAAACAAAAATGTATATATCAATACGGGAAGTGAATATCAAGATGCGGGCGTAACTGCTGTTGATGAAAAAGACGGTGATATTTCTGGTAAAGTAGAAGTAGAAGGAAGCGTTGATACCAGTAAAACAGGTTTGAATGTTTTAACGTATAAGGTAACAGATCAATCTGGAAACGTAGCTACGAGTGAAAGATTTGTAGCGGTTTCAGCACCTGGAAAAGTGATTGCGCAAGATGGATCTCAAGGAAAAAAAGGCGTGATTTATCTAACTTTTGATGATGGACCAACATCAAGTTCAACTCCTAAAATATTAGATATTTTAGCGGAAAAAGGAGTACATGCCACATTTTTTGTTATCAATTTTGATGAAGAAAAAGAAGCTTTAATTAAGAGAGAGCATGAAGAAGGACATACCGTGGCTATTCATGGATATTCTCATACATATTCTTCTATTTATCAATCAGTGGACACTTATATGAATAATATTACCAAATTACAAGATAGAATTTATGATACGATTGGAATAAGACCTACGGTTACAAGATTCCCTGGTGGAAGTTCTAATACGGTTAGCCGCCATTATTGTACAAAAATTATGACAACGTTAGCCTATGAGATGGTAGCAAGGGGTTATACGTATTTCGATTGGAATGTAGATTCAGATGATGCAGGAAGTGCCAAGAGTTCTTCAGATGTGTATCGAAATGTGACAAACGGTTTAAGTAAAAATAAAGCGAATGTAGTTTTAATGCATGATTTTGCAGATAATACAAAGACAATTAATGCTTTAGCAGATATCATTGATTATGGATTAGAAAATGGTTATACTTTTGAAGTTATTACGCCAGATACACCAATGGTAACCCATACAACGAATAATTAAAAAGAAAAGCTCCTGTCTATTCATCATAACGGACAGGAGCCTTTTGATTATTCAATCAAAATATAACTATTTGTTTAACATTTGATTTTCATAATGTTCAACCATTTTTCTTACCATGTTACCACCGATTTTACCAGCGTCTCTAGCTGATATATTTCCGTTGTAACCACTCTTAAGATCAACACCAACTTCTCCAGCTACTTCATATTTGAACTTGTTTAAAGATTCTTTAGCTTCTGGAACTACTTTATTTGTTCTATCTGTTGCCATTCTATTCACCTCCGAAAATATATAAATTGAGTATGAAATTACAAAACGAATGTAATTTCAATATATATCATGCACTTTTATAAAAATATTAAACATCCAATTTCTGCAAAAATTTTTCAAATATGTTTGCTAATTTATGTAAACTGTGATATAATAAATAATGTCGGTCTGGAAAGACTAGATAAAAAAATACCGAAAGGGTGAAAGAGACAATGCAACGGTTAATGAGCCACGCGTATCACCGGAAGTTGTGCACGAGCGACATACTGGCAAGGGTTGCCATCGACTACAAGGAATTCAAGAACCACGCCGTAGATTACGTCAACATGTTTTTCTATATCTACGACTTGGAAGATGCTGGTTACGAGACCCTGTATGAAGTTCCGAAGTTTTACATTAAGGATCTTCAGATGGAGCTCAAAAAACTGAGCAAAAAGGACAGAGAAGTGTTGGAGAAGTTTTTCGGACTTACTGGCGCGAGGCATTATCTGAAGCAGCCCAACCCTAAGAATGTGGCCCTGACGAACATGCAGGATGCTGCTGCAATGGCGGCGGCGAAGCTGCGCACGGTGGACCAGATGTATCGATTCAATAAGCGTTTTCACCAGGTGATTGACCAAATCGCGCAGAAAGTTTACGATCCAGAAGGAAAATATACGAACGTGCAGAAAGCAAAGTTGGCGCATTTGTACTTCAACTGGGTGAAAGATTTCCAGTACATGTTCTATGATTCTGAGCTCCAGGTTGTTGGAAAAACTATGACGGAAGAAGATCAAAGGGCGGAAAGCCGTGTCTATTTGGCGAGCGGCTATTACGTCAAAGAGTGGGAATACTTCTTCAGCAAGATTCCGGATAATGACATCATTGCTGCGCAAATTGCGGAATTTGTGTGGCAGTCCGATGCGGATGCAGATGAGATGATGATGCGTTTTTCGGAACTGACGGATGATGACGGCATTAAAGGAAAGCACGAAGATCTGAACGGGGAAACCTGCATGGTTAACTGCTTGAAAATGCGTGAGACAAAAGAGAGAATGTTCTCAGCTGGCGAATGGAATAGCGATTACATGCGGCTTTCTAAGTTTGCTGAGATGCCGGTCGAAATGGTTCAGGGTTTGCTCGAATGGTACAAAAAGTATAGGAACGTGCTGGACTATGATGCTGAAAAATGTGGTTCCTATATCGAGCGCAGGGTCTTTATGAGGACTAAGGGAGAGGTCATTGCTAAATCCGCGAAATTGAATGATCATTTTAACTATGTGGATGATTTCGAAGTGATTTTTTTCTTGGATCTCCTCTATTTTATCCAGCGGTATATGCCTGAAATGGAATTCCATGGGAAACCGTTCCAGAGTTACGGCTTCCTTGGGATGATTGCGTAAATAAGGCAAAATGGTTATGACCTGGGGACAATGGTCCTCAGGTCATAATCGTTTTTTGTATTGATAAAAGTGCTTTTGTGTGATATGATATATAACGTAAATTAAATCGGCGAGGATACTATGAGTAAATTTTTTGTAAAAAGTAATAAAATAAGTAATGATAAAATTGTTATTGATACAGATGATGTCAATCATATTAAAAATGTTTTAAGAAAAAGAATTGGTGATTCTATTTTAGTATGTGACAATGAGAAAAAAATAAACTACGATTGTAGAATTGAAGAAATTTCCAAAAAAGAAATTATATGTCACATCTTAACCCCAAAAGAGTCAAAAAGTGAGAGTAATGTTGAAATTGATGTTTTTCAAGGACTTCCTAAAACAGATAAAATGGAGCTTATTATTCAAAAAGGAACAGAATTGGGCGTAGATAGTTTTATTCCAGTGATGTTCAAAAGAAGTGTAATGAAAATAGAAGAAAAAGATCAAACTAAAAAAATAGAAAGATGGCAAAAAATTGCTGAGGTTGCTGCTAAACAAAGCGGACGAGATTATATTCCTGTGATAAAAAAGATAGAAAATGTCGAAAATATCTGTCAATTATTCGAAAAGTATGATATAGTGCTAGTAGCATATGAAGCAGAAAATCAAAATAGCTTAAAAGAAATGCTAAAATCTATTAGAAACCAAAAAGAAGTTAAAATTGCGATTGTTATTGGGCCAGAAGGTGGTATTGATAAAGAAGAGATAGATTTGTTTCGAAAGGCTGGAGCTAAAATCGTAACACTTGGAAAAAGAATATTAAGAACAGAAACAGTTTGTCTAGCAATGGTGGCTATTATCAATTATGAATTAGAAAGTACAGAGGAAAAATAACATGGAAAATAAAAATGAAGTTAATTTACCAGATATTATTCAAGATAAAAAAAGATTGCCAATAGAGATTAAGAAGCGTATCAGAATTTATATACTTTTCAATGTTGCGATGCTTATAATAATGAGTGTATTTGCTTTAGTGATTCATATTTCATTTTATCAACTAACAAAAAACAATTTTGAAAAATACATTGATATCATCCAAGTGTTCTGCGCTATTATTTCGATTGCGATTTTAGAAGTTGCTTATCGAAAAGATTCTGGAAAAATTGGAATATACGGAATAGAATTTCTATTGTTTAGTGTAGCGGTTTTATTTGTGCCACATCTATATATTTCTAAAGGAGATGCAACATTTTTAAGAAATGTTGTGATTGTATTTGCTGTTTATTATATTGTGAAATCTTTAGGAACATTTATTTATACGAAACATCGTTATATCAAAAACAACATAAGTGATATTAAAGAGTTAGTCAAAGAAGAAAAGAAAGAAGGGTATATTAATCAAGAGAGCACCAAAAGTTTGAAAGAACAAAAAATAGAAAATGAAAAAAGGAAAAAAGAAAAAGAAGAAAAATTCAAAAGAAAGATGGAAAAGCAAAAAGGAGGAACCAAAAATGATTAGGAGTATGACGGGCTTTGGCAGAGGAAAATATGAACATGACGGTAGAGAATATTTAGTAGAGATAAAATCAATTAATCATAAATATTGTGATATTGGCATTCGATTACCTCGATCATTTAATGGACTAGAATATAAGATTAGGCAAGAAATAGCAAGTAAGATATCAAGAGGAAAAATAGATGTTTATATTGAATTAAGAGATAATTCTGTAGACGAAAGTACAATCCATTTTAATAAAGAACTTGCTAAAGTCTATATTCAAGATTTAAAAGAATTAGGAAAAGAGACAGGTATTGAGTCTAATCTTAGTGTAGTAGATATTGCCAAAATGCCAGATGTTTTGAAACGTGAAGATGAAAATGATGAAAATTTGATTTTTGAAGAAGTTAGTATTGCCCTTAAAGAAGCACTAGACAAATTTGTGGAAATGAGAATTTTTGAAGGAAATAAATTAAAAGAAGATATCGAAAAAAGACTAGATATTTTAGAGAGTAAGATTTCGGAAATAATTGAAAAATCTACTGGACTTGTAGAGGAATATATAGTAAAATTAGAGGAAAGAATAAAGGAAATTCTAAGAACAGATGTGGTTGATGAAACGCGTTTGGCACAAGAAGTTGTTATTTATTCAGATAAAGTTTCTGTAGAAGAAGAAGTAACAAGATTAAAGAGTCATATAAGTCAATTTAGAAAATTACTGCAAGAGCCTTCTCCTATTGGAAAAAAATTAGATTTTTTAACACAAGAAATTAACAGAGAGACCAATACCATTGGTTCTAAGACAAGCAGTTTGGAAGTAACGAATTTAGTGGTTGACTTGAAGACTGAAATTGAGAATATTAGAGAACAAATTCAGAATATAGAATAAAGGAGAAATGAGATATGCAATTAGTAAATATAGGATTTGGAAATATGGTATCACAAGATAGAATTATCTCTATTATTAGTCCTGAATCAGCTCCGATTAAGAGAATGATTCAGGATGCGAGAGATTCTAAAATAGCGATAGATGCAACATATGGAAGAAGAACGAGATCTGTGATTATTATGGATTCTGGGCACATCATTCTTTCTGCTGTTCAACCAGAAACCATTGCCAACAGAGCAGATATCGGAGAAATAGAAGAGGAGGATAAATAATGTTAGTCATATTGTCTGGAGTAGCAGGTGCAGGAAAAGACACAATCATTAAAGCATTAACTCAAAAAGATAAGAGTATTTGTACAGTTCCTTCTTACACGACAAGAGAGCCTAGAGCAGATGATATTCCTGGAGTTTCTTATTATTTCGTCTCTAAAGAAGAATTTGAACAATTAATGGAAAAAGGGGATATTTATGAATACGATATCCATCATAATCATTATTATGGTTCTTCTAAAAAGATGATTGATGAAAAAGCTAAGAATGGAATCGTCATTAAAGATATTGATGTCAACCGGAACGGAAAAATTGAAGAATCTTTTAAAAGATTCTGGGATTAAGGTGGTTACGATTTTCCTAAGAGTTCCTAAAGAGGAACTAAAACGAAGATTAGAAAATAGGATTGATCATTTGTCACCAGAAGAAATCATGTTAAGATTAAATCGTTTTGATTATGAAGAATCAAAAATGAATATTTATGATTATGTTATGAAAAATGATGATTTAGAAAAAGCTTTAGAGATTATTCAAACGATTATCCGTGAGGAACGCCGAGAAGAATTAGAAAAAAATAAATAATACAAAAGAAAATATCTTTGAAGACTTTCAAAGATATTTTTTATATGAAAAAGAGATGGGAGGAAACATGTACGCAGAAGTCATCTTAAACAATAATGCCAAAGCATTAAATAAAATATTTGATTACGAAATACCGCAAGAATTGAATGCAAGCGTTCATGTTGGTTCTAGAGTTTTTGTGCCTTTTGGTAGATCAAAATCCTATGAAGATGGTTTTGTGATTAAAATCAAAGAAAATTCTGAATATGCAAATAAAGCAATTATTTCCTGCGAAGGAGATTTCATGAGTGCAGAAAGAATAGAGCTAGCAAAATTAATGTCACAGAAGTATTTTTGCAATATAGCAGAATGTATTAAACTAATGTTGCCTCCAGGAACTGCTTCTAAAGAACTAGAAAATAGAACAAAAGAGAAAACTGGCAATTTTGTTTATATTACGAAAACATCTGATGAGATAGAAATGCTAATAGAAGAAAAGGTCATTAAGAGTGAAAAACATATCAGAGTTTTAAGATTTTTGTATGAAAACTCTGGTATCTATTCTACAGACTTAGAAGCGTTTACAGAATGCTCCCATAATATTTTGAAGACATTAGAAAAAAAAGGCTATCTTTCATTCCAAAAAGAAAGAATGAGAAGAAATCCATTTGTTCATAAAAATATTGAGAAAGACAAGCCTAAGGTTTTGACGCAAGAACAACAAATCTGTTTTGAGGGAATAAAATATAGTATTGATCATCAAGAATTCTCTCATAATTTAATTTATGGTATTACGGGTTCACGGAAAAACAGAAATCTATTTAAGATTAATTGAGGAAGTTATTCAGCAGGGCAGAACGGCCATCGTTTTAGTTCCTGAAATTTCCTTGACACCACAGATGATTGATCGATTTTTAGCTAGATTTGGTGAAGAGAAAATGGCAGTGCTTCATAGTAAATTGTCTGCTGGGGAAAGATTTGATGAGTGGAGTAAAATTGAATCAGGAGATGCCCAAATTGTGATTGGAGCAAGATCTGCTATTTTTGCACCAGTTCAAAACCTTGGTATCATTATCATAGACGAAGAACATGATATGTCTTATAAATCAGATAAGACACCAATGTATCATGCGAAAGATTTGGCTAAGTATTTTGCGATGCAGTATCATTGCCCATTAGTATTAGGAAGTGCTACACCAGATATTGCTACGTTTTATCGTATTCAAAATGGGGATAAAGAAAACCATTTATATGTGTTAAAGAATAGAGCGAATCAAGCGAGTCTTCCAGAGGTGGAAGTAGTGGATTTGAGACAAGAATTAGCTTCTCGGAAATCGTTCGATGATAAGCGAGCGATTGCAAGAAGAAATAGAAAAAAATTTGAAAAATAAAAAACAAACGATTCTATTTTTAAACAGAAGAGGATATTCGAGTTTTGTTATTTGTAGAGACTGTGGATATACAGCCAAATGCAAACATTGTAATATCACTTTGACCTATCATAAGTTTGAGAACAAATTAAAATGCCATTATTGTGGATTTGAGAGGAATAATTTATTGCTTTGCCCAGAATGTAATAGTAAAAACATTAAATATTTTGGAACAGGTACGCAAAAATTAGAAGATGAAGTGCATAAATTATTTCCAAAGGCTTCAACGATTAGAATGGATATTGATACAGTAACTGCTAAAAATTCGCATGAAATGATTTTGAATCAATTTAAAAATGAGAACATTGATGTTTTAATAGGTACCCAAATGGTAGTGAAAGGACATCATTTTCCAAAAGTGACGTTAGTAGGTGTGATTAGCGCGGATAGCAGTTTGAATATAGAAGATTATAGAGCAACAGAACGTACCTTTCAAACATTGGTACAAGTGGCAGGTAGAGCAGGACGTGAGAAAGAAAAAGGGAGAGTGATTATTCAAACTTATAATCCAGATAGTTATGCGATTTTAGATAGTAAAGAACAAGATTATGACAAATTCTATCATACAGAAATTGAATTGCGAAAAATCTTGAAATATCCACCATTTTGCGATATAATATTCATCAAGTTTACAGGAACAGATTTAAGCGAAATAAAACAATATGCTAATATTTTTTTCCGTAATTTGAAAAAATATATTAATGGTACAAACGGAATGGTATTTCAGCCAGTTCCAGCACCAATTGATAGAATTAAAAATAAATTTAGATGGAGAATCATTATTAAAGGAAAAGTAAATTCTAGTATGTTAAAGGCAATTCAAATGTCTTTTCAAGGTACAGAAAATGCTAAAAAAACATTAATAAGTGTTGATATTAATCCTAATAATACATAAAAAGAGATAGAAAATAGGAGGAGTTTTAAATGGCAATCAGAAATCTTAGATATGGTAATGATGAAATTTTAAGAAAACGTGCTAGAGAAGTAGATGTTGTAGATGATAAAATTAGGCAACTAGCACAAGATATGTTAGATACCATGCATAAATATGATGGAGTTGGATTAGCAGCGCCTCAAGTTGGTATTTTGAAAAGAGTGATTGTGATTGATTTATACGAAGAAGGAACACAATTTGTTTTAATTAATCCTGTTCTTATTAAGACAAAAGGAGAACAAGTTTGTGATGAAGGATGTTTGAGCTTCCCTAATCAATATGGAAAAGTTAAGAGACCAAAAGAAATTGAAGTTGTTGCTTTGGATTTAGAAGGAAAACAGATTAGAATAAAAGGAAAAGACTTGTTAGCACAAGCCATTGCGCATGAAATAGACCATTTAGAAGGAAAACTATTTGTAGATATTGTAGAGCCTGGAACATTAGAAACAGTAACACCTGAAGATATGGAAAAACAAAAAGAAGAAAACAAAAATAAAGTGCATAAAAAATAAGATAAAAGGAGACTTTTAAAAATATGAAAATACTTTTTGTAGGAACACCTGACTTTGCAGTTGTTTCCTTAAAAGCAATGATAGAAGAAGGGAATCATGAAGTAGTAGGTGTGATTACTGCTCCAGATAAACCTAAAGGTAGGGGAATGACGTTAGCAGAATCTGATGTTAAAAGATATGCTATAGAACACCATATTAAAATCTTTCAACCAGAACGCATTCGTAAAAATCCGGAATTGATAGAAGAAATTAAAGCCTTAAAGGCAGATATTGGAGTGGTTGTTGTATATGGAAAAATACTACCACAATCTTTTTTAGAAATATTTCCAAAAGGTTGTATCAATGTTCATCCTTCTTTATTGCCAAAATATAGAGGTGCTGCACCGATTCAATGGGCTCTTATTAATGGAGATAAAGAGACAGGTGTATGTACCATGTATTTGGATGTAGGGATGGATGATGGAGATGTCATTGAAAAAGAAGTGGTTTCAATTGGCGAAGAAGAAACAGCAGGAGAACTTTGGAATCGTTTAGCAGAGTTAGGTGCACAATTGCTTTTAAGAACGCTAAATGATATTGCTCATGGTGTGATTCATAGGACTGTCCAAGTAGGTGAAGTAGTGATTGCTCCTAAAATTGAAAAAGAAATGTCTAAGATAGATTGGGAAAAGCAAGATGCTAACCAAATTAAAAATTTGATGAGAGCGTTTACTCCTGGAATGGGAGTTTATGCAGAATTAGATGGTAAGAAAATTAAGTTTTGGAAAGCTGAAGTTCTAGAAGAATTTGATATATCAAGGAAGCAAGAAGGAACGATTCTGTTAGCAGATGAGAAAAAAGGATTATGGATTCAAACGAAAAAAGGTATCTTGTCTGTTCTAGAGATTCAAAATGAAAATGCAAGAAGAATGCCAATTTTAGATTTTTTAAGAGGAAATAAAATAGAGGTAGGACAAAAGTTTGTATAAAAGTATTGTAAAAAATGCTATAAATTGGTAGAATAGATAATGGATAATGGATAGTGGAAAGGGAAGACCATGATGGAAGAAGAACATAATGAGAATATAGAGAATAATGAAAAACATTCTAATGAAGAAAACAATATTTCCGAAGAAGAATTTGCAGTTGTTTCTGAAAATAATAATAATCAAGGAGGAGAAACGACGAACTCTTTGAAAATTGCAAATGATGCTGTTGCTATGTATGTTGGAATTGCTATTGCCGAAATTCCTGGTGTATATGGAATGAGTGGTACTTTAGCGGGTATTACAGAAGCGATTAGTGGTAAAAAGAATTATACAAAAGGTGTGAAAGTGGACGTAAACGAAAAAACCGTAAAAATTGACGTCAATATTATTGTAGAGTACGGCGCTAGAATACCAGATGTTGCTTTTGAAATTCAAACCAAAGTTCAAAAATCTGTAGAAACGATGACAGGTTTAAAAGTTTCAGAAGTAAATGTCAATGTACAAGGAGTTCATGCTATTACAGAAAAAGATGAAGGAAAAGGAGAAGAGTAAAATGACTTTATTTCAAAAAATTGTATCAGTAACGTTTGCGAGCATTGTACTATTTATTTCAGTTGTATCAATGCTTACATTAGGAGGCATATTAGCACCAGACTTAGGTTCTAATATGATGGAAGACATTCTAGAAGGAGAATTTTGGTCAAAGATATTTTTTGCTGTATTTGCAATTTTAGCTATTTTTGCGATAAGAGAAATTGCTTTTGGCGAAAAGGTTTCTAAAGAGGGAAGAGAAGGGCTTATCTTAGAAAATGAAAGTGGAAAACTAATCATTTCTAAAGAAAGTTTAGAAAACTTAGTTTCTGGTGTAGGAAAAGAGATAGATGGCGTTGACAGTATCTCTAGCAGAACCTTTATCGATATAGAAAAAAATGTGGTGGTAGAAGCCAATGTTGTAGTAGGTAGAGAAGTGGCTTTAAAAGATATTTCTGCTGAACTACAAAGAAGAGTGAAAAATGCATTAAAACAAACCGCAGATTTAGAAGTTAGGTATGTAAATATCAAAATCAAAAATATTTCCAATAAGAAATCAAAGAGAAATAATAATACTTCCGAAAAAAATCCAATAGAGAGTGAGAAAAAAGGAGTAGAAGAGGATGAATGATTCTAAGGATTTTAAACAGTATTTACTTGACCATAAAGGTGCTATTATTGGGGGATTGATTGCGATTGTTATTGCGTGCACAGCCCTTGTTAGAGTTTTAGTGGCAATTGCTGTCATTGTATTGGGAATTTGGTCAGGAAATTATATTCAAAAGAATAAAGAAAGTGTAAAAGAGAAATTAAAGAATTTAATTGATAAATTTTAGGAGGAAATCATGCAGAGGTCATCAATGAGGGAGTTAGCATTTAAGCTAGTGTATGGGATGGAAATTCAAAAAGAAGTAGATGAAGATTGTTTAGAAGTATTCTTTGAAAGCAATGATATCATAGAAGAAGAAGTGCAAGACTATATAAAAGAAATCAAAGAGGGTATTGAAACACACAAAGAAGAAATTAATGAATTAATTAATCATAATCTAAAACAGAATTGGAGTTTGAATAGAATTTCTAAAATAAATTTAAGCTTAATCAAAATTGCGATTTTCGAAATGTTGTATTTGGATTTGCCATATAAAGTAGCAATTAACGAAGTGGTAGAATTAGCTAAAAAATATGCAGATGACCAAGCACCGATTTTTATTAATGGAATTTTGGCAAGTGTTGTCAAAGAAAAAGGTTTAGAAGAGGAATAAAAAGTGAGAATTGATCCTATTAGTGTTACAGAATTGAATAAGTATGTAAAAAACAGGATTGACCGGAGATGAATATTTAAATAATGTCCTTGTAAAGGGTGAAATTTCAAATTTTAAGCATCATTACACAGGGCATTTATATTTTACCTTAAAAGATGAAAACTCGCTTGTAAAATGTGTTATGTTTAAAACATATGCAGAAAAAGTAAAGTTTGAACCAAAAGATGGAATGCAAGTGATTATTTTTGGAACCGTTTCTGTTTTTGAGAGAGATGGCGTTTATCAAATTTATTGTAAATCATTGGAAGAAGATGGGTTAGGTGATTTATATTTAGCGTATCAACAATTAAAAGAGAAACTAGAAAAAGAAGGATTGTTTGAAGAAAAACACAAAAAGAAAATTCCATTTATGCCAGATACAATAGGAGTATTAACATCCAATACAGGTGCCGTGATTAGAGACATTATTCATGTGAGTACAAGAAGGAATCCAAAAGTACATATTAGATTATTGCCAGTTCCTGTACAAGGAAAAGGTGCTGCTGAAAAAATTGCTCATGCGATTCGAGTGATGAATGAGAAGCAACTAGCAGATGTTCTAATTATTGGTAGAGGAGGAGGTTCTTTAGAAGACCTTTGGCCATTCAATGAAGAAATAGTAGCAAGAGCTATTTATGATTCAAAAATTCCAATTATTTCTGCGGTAGGGCATGAAACAGATTTTACAATAGCAGATTTTGTTGCAGATTTGAGAGCTCCAACACCATCAGCTGCTGCTGAATTAGCGGTTGCAGATATTGAAGAGTTACAATATAATTTAGATTTAAAGAAAAAAAGGTTGAAAACAGCATTAAAATCGAAAACAGAGTTGATGAAATTAAGATTAGAGAAATGTATGAATTCTAAGGTTTATCAAGAGCCTTTACAAAGAGTAAACGAAGGATATTTATTAGTAGATAAATATATAAAGATATTAGAAAACTCTGGTATCCAAAAATTAAAAGATTGTAAATTAGCAATAGCCAAAAATATTACTAAATTAGATGCTTTAAGTCCATTAAAGACTTTAGCAAGGGGCTATAGTATTACAAGTTTGAAAGAAAATCAAAGAATCGTTAAGAGTGTAAAAGATGTGAAAAAGGGAGATGTTGTTGCAATAAGAGTTAATGATGGAAAATTCGAAGCAACTGTTATAAACTAAGGAGGAAGTAGTATGAGAAAGATAATTAGAATTGGTTTTCCAATACTTTGTGTGGCTGTTATCGGAGGAACGTTTATATTATTAAACAAAACTGCGGAAAGAATTAATAAGAATAGTTTAAAAGAAAAAGATACTTATGAAAACATAGCAGAGAATCCTAGTACGAATAATGCTGTTATATATGAGACTAAAACTGAAATTGAAAATACGGTAAGCAATGTAGAAGAGGCTAAAACACAAGAAATCAAAAATAAAGCGAGAGCCATTGAAATTGTAAAGCAACTTGCTCCACCTATGACAAATTGTTTTTATACGAATGAGGGAATGATAGGAGAAGAATATCTAGTAGCTATTAGAGATAATGATACGAAAAATGTAAAAATCTATTATTCTGTAAATATTCAAAAAGAAAAGATTCAAATATATAGCAAATAGGAGAAAAAAATGAGTAAAGAATTAAGTTTTGAAGATTTGATGAAAAAATTAGAAGAGATTACGAATCAATTGGAAAAAAACGAATTAAATTTGGATGAATCAGTGGTATTGTTCGAAGAAGGAATGAAACTTGCTAAACAAGCAAATGAGAAACTGGAAAATGCAGAAAAAAGAATTACGGTTTTATTAGATACAGAGACTTTGAAAGAAGAAGAATTTACGGTTTCAGAATAAAGTAGGATTCTTCACAAAACTAGAAAATGACGTTGTGAATAGAGGAGAATGTAAAATGGAAGATATTGAAATTGCTAGGAATACAAAACTAGAACCTATTACTAAAATTGCAGAGAAGATTGGAATAGACGAAGAAGAATTAGAATTATATGGTAAATATAAAGCAAAAATCTCAAATTCTATTTATCAAAGACTTCAAAAGAAGAAAGACGGAAAACTAATTTTAGTAACAGCGATTAATCCAACGCCTCTAGGAGAAGGAAAAACAACGATAGCTATCGGACTAGCAGATGGATTAAATCAATTAAAGAAAAAGGCTGTATTGGCATTAAGAGAACCTTCTTTAGGTCCAGTTTTTGGAATTAAGGGAGGTGCTACAGGTGGAGGTTATGCACAAGTCGCTCCTATGGTAGATATTAATTTGCATTTTACTGGGGATATTCATGCTATTACAGCTGCTAACAATCTATTAGCAGCTATGATAGATAATCATATTTTTTCAGGAAATGAATTAAAGATTCAAAAAGTAACATGGAAAAGAGCGGTTGACTTAAATGATAGGATTTTAAGAAAAGTACAGATTGGTTTATCTGGAGAAAAAGGCATGGTAGCACGTGAGGATTCTTTTGATATCACTGTTGCTTCAGAAGTAATGGCAATTCTTTGCTTATCAGAGGACCTAAAAGATTTGAAAAGAAGATTAGGACAAATTGTCATTGGCTATAATGATAAAAATCATCCTATTTTCGCAAGAGATCTTAAAGCGGAGGGAGCAATGACAGTTCTATTAAAGGATGCTTTGAATCCTAATTTAGTACAAAGCTTAGAACATACGCCAAGTATTATCCATGGAGGACCTTTTGCCAATATTGCACATGGTTGCAATTCTATTCGAGCAACAAGATTAGCTTTAAAATTAGGAGATTATGTAGTAACAGAAGCAGGCTTTGGTGCTGATTTAGGGGCAGAAAAATTTTTGGATATCAAATGTAGAAAAACAGGTTTTAGACCAGATGGTGTGGTTTGCGTGGCTACTTTAAAATCCCTAAAATATCACGGAGGAGCAAGCCAAAAAGATTGTGATGCAGAAAATATAGAAGCATTAAAGAAAGGAATTGAAAACTTATTGCATCATGTTAAAAATTTAAAAGATGTATTTAATACTAATGTAATAGTTGCTATTAATCGATATCAAAATGATTCTAATCAAGAAATCAAATTTTTAGAAGACAAACTAAAAGAACTAGATATTTCACTTAGCTTGGCTACTGTTTGGGCTGATGGTGGAAAGGGAGCCATTGATTTAGCAGAAAAAGTGATTCAAATGACAGAGAAGAAAAAAGAATTAAAATTTTCTTATCAATTAGAAGATGATATTAAAACGAAGATTCAAGATATTGCGATGCGTGTTTATGGCGCAGAAGGTGTTCATTATGCAGAGCAAGCGGAAAACAAAATTAAAGAAATAGAAGAAACAGGACTTGCCAAACAATATCCAGTTTGCATTGCTAAAACACAATATTCTTTTTCCGATAATGCCAAAAACTTATTATGTGATGAACCGTTTTGGATTACGATTAATGATGTGGAATTGAAAAATGGTGCAGAGTTTATTGTGGCGAAAGCCGGAAAAATTGTGACAATGCCAGGACTTCCAAAGAAACCAGCAGCAGAGAAAATTGATATTGATGAAAATGAAGAAATAGTAGGGATTTTTTAAGTATAAAATGTAAAAACAAAACCGATTCATATGGAATCGGTTTTTCTAATATCTAATATCTAGTATATCTAATACGTTATTTATCATCACCAGCAAACCCAAGATTTTGTTTGATAAAACTTCCTAATCTTTTAAATGCAGTAATGATTTTTTGACTAAAGCTATAAGAAATATTAACAAGTTTATCTACCCAGTCTGCATCTTCTCTAACAGCAGGTAAACCTACATTTTCATCCTCTAAATCTTCGTTAGAAGCTTCTTGGAAGATAGGTGTTGCAAAACTAGCAGTTTCAGAATCTTCAGAAATGGATGTTAATAAATTATCCATTAAGCTATCTAATTCTTGTGCATCATATTTATCATAATCTACGATTTCAGCTTCACGAGATTCTTTTTCTTCTGGAACTGAAACTTCTACAACTTTTTCGATAGGTTGTTGTTTTTCGTCTTCTACGGTTAAGTCTTCAAATAGTTCAGCAAATATTTTATCACAATTTACAATATCTTCTTCTTTAATCTCATCAACAGATTGAAGTCCAAAACCAGATAAGTTTGAGACGTCAACATTGTCTTCTTTTGTAGTATCATCTAATATAGAATCTAAAAGTGAAGAGAATGCAGCTTCTATATCGTTATTTTCATTATTTTCAAAACTTGCTATTTGATCTTCTGTAGCAGATTCATTTTCAGCTTCAGCGCTATTTTCTTCTTGTGTTTCTTCGTTTTCTTCTAATTCTTCTATGGCTTCTTCTGCGGTAGCAGTAGAAGATTCTTCTGTTGAATCAGTGAATCCATCTGTTTTAGGAGTATCATCGTCATCATTTATGTTTTCTTGTTGTTCTTCTACAATTTCATTTTTCTTTGGTGCGATAGAAGCAATATAATTAAATCCTGAATTATTATCCCATATATTAAAACTGTTTGTGAAGCAGAAATTAAAAGTGTCATAATCTTTTATGGTAAGTGTAACTTCAAAACCATTTTCTGTTTCTGTCATTAGTGCATTGTCTGTTTCGTTCCAATTCTCTCCATATCCGAATACAATTGAAACAGCTTGCGAATGTTCTCTATATAGTTTGCCAAAGTACGTTATAATGACTGTACTTCCGGCTTCTAAAGGTTTATTAAATAAGATTTCATTAGTAAATTCCATAATTTATATAATCCTTTCAATTCTATATGCTAATTATAATAATAATCATTTTTTTTTTCAATAGGATTTTGAGAAAATTATCAAAAAAATATATGTTTTTTTTGTAACAATATTACAAAAAGATTACAATGTATATTTTGGTTGTAAAAGGAAAAAATAACTTTAAAAATCTTTAAAAAAGGAAGTAAATATGAGTAAAAAAATATATATTGGAATAGCCATGATGATAATTATTTTTGGCGGACTATTTTTTATCAATTTAAAAGAAACAATAGCATTATCTAAATATGGCTCTTCTGGAAACGAAGTTGTGCAAATCCAGAAAAAGTTGAAAAATTGGGGATATTATACAGGTTCTGTGGATGGAATATATGGTTCTAAAACTGTAGCGGCTGTTAAAAAATTTCAATCTAAAAATGGATTAACAGTAGATGGAATTGCAGGACCTAAAACCTTAAGTGCAATGGGAATTGTTGGTACTTCTAATACGAATCATAGTAGCAGTAATGCTAGCAATTTGAATTTACTAAGTAAGTTGGTATATGCAGAAGCGAGAGGTGAACCGTATAAAGGGCAAGTGGCAGTAGCAGCAGTTGTTTTAAATAGAGTAGCAAGTTCTTCTTTTCCTAATACCATATCTGGTGTGATTTATCAATCTGGTTCATTTGACGCTGTTTCAGATGGACAGATTAATATGACACCAGATACAACAGCTAAAAAAGCAGCACAAGATGCTTTAAACGGTTGGGATCCGACATCAGGTTGCATCTATTATTTTAATCCTGCTACGGCAACTTCTAAGTGGATTTGGAGTCGCCCTCAAGTGATTACAATTGGAAAGCATATTTTCTGTAAATAATTGTTTGTAGAACGTAAAAGAATTGACAAAAACTGGATATATTGATAAGATATTATAGCAAAAGGTTTAGATTGTGAGGTAACAAAATGTTGATATATCCAGATTTTTATTTGGAAAGCGTATTAGAAATTACTCCAGAATTTTGTAAAGAATATCACATTAAAGGTTTAATTTTAGATATTGATAATACTTTGATTGATATTGATAGAAAAATGTTAGAAGGTGCTAAAAAATGGCATGATTCTATAGTGGAAAATGGTATTAAAACTATTATTGTATCCAATACTAGTAAGGTAGATAAAGCTTCGAAAATAGCTAATGAATTAAATATAGAGTATATTAATTTTGCTAAAAAACCTGCTAAAGGTGGCTTTTTAAAGGCAAAGAAAAAATTGGGATTAGAAGCAGAAGAAATTGCTTCTGTAGGAGACCAAATTTTTACAGATGTGATTGGAGCGAATAGATGTAAAATGCAGTCAATTCTTGTAAAACCTGTAGATCCTACAAGAGATTTATGGTATACTAAATGGAAAAGACCAATAGAAGGATGGATTATTCAAAGATATTTAAAAAAAATAGGAAGAAAGGCAAATTAGAACGATGTATATCAATAATATATCTATAGTCTATTATTTATTGATAGGACTCATAGGGCTTTTTGTAGGTAAAATCACAGCATGGATGAATACGGTTTATATTCATGAGGAAACACCTAAAATTAAAGATTTTTGGAGAAAAAGAAAAGATACTTTTGAGATGCAATATATTATGATGTTTATTATTGCGTTTTGTTACATAGGTTTGCTTTATAAAATGGGAATACCAAATAGTTTTTTAAAAGTATTAGATACTTTAAAATTTTTGTTTTTAACTCCTATGTTAGTGAGTAGTTTTTGGATAGATTTGAAGCATAGAATTATACCCAATCGTTTAACGATGTTTTTATTTGAA